>Ga0209829_10000080_pt1 | contig 81306 bp, 65 predicted proteins | sample C_140205_EF_Meta_FD_187311 | JGI IMG/M metagenome (GOLD analysis project Ga0209829, IMG submission 187311) | Freshwater microbial communities from Lake Croche, Canada to study carbon cycling - C_140205_EF_MetaG (SPAdes) (version 2) | ecosystem: Environmental > Aquatic > Freshwater > Lake...
CATCTCCGAACTCTTCGCGCAAAACCGTCCGCTCCGCTCGCTAGAATTTTTCCCACCCAAGGACGACACCGGCGTCGAAGCCCTCCGCGCCACCGCGACCGCGCTCAAGCGCATGAACCCCGACTTCGTGTCCGTCACCTATGGCGCCGGCGGCACGACGCGCGACCGCACCGCGCAAGTCTGCGACTTCCTCAAACGCGACTTCCACTTTACCGTCATGCCGCACCTCACGTGTGTCGGCCACACCCGCGCCGAACTCTCTGACGTCGCCGACCGCATTCACACCGGCGGCTTCCGCAACATCATGACGCTCCGTGGCGACCCTCCCAAGGGCGAGACGACGTTTACCCCTTACAAAGACGGCCTCCGCTACGCCAGCGACCTCGTCGCCCTCCTCAAGTCCCGCCACCCCGATTTCTGTCTCGGCGTCGGCGGCTACCCCGAGAAACACCCCGAAGCACCGTCCCTCGAAGCCGACCTCACCGCGCTCAAAATCAAGATCGACGCCGGCGCCGACTTCATCACCACCCAACTCTTCTTCGACAACGCCGTGTATTACCGCTTCGTGGACAAATGCCGCGCCGCCGGCATCACCGTTCCGATCGTGCCCGGCATTATGCCCGTGCTCTCGTTGAAACAAATCCAACGCTTCACCGCGATGTGCGGCACGACGCTTCCCGCGAAATTGATCACCCGCCTCGAAGTCGCCGCCGAAAACACCGACGTCGTCGAGACCATCGGCATCGACTGGGCGCTAACCCAAATCCGCGACCTCCTCACCCACGGAGCCCCCGGCTACCACCTCTACATTTTGAACCGAGCCAAAGGCGCCCTCGCGCTCACTGCCGGGCTGGCGGCGTAGGCATCTCCTCACGCTTTCCCTCCGCATTGCGCCGCTTCCAGAACGGCGCCAGTAGTTCGCGGAGTTTTTTCGCCTCATCGTTCGTCAGGTCGCCGTAGAGATCGCCGGTCGCACCGAAAATTTTAATCTCCTCGCAGCCAAAGCAGATCATAACATCGGTTCCCGCGAGCAGACCTTCCCAACGGAGGAAAAAATCCGCATGAAACCCGCCGCAGAGTTTTCCTCCCTTTCGCTCCCGGATACCGGCGAACAACACCTCCCGCAACTGTTCGGCCAATTCCGCCGTCACAGCCATCGATGTCGGGTAAAATGATTCTCCATCGATCATGACGAGTTTCGCTCGCTGCTCGGCCATGAGGTGCGCCTTCCCCCTCGGGCCACGCGGTCAACCCTCAAAAATCACGAGCGAGTTTGCCTGCCGCACCGCAGCTCTCAGCGCACCGGTCTTCCGCCAAAATGTCGCACTGTCCGGTGTCACGAACACCTTCGCCACGCTTCCCGTTGGCGGCTCAAAATTCAAGTCACCCGGCCCGGCAAATACCGTCGCACCACCGAGCGGTTGATTCTTTTCCGCGTCCGCAGACTGACCGTTCGCCACCGCACCCCACGCTCCGCACAACGCGCCCACGCTCAAGATACCAAACAAAATATTTCGGCTCATCGGTGCACCACTGACACTCCGCCGCCGCGATTGTTTCACCCTCCCGCCAGCACCGGCCGAAATCCCGCCTCGCTCAAAATCTTCGCGATCGTCTCCCGCTGATCTCCCTGAATCTCGATCGCCCCATCCTTGACGGTCCCGCCACAGCCGCATGCCCCGCGCATTTTCTTCGCGAGTTGCTCCTTCTCCGGCAGTCCGATCCCCACAAACCCGCTCACGGTCGTCACAGTTTTCCCCCCACGCCCACCCATCTGGCCCCCCGGCTTCCACCTCTACACCTTGAACCGCGCCAAAGGCGCCCTCGCGCTCACCGCCGGGTTGGCGGCGTGAATCGATGAGTAGTCGCGTGGAGTGGCGAGTCGGCGCAGTCGTTTTTGTCGCAGTCGCGATTTACGGCTATTGGCAATGGAGCCAAACCTCGCTGTCTCGAATGAGCGAAGAGGAAATCGTGGCGGTCGCAGTCTGGAAAGCGGAGTGGGCGATTCGAATCTTTGAACCGAGCAAAGATCTGAATTCCTTCAAAGGGCCTATTTCAGAACCTTCCATTAACCCAAAAATTCAACGTCATTTCGTCTGGCTCGATCCAAACGACGACAAACGAATGGTAATGGGTGTCTGGATAATGGCCGATAGTAGAGCTGAGGCGCATGGCGGCGGCCTCCTAGAATAATGCACCAGTCGCCATCACCGGCAGCAGTCTCAATTTGCTCGGCCCTCACCCGAGCCGTCAATCGAACAGCCCGTCCACCGCGACCCGCAGCTCCGGCAGAACCTGCGACACCGCCACTTCTCCGCGCCGCACGCTTCGCATCTCACCGTATTTACCTTCCGCCGGCCGCGTGAAAATCTCGATCACGCCCTGGGCCGGCAGCACGAGCCAATACTCAGCCACGCCCGCCTCCGCATAGATCAAAGCCTTCTCGCGGTCGCTTTCCTCGCTCGAGACCGCGACCTCGGCCACCAGCAGCGCCTGGTCGGGATGTCCGCTGCGAAAATCTTCCCGCGAACCTTTCACGATCGCGATGTCCGGTTCGGGTTCGGAATCGACCAACGTCAGAGGTTGCTCTTTGCGAACGAGGTGTCCTTCGGGCGCCCCCTCCCGCAGTTGCTCATAAAGCGTATCGACGAGGAAAACGTGCAGGGGAGTTTTGGTCATTTTTTCAACAATCGCACCCCGCAACAACTCCGTGCGCTCCTCCACCAAGCCTTGCGCGGACATCGTATGGTAGGTCTCAACACTGATCCGCGCCACCCGCTGGCGCACGCTCGGCAGTTCCAAGATGCTTAACATGTCCGCACCCTAGCCGCGCCGCTCCCGCGCGCAATGCCGATTCTCGGCCTCCCCACCCACGCCTCCCCGGCCTTACCCTCCCGCCATCACCGGCCGAAATCCCGCCTCGCTCAAAATCTTCGCGATCGTCTCCCGCTGGTCGCCCTGAATTTCGATCGTCCCATCCTTGACGGTCCCGCCACAGCCGCACGCTCCGCGCATTTTCTTCGCGAGCTGCTCTTTCTCCGGCAACCCGATCCCGACAAACCCGCTCACAGTCGTCACCGTTTTTCCCCCACGCCCTCCGGTCTCGCGCCGGATTTCCACCCGCCCGCGATTTTTCTCCGCCGCCGTCTTCGCTCCTGGCCCCGTCCCACCCGCACCCGCGCCACCACCTCCTCCTTTCTTCGCCGCCAACGCTGCGGCCGCCTGCTCCAACACCACTTTCGGCGCGACCGGCAACCCCGCCCCACTCAGCGCGGCAAAGGGATTCTGCCCCAAGCCCGCCCCGCCGCTCGTCGAAATTTTATCCCCGCTGGCCATCGTTTACCCTCTCCCTTCCGCCGCTCCGGCTATTTTACCCGCCCGTCCACCGCACGCGCCGACCGGAATGTTCGTCTCCCCGCCTAAAAACATCAGCGCCTTCACGTAACTGCGATTTTCCAGGAAATGCACCAACTGCGGGTGCAACCCCGCCCGGGCCCGCTCCAGATAGTCGTCTAACTTCGCCATCTCATCCGCAATTATTTGGCCATCAGCTGCTTTTATTCCCGACAAGAGCGAAACAAGGGAGACTTTTATTTGGGTTTCCATAGGTGGCGGATGTAATAACTAATCCCGCTGTTACCGACCTTAAGCGCCATTGCAATCTCTCTCCCGGTCCGCCCGGCGCTTGAGTTCGGTGCTTCCGCCTGTTTCGTTGACCCTTCCTATTTTTCCAACGCCACGCTCACCCGTGGCTTTCACCATGTCGCGCGTCACTTCCACCTCCTCCCTTCCCACCCACGCCAATTCCGCCGTCATCGAGGCGGCCTATGAATCTTGGCTGCAAAATCCCGACTCCGTCGATCCGACGTGGCGCGCGTTTTTCCAAGGATTCACCTTGGGGAGCAACGGCACCTCTCCCGCCGCCGCCCTCGCCTCCGCCACCGCGAGCGACGCCTCGTCCGCTGCTGCGGCGCCGATCATCGACAGCCTGAAGCAGTCGCACGTCCACCATCTCATTAACAGCTACCGCGCCATCGGACACTTCGAGGCCCACCTCGATCCGCTCGCGGAGCCCCCCGCCCCGCACCCCAAACTCTCTCTCGCCCACTTCAATCTTTCCGATCAAGACCTCGATACGTCATTCGATGTCGGCACCTACCTTGGCGGGGGCCAGATGAAACTGAGCGAAATCCTCCTCGCGCTCCGCACCACCTATTGCGACCACATCGGCGTCGAATACACCCACATTTCCGACGTCGACGTCCGCCACTGGCTCCAGGAAAAAATCGAGTCCACGCGCAACCAACCCGATTTTTCCAAAGCGGAAAAAGTCCGCATTCTCCGCCGCGTCCACAAGGCCGAGCTCTTCGAGCGTTTTCTCCACACCAAATACGTCGGCCAGAAACGCTTCTCCCTCGAGGGCGGCGAGACCATGATCGCGGCCGTCGACTCCATCATCGAGCACTGCCCGAGCGTCGGCGTCGAAGAGGTCGTCATGGGCATGGCCCACCGCGGCCGCCTCAACATCCTCACGAGCGTGATGCGGAAAAATTTCGACGTTCTCTTCGAACAGTTTTCCGAAAACTACATCCCGGAAACCGTCGGCGGCGACGGCGACGTGAAATACCACCTCGGCTACGAAGCCGTCCTCGACACCGCCTCTGGTAAGAAGGTCGAAGTCCGCCTCGCCGCCAACCCCTCCCACCTTGAGATCGTCAACCCGGTCGTCGAGGGCAAGGCCCGCGCCCGCCAGCGCATTCGTGGCGCCATGGACGAACGTTGGCGCGTTCTCCCGCTCCTGATCCACGGCGACGCCGCGTTCGCCGGCCAGGGAATCGTCGCCGAGACCCTGCAGTTCTCCCAGCTCCCCGGCTACAAAACCGGCGGCACGCTGCACATCGTAATTAACAATCAAATCGGCTTCACGACCGAGCCCTGCGATTCGCGTTCCACGCGCTACTGCACCGACGTCGCCAAGATGATCGAGGCCCCGATCTTCCACGTAAACGGCGACGACCCCGAGGCCGTCTGCCACATCGCCCGCCTCGCGCTCGAATTCCGCGTCAAATTCCAGCGGGACGTCGTCATCGACATGTATTGCTACCGCAAGCATGGCCACAACGAGACCGACGAACCCGCCTTCACCCAGCCGCTCCTCTACCGGAAGATCGCGACCCATCCTCCAATCTCCACCGTGCTCACGCGCAAACTCGTCACCGAGGGCACGATCACCGAGTCCAAGGCGGAAGCCATCAAGACCGAATATTCCGACGCCCTGGAAAAAAATCTCGAAAAGGCCAAAGCCTCCGAAACGAAGAAATCGGCCAAACGCGCCGCCGCCACCGAGACAAAGAAATTCGAAGGCTCCACTGCTGTTTTCCAACCCGACTTCCACTTCAAGCAAGTCGCCACCGGCATTTCGACCGATCTTATCAACCGGGTCGTGCTTGGCCTCTCGACGCTCCCGGCGGGCTTTAAGCCCAACCCGAAAATTAAACGCTTCCTTGATACTCGCGTCTCGGCCCACCAAGCCGGCGGACCGATCGACTGGGGTTTCGCCGAGGCCCTCGCCTTCGGCTCGCTCGTCCTCCAAGATAAACCCATCCGCCTCAGCGGGCAGGATTGTGAACGCGGCACGTTCAGCCACCGCCACGCCGTGCTCCACGACATGGAGACCGACGACACCTACGCCCCGCTGAAAAACCTCGACCCGCAACAGGCCCGTTTCTGCGTCTACAACTCGCTCCTCTCCGAAGCCGCCGTCCTCGGTTTCGATTACGGCTACTCGCTCGACTACCCCGACATGCTCTGCATTTGGGAAGCCCAATTCGGCGACTTCGCCAACGGCGCTCAAGTTGTCATCGACCAGTTCCTCGCTGCCGGCGAATCGAAATGGCAACGCACTAGCGGCCTCGTGCTCCTCCTCCCCCACGGTTACGAAGGCCAGGGCCCCGAGCACTCCTCCGCCCGCCTCGAACGCTTCCTCCAACTCTGCGCCGAGGACAACATCCAGGTCGCCAACATCACAACCCCCGCCAATTTCTTCCACGCCCTCCGCCGCCAAGTGCTGCGCGACGTGAAGAAGCCGTTGGTCGTGATGTCGCCCAAATCGCTCCTCCGCCATCCCGCCGCCGTCTCAAAACTCGATGAATTCACGACGGGCGGTTTCCAGGAAGTCATCGACGACCCGCTATTCAACGTAGCGGCGAGCGCCAGCGACCCGACCAAAGCCAAGCGTCTCATCATCTGCTCCGGCAAGGTCTACTACGACCTTTGCGACTATCGCACCAAGCACAAGGTCACCGATACCGCCATCGTGCGCATCGAGCAGCTTTACCCGCTGCACAAAAACGCGATCGCCAAACTGGCCGATCACTACACCGGTGCCCGACTCATCTGGTGCCAGGAAGAGTCGCAGAACATGGGCGCTTGGAGCTACATTGCTCCGCCGCTCTCCGAGATCTTCGGTTTCTTGCCACTCTATGCCGGCCGCGACGCCGCCGCCTCACCCGCCGTCGGCGCCCTGGCCCTCCACCGCTTCGAACACGCCGCGCTCCTCCAAGACGCCTTCACACTCTAACTCTGGCGGGGCCGCCGCTCGTCGGCGCGCCGCGATCTTTCCTACTCGCTACCCGCTACACACTACTCGCTACTTCTCTCCTCATCACCATGTCCCTCCTCGAAGTTAAAATTCCACCGATGGGTGAATCCATCGCCTCCGGCATTCTTGCCAAGTGGCACGTCAAAAACGGCGACCTCGTCAAAAAAGACCAGCCCCTCTTCGAACTCGAGACCGACAAAATCACCAGCGAAGGCACGGCCGAATCCGCGGGCGTGGTCACCCTTCTCGTCGCCGTCGGCGATGAAGTGAAAATCGGCCAACTCGTCGCCACGATCGACTCCGCCGCTACCTCCGCGCCGGCTGCCCCCGTAGCGGCGAGCACCAGCGAGCCGAAATCCGCCGCCAAGGACTCCACTCCCTCTCCCGCCGTCCGCCGCCTCGCCGCTGACACCGGCATCGATCCCGCCACCGTCGCCGGCACGGGAAAAGCCGGCCGCGTCACCAAAGGCGACATGCTTGCCGCCACCTCCGCACCCGTAGCGGCGAGCGCCAGCGAGCCGAAACCCGCCGCCCCTGCGGCGGCCGCGACGCCCCCGTCGCGTCCGTCCCCGGCTCCCGCTTCTCCCGTCGCCGCGGGCACGCGCCAGACCCGGAAGAAGATGACGCCCCTGCGTCAAAAAATTGCGCAGCGCCTCGTCTCCGCCCAACACGAAGCCGCCATGCTCACGACCTTCAACGAGGTCGACATGTCCGCCGTCATGGCCCTCCGCGCCAAATACCAGGACGACTTCGTCAAGAAGAACGGTCTCAAGCTCGGCTTCATGTCCTTCTTCGTGAAGGCCGTTGTCCACGCCCTCCGCGAAGTCCCCGGCATCAACGCCCAGATCGAAGGTGATACCATCGTCGAAAACCATTACTACGACATCGGCGTCGCCGTCTCCACCGAGAAGGGCCTCCTCGTTCCCGTCGTGAAAGACTGCGACACCCTCGGCATGGCCGCGATCGAATCCAAGATCGCCGACGCCGCCAAACGCGCCCGCGACGGTAAGATCACGCTCGCCGACCTCGAGGGCGGCGTCTTCACGATCACCAACGGTGGCACCTTCGGCTCGCTCCTCTCGACTCCGATTATCAACCCACCGCAAGCCGCGATCCTCGGCATGCACGCCATCAACGACCGCCCCGTCGCCGTCAACGGCCAGGTCGTCATCCGCCCGATGATGTATGTCGCCCTCAGTTACGACCACCGCCTCGTCGACGGCAAACAAGCCGTGACCTTCCTCGTCAAAGTAAAACAAGCGATCGAAGACCCGACCCGCCTCGTCCTCGGCGTCTGATTTGGAAAGTAGCGAGTAGCGGGTAGTGAGCAGCGAGCATCGCTCCACCGCTCGGCTACTCGCCGTCTCTGCCCGCCAGTCTACTCGCTACCCGCTACTCACTACTCGCTACTCCTTCCCTTCATGTCTTCCTCTTCCTTCGACCTCATCGTCATCGGCGCAGGCCCCGGCGGCTACGTCTGCGCCTTCCGCGCCGCCCAACTCGGCCTCAAGGTCGCCCTCGTCGAGAAACGCGCCACCCTCGGCGGCAACTGCCTCAACGTCGGTTGCATCCCGAGCAAGGCCCTCCTCGCCTCCTCCGAGCACTACGTCTTCGCCAAACAGCACGCCGCCGAACACGGCGTGAAACTCGGCTCCGTCGAACTCGACCTCGCCACCCTTCTCAAGAAGAAGGATGCCGTCGTCACGAAGCTCGTCGGCGGAGTCGCGCAGCTCGCCAAGGCCCGCAAGATCACCGTCATCACCGGCGCCGCCTCCTTCGTCTCCGCCAACACTATCCGGGTAGCGGCGAGCGCCAGCGAGCCGACTGAGCTCACCGCGAAAAATATCGTCATCGCCACTGGCTCCGCCCCGGTCGAACTCCCCTTCATGAAGTTCGACGGCGAGACCATCGTCTCCTCCGACCACGCGATCAACTTCCCGACCGTCCCGAAGAAACTTGTCGTCGTCGGCGGCGGCGCCATCGGCGTCGAACTCGGCTCCGTCTGGGCGCGCCTCGGCGCCGACGTCACCGTGGTTGAGTTCCTTCCCAAAATCATCGCCACCTACGACGATGACATCATCCGCAACTTCACCCGCATCATCCAGAAGCAGGGCCTGAAGATCGAGGTCGGCGCCAAAGTCACCGGCTACGCCAACGGCATCCTCACCGCCGAACGCGGCACCGAGAAACTTTCCTTCCCCGCCGACAAGGTCCTCGTCGCCGTCGGCCGTCGGCCCTTTACCGATACGCTCAACCTCGCCGCCGCGGGCGTGCAGCTCGACGAGAAGAAACGCATCAAGGTCGATGACCACCTCAAGACCACCGCCCCCGGCGTCTGGGCCATCGGTGACGTCGTCGCCGGTCCCATGCTCGCGCACAAAGCTGAAGAAGACGGCGTCGCCGTCGCCGAGTGGATCGCCGGCCAACATGGTCACGTCAATTGGAACCTCGTCCCCGGCGTCGTCTACACCGACCCCGAAGTCGCCTGCGTCGGCCTCGGCGAGGATCAGGCCAAGGCCGCCGGCATCGCGATCAACGTCGGCAAGTTCAACTTCGCCGCCAACGGCCGCGCCATCGCCGCCGATGCCACCGACGGCTACGTAAAAATTATCGCCGACGCCAAGACGGACAAAATCCTCGGCGCGCAAATTCTTGGTCGCAACGCCGGCGAGCTCATCAGCGAAATCGTCACACACATGGAATACGGCGGCAGCGCCGAAGACCTCGCGCGCACGATCCACGCCCACCCGACGATGAGCGAAGCCGTCAAAGAAGCCGCCCTCGCCGTCAGCAAGCGCGCCCTCCACGGTTTCTGACCTCGGGCCACGCGACCATTGACTGAGGCTCGCGGCGCCGTCCGCAGAGATTCCTGCTCGCCTCCGACCGCGCTTGCACACTTCGAGCCAACGCGCGCGGATCATCGCTTGGCAACACTGCCGCCAGTCAGGCACCCCAAAAATGCTGGCTCCGCGTCAGTCGAAAAGCTCGCGCAAGCCCGCGGCCCTCGCAACCCGCTAGTCGTGCCAGATCCTCGAGCCACCAAGTAACAATCGGGCTCGCAACGGTCCGCGCTCGTCGCACAGGCTGTCGACTCCCCTCCAGCCCTGTGCGATCGCCGCGATCGCTGCGGCGACCTGTTACCCGAACCCCACAGTCTCCATGCCGTTCCTCTTGCATTTCTTCCGGGCGATCCGCGTCGTCGCCGCCATGAGCGTTCTCGCCGCCGGATTGCGTGCGCCCGCTCAAAGCGCAGCTGTTCCGGCAAATTCCACCGCTCCCGCTTCGGCGAAAAAAACGGTGGTTCCCGTCGCCGAAGAGCCCGTGCTCCTCTCCCCCTTCGAAGTTCGCCAAGACGTCCGCGGCTACCTTGCCTCGACCACGATGTCGGGCACGCGGCTCAACTCCAAGATCGAGGACCTCGCCTCTTCGCTCACCGTCGTCACCAAGGAGCAGATGTCTGATTTCGCGATGCTCGATCTCAACGACGTGTTTCTCTACGAAGCCGGCACGGAGGGCACCGGCACGTTTACCGATTACTCCTTCGACCGTAACGGCGCCCCGGTCGACAACACGCAACTCGACCCGGGCAATGCCAACCGCATCCGGGGCGTCGGCCCGGCCAATATGTCGTTCGGTAATTTCGAGACCAGCGGGCGCGTGCCGATCGATCCGATCAACATCGACTCCGTCGAAATTAGCCGCGGGCCCAATGCCAACGTCTTCGGTCTCGGCAACGCCGCCGGCACCGTCAACGTCCAGCCCGCCGCCGCCGGCCTCACGCGCGACCGTTCGCAATTCAGTTTTCGCGCGGACAGCTTTGACGGCTACCGCACGACGATGGACTTGAACCGCGTGCTGCAGCAGGGCGTCCTCGCCGTGCGCGGCAGCGCCGTCTACCAGCACGACGGTTTCAACCGCAAACCCGCGGGCACCGATACCCGCCGGCTCAACGGCATGGTGAAATACCAGCCCTTCAAATTTACGACGCTCAGCGCGGCCTATTCTTATTTTCGCACCGAGGGCAACCGCCCGAACACCACGACACCGCGCGACGCCATCACCGGTTGGAAAAACGCCGGCTCCCCTTCGTGGAATCCCGTCACGTCGCGCGTCACGGTCAACGGCGTGACGAGCGCCGGTACTTTCGGCATCGCCACCCTGCCGGTCGGTCTCGCCAACACGGCCGGCAGCGGCCGCACCAACTCCACGGTCTTCGTCGATGGCACCGGCACCGTCGGCTTCTGGGGCCCCACGCAGGCCACGGCCTCGACGAATCCTTCCGACCGCAATCAGGCGGTCTTCCTCGTCAACTCCGCCCCGGAGGACGTCCGCACTGGCCAGCCGCTGTTTTCGAACAATCCCAACGTGAGCAGCCGCGCGCTCTACGACTGGAATTCCATCAACCTCGCCGCGGTTAACCGGCTCAAAGACTCGGCGCTCACCACCCGCGTGGAGGTCGATCAGATTTTCTTCAGCACGCCGCAGCACACTCTGGCGGCGCAAGTCGGGTTTTTCCGCGAGGACACCCAACGTTTCCGTCGCGATCTCATTGGCACTGCCGACAGTCAGGGTTCGGCGGGCAATCTGTTCATCGATGCCAATGAACGTCTCTCCGACGGCACCGTGAATCCGTTTTTCGGCCGGCCCTACATCGGCGTCTGGCGTCCGTCGTCCTACGACCAGCCGCTCCTGCGCAACACGTATCGTCTGCAGCTCGCCTACCAACTCGATCTGCGCCGCGAGAAATCCGCGCTGCGCTGGCTCGGGCTGCACCAGTTTTCCGGCTACAGCGAATACAAGTCCGCCGTACAGCGCCGCATTTCCTATCGCGACGCCCTCACGTCCGATCACGCGTGGCTGCCCGCCGGCGTGGCGCGCGCGGATCCATCCACGGTCGTCACCATTAACTATTTTCGCTACTACGTCGGCGACGCCGTCGGGCAAAACGTCGACTACGGCCCGGGTCCGTTCGCGCCTGGCCCATATCCCTACCGCTGGGGCAACGCCCTCACCAACGTAATTCGCACCGAAACCGCCACGCTCGGCCCGGCAGTCGCCACTGACGCCACCGCAGCCGGCGGCAACACCCGCCGGATTCTCAAAACCCGGGGCGGCGTGGTGCAGAGCACCTTGTTCGATGACCGGCTGGTGACCACCTTCGGGCTGCGCAATGATCGCAATTACAACACGACAGGTGTGACGCCGACCTTGCAGGCCGACGGCATTCACGCGAACGAGAGTTCGCTGAGCCAGTGGGCCGCGCGCGACTGGGCGTTCAACCAAGGCCAGACCAAAACCGCCGGTGCCGTCTTGAAACCCCTGCGCTGGCTAAATCTTCACGCCAACGCGTCCGACAGTTTTCAGCCCAACTCCTACGCCGTCGATCTTCACCTGCAGCCGCTTTCCGACCCCTCGGGTAAGGGCACCGACTACGGATTCACCCTCAAGCTTTTCGACGGCAGGCTCGTCGCCCGCGTGAACCGCTACGAGACGAAACAGCTCAACTCCCGCAACGGCCAGACCGCGACTTTCGCCACCCGCGTGCGCGGGCTCGATTTCGACACGCCGAATCGCGCGCAAACCCCCTTCAATCTCGTGCCGCTCGCCACGACCTGGGTGACGAACGCCGCTCGCGCCCGCGGTCAGACCCTCACCCAGGAGCAAGTCGACACACAGGTGGCCGGCCTCACGGGCCTCGAGCGGAAGTACCTCCCGACGCTCACCGACGATCTCAGCGAGACCGAAGACGTGCTCGCGACCGGCACGGAGATCGAGCTCAATTTCAATCCAACCAATTTCTGGACGACCAAGCTCAACGTCACCGAACAGAAATCGATTAATTCCACTATCGCCCCCGGCCTGAGCTCGTGGATCGCGGAACGCCTCCCCATCTGGCAAAAAATCATCGACCCAGAGCTGAACCGTCCGTGGTTTACAGAACGCTACGGCAACATCAATTCCGCGTCGCAGTTGCTCGCTGCCAACGTCACCGCCCCGCTGGGCGTCGCGCTGGCCAGCCAAGGCAAGAGCCGCCCCCAAATCCGCAGATACCGCGTCAACGCGAGCACGAGCTACCGGCTCGCGGGGCTGACCAGTCACACTGTCCTGAAGCGTTTCACCGTCGGCGGCGCGCTCCGCTGGGAAGACCGCGGCGCCATCGGCTACTATGGCGTCCAACAGCTTCCCGCTATCATCACCGACCTCGATCCCAACCACCCGATCTACGACCAAGCCCATCTCTACCTCGACGCGTTCGTCACCTACCGCGTGCGGCTCTGCTCCGAAAAAGTCTCGGCCACCCTGCAGCTCAACGTGCGCAATCTGCAGGAAGCCGGCCGGCTTCAACCGATCAGCGCCTACCCCAACGGACGTGCGAGCGGCTTCCGCATCGTCGATCCCCGACAATTCATTCTGACGGCAACCTTTGAGTTATGACGGTCCGAAATTCTTACTCACCATGAAAAATCGGGTCCCCATTTGCAGCCTCGTCGCGCTATTCCTGCTCGCGCCCGCCCATGCCGCAGAGCCCTCGCTCCCCGTCGTCAACCACGTGGAGTGGCAGCCGCTCTTCGCGCAAATCAAGCGGGTGCTCGAGGCGCTGGACTATCAGGGCGTGCCGCTCGCCGCCGTCGACCGACGCGCGCTTGAGCAGATTTCGCCCACGGCCGAAGATGCCGCGGCGCGGGCCCAGGCCATTCTGGATCAGCACTGCCTGTTCTTTGTAAACATCAACCCCGAGATGCGCGTGAAAGTCGCCGCTGGTCCCGCGCAGCCCGAACTTGTCGAGCAGGGCTGGCGGCTTTTTCTCGTGAAGGTACAGAACGAGGCCGGCGCCACCGGGGTGCTGCACGCGACCAGTCCGCATGCGCAGCGCCTGTTTAATTCTCCCGCCGCCGATGTGCCAGCGCGCTGGCTGGAGCTGCAGATGTTCGATGCGCAGCCGCTCCGCGCCGCGCTCAGCGGACTCGAACTCGAGTATCGGATCATCCAGCTCTACAGCCGCGATGCCGGCCAGCGGGAGGCGAAGTTTTCCTTCGACGTCGGCCAAGGCACCCAAGACATCGGTTTTCGCAACGAGACCGACCTCCTCTTTCGCTGTGCGCCCGCCCACGCGGTCACGCTGCACGTGCGCGACGAAAACAACCGGCCGACCACTGCCGGCTTCGTCATTCGCGATCAGCAAAAACGAGTTTACCCGTCTCAAGCCAAACGACTCGCGCCCGACTTCGCTTTTCATCCGCAGATCTACCGCGCCGATGGCGAGGATCTCCGGCTCCCCGTGGGCACCTACGTCGTGGAATTTCAGCGCGGCCCCGAGTCAGTGCTGAAAACCGCGACGCTGACCGTCACGACGGCGGCACGCCAACAGTGGGACTTCAAGGTCGAGCGCTGGATCGATCCCTCGCTCACGGGCTGGGTTTCCGGCGACCATCACATTCACGCGGCCGGCTGCGCGCACTACACCAATCCCACCGAGGGCGTGCACGCGCCCGATATGATGCGGCATTGCCTCGGCGAAGACTTGAAGGTCGGCGCGAATCTCACGTGGGGTCCGTGCTTCGACTATCAGAAGCAGTTTTTCACCGGCGCCGACGACAAGGTCTCCACGTTTCCCTACATCCTGCGCTACGATATCGAAGTGAGTGGCTTTGGTTCGCACCGGAGCGGGCACCTCTGCCTGCTGCAGCTCAAGGATCAGATGTATCCCGGCGGCGACTCGAGCACGCACTGGCCAACGCTCGGACTCAACACGCTGCGCTGGGCCAAAAAACAAGGTGCCCTCGTCGGGCCCGCGCATTCCGGCTGGGGCTTGCAACCGGTGGCGCCCGGCACCGAGGAAAAGGTCAGCTCCAAAAAAACAGGCGACGAACTGAGCGTCACCCATGTATTGCCGAACTACGTGGTCCCGCCGTTCAACGGCATCGGCGCCAACGAATACATCGTCGATGTCACGCATCTTGTTCCGGGTCCCGCCGGCAAGCCGGTGCCGGCCGTGGATTTTCTCTCGATGGTGGACACGCCGTATCTCTGGGAACTCAACATCTGGTATCACACGCTCAATGTCGGGTTTCGCACCCGTATCAGCGGCGAGACGGATTTTCCCTGCATCTACGGCGAACGCGTCGGGCTCGGCCGCAGCTACGTGAAACTACCGCCGCAGTGGACCTACGAGGAATGGTGCGAGGGCATCCGCGCGGGCCGCAACTACGTCGGCGACGGCAAGAGCCACCTGATGGATTTCCAAGCGAGCGCCGGCCCGCGCACGATCGTGATGGGGGAAAATGGCAGCGAGCTGCGCCTCCCCGCGCCAGGGAAAATCCACGCCACCGCGCACGTCGCCGCCCGGCTCAATTCCGAACCCGCACCGGACATCCAGCGCCGCCCCATCAACGCCAAGCCTTACTGGGACCTCGAACGCGCACGGATCGGCGAGTCACGCGAAGTCGCGGTGGAATTGATCGTGAACGGTTATCCCGTCGCCAAGAAAAACATCCCCGCCGACGGCCGCGTGCAGGAGGTGGCATTCGACACCATAATCGAGCGCAGCAGTTGGATCGCCTTGCGGATTCTCCCGTCGTCACACACCAACCCGATTTTCGTCGTGGTCGGAGATCAGCCTATCCGCGCTTCCCGTCGCAGCGCCGAATGGTGTCTCGCCAGCGTCGATCGCTGTTGGTCACAGAAGGAACGATTCATCGGGCCGGCAGAAATGCAGGACGCCAAGGACGCCTACGGCCACGCCCGCGACGTTTATCGCCGCCTCATCGCTGAATCTCCCGTCGAATGATGCCCGCCATGAAACTTCTCCTCGCATTCACTGCACTCCCGCTACTCGCCATCGCAGCGTGGTCGCAACCGCCGTCACCCGAGCGGGCGTTCCCCGGCGCCGAAGGATGGGCGGCCACGACGCCTGGCGGGCGCGGTGGAAAAATCCTGCGCGTGACGACCCTCGCGCCCGACGGCCCGGGTTCGTTTCTCGCCGCACTCAACGTGCCGGGCCCACGCCTCATCGTGTTCGAGGTCGGAGGCGTGATCGATCTCGGCAAGGTGACCGGGCCGCGCAACACCTCGATCGCGATCAAGGAGCCGTTTCTCACCATCGCGGGCCAAACCGCGCCATCACCCGGCATTACGTTCATCCGGGGCGGCATCGCCATCGACACGCACGACGTCGTGATCCGCCATATCCGCGTGCGTCCGGGAGCGGCTGGTTACGCGAAGAAGATCGGCTGGGAGCCGGACAGCATCGACACCTCGAGCGCCGCGCAAAACGTCATCGTCGATCACTGCTCGCTGACGTGGTCGATCGACGAAAATCTCAGCGCATCCGGCAAGGCGTTTACGGGGGCGAACGCCGAGGAGTGGCGGCGCAACACCTCGCACCGCGTCACCTTCAGCCACAATATTATTGCCGAAGGCCTCAGTCATTCCACGCACGCCAGCGGCGAGCACTCCAAGGGCTCCCTCATCATGGACAACGTCACCGACGTCCTGATCTACGCCAACCTCTACGCGAACAACTCGCAGCGCCATCCCCTCGCGAAGGGCGGCACCTGGGTCGCCGTCGTCAATAATTTGATGATCAACCCCGGCGCGCAGGCCGTCGGCTACCGCCTGCCCGATGTGCTCTGGCATGACCGCACGTTCGAACTCGGGAAAATGGATCTCATCGGCAACGTTATGCGTGGCGGCGCCGATACCCGCGCCGGACTTTCGCTGCTGACGCTCGAGGGCATCGGCGATCTCGAACTCCACGCGGCCGACAACGTTGCGCTCGCCCCCGACGGGAAACCCGCCTCGCTCACCTCTCTCGCCAAGGGCTCGACCGGAAAAATCCTCGAGCGCGCCAGCCCCGTGCGCTGGCCACCTGGCCTGAAAGCTTTGCCTTCCGCGCTGGTCGAGGAGTCCGTCCTGCGCGACGCAGGCGCCCGGCCGTGGGATCGCGACGCCATTGACCGTCGCATCGTGCAACAGGCCCGCGACCGCACCGGCCGCATCATCGATAGCGAGGAGCAAGTCGGCGGCTATCCCGTGATGACGGAAACCCGCCAGGCCTTTAACCCGACCGACTGGGATCTCTCGATCATGGAACGAAGAATCAGCCCTGCCCAATAATCTCATGCCCAGCCGCTCCCCCGCATCCGATTCGCGCCTCACCCGCCGCGCACTGCTGAAAACCGCCGCGACGGCTGGCCTCGCCGGGGCGCTCACACCGTCAATGATCGGGACCGCGCGCGCCGCCAATCCCGGGCGCGGCGTGATCGCCGAGGAAAACCGCCGACCCGGCACCACCGAGTGGCAACTCACGTTCGTCCGGTCCGACAATTTCCGCTCCGCCATGATCGAGGGTTACTGCTCGCATACGAGCGTCCGGCCCGGCGGCTCCCTCGAGGTCTTTCTCAGCGCGAAACCCGCGACCGATGTCACGATAGATATTTACCGCCTCGGCTACTACGGTGGAAAAGGCGGCCGGCACGTGACGCGTCTCGGACCGTTTCCCGTAACTGCCCAACCGACCCCACCAGTCGGCGCACATCGCCTCCGCGAGTGCCAGTGGGCGCGCGCCACTTCGATCGCGATTCCGTCGGACTGGGTCAGCGGGGTGTATCTCGGCAAGCTCTCGTGCGCCGGGCACCGCTATCAGAGCTACATTATCTTTGTCGTCCGGGACGACCGGCCGGCGGACGTCTTGTTTCAAACCAGCGACACCACGTGGCAGGCCTACAACAAATGGCCTGACACCTATTCGCTTTACGACTCGGACCCACCCGTGCGCCCTTGGAATGCGACCACCTGGGTCAGCTATGACCGCCCCTACGGCTGGTATCCGCAGGTCGTAAGCAACGCGCTCTCGCAGGGCTCGGGTGAGTTCCTCCTCTGGGAATTCCCCCTCTGCTTCTGGCTCGAACAACATGGCTACGACGTCACTTATTCATCGAACATCGATACGCACGTGGACGGCGGCGGGCTCGATCGGGTGAAGTGTTTCCTCTCGGTCGCGCACGACGAGTATTGGAGTCTGGAGATGTATGACCACGTGCACGCCGCGATTCAAAAGGGCCTCAACGCGGCATTCCTCTGCGGCAACAGCGTCTATGGAGTCGTGCCGTTGGATAAGAAGAACGCGGCGGGCCGTCCGCACCGCCTGCTCTATCGTCGGGGGATTTTCGGCGGACCCAAGGCTCAGAACAACACCGAGCCGTGGGAAAAACACGGACCCGACGAGGGCCTGCTCATCGGCGCGCGCTCGATGAATCCCGCCAATGGCTCCGCCAACTGGATCGTAACCAACGCCGCGCACTGGCTTTTCGACGGCACGGGCATGAAGAACGGCGATCTCATTCCGGGACTCGTCGGCTGGGAGCACCACGGCAATCCCGCCAAACTCTCCGGCCTCGAAGTCATCGCCGCCGGCGAAGCCCTGAAGGCCAACGGTGATCACTCGTCCTACGCCGCAACGGTATATCCCGGTCCGAAGAATAACTGGGTCTTCAACGCCGCGACGATCTTTTGGTCGATGGGTTTGGCGCAACCACCCGGTTTGGTCCCGCCCTACTCTCACCTCGGTCGACCGCATGGCGTTGACGAACGCGTGCAACGCATCACGGCAAATTTTCTCAAAAAATGCCGGATCAATCCGACCGTGTGAAACCTCGCCTTAAGCAAGTGCGATGCGCGGCGGACGGGGCTCATGTCTTGCCCCTCGCGGCATCTCCGTCGCCTTGATGAGCCACGGGGCGAGGAACGCCACCTGCGCATCGCGGTCGGGGATGTCCTGATAACCTTCACGCAGGAGAAACGTCAGCGGATAGGCCGGCGTGCGGGAGCGCACGGAAACCACGGTGCCTGCGACGCTGCACACCGCGAGCCACGCGCCGCCGCCGATCTCGGCGTGATGGGGGCCGCGTTTCCGGATGCGGCGCGTGCGGTGCGGCGAGGGGTCGCGCGCGAGGAGTTCGCTGAGGCGCGGGATGAAATCGATGCCCCAGTGCGCGCAGCCAGGTGGCCTGAGTCGTGGCAGTGGATGTGATGACCACGAAAAATATCGGCGGCTCGCTCATCGTCGCATCGACCTCATCGCTCCAGTCGGCACGCGAGTCAGGAAACACGTCGAACTCGACTCCGTCTGGTCACGCCTCGGAGCTGATGTCACCGTCGTCGAATTTCTCCCCAAAATCATCGCCAACTACGACGACGATATCATCCGCAACTTCACCCGCATCGTCCAGAAACAGGGCCTCAAGATCGAGATCGGCGCCAAGGTCACCGGATACGCCAACGGCATTCTCACCGCCGAACGCGGCACCGAAAAGCTCTCCTTCCCCGCCGACAAAGTCCTCGTCGCCGTCGGCCGCCGCCCGTTCACCGATTCACTCAACCTCGCCGCCGCCGGCGTGCAGCTCGACGACAAGAAACGCATTAAAGTCGACGCCCACCTCAAGACCACCTCGCCCGGCGTGTGGGCCATCGGCGACGTCGTCGCCGGTCCCATGCTCGCGCACAAAGCTGAAGAAGACGGCGTCGCCGTCGCCGAGTGGATTGCCGGCAAACACGGCCATATCAACTGGGACCTCGTCCCCGGCGTCGTCTACACCGACCCCGAAGTCGCCAGCGTCGGCCTCGGCGAAGACCAGGCGAAGGCCGCCGGCATCGCCGTCAACATCGGCAAGTTCAACTTCGCCGCCAACGGCCGCGCCATCGCTGCCGATGCCACCGACGGCTACGTGAAAATCATCGCCGACGCCAAGACCGACAAAATTCTCGGCGCGCAAATTCTCGGCCGCAACGCCGGCGAACTCATCAGCGAAATCGTGACGCACATGGAATACGGCGGCAGCGCCGAAGACCTCGCGCGCACGATCCACGCCCACCCGACGATGAGCGAAGCCGTCAAAGAAGCCGCCCTCGCCGTCAGCAAGCGCGCCCTCCACGCGCTGTGAACCGCCCAACGGCAGCTTGCTAAGCGGGTCGCGACGCCTAGCTTTCACAGCATGATGTTTCCGCTCACCGCTTACTTCGAGGCCGCGATGGAGTTGGCGACCTACGACAAGCTCGAAGATGGCACGTTTGCCGGCGAGATTCCAAAGCTGGCAGGCGTGGCTGCTTTCGGTGGCACACTCAAAGAATGCGAACGCGAGCTCCGTTCCACCCTGGAAGATTGGGTGCTCGTCGGCATCCGACTTGGCCATCCCCTGCCCAAGCTTGCGGGCATCGATCTAAACAAGCGCCGACATGGGCGGGTGGCATCCGGTCAAAAGGCGTGAGTTTATCCGCCGGCTCGCCGCGCTGGGCTTTGCCGGGCCGCATCGGGGCGCACGCCACGAGTTTCTCGTGCATGGTCAGCGCCGCCAGACCATCCCCTCCAACGCCGAATTTTCTGTGCCGCAGCTGAAAATGTTGCTGCGACAGGTCGAGGTCATCCTCGGGCGGAAAATCTCACCCGACGAATGGGATAAGCTTTGATTTCGACTCACCCGACGATGAGCGAAGCCGCCCTCGCCGTCAGCAAGAGCGCCCTCCACGCCCTGTGATTTTGTAGCAACGCGCCTCGTGCGCGCGCTCCGGACCAGGCGTGGACGAGCCACGCCCCTACACCGACCACCGCGCCCTACAAATCCACCGGATCGGGCTGCGCCTTGGCCAAGGCTTCACCTTGCAGCATCAATTCCCAAAAAGCGCAGGTCTCCGCAGCGCCAATCACAGCGGGGCCGAGTTTTTTGGATCTGCGACCAGAGCTTTGAACGCCGGATCGCCACGCACATTGTCCCATGAGGGACTAACTTGAAGACTTGGCACGGTTACACCGCTGGGAACGCGCAGCAGCGCCGCAAGCAAGTGAACACATTCCGTCGGCATGCGGAGATAGGCATAAAGCTCGGCCAGCTCAGTTTCCCGCCGCCAGCGTTCCGCGACATGCTTTTTGGCGTCCGCCGCTTCAACATACCGCGTCCCAGCCGCAATACCCTCCTTCGCCTTGCCAGTTCGCACCATCGCTATCGCCAGTCGGCCCATCTTTTGCGGAGGCCCGTAGTCGGGTGACTCTTCGAACTCTTGGGCAAGTGCCACCAACTCTTGCGCCGCAGCTTCCGCTTCTACAGTCCGCCCAAGGCAGCGCAGTGCATCGTGCTGCCATCTCCACCATGAGAAGCGTTCGGCTGACGAATCGGCACGGGGAACTTGTGTCGAGGCGAATTTCTCAAGCTCGGCAAACCGGCGCGATCGCCAGAGCCACAGCGCACGAGCGGAAGAATTGAATCCCGAGATCGTCGCGGGCAACTCGCCCGTGAGCAAAAATTGGCAATCTCGCAGAGCGCCCGCGTTAGCCTGACCGACCTCGGCCCGCTTGATCACCGCCGCAGCTTCCCGAGGTCGACGAAGGAACGTCGCAGCCCACGCTTCGTTACCTAGGCAGAATGGGTTTAGCGGGTCGCTGGTGGTGGCAACGCGAAATGATTCCATCGCCTCCGCAACGCGCCCCAGCCCAACCAGCGACCAGGCTCGAAACGTATTGGCGGCGACGTCGTTGGGGCGGGCTTGGATCGCGAGATCCGCCTGCTCCAGCGCCCGCGGATTGTCGCGTTCCACAGTCGCCCGATAAATAGCCATCGCAGAGGGCCCCGATCCGTGGGGATCCAACTGCGCGACTGCTTCGGCCCAGTGACGTGCCTCGGTCGCATGATGAATCAGGCTTTTCAGGTCGGACGAACCACGGATCTGATTGACGATGTTGCAGTGCGCCGCCGCCACTGTGAACGCCGCGTTTACATAGCCGGGATCTAGCTTCGCCGCTGCGCCCGCCAGCTCGATCGCCTCCTTAAATCCGCCGATGTCGCCGCGGAAGAAGACCTTGTTTGCCTTCAAATAGAGGTCGTAGGCGTCGGGGTTCTTCGTGAGCACCTCGACTCTGCTTGTGAGTTGCCGGTGCATGAGCTTCTCGACGACGGCGCGGGCGACCTTATCGTATAGGGTGAAGATATCGGCAAATTCCTCGGTAAACGTGCCGAGGTCTTCGCTCGCGTTGTCGGCCACGCGTGTGAGCGACACGCGAATCCGCACCTTCGTGCCCGAACGCTGCACGCTGCCTTCGACGAGCCTTGATACATTGAGCGCTTTCGCGATTTCCGTCGTAGACGCATTCTTGCCTTTGAACGAAAACGACGATGTGGGCCCCGGCACGCGCAGGTCGCGTTCGCGCATAAGCGATTTGAGAATTTCCTCTGTGAGCCCGTCTGAAAAATATTCCTGATCCTTGTCGCCGGAGAGATTCGCAAACGGCAGCACGGCCAGAGATTTTTCGTCCACCCCCGGCACCACGGAGGGCGACGCGACACTCCCAACCGGCTTTGCCGAATCCGCGGCCGCCGCCGACCCCGGAGGCTTCTGGCCGAACCACCATGCCGCTCCGACCGCCACCACAGTCGCAAACACCACCGCAAGCACCAGAGGCCGTTTCCGCAGTGGGGGCGTGGCTCGTCCACGCCTTTCCTCTCCGCGTCGTCCACGCTCTTCCTCCTGGGCGCGGTCGAGCTGCTTCCCTACACCCGGCACCGCTCGTGCGCCGTCCTCTCCCTCCAACAATTGCTTCACGCGCCCGCAGAATTTCTCCACTGCCTCTCCCTCCGGCAAGCGCGTCCATTGGACGTCACGGAACTCGTCCGGGACGTGCGCCTCGGCGTCTCGCGTCGCGTCGATCACGACCGGTAGCAAAAACGCCTTCTCCTCCGCCATCGCGTGCGTCCGTTGCGCCGCCAGCTTCCACTCGATCCGGAAATACCCCTCCAGCCGCGCCTGCGTCGCCGCCGAGATCACCGGCACGAACAACGCGCACTCCGCGATCTGCCGCCGGATCTTTGCGTCCCAAGCATCGCCGCCCACCAACTCGTCTTGGTCAAACCACACTTCGATCCCGGCCCCACACAACGCCGCAGCGAGACGCGCCACCGCTTCCGCATCTTGCGAGGCGTAGCTGAGAAACACCGCCTTGCCTGTCGTTGCTGGCTGACTGGACACGGAGCCGGACCATACCGCGCACCTCCTTTCCGTCGAGGCAGAATCCCTCCTGCTTTCCTTCGAGATCGTGCGCCCCCGGCCAATCCAACCCGCGCCACGTCCACTCGTCGATCAACGAACCCTTCAAAGACGCCGCCCTCGCCGTCAGGAAGAACGCACTGCGCGCACTCTGATCCTGTCGTAGCGCGCCTCGTGCGCGCCCTCAAGGCGCAGCCGCAAAGCTCGCCGGCAGCCCGTAGAAATTAAAAAAATCTGACATCCCATCGACCGCCGATCGGCCGTAGGATTCGCAGTCCGCTTCGATCCCCAAAGTTTGCACCGCCGTCGGACTCAACATGGCGCGCGAGCCGAAACCTTTCGCGATTTTTTCCATCCGAAACACCAACGTCACATCGCGACCACCGAGTTCCTCGCCGTGTTCACTTTTGGAAAACAAGACGGCTCCTTGGTGAATCACCAGGCGGAACGGCATCGGACTGTAGGGGCGCCATTGCTCCAAGGCCCGCAACGAAGCGAGGACCTCCCCGGGCTTCGTCGTCGCACACGGCCAATACACGAAAATCGCATCGCCGATATAGCGACTGATCCGCCCCGCATGTTGCTCAACCAAAGGTCGCACGCCGGTCGTCCAATCCTGCAGCCGTTGCTGCGCCGCTTCGTTGCCGCTCGCCGTCACCAGCGCAGTATAGCCCTCGACGTCCGCGACGAGCAGCCAGCAATCCCGGCTCTGCACTTGCTTGAGCATCTGGGTGGTTTCCAAGGCATGCTCCGTCGCTTCGAGCAGGCTGATTTTCCGCGTGCAGCGGAAGCGAACCTCCACGTCACCAAACTTAATCTCATCGTTGTCGCGCAGCGTGGTCGGCCGGTTGATCAACTGCCCCGCGACATAGGTGCCGTTCCGGCTTTGCTGGTCCGTAATCACATATCCTCTGGCACCGGCCGTGATCACCGCGTGCTGCCGCGAAAGCGTCTCACCGCTCAAAACGAGATCGTTACTTGGCTGGCGTCCCACGGTCGTGCGCTCCCGCAAGTAAAACGTCTTGGCGCTGGAATGCTCGAGCCAGGCCTGGCGGGCGGGATCATGGGTGGAAAACATGGTGACAACGGAATGATACGCAGACGTCGGCTTCGACGCTCCGCCATTCATCGTTTGAAAAAACCGAGTCGGCGAGACAATCCCTACACGAACCTTCGCTCAAATAGCGCTCGCGAGCCGGGAAAATTCACTCACGTTTTTCCCATGCCCCCCGCTCCGAATCTCAACCGCCGTGATTTCCTCCAACGTTCTGCGGCCATCGCCGCCACGTCTCTGCTCGCCTCGCGCCTCTCACCGCTCCTGCACGCCGGCGAACCCGCCGGCGCCTTCCGTAGCACGTGGGATCGCTCGCCAGATCGCCTTTGGCTCGGCCCCGAATACTGGGCGAACCCACTCCAAGACTGGCACGTCGCCAACGGCCGGATCGAATGCCTCAACGCCGCCGCCGATCGCAACGTCCACCTCCTCACACGTCAGCTCTCCAGCCGTCCCGGCACCGTCGAACTCCAGGTTCGCGTCGGCCGCGCCGACGGTCGCACGCTCGCCGGCAAAGGCTCCGCCGGCTTTCGCCTCGGAATTCTCGGGACGCTCAAAGACTACCCGGAGCTCCACGACTACCGAAACAATCTTTGGCCCGCGCCCACGGCCGGTTTCAACGCCGGCTTCACCGCCGACGGCACGCTTTTCCTCGGTCGACCCGAAAGCACCACTTCCACGAAGCTAGACCTCGCCCGCGATTCGCTCGACCTCCGCCTGATCGTCGCGCCCAAAGACGCCGCCTATACCGTCACGCTCGCCGCGCTCGATCCCACCACCGGCCGCCCGCTTGCCGAGGTTACGCTCAACGATCTCAGCGGCGATGCGCTCGTGGGCAACCTCGCGCTCGTCAGCAATTGCTTCACCGCCGGCGCAACCAACGCCAAAGGCAAAGCCAAGAAAAACGCCGCCCCCGGTGGTCCCGATTTCGGTCTCGGCCGCTTTTGGTTCTCCGACTGGCGCGTCAGCGGCACCAAGCTTACCGGCAGCGACGATCAGGTGTTCGGCCCTCTCCTCTGGTCGCAATACACCCTCAGCCACGGTGTGCTGAAGCTCTCCGCCCAAATGCCACCGCTCGGTGCCCGTGATGCTGATACGGTGCGACTTCAACTTCCCGACGGCACCGGTTGGAAAACGGTCGCCGAAGAGAAAATACACCCGGAAGCCCGCACCGCTACCTTCCGCCTTGCCCCTTGGGATGACACCAAGGACGTCCCCTATCGCCTCGCCTACGCCCTCCGCGACCGCTCGGGCGGCGCGACCGACCACTACTGGACCGGCACGGTGCGCCGCGATCCCGTCGACCAAGCAACCCTCACCGTCGGCGACGTCTCGTGCAATATTCACACGATCTTCCCCAACGTGCCGCTCGTGCAAAGCATGGCGAAACTCCGCCCTGACTTCCTCGCCTTCGTCGGCGATCAATTTTACGAGAGCACGGGCGGCTACGGCGTCCAACGCGCCCCGCTCGACAAGGCCGTCCTCGACTACCTCCGGAAATGGTATTTTCACGGCTGGACCTGGCGCGATCTCACGCGCGACCGTCCCAGCATTTCGCTGCCCGACGATCACGATGTCTATCAGGGCAACCTTTGGGGCGAAGGCGGCGAGGGCCGCAAGACCACCCAGGAGGCCGGCGGCTACGACCTGCCAGCCCAGTGGGTCAATGTCGTCCATCGCACCCAAACTTCGCACCATCCCGATCCTTACGATCCCCTTCCCGCCAAACGCGGCACGCTCAACTATTACGGCCCGTTGACCTACGGTCGCGTAAGTTTCGCCATCCTCGCCGACCGCCAGTTCAAGTCAGGCCCGGAAGGAAAAGTCCCGCCGACCGGCGACCGCGGCGACCACGTCGTCAACCCGAACTACGATCCCAAAACCGCCGACCTTCCCGGCCTCGATCTCCTCGGCGCCAAACAGGAGCAGTTTATTCGCGATTGGGTGCTCGACTGGCGCGGCGCCGATCTGAAGGCCGCGATTTCGCAAACCATCTTCACCGCCATGGCGACGACGCACGGTGGCAGTCACGAAATCCTCATGGCCGACTATGATGCGAGTGGCTGGCCGCAAACCGCCCGCCGCAACGCCCTCCGCGAGCTCCGCAAAGCCTTCGCCGTTCATATCGCCGGCGACCAACATCTGCCGGCCGTCGTCCAGTATGGCATCGATGCCCATCGCGACGGTCCCGTCGCCTTTGCCGGTCCCGCCGTGAATGTCGGTTACCCGCGCTGGTGGGAGCCCGCGAAAACCGGCCGCAACAAAACCACCGGCAACCCCGCCCTCACCGGCGATTTCCTCGATCACTTCGGCAACCCCCTCACGGTGCTCGCGGTGAAAAATGGGCCCTACGATCCGCCCAAGCCCGTCATGGAACAGGTCAACGCCAAGACCAGTGGCCTCGGCGTGGTGCGCTTCAACAAACCGAAACGCACCATCACCTTTGAGTGTTGGGCCTACTCGGCCGACGTGACCAAACCCGGCACGCAGATGCCCACCTGGCCGGTCACCGTGAGCCAGCTCGACAACTACGCCCGTCCACCCGCCGCCCACCTGCCCACCCTGACGATCACCGGCACCGTCAACCCCGTGATCCAAGTCTTCGACGGAAAATCCGCCGAGTTACTCTACGCCTTGCGCCTCAATGGTCCGACTTTCCAGCCTCACGTCTTCGCGCCGGGCAACTACGTGATCAAAGTTCTCGACCCTGAGTCCAATCGCGAAATTACGCTGCCGCGCTTCGAGGCCGCCGTCGGCAACACCGCCAAGCTCACCGTGAATCTGTAACCGTGCCCGGCCCAATCCGCGGGCCGCTGCCAGCAACCACCGGTCTCCGGCATTGCAGCCACCTGCCTGACGCGGAAGGATCACACCTTCCCATGTCCGGCACCCTCTCACCGTCTTCCCAACACGCCCGTGGTCTCGCGACCATGGTGCTGTCGGCGGCGGCCTTCACCGCGAACGTCCTCCTGATCCGCGCGCTCGGTCAAGTGCAGTCGGTCAACGTCTGGCTGATCTCCTGCACGCGTTTCGTCGTCGGCCTTGCTCTGATCTACGCCCTCTACCGCCGTGAGTTTCAGCCGCTCCACCTCATCCGTAATTCCAAACTCGCGGTCCGCGGGCTCCTCGGTGGGATCAGTGTCTTCGGCTACTATCTCACGGTGGTTCACCTCGGGGCCGGTCGCGCGACGTTTATCAACAATACCTACGTCATCATGGGTGCACTGATGGCCGTCGTCCTGCTTGGCGAACGCTTCCGCCCCGCGCTCGCGATCGGCGGAGTCGCGGCGCTCGCCGGCCTCGCGCTCCTCACGAATGCCTTTGGTTCCGGCGCCCACGCCAATCTCTACGACCTGTTGGGCATCGGGATGGCCCTCGCGTCCGCGTATGTCGTCATCACGATTCGCCAACTGCACGCGACGGAACACACCGCGACCATTTTCGCCGCGCAGTGTGCCTATGGACTCCTCGTCTGTGGCGTCCCCGCCGCCCTTCACCCAGAACCCGTGTCATTGGTTGCTTGGGCCGTCATGATCGGTGCCGGCGTTTTCGCCGCCGTTGGCCAAATCGCCATGACCCACGCCTTCCGCGCCCTACCCGTCGCGGAGGGTTCGCTCCTGCAAATGCTCGTGCCCCTGGGTATTGCCCTCGGTGGCGCCGTTTTCTTTTCCGAACACTTCGCCGTCTACGAACTGGTCGGCGCCGCCCTCATCCTCGGCGGCACCGCCTTCACCGCTCTGCGACGTTGACGCCCCGAACGCACGGGCCGACGCTCTTTGGCAAGAGACCTGCTAATTCGAAGCGTCAGTTTTCAAAAAACCTCCGTGTCGATCCTCAGCTCCAACTACGAATCGGGCAATTTTTTCGACGAGATGTTCGTGTCTCCGACCGAAGTCCGCCCCCACTACCAACGTCTCGCCGGCCGCCTCGGGACCCTGGCCGTCGCCGAATTCGACCAGCGACGTGCCGCCGTCGACCTCGCGTTCCTGCGCCGCGGCGTGACCTTTACCGTCTACCACGACGACGCCGGCACCGAGCGTATCTTCCCCTTCGACCTCATCCCGCGCGTCATCCCGAACCAGGAATGGACGCGCATTGAGGCCGGCCTCATTCAGCGCATCACGGCGCTCAACTTGTTCCTCGACGACATCTATCACGGCCAGAAATGCCTGAAGGATAAAATCGTCCCACCCGCCCTCGTTCTTGGCGCCAAACATTTCCGCCGCGAATTCATGAACTGCACCGTGCCCCAGGGCATTTACGTGCACATCTGCGGCACCGACCTCATCCGCGACGGCGCCGGCAACTACCTCGTCCTCGAGGACAATCTTCGCTGCCCGTCCGGCGCGAGCTACATGATCGAAAACCGCGCCGCCATGCGCCGCGCGTTCCCGAATCTTTTCGCCAGCTCCGGCGTCCGCCCCGTCGAGGGCTACGCCAACGAGCTCCTCAAGGCCCTCCTGCACATCGCACCCCAGCGCAGCGACAAACCCAACGTCGTTCTCCTCACCCCCGGCGTCTACAACAGCGCCTACTTCGAGCACTGCTTCCTCGCCCGCCAAATGGGCATCCCGATTGTCGAAGGCCGCGACCTCGTTGTCCGCGAATCTCACGTCTTCATGCGCACGACGGCCGGTCTTGAGCCCGTCGATGTCATTTACCGTCGTATCGACGACGATTTCCTTGATCCGCTCGTCTTCCGCCCTGACTCGATGCTCGGCGTGCCTGGCCTCGTCAACGCCTACCGCGCCGGGCACGTCGCGCTCGCCAATTCCATCGGCACCGGCATCGCCGACGACAAGGTCATTTACGCCTACGTCCCGAAGCTCATCAAATATTACCTCGGCGAAGACGCGATCCTCCCGAACGTAAACACCTACCTTCCGTCCGAGCCGCTCGACCGCAAATATGTTCTCGAGAACATCGAGCAGCTCGTCGTAAAAGCCGCCAACGAAGCCGGCGGTTACGGCATGCTCATCGGCCCCGCCGCCACCAAAGCCGAGTGCGAGACGTTCCGCGGCCTCGTCGCCGCCAATCCGCGCAACTACATCGCGCAGGACCCCATCAATCTTTCCCGTTCGCCCACGTGGATCGACGGAAAACTCGAGGGCCGCCACATCGACTTGCGCCCCTACATTCTCTACGGAGAGAAGATTACGGTCACGCCCGGCGGCCTGACCCGTGTCGCCCTGCGCAAGGGCTCGCTCGTCGTCAATTCATCCCAAGGCGGCGGATCCAAAGACACGTGGGTGCTGCAAGGAGACCAATAACATGCCCGCCGCCAAAACCCCGCCCGCCCGTCCGCAGGCGACCGTGATGCTCTCGCGCGTCGCCCATTCACTCTATTGGATGAGCCGTTACATCGAACGCGCCGAAAACCTCTCCCGCCTCCTCGACGTCAACCTGCAGCTCCTGCTCGATTTCCAGGGTTTTACCGACACCAGCATCGAAGAGCACTGGGAATCCATCTTGCTCAGCTCGGGTGACGAGGAACTCTTCGCGCAACATTACCAGACACCCGACAGCCGCAGCGTCACCGAGTTTTTCGCCTTCGACCCACGCAACCCCAACTCCATCCGCTCCTGCGTCAACGCCGCCCGCGAAAACGCCCGCATGATCCGCGACCAGATCTCCGCCGAGATGTGGGAAACGATCAACGAGCTCTATCTCTACCTGCACGATCGCAACTCGAAGGAGGTCTGGGCCAGCGGCGGCGCCGGCGAATTTTTCAACAACGTCAAACGCAGCGCCCACTTGTTCCAAGGTCTCACCGCTTCGACCTACTCGCGCAACGAGGGCTGGGAGTTCATCGAGTTCGGCAAATACATCGAGCGCGCCGATAAAACCACGCGCATCCTCGATGTGAAATATCACATCTTGCTTCCCACCGCCTCGGACGTCGGTGGCGCCGTCGACACCGCCCAATGGCAGGCCGTGCTCCGCTCCGCCAGCGCCCTCGAAGCCTACCGTCGCTTCTACGTCAGTGAAATTCTGCCGTGGAAAGCCGCCGAGTTCCTCATCTTCTCCGACTCTTTCCCTCGCTCGCTCCACTTCTGCGTCGCCCAAGTCGATGAATTCCTCCGGCGGATTCTCGGCGATACCAGCGCCCGTCCGCGCACCGAGGCCGGCCGCACCTCGCGCCGACTCCTCGCCGACCTCCAGTCACTCACCATCACCGAGGTGCTGCAGGAACACGGTCTCCACGAGTTCCTCGAAGACGTCCAAAAATCTCTCGATACGATCGGCGGTGAAATGATGGAAACGACCATGTTTTACCCCGCCGAGTCCTCCGCCGACGTACAGCAGCAACAACAGCAACAATAACGCCTCGCCTTTGTCGCATCCGCCGCGACAACGATGGGGTCCGTTATTTCACTGCTCTGCGCCCATGCACCTTCGCATTCTCCATCGCACGACCTTCACCTACGCCGGAAAGGCCACCGATAGCTTCAACGAAGTTCGCCTGCGTCCCTTGAACGACCAGACCCAGTGCTGCCGTGATTTCGCCCTGCAAATTACTCCGGTCACGACCGCCAACGATTACGACGACCTCAACGGGAACACGATTCACTACTTCGATGTGCCCGCCGCGCATTCGAAGCTCATCATCGAAGCCGTCTCCACCATCGATACCGTGCCTTTGGCCGACCGCGCGCCCGTCCCCTCGGTCCTCGCGGCGGAACTCGAAAACTCTCCCGAGCGCGAAATGTTCGCCGAGTTCTACACCAGTTCCCACTACGTCCCCCTCGAAGTCGACCTCTGGCGCGAGGCGCACGATGCCCTCGTCGATGGCCGCGGTGATGTCTGGGGCGACGTTCGCCGCCTCGGCGGCCACATCTACCGCACCTTTGCTTACAAGCCGAAGGCCACCGGTGTAAACACCCGCGCCAACGACGCCCTCAAGCTCCGCGCCGGTGTGTGTCAGGATTTTGCGCACGTCCACCTCGGCCTCTGCCGCAGCCTCGGCATCCCGGCGCGTTACGTGAGCGGCTATTTTTTCAACAACACGCGGCGCCCGCGCGAAATCGAAGCGTCTCACGCATGGATCGAAGCCTACATCCATAACCACGGCTGGGTCGCCTACGATCCGACCCATGATCGCCCGGCCGATGATCGCTACGTGAAAGTAGCCGTCGGCCGCGACTACGCCGATATCCGGCCCGTCAACGGCACCTACCGCGGTGCCCCCACCCGCTCCCTCAAAGTCGAGGTCACCGTCCGCGAAACCGCCGCTCCCGTCCTCGTCACGCCGTAGCCTAAGGCCCGAGCCTTCCGCCGCGGCGTGAAACGCTCGCACCATGTTCCTCCGCCTCACCCACGTCACCCGTTACGACTACTCACAGCCGGTCACCTTCGCGCCCCACGCCCTCTACCTCCGCCCCCGCGAAACTCCTCGTCAGCGCCTCCACGATTTCAAACTCGACGTCACGCCATCCCCGCGCCGCATCGCCACCAGCGACGCCGAGGACAACTCCCTCGACTGGGCCTGGTTCTCCCCCGAGATCACCGCCACCCGTCTTGAATTTCGTTCCGAGTTCATGGTCGAAACCCTCGACACCAATCCCTTCGATTTTTTCCTCAAACCGTCCGCGCTCAAGTTCCCCTTCACCTACGACGACGCCGAGCGCTACGCCCTCGCGCCGTGCCTCGCGCTTCCCCGCGGCTCCGACTCCACCCAACTCCGCGCGTGGGTCGCCCAACAACTGCCGGTCCCACCCACCGATGTGATCGGGTTTCTCAGTGCCCTCAATTCCGCCGTCCAGGCCTCGCTCGCCTATACGCGTCGCGACGAACCCGGCATTCAGACGCCGACCGAAACGCTTTCGCTGCGCAGTGGTTCTTGCCGGGACTATGCCGTTTTCTTGATCGCCATCTGCCGTCACCTCGGCCTCGCCGCCCGCTTTGTGAGCGGCTATCTCCACGAGCCGCCCGCGCCCGGCACGGTGAACCCACTCCCACCCACGACGCACGCCTGGGTCGAAGTCTACCTCCCTGGTGCCGGCTGGCGCGCCCTCGATCCCACTCGTGGAATCTTCTGCGACGACGCCTATGTGGCCGTCGCCCACTCGTCGATCGCTGAAACCGTGAATCCCATCCAAGGCGGCTTCTTTAGCACCTCCCCCGTTACTTCGCACCTTTCCCTTCACCTCACCATCGAGAAACTCTGAGTGCCCCGCGCGCCAGCACCCCGCCTCTTTCTCATCATCGTTCTCGTTCTCCTAATCGTTCTCGTTCTCCTCCGTCGTCCACCTCCGCCCTCGCACCATGTCCGCCACGCCCTACCCCGCTCCCGTTTGGAAATCCCTCCGCGCGTGCAGCGACGCGGTCGAAGCCTCCCTCGCGCGCAGCAACGTCCTCCTCACCATGGGCGGTGAACCCACCTTCGTCCCCGTCGCGCCCAGCGGCGCCGAATGGCAAACCGCTGCGCTCGGTCCCACCAAACTCGCCTACGCGCGTAAACTCGCGCGCGAACTCGTCCGCACCGCCTTCCCCGGCTCCGTCATCCTCGAAACGTCCGGCAAACACTATCCCGGGGAGCCACTCCCGCGCTGGGCGCTCCTCATTCAGCGCCGGGCAGACCATCAGCCGGTCTGGCACGACATCACTCGCCTAAGCGCGGACACCGCGCCCGGCCATCACTCCATCGCCGACGCGAAAAAATTCCTCGCGGCCCTCGCCGTCGCGCTCGACGTCGATTCCACCCACAGCCTCCCGCTCGCCGAAACCGCTACTCCCACCACAGTCATCGGCTACGTTCTCCCCCTCGACCAGCCCACCGGCACTTGGATCACCGACAACTGGACTCCGGCCCTCGGGTCCGGCCCACTTCCACTGTTCCCCGGGGAGAGCCCCGCCGGCCTCCGCCTCCCCCTCGAAAAGCTGGGCGAAAAGAATCTCCGCCGCGCCCTCACCGCCGAAATCCGCGAGGGCTCGCTCACCGTCTTCATCCCCCCGCTCCTCCTCTCGTCCTATCTCGCGCTCCTGGTTTCAATCGAAAGAGTTCTCGCCGCTCAGAAACTCCGCGACGTCGTCCTCGCCGGCTACGCTCCAACGCCCGACCCCAAGCTCCCCACCGTCGGCCTCGCCAGCGATCCTGGCGTCCTCGAGATCAACGTTTCCCCCTGCGCGACCTGGGCCGACTATGATCAACAGCTGAACGAACTCTACGCCGCCGCCGCGACCTGCGGACTCTGCGCGCGCAAGCTCCAGTTCAACGGCCGCGAGGTCGGCACTGGCGGCGGCGCCCATCTCGTCTTTGGCGGTCCCGTCGGCCTGCTCTCACCCTTCTTTGCCTTTCCCGCGCTGCTCCCATCGGCCATCCGCTATTTCCAACACCACCCGTCGCTCAGCTTCGCCTTCACCGGCGCCTACATGGGTCCGAGTTCGCAGGCCCCGCGCATCGACGAGTCCACCTACGAGGCGCTCTACGAGCTCGAGATTGCCTGTGCCGGCGCCGAAAATTTCGGGCGCCCGCAAAACCTCGCCCTCTTCGATCTCCTCTTCCGCGACCTCCTGATGGATCGCTCCGGCAACACCCACCGCGCCGAGCTCAGCGTCGACAAACTCTGGAATCCTTTCGCGCCCAACGGCCGCCTCGGTCTCGTCGAATTCCGCGCTTTCGAAACGCACCCGTCCGCTCCCGTTCAATCCGCCGTCGCCCTCTTCATCCGCGCCATCCTCGCCCGCCTCGCCGCCGATCCCTTCAAAACGCCCTTCGTCCGTTGGGCCGGCGAACTCCACGACCGCTTCTTCCTTCCGTCGTTCGTCTGGGAAGACCTCGCGAAAATCTGCGCCGACCTCATAGCCCACGACATCGACTTCGACCCCGAGTGGCTCCGCCCCGCCTGGGAATTCCGTTTCCCCAAACTCGGCGAGTTCGCGCTCGCCATCCAACCGCCCGCCGACCCCGAAAATCCAAAAGCCGAGAAGCCAAAACCAATTCCGTTCACCGTGGAATTCCGCCAAGCCCTCGAAGCCTGGCCGCTCCTCGGGGAATCCCCCAACGCCGGCACCGTCGCCCGCACGGTCGACTCGAGCCTCGACCGCCTCGAAGCCCGCGTCTCCGACGCCACGGTTCTCGAGTGCGGCCTCCTCCTCGTCAACGGCCTCCCCTGCGAATTCCGCGCCGCTGCCGACGGCGGCGCCGCCTGCGGTATTCGCTACCGGGCATTTTATCTCACACCCTCGCTTCAGCCCCACGTCCCCGTCCACGCCCCGCTCCTCCTCGAATGGGTGGACCGCGAAACGCTCACCGTCCTCGCCGCCGCCAAGTGGCACGTCTGGAATCCCACCAACGCCCAATACTCCGCCGCCCCCGCCGACGACCAAGAGGCCGCCACCCGCCGCGCCGAGCGCTGGCAAGCGTGGCCGCATACCGTCGGCCAAAGCCGCTTCGTCCCGAAAATCGATTTCCCGCCCGAGGGCAAACACACCCTCGACCTCCGCCGCTACCCCGCGCAAGCACGGTAGGGCGCGGTCTCCGACCCACCCTCCGAAATCCCCAAAAAATTTCAGTCACGGATTACACCGATCCCCTCGATCATCCCCGCTCTCCGCTGCCTCTATCCGCCCAATCCGCGCCGTCCGCGATCAAGTAAAGTCCGGAAACCGCAGCGACCTCGTCTGTTCATGTCCCAGCGAATCGGCGCGTCGCCCCTCGGGTCCACCTCGCCAATTGACATGACGTTTCTACATGACACTTTTCCGGCATGGCGCACTCCACCCTTACCGAACGAGGCCAGATTTCGATTCCCTCCGCCCTGCGTAAATCCATGAAATTACGACCCGGCCAGAGCTTCCGCTGGCAGCGCATTTCTGATCGCGAGATGCGCATTTCGGTAGAGGCACCGCCCGCCGCCGGTCCATTGAGCGTGCTCGGCTACGCCAAGAAACTTCGGGCCGGCCCGACGCGCCGCACGGCGAGCTGGATGTCTGAACTGCGGGCCGGAGAAAAATAGCCGTGTGGGTCATCGACACCTGTATCGTGCTCGACGTCTTTGAGCACGACCCCGCCTTCGGCCAACGCTCCGCCGAGCTGCTGCAAAAATTGCTCCCACAGGGCCTCACGGTCAGCCCGGTCACGATGGTCGAGTTGTCCGCCGCCTTTACCGGTGACCTCGCCGAGCAAAAGCACTTCCTCGATCAGGCGGGAATTTCCTACACCGATCCGTGGACCGCGGCCGACACGGAGCGGGCTCACACCGCTTGGCACGCCTACGTCGTCGCGAAGCGTCAGGGGAGTGCGGCCAAGCGCCCCGTCGCCGATCTCCTCATCGGAGCCTTCGCCGCCAATCGCACCGGCCTCGTCACCCGTAATCCGCGTGATTTCAGCCGCTGGTTTCCGTCGCTGAAGCTACGGGAGCCCTAGCCTGCGAACGCGTGCCTACCCGCCAAGTAGGTCGCGGTCTCCGACCCCTCCGGTCCGCCCAATAATTCCCACACGGATCACACCGATCATCACGAATCAATTCCCGCCGGCAGCCGGAGTCTCCATCCGTTCCATCTGTGCCATCCGTGGTGAAAAAGACTCTGCCCGAGTCCGGCCCACATTTGCTCGCCTTGGGGCGCGGTCGCCGGCTGCCTTTTCATCTTCGTGCAAACACTCTTACTCTGGGACATCGACGGCACTCTCATCGCCTCCGGCGGCGCGGGCATGTTCGCCCTGCAAACCGGGCTGCACCAAGCGCTCGGCATCGAGGGTTCACTCGACGATATCGATTTCGCGGGCCGCACGGACCGTTGGATCGTCCGACGCATTTTCGAAAAGTTCTCCGTGCCTTACTCCGAAGAGAACTTCACCCGCCTGATCGACGGCTACATCGCCGCACTGCCCACCACGCTTTTGAATCCCCGCGCCCGCGTCCTGCCCGGCGTGCGGGAGATTCTCGCGCTGGCCGATGCCCGGGACGACGTCGCGCAGGGTTTGCTCACGGGCAACCTCCGCCGTGGTGCCCAAACGAAGCTCGACCACCACGGCCTGTGGGAATTTTTCCCGTTCGGCGGTTTTGCCGACGACGGCGAGCTGCGCAACGAGATCAGCCCGCACGCCCTCCGCCGGGCGAATGAGCACGCCAAGGTCACCTTCTCGCCCGAACGCGTCTGGGTGATCGGCGATACTCCGCACGATATCGCGTGCGGCCGCGTCATTGGCGCCCGCACCCTCGCGGTCGCCACCGGCAGTCATACCGTCGCCCAACTCGCCGCGCACCGACCCGACGCCGTCTTACCCGATCTTGCCGATGTGGCGGAGTTCTGGAGGATCGTCGCCTGCGTTTCTTAATTCTTCCTTCTTACTTCTTCTTTTTATGTCCGCCACATTCTCCATCGCCATCGGTTCCGATCACGCCGGCTTCGCCTACAAAGAAGCCATCAAAGCCATGCTCCTCGCCGAAGGCCACACGGTGCGCGACTTCGGCACCTACTCCGACGCCAGCTGCGACTATCCCGATTTTATCCGTCCTACGGCCGAAGCAGTCGCCCGCGGTGAATACCAACGCGGCATCGTCCTCGGCGGTTCGGGTAACGGCGAGGCCATCGTCGCCAACCGTGTGAAGGGCATCCGCTGCGGTGTCGTCTGGAGTGAACCAGTCGCCATTTGGAACCGCTCGCACAACGACGCCAATGTCATCTCCCTCGGTCAACGCACGGTCACCGAAGCCGAGGCGCTGCACCTCGTGAAAGTCTGGCTCGCGACTGAATTCGAAGGCGGCCGCCACCTCGCCCGCATCAACAAGATCGACGCGAAGTAAGCAAGCAGGACGGGTTTCCGACCCGCCCTTCACCGCGCCCTTCGCGCTCCGTAGCCCGCTCACCGTGAGCGGGCCTTTTTCTGCCCCACGCCCGCCGGTCAGAATGGGCGGGGCTGGATGCCCCGACTCTGCCCGCGCCGGCTTGACGATCTCATATTAATTTGACATCAAACTATTATGTCCCCCCGTCACCGCGGTTCGCCCGCCGAAACCCTCGCGCTCGACGCCTACGTGAAACTCATGCGCGCCGCCGAGTCCGTCACCGCCCGCGCCCACACCGTCCTCCCGTCCGATCTCACCTTCACCCAGTTCGCCGCCCTCGAGGCCCTCTATCACCGCGGCCCCCTCTTCCAATCCGAGCTCGCCGGCAAACTCCTCAAGAGCGGCGGCAATCTCACCCTCGTCGTCGACAACCTCGAGCGCGCCGGCTTCGTCACCCGCGAGCGCGACGCCACTGACCGCCGTTTCATCCGCGTCGCCCTCACGCCCAAGGGCCGCAAGCTCATCGGCACCACCTTCCCCCGCCTCGCCGCCAGCCTCGTCGCCGAGTTCGCCGTCCTCACGGCCGCCGAGCAGATCGGGCTCGCCCGCCTCTGCAAAAAACTAGGCCTCGGCGCCCCGCCCGCCGCCACCCCAGCCTGACGCCGCGCCTTCACGACGGTGGGGCGGGCCCTCGGCCCACCCGGTCGCGCCCCCATTTGCATTTTTTCAGTTCTCAACTCCTTTAACATCAAAATAAAATCATGAACCCCACGCCCACCACCACCGGCTCGGTCTCCGCTCAATCTGCTGCCGCCCTCGCCCTCCCCGGCCTGCACCATGTCACCGCCATGGCCTCCGATCCGCGCCGCAACGCTGCGTTCTACACCCGCGTCCTCGGCCTTCGTCTCGTGAAACAGACCGTCAACTTCGACGATCCGTCCACCTATCACCTCTACTACGGCGACAGCGCCGGCAACCCGGGCACGATCCTCACCTTCTTCCCCTGGGCTGGTCTCCGCCGCGGCCGCCCCGGCAACGGCCAAGTTTACGCCACCGCATTCTCCGTTCGCGCCGACGCCCTTTCCTTCTGGGCCGCGCGTCTCGCCGCTCACCAAGTTTTAGCCACGCGCGACAACGACCGCTTCGGCGACACCGTGCTGCGCTTTACCGATCCGGACGGCCTGATCCTCGAGCTTATCGCCACCACCTCCGACGATCCACGCACGGGGCACACCCACCCCGAAGTTCCCGCCGAACACGCCCTTCGCGGCTTCCACGGCGTGACGATCGCCGTGCTCGACGCCCCTCGCACGCAAGCGCTCCTCACTGGACCGATGGGCTACCGGTTCGTCGCGACGACTGGCGGCCGCACCCGCTTCGCGCCACCCGCCGGTGGCCCGGGCACCTTCGTCGATCTCCTCGTCGATCCGGCCCTCCCGCGCGGCCTCAACGGCGCGGGCACCGTCCACCATCTCGCGTTCCGCACCCCGACCGACGCCACGCAAGCCGCGGCCCGCAACACGTTGCTGCACCTCGGCTACGACGTGAGCCCCGTCATGGACCGAAATTACTTCCACTCAATTTACTACCGCGAGCCCGAGGGCGTGCTCTTCGAAATCGCCACCGATCCTCCCGGTTTCACCGCGGACGAATCCTCTGCCACCCTTGGCACGTCTCTCCGCTTGCCCGCGCAATACGAAGCGCTCCGCACCCAGATCGAAGCCGCCTTGCCCAAATTCACCTGACCATGTCCGTCACCTTCCACCACGTCTTCCACGCCGCCACCGATCCCGCCGCGCCACCGCTCCTGCTGCTCCACGGCACCGGCGGCAACGAACACGATCTCGTGCGCATTAGTCGCACCCTTTCGCCGGGCTCCGCCCTGCTCAGTCCCCGTGGCAACGTCAGCGAAGGCGGCGCCCTGCGCTTCTTCGCCCGCCTTGCCGAGGGTGTCTTCGATCCCGCCGAAGTCAGCGACCGCACCCACGCGCTCGCCGACTGGGTCGTGGCCGCCGCCAAAAAATACCACCTCGACCTCGCCCGCCTCACCGCCGTCGGTTTCTCGAATGGCGCCAACATCGCCGCCACGCTGCTCCAGCTCCGCCCCGAGATTCTCGCCGGAGCCGTGCTCCTCCGCCCCATGGTGGTGCTCGACCAACCCGCCGCACCCGGCTCCCTTACCGGTAAACGCGTCCTGCTCCTCAACGGCAACGTCGATCCCCTCGTCCCACTCGACCACCCGCCGCGCCTCGCCACCCTCCTCGCCGCCGGCGGAGCGACGACGACGGTCGAACTCCTCCGGGCGAGCCACCACCTGACGCCCGGCGATCTCGCGGCCGCGCAAGCTTGGCTCGCCGCCAAGTAAGCCACCTCACCGCCCCCGGTCCCTGGCGTTGCACCTTGGGCCTCCGTCAACCGCATCGCTCATTCGACATTGTTCATTAGTCATTGGTCATTCCACTCTGCCCCCATGCTCTACCGCCCGCTTGGCAAATCCGGCCTCCAAATCTCCGCGCTCTCCTTCGGTGCGTGGGTCACCTTCGGGAAACAAATCGGCGATCCCGTTGCCGAGCGCCTGCTCCACGCCGCCTACGACGCCGGCGTAAATTTCTTCGACAACGCCGAGACCTACGCCGACGGCCAAGCCGAACTCGTCATGGGCGCGATCCTCAAAAAATCCGGTTGGCGTCGCAGCTCCTACCTCGTTTCCAGTAAGGCCTACTTCGGCTGGGAAGACGACAAACCCAACCAAACCGGCCTCTCGCGCAAACACCTCGTCGAGGCCTGCCACGACGCCCTGCGCCGCCTCCAGGTCGATTACCTCGATCTCTACTACTGCCACCGCCCCGATCCCACTGTTCCGCTTCTCGAAACCGCCCGCGCCATGCACGACCTCATCGTGCAGGGCAAAGTCCTCTACTGGGGCACGAGCGAGTGGAGCGCTGCCCAAATCGCCGAGGCCCAGCGCCTCTGCACCGTGCACAATCTCCACGCACCCATCGTCGAGCAGCCGCAATACAATCTCTTCCACCGCTCACGCGTGGAAAAAGAATTTGCTCCGCTCTACGCATCCGCCACGGGACTTGGCACCACCATCTGGTCGCCGCTCGCCAGCGGCCTCCTCACGGGCAAATACAACGACGGCGTGCCACCGGACTCCCGCCTCAACGCACCAGGCATGGAGTGGTTGCGCGACGTGATCCTCCAAGATTCCTCCACTCCCCAGAAACTCGCCGCCGCGCGGAAGCTTGCCGCCGTCGCTGCCGAACTCGGCACCACGCTGCCGCGCCTTGGCGTGGCCTGGTGCCTCACCAATCCGCACATCAGCTCAGTCATTCTCGGCGCCTCCCGCGTCGAACAACTCACCGAAAACCTCGGCGCCCTCGACGTCCTCCCGAAACTCACCCCCGCCATCCTCAAGCAAATCGACGCCATCTCCAAACCCGTCGCCGCCTAGACCTCGCCCCCGCACCAGCGGCTCGTAGCCGCACACCTTAGCGTGTGGTCCGCCCATCCTGCCTCGTCACCCACGCCAGCGTGACATCCGTAAAGTCCGAAAACACGCCATCCGCCCCCGCTTCACGGAACACCGCGGCGTGCAGGGCATCGAGGGACGGACAGTTCTTCGGCAAATCATCACGGCGGACCGTATAAGGATGCACCACCAAGCCGGCAGCGTGCGCGTCCTTCACCAACGTCGTCACCTTCTGCTCACCCGCCGCCGTCCACGTCACAATCCGACCGATCGCCGGCCCGATGCCATCGGCTACTTGCGCGAGTTCCTTGAGGCCGGCCGCCGTGCACAGCGCGTCGTGGTCCACGCCATCCTGCTCCTTGCCCTTGCCATTGAGGAGCATGACGATCCGCCCCTTCCAACCGAGCTCACCGCGCAGGCGCTTCACTTCGGTCAGCTCGAAACATTGAAGGAAACACGCGTCGGCCTTCGTCGCGTAGCCGTAACGAGCGAGGATCGGCAGGACGATCTTGCTGATATCGTGGCCCTGCTCGCGATGCCATTTCGGCTGCTTGATCTCGGGATAGATCCCAACGTTCCGCCCGCTGCTGTGGTTCAGGCCCTGGATGAACTGGAGTTCCTCTTCGAGCGTCGAGATGTGAAATTCCGACCTTCCCGCGGGAAACCGTTTCGCGAGCACTGGCTTGCCGGTCTTCGCGTTGAACCGCTCGCTTACGCGCAGCTGCTTCAATTCCGCGAGGGTCAGGTCGAGCGCATAGAAGCGGCCGTCGGCCCGTTTTTTCTCCGGAAACCGCGTCGCCACATCCGTCACCGTGTCGAGGTAGATGTCGTGCAACACCACCGGCACGTCGTCTTTCGTGAGCACAAGATCCTGCTCGAGAAAGTCCGCGCCGAGCCCATAGGCGAGCGCCTTGGCGGGCAGCGTGTGCTCGGGGAGGTAGCCGCTGGCGCCACGATGCGCGATCACGAGCGGACGCGTTTCCGCCGCCTGCCCGCCGCCCGCCAACATTGCCGCCATCGCCAGACCCATCAGGATTTTTTTCATGGTGAAATTGAATGACTCGTCTTGCGGTGCCCCAGCGTCATGGCACTGAACACCATCGTGAGCACACAGCATCCGATCATCGTGACAAACACGCCATTCCAGCCCCATCGGTCCGCGATCCAGCCCACGCCCGCACCCGACGGCGCCGAGCCGAGGAAGTAGCCAAAAAATCCCGTGAACCCCGCCGCCGTGCCCGCGGCCTTTTTCGGCACGAGATCAAGGGCGTGCAGGCCGATCATCATGATCGGTCCGTAAATAAAAAAACCGATCGCGATGAGCGCCGCGACGTCGATCCAGTAAGGCCCGCGGCCATTGAGACCGTAGACGACCAAACCGACCAGCGTCAGCCCCATGAACAGTATGGTCGCCGGCGCCCGCCGCGCCTTGAACACGCGGTCGGAAATCCATCCGCACAAAATCGTCCCCGGGATTCCCGCGAGTTCGAAGGCCGTCCACGCGAACCCGGACTCCTTGAAATTGAATCCCTTCGCTGTCTGCAGATACGTCGGAATCCAGTTCACCACGCCGTAGCGCACAAAGTAAACGAACGCATTCGCGATCGCGATCGCCCACAGAAATTTGTTGTTCAGCACGTGGCTGATGAAGATTTCCTTGAAAGTAAACGTGCGCTCGTGCTCGGCTGAATAATTGGGCGGATAGTCGTTCTTGTATTTCTCAACCGGCGGCAGCCCGCAGCTCTGCGGCGTATCGTGCACCAGCAGCAGAATCAATCCGGCCACCCCGGCCGCAATCGCCGCGTTAAAATAAAACGTCGCCCCCCAGTCGCCGAACCGCACCACCGCCCACGTCGCAAACACCGCCACCAACGCACCGCCGACATTGTGCGCGACGTTCCACGCCGCGACGATCTTGCCGCGCTCTTTTGTGCTCCACCAATGCACCATCGTCTTGCCACACGGCGGCCAGCCCATCCCGTTGAACCAGCCGTTGAGGGTCTGCAGCGCAATGATCAGCGCCAGCGAATCGTAGATCGCCGGCACCGTGCCAAACGCAAACGTGACGCCACTCGTGAGCAACAGCCCGAGCGCCATGAACCAGCGCGGATTGCTGCGATCCGACACCGAGCCCATGATGAACTTAGAAATCCCATACGCGACGGACAGGCCCGTCATCGCCCAGCCCAGTTGTACCTTTGAAAACTCGGGATGCGCCTTCAGGATCGCCGGCAGCGCGAGCGCGAAATTATTTCGCACCAAATAGAAGGCCGCGTAGCCAACGAAAATACCGCCGAACACCTGCCAGCGAAGACGCCGGTAGTGGGGATCAATCTGCTCCGGGGGCAGCGGCGGCGCAGCCGGGGCGGGCTTGAGGAGGTAAATCACGCGATCCGAGTGTGCGGGGATTTCCGCCGACGCGACAAGCCCAGGCTGCGCCTCCCGATTTCGGCGAGGCTTCCAAGTGCTCTGCATAAACCCGGGAGCGCTGCCCGTTCCACGCAAAAATCTCTCGCTTGCCGAGCCCGCGACGCACCTTCACGGTCCGCTCCCAAGTTCATGGCCTTTCCTTCTCCTCCCGCCCTCCTCACGCGCACTCTGCACGCTGCGGAACTCGAGACCAATTCCTCCGCCACGCTCCTCCGCGTCTACGCTTGGATGCAACTCGCGCGCACCGGCGACAATCGCATCCTCGAACTTTTTCGCCAGGGTCTCATTCGGGGCACCGTCACCGGTGGCCAGGGCAACGAGGGCCTCATCGTCCCGCTCGCCCTCCTCGCCGACAAATCCACCGATGTGATTTCTTTCACGCATCGGGGCTTCGGCGGTCACCTCATCTGGAGCGGCCACCTTTGCGATCACCTCAACCAATATTTCGCCAACGCCGCCAGCCCGACGAAAGCCCGCGAAGGCAACATTCACCACGGCGATCCCTCGGCCCGCTCGCTGCCGATGATCAGCCATCTCGGCGCCATGCTCTCCAATGTTGCCGGCACCACCGATTCCCAACGCCGCCTCGGTCGCCCCGCCGTCGGCTTCGCGTTTTTCGGCGACGGCGGCTCCAGCACGGGTGACATCCACGAGACCCTGAACCTCGCCTCGCTCCTCTCCCTCCCGATTCTCTTCGTGATCGAGAACAACCGCTACGCCTACTCGACACCGGTCGCCGAGCAATTCGCCCCTGACACCGAGCTCTGGCGCCGCGCCGCCGGCTACGGTATCGAAGGCTTTGCCCTCGACTCTACGGCCGACGTTGCCACCACCACCCGCACCCTCGCCACCGCGATCGAGAAAGTCCGCACATCCTCGCGGCCCATTTTAATCGAAGCGCACACGCTGCGCCTCCGGGGGCACGCCGCCTATGATACCTGCGACTATTTGAAACCCGGTGAATCTGACGGATTCTTCGCCCGCGATCCCCTGCCGAAATTTCGTGCGCAACTCGCCGCCGCGCTGGGTGCCGAGCAACTCGACGCCGTCGACGCGGAGCTTGCCGCATTCCTCGAGGCCTGCGTCAGGGTCTCGCTCGCCACGCCACGTCCCGCCGGCGACGTCACCGCGATGGCAGCCGACCTGTTTGCCGCACTCTCTCCGCCGCTCCCGTGGATCCCCTCCCTCGGCTCCAACTCCGCGACAATCGAACATCGAGAATCCAAAATCGAAAATCTCAACTGCGCCCAAGCCCTCAACACCGCGCTCCGCAAGATTCTCACCGAACGCCCCGAGTCACTCATCCTCGGCCAGGACATCGGCACCTACGGCGGCGCGTTCAAAGTCACCGAAGGCCTCCTCGCCGACTTTGGCCGCCCGCGCGTGCTCAACGTCCCGCTCGCCGAAAGCGCCTGCACCGGCTACGCCATCGGCCTCGCGCTCAACGGCCACCGCCCCATCGAAGAATTCCAGTTCGCCGATTTCGTCACCGAAGCCGCGACGCAGATCACCCTTAACGCCGCGACCTACCACTTCCGCTCCGGCGCCGCCGTCCCCATCGTCTTTCGACTGCCGACCGGCGGCGGCCTGACCTTTGGCTCCTTCCATTCACAGGAACTCGACTCCTTTCTCCTCGCGATGCCCGGCCTCAAAGCGCTCTACCCCAGCACACCGCAAGACGCGTTCAACGCCCTCCTTGCCGCGTATGAAGACGATAATCCCGTCCTTCTCTTCGAGCACAAAGCCCTCTACCGCCGTGGCAAATCCCCGGTCTCCTGGGACGCCAATTATCGCGCGGTGTGGACGCCGCGCCAACTCCGCACCGGCGATTACGCCACGTTTGTGACCTATGGCGAAATGGTCCCTCTCGCGGAGGAAGCGTCCGATTACTTCGCTGCCGAATACGAAAAATCCTTCGACCTCTTCGATCTCCGCGCGCTCTCGCCGTTGAAACTCGACGCCATCGAAGCCTCCCTCGTCCGCACCGGTCGCCTCATCGTCCTCCACGAAGGCCGCCGCACCCACGGCTTTGGCGCCGAGCTCGTCGCCCGCCTGACCGAGGAACATTTTTCGTCGCTCAAAGCCGCCCCGCTCCGCCTCGCCTCGCTCGACCTCCCCGTCCCGTTCGCCCCCGAGCTCGAACAAGTGTTTCGCCCGACGCAGGAGAAAATCATCGAGCGCATTACAGAGTGGATGGCCTAAATCATTCTCGTTCCCTTGCTCGTTCTCGTTCTCTTTTTGCGATTCAAACCGCGCGCGATTAAGAGCACGAAAAACGAGAACGACCCAAATGCCTCCCCTGATTCCTATTGCCCGCTGGTCCGCCATCCGCCTCTTCGCCATGGACGTCGATGGCGTGCTCACCGACGGCACCGTGCAAATCTCCTCCGACGGCACCGAGACCAAGTCGTTCTCCATCCTCGACGGCATGGGCCTCGTGCGGCTGAACCGAGCCGGAGTCGCCGTTGCTTGGATCAGCGGCCGCCCTTCCGGCGCCACCACCGCCCGCGCCACCGAGCTCAAGGTCCCGCATCTCATCCAAGGCCGGACCGACAAACTCGTCGCCCTCCAGGAACTCGCCACGTCGCTCGGTCTCACCGCCGCCCAATGCGTCTACATGGGTGACGACGATATCGACGCGCCCGCCATCGCCTGGGCCGGAATCGGTGTCGCCCCGTCGGGTGCCATGCCGGCCGCGCTCGTTGCCGCCGACCTCGTGCCCGTCCGCCCTGCCGGCCTCGGCGCGGTGCGTGAAATCTGCGAACTAATCCTCGCCGCACGAGTCTAGTGCCTCCCCGTGAATCGCCTCAGCTCGCTTCTCACCATGGCCGCAGCGCTCGCCGCGCTCGGCCTCGCCGCGACCACGCACCAGGCGCAAACCCCGCCACCCCCAGCGACCGCCAAGGCCGCCACGGTCCCCGCGAAAAACTGGGTGCTCCACCTGTTTACGCCGAAGGAAGGTTTCCGCACGATGACGCTGCGTGGCTCCGAGGTGCGACCCATTGACCCGACCCGCATCGACGTCGTCGACCTCAGCATCACCGTCTATTCCGGCGACGCCGCCGCCAACGTGGAGACGATCCTCCTCAGCCCCGCCGCCAGTTTTCTCCCGCAGGAAAAACGCGCGAACGGCGACAAATCCGTTCGCCTCATCCGCGACGACATCGAGGTCACCGGCGAAGGCTGGGACTACGATCACAGCACCAAAAGAGTTTCCCTCGCCCGAAACGTGCGCGTAGTTTTCCGCGCCCAACTGAATGACATTCTGAAATGAAGTCCGCCTGCACCGCCTTTTCCTTCCTCGTCGGTGTCGGTCTGACCGCTTTGGCCATCGGGGCCGCCGAGTCCGCCGCACCTGTCAATCCAATGGTCCCGCTCGTGCCCACCGTGATCGAAAGCGCCGGCCCGGGAGAAATGGTCAGCACCGCCACCGAAACCACGTTCAGCTTCCGTGATCAGGTCGTCGTCACGGGCAGCAATCTTCGCCTCACCTGCGACCAACTCGTCGTGATCGCCAAGCGCACCGGCGACCCGAAGGCCACCATCGGCAAACAGGAAAACTTCAAATCGCTCCTCGCCACCGGTCACGTTCGTCTGATCCAAAACGATCGCGAGGCCACCTGCGACCGCGCCGAAGTGCTTCCGGGTGACGACAAGGTCACGCTCGAGGGCAACGTCACGGTGCGCAGCCTCGACAACCGCTTCGTCCAAACCGGCCCCAAGGCCACGCTCTACCGCGGCCAGATGCGCGCCGTCTTTGAACAACCGCGTTTCGTGCTCCCGCCGCTCAATCCCCTCGGACCGAAAGATGGCGCCAAAGCAAAGTCCGCCGCTTCCTCCCCGCCCACTTCAGCCGACGCTGGTGCGACCATTCCGTCCATCACCGTGCCGATCGCGCCCACCCCCGTCCCACCGAAATGAGCGCTCCTTCCTCTCCCACGTCGGAAATCAAGACTGACGGCCTTGTTAAATCTTTCGGCCCCCGCACCGTCGTCGGCGGCGTCAGCGTCCACTTTCGCGCCGGCGAGATCGTCGGCCTCCTCGGTCCGAACGGCGCCGGCAAGACCACGACCTTTTACATGATCGTCGGGCTCATCCCGGCGACTTCCGGCAGCGTCGCACTCGATGGCGCGGACATCACCGCGTTGCGCATGCATGAGCGCGCGCGCCACGGCATTGGCTATCTTCCACAGGAAGCGTCGGTCTTTCGGAAACTCACCGTCGAGGAAAACATTCTGGCCATCGTCGAAGTCGCCGGAGTGCCCCGACGCGAACGAGCCTCCCGCGTCGAAGAACACCTGACGGAGCTCACCCTTACCCACGTCGCGAAACAAAAAGCTTACACCCTCTCCGGCGGCGAGCGCCGGCGGCTCGAAATCGCCCGCGCCCTCGTCACGCGCCCCAAATTCCTCCTGATGGACGAGCCCTTCGCGGCGATCGACCCCATCTCCGTCGCCGAAGTTCAAAAGATCATTCTCCAACTCAGGTCCCGCGGAATCGGCATTGTTATCACCGACCACAACGTCCGCGAAACCCTCCGCATCGTCGATCGCGCCTACCTGCTTCACCAAGGAAAAATCCTGACCGAGGGCAGCGGCGATTTCCTCATCAAAGACGAACAGGCCCGGAAATTCTATCTGGGCGAGAATTTCAACCTGTGAAGGTGCGATGCGTGGGTAGCAATGCGTGGGTAGCGCGCATCCGAACTCCGACGTTTATGCTCTACTCACGACCCCCTTCTCGCTACCCACTCCTGCTGCCGCCCACTCCCCTCATGCAAAAAGCCATCCACGGCATTACCGTCGCCCACTTCTACGAGACCCATCGGGAAAAGCTCCAGTTGGAGACCGTCACCGGCGATTCCGGAATGCACCGCTTGATTCACGAGGGCAGCATCAACCGCCCCGCCCTCGCCCTCACCGGCTTCTTCAAATACTTCGCGAACAAACGTATTCAAGTCCTCGGCCACGCCGAGATGACCTACCTCAAAACTCTCTCGCAGCGCCAGCAGATCGAAATTTTCCAAGAAATGGTGAAGCGCGGCATTCCATGCCTCGTCCTCACCCGCAACTATATCCCCACGCATCCCCTGCTCGCCGTTGCGACCGAGATGCGCCTCCCGCTCTTCCGGACGCCAATGATTACGATGAACTTCGTCAATCTCGCGACCATCAGCATCGACAACGAGTTCGCCCCGAGCGGCACCGAACACGCCACCACCCTCGATATCAAGGGCGTCGGCGTCATGCTTCGGGGCGATTCTGGCATTGGTAAATCTGAGTGTGCGCTCGCCCTTATCGAGCGCGGTCACTCCCTCGTCGCCGACGATCTGACCGTCATCAAGCTGCTCGACGAACGTGAACTCATGGCGTCGTCTCGTCCCCTGAACCGGGGTTACATGGAGTGTCGCGGCATCGGCATCATTAACGTCGGCGACATGTTCGGCATCAAATGTGTCCGGCTGGAAAAACGCATCGACCTCGTCGTCTCCCTGCGGGAATGGACCCCCGAGGCCATCGAAGAACGCACCGGCCTGGAGGAAAATTACTATGAGATCCTCGGTATGCGTCTTCCGCATATCGAGCTCTATGTGCGGCCCGGCCGCGACATCGCCCGCCTCGTCGAAGTCGCCGCCCTCACGCAAGCACTCAAGAAGATGGGGCACGACCCCGCCAAGACGTTCAACGACCGCCTCATTCGGTTCATGAGTGAGCAGGCGCAGCAGACACCGCCGACCAAAATCAAACCGATCGATCGCGACGAGCGTCCCGCCGACGAGCCGAAATCTGGATAGCCGGAATCGCTGGCCTGTCACCTCCGCCGCTGCGCGCGCCTTTCGTCGATCAAAGTGTCCCCCACGAATGTTTCGTGGTGACGCCCATCTCGGCGTCGCTACCCTCACACCATGTCCAATCCCGCCATCCGCGTCGACGGCCGCAAAGCCGACCAACTGCGCACCATTTCCTTCGAGCCAAATATCGCTCCGCACGCCACCGGTTCAGTGCTCGTTTCCTTCGGCCTCACGCGGGTGATCTGCGCCGCCACGATTGAGGCGAACGTCCCCTCGTGGATGAAGCAGCAGCGCGTCCCCGGTGGCTGGCTCACCGCCGAATACTCGATGCTCCCCTACTCAACGCTCGACCGGAAGCCGCGCGAGATCTCCAAGGGTAAGGCCGACGGCCGCAACATCGAGATCCAACGCCTCATCGGCCGCTCGCTGCGCGCCGTGCTCGACCTCCAGAAGCTCGGTCAAAACACCTTGTGGATCGATTGCGACGTCCTGCAAGCCGACGGTGGCACGCGCACCGCCTCCATTACCGGAGCCTATGTCGCCGCGCGCCTCGCCGTCCAAAAATTGCTCGACGCCAAACGCATCCCGGAAAATCCGCTGTCCGATTCGGTGGCCGCGATTAGCGCAGGGATCTACAAGGGCGAACCACTGCTCGACCTCAATTATGTCGAGGACAAAGACGCCGAAGTGGATGCAAATATCGTGATGACCGGTCGTGGCCAGTTCGTCGAAGTGCAGAGCAGCGGCGAAGAAACTTCTTTTTCCGGAGACCAACTTCAGTCACTCCTCGCCCTTTCGCAAAAGGGCCTGAAGGAACTCGCTGCGATGCAGTCAGCATTTCTTGCCCGCCAGTTGCTCAAATTGTAAGGCATACCTCTCCGGGCGGTGGGATAGACCGAGTTCGCGCAAGGATCGCTCACGTTCTGCCGGATGAGCCCGGAGTTTGAGCTCCAGCGATGTTCGTCCGATCGCTTCGTCCCGCGCAGTTGCCCGCCCAAGCCTCCTGATCCCCACCCCAGCACCCTGGGCCGTCGCGATCCGCTGCTCCACTTGATCGTCATCCGTCTCTCCGCGGATCGCGCGAATCGAAGCGGAGAATACGACCTGCCGGTCGTCGGGATGAACGAGCGCGATCAACTCCCGTGCCGTCGTAACCGTGGATCCGGACGGAGGACCACGCATTTCCGCCCACCGAGCGTCGAGCGTTACTTGATACGCCTCGACGTAATTCTCCCAAATGCACGTGCGCGAAGCCCGCAAGGCAAGGTCGCGCCGCTCGCTCACAGAGCGCACGTTCTCCGCGCTTTTTTCTAGCGTAACGTCGACCACCACTCCGTCTCGAACGTGTGCGCCGTCACCAAGAACCTCCGCTACTTGAGACCGAAACTGCGCCCACTTCTCCTGCCCACCGGGATGCCGCACTCGCACCGTGATTTCGGCCGCGCTGGCCGACTCGATTGCCCTGGTCTCGTTTTCCCTGAAGGCCAGCCGGTCGTCCGGGTGGACAAAAGTAAACGCGCGCGATGCGTCCTCCTGAAACTGCGCCGCGGACCCACCGATCAACGCCTCGATCGTCGGGCTGAGGTCGGCGCACTCGATCCGCCCGTCGCGCTGGCAAATCGTGCGATCAACCCACGTGCCAGGAAGGTTTGCATTGATAAAAGCGGGCCTCTGCTCGCCCCCCCAACGCCGACTCGGGCAGTTTGGGGCGATGCCGGCACTACTTCTTTTCCTCCGATTTGGTTGCCCCAAAAGTGCCTGCCTCCGCCGCTTGCACAAATCCTTCGGTCACAGTCTTGAGTTCCTCCCAGCGGGCGCGAATCTTGCGCGCCTCTTCTTTGGTAATCACGCTATCGGCGGAAGAAATGGCAATGGTCGCCAACATGTCCGCGAACTCTTGCACAATGCCGTTCGTCAATGGGATCAACGGCTGATTCGGCGGCAAATTATTGGGATTACGAATATAGAAACCGTTCGCCTGTTCGCATACCCATTGCGCCACGCTTACGTCCTTGGTGATGCGGATCAACTGACCCACCCTGTCCAACGGGCTGCCCGTGCCACTCCCACTGTCGTCCTCGGGTAATTCCGCCCATTTATAAATTAGCGAGAGCGACAAACCCATGTCCGCCGCGATTTGCTTCGCACTCGTCTTCTTCAACACCTCTTTCATGACCTCGTGTGATTCCATGGCGTCATTAGCGTGCGCCCCCGCTACTTTGGTGCAACCCTGTAAGTGATTTCTCACCCGAAACTGACTCAGCGGTCCGCTCCCCCATCCATGTAAAACGCTGGGCTCCATTCCCCGCACCCTCTTTCCCTGCGGATGATTTCGCTCCGTTTTCCGATTCAATCACCCGCTACGCGGCCAGGAGGAAAGCCTTTCCTCAGCGCCATCTGTAACTTTGCGTTCCCGCCTTCTTTTTTTCGTGCGTCCCCCACCCCGCCTCTGACTAACTTCCCGCTCCCATTCCCTTTCCTAAATGAACATCCACGAATATCAGGCCAAGGCCCTCTTTGAAAAATTCGGCATTGCCGTGCCCAGAGGCACGACTGCCACGACACCGGAAGCGTTCATCACCGCCCTCGCTGATCTTCCCGAGGGTCCGACGATGGTTAAATCCCAGATCCACGCCGGCGGCCGCGGCAAGGGCACCTTCACGGATGGTTTCAAAGGTGGCGTCAAATTCTGCAAGACCAAGCACGACGCCCGGGAAATGGCCGCCAAAATGCTCGGCAACACCCTCGTCACCGCCCAGACCGGCCCAGCCGGCCGCAAGGTCCAGACGATCTACTTCACCGTCGCGAGCGAAATCAAAAAGGAATACTACCTCGCCATCCTCCTCGATCGTAACTCGTCGAAACCCGTCATCGTCGCCTCCACCGAAGGTGGTATGGATATCGAAACCGTCGCGCACGACACCCCCGAAAAGCTCTTCAAGATCATCGTCGATCCCGCCTACGGCCTCGCCGATTTCCAAGTCCGCGAGCTAATCACCAAGCTCGGCTTCACCGGTGCTGAAGCCAAGAACGCCGGCAAGCTCATCCGCAATCTCTACCAGTGCTACTGGGAAACCGACGCCGCAATGATTGAGGTCAACCCCCTCATCACCACGCCCACCGGCGACGTCCTCGCGCTCGACGCCAAAGTTTCCTTCGACTCCAACGCCCTCTACCGTCACCCCGAGATCGTCGCTCTGCGCGACCTCAACGAGGAAGACTCCAAAGAAATCGAGGCCTCGAAATACTCCCTCAGTTACATCGCCCTTGACGGCAACATCGCCTGCCTCGTCAACGGCGCCGGCCTCGCGATGAGCACCATGGACATCATCCAACACTTCGGCGGCACGCCCGCCAACTTCCTCGACGTCGGCGGCGGCGCGACGAAGGCCCAAGTCATCGCAGCCTTCAAGATCATCCTCGGCGACAAAAACGTGAAAGGCATTCTCGTTAATATTTTCGGCGGGATCATGGACTGTAACGTGATCGCCCAAGGCATCGTCGAAGCCGTCAAGGAAGTCGGCCTTAAACTCCCCCTCGTCGTCCGCCTCGAGGGCAACAACGTCGTCGCCGGCAAAGCCACCCTGGACGCTTCCGGTCTCGCCCTCGTCTCCGGCAGCACCATGGCCGACGCCGCGCAGAAAATCGTCAAACTCGTCGCCTGATTACTCGGGACCGTATCGAACAACCAAAAACTCAAATCGAACATTCCGATGGCCATTCTCATCACTCCCTCCACCAAGCTTCTCGTCCAAGGCATTACCGGCGATTTCGGCGGCCGCCACGCCAAGCTCTCCCTCGACTATGGCACCCAAGTCGTCGCCGGCGTCACCCCCGGCAAGGGCGGTCTCTTTTTTGAACACGGCACGCACAAAGTTCCGATCTTCAACTCCGTCACCGACGCCGTGAAGGCCACCGGCGCCACCGTCTCGGCCGTCTTCGTGCCGCCGCCCTTTGCCGCCGACGCCATCCTCGAAGGCGTGGATGCCGGGCTCGACCTCGTCGTCGCCATCACCGAAGGCATCCCCGTCCGTGACATGATCCGCGTGAAGCGCGCCATGGCCGGCAGCAAGACCCGCCTCCTCGGCCCCAACTGTCCCGGCATCGTCACACCCGGCACCGGCAAAGATTCCTCCGGCGGTTGCCGCATCGGCATTGCCCCCGGTTACATTCACAAGAACGGCCACGTCGGCGTCGTCTCCCGCTCCGGCACCCTCACCTACGAGGCGGTCTTCCAACTCACCTCGAAGCACATCGGCCAAACCACCTGCGTCGGCATCGGCGGCGATCCCGTCAACGGCACGAGCCACCTCGACATCATCAAGCTCTTCAACGCCGATCCCGAGACGCACGGTATTATCCTCATCGGCGAAATCGGCGGTAACGCCGAAGTCGAGGCCGCGCGCTGGATCAAAGCGAACTGCCAGAAACCCGTCGCCGGCTTCATTGCCGGAGCCACCGCTCCCGCCGGCCGTCGCATGGGTCACGCTGGCGCCATCGTCGGCGGAGCCGAAGATACGGCCGCTGCCAAGATCGCCGTTTTCAAAGAATGCGGGATCGAAGTCGCCGTGACGCCCTCCGACATGGCCGACGCCCTCCTCCGCTCCGCCAAAGCCAAGGGCGTAACGCTGTGCTGAGCACCCCGCCGGTGCCCCACTTCAACGCCGTCCCTCACCGGGCGGCGTTTTTTTGTGCGTCCTACCGCCCCCAATACACGCTAACCCCGTGATCATTGGGGACGCGCCCGCATTTCCGGCCACCACCGCCTGTGCATGTGCGCCGGAGTCGGCGTGACGCAGTGCCTGTCTCGCCCATCCGAACCGCAAGCAACGCAACCAAAAAGTGAAGAGCGGGTCCACCTCGACGAGAAGGCATCAACTTTCCGCCTGATGCTCGACCGCACCATCAACTTTTCACAACGCCGCGAGCAATCCACCGTCGACGTAAAGGATCTGACCATTCACGAAATTCGACGCGGGCGAGGCTAAAAACACCGCGGTGCCCACCAGCTCTTGACTCTCACCCCAACGGCCGGCCGGCGTCCGCGCACAGATGAAGCGATCAAACTCCGGGTCGATCGTGAGCGTACCCGTCATCGCGGTGCGGATATAGCCGGGACCAAGTCCGTTAGCCTGAATATTATGCCGGGCCCACTCCACCGCCATCGCGCGCGTGAGCATTTTCAATCCGCCTTTCGCGGCAGCATAGTTGGCAATCGTGGGACGCGATACCTCGCAGTTGAGCGAACAAATATTGATGATCTTGCCCGCGCGACGCCGAATCATTCCTCCCACGACCGCACGGGTGACCAAAAACGCACTGGTCAAATTCACGTCGAGCACGTCCTGCCAATACTCTGTTGGCATCGCTTCCAGCGGAGCCCGCCGATGAATACCTGCATTATTTACCAGAATATCCACCTCACCGAACCGCGGTTCAATCTCCGCCACACTCCGCGTAACGTCCGCGCCGTTCGTCACGTCAAAACCACACCCGCTCACCACCAAGCCTTCACGCCGCAGCGTCCTGATCGCCTGCTCCAGTCGGGCCGCATCGACGTCATTAAGCAGTAATTCCGCCCCAGCCAGTCCGAGGCCCCGAGCCAGCGCAAAGCCGATCCCTTGACCCGCACCAGTGATGAGCGCCCGCCGTCCTCGCAGCGAAAAGGGGGCTGAATATTCGCCGGATGCCATCGCCGTTGATGCCGGAGGGGAGTTTATTTCGACAGACATCTTGCTGCCAGCGTGCAGCATTTCCCCCTGAAGTGAAGCCCGTCGGCCGCCCCGTCGGGGAAAAACTCGCACGTTAGATTTCTGCAGATTTGCATTCTGCGGTCCCGTGGACCAAATCCACCTATCCCGACTCCGGTTTCGCGTTTTCCCCTGAACCCCGCGGCCCCGTGATTCCGCACCACCCGACTGAAAATGCCAGCTGACCCTCGCCTTCCCCTGCCCTTCTATGAGTAAAACCGCCCCGTTTAGCATGGCCGCCGCGCTGGTGAAATTTCTCCAGCAACAATACATCCGTCGCGACGGCACCGAGCACCGCCTCATCAACGGCGTCTTCGGTATTTTCGGCCACGGCAACGTCACCGGTTTTGGCCAAGCCCTCGAGGAATTCGGCGGCACGAAGTTCCCGTATTTTCAGGCAAAGAACGAGCAGGCTATGGTTCACTCTGCCGTGGCGTTCGCCAAAGCCCGCCAACGCATGGGCACCTTCGCGTGCACCAGTTCTGTCGGCCCCGGCGCAACAAACATGATCACCGGTGCCGCCGTCGCCTCGGTCAATCGCCTGCCCGTCCTCCTGCTCCCCGGCGACATCTTCGCCAACCGGCGCCCTGCCCCCGTGCTGCAGCAGCTCGAATTCCCCGGCAGCCAAGACGTGAGCGTCAACGACTGCTTCCGACCCGTCTCGAAATACTGGGATCGCATCAACCGCCCCGAGCAGCTCCTCACCGCCCTGCCCGAAGCGATGCGCATCCTCGCCGATCCCGCTGAGACCGGCGCGGTGACCATTGCGATGCCCGAAGACGTCCAGGCCGAGACCTGCCTCTACCCGCTGCATTTTTTCGAGAAACGCGTCTACACGGTCGAACGCCCGTCCTGTTCGAATGAAAAACTACGTGCTGCGGTCGCTTGGCTCCGCACCGCCAAGCGCCCGCTCCTCGTCGCCGGCGGCGGCGTCCACTACAGCGATGCCACGGCCGCGCTCGCAAAATTCGCCGAGGCCACCGGCATCCCCGTCGCCGTCACGCAAGCCGGCAAAGGCGCCATCCTCGACGCGCACGCGTCCTGTCTTGGCGCCATCGGCGTGACCGGCACGGCCGCCGCCAACGCCCTCGCCGTCGAGGCCGACCTCGTGATCAACCTCGGCACCCGGCTCAGCGATTTTACGACCGCGTCGAAGAGCCAGTTTCAACACCCGCGCGTGCGCTTCATCGGCATCAACATCCACGCCGCCGATTCACACAAACACGGCGCACTTCCACTCGTCGGCGACGCCCGCACCATTCTCACGCAACTCACGCGGGCCCTCGCCAGCTGGTCCACTTCAGCCAACTACCGGACGAAGATCGCCCGCGTTCGCAGCACATGGTCCGCGACGCGCGCCGCCCTCGTCGCTCCGCGCCACGACGCGCCGGGCCTCACGCCAGCGCAAGTCATCGCCGCCGTGAACACCGCCTGTGGAACCACCGGCACCGCCGTTCACGCGTCGGGCGGCATCCCCGGCGACATTCACAAACTCTGGCGTTCGCACGCACCCAACGACTACCACTCCGAATACGGCTACTCGTGCATGGGCTATGAAATCGCCGGCGCCCTCGGAGTAAAACTAGCCGATCCCCGCCGCGAGGTCTTCGCGTTGCTCGGCGACGGCAGCTACCTCATGCTGCACACCGAGATCGTCAGCGCCGTGCAGGAGGGCCTGAAACTCATCATCGTCGTCAACGACAACCACGGCTTCGGTTGCATCCACAACCTCCAGCGCGGCAGCGGCGGGAAAAGTTTTGGCAACGAATTCCGCCACCGTCTCGGCAAACCCGGCCGGCTCGAAGGCAAACCCGTCGACGTCGATTTCGCGAAAAACGCCGAGAGCCTCGGCGCGACCGGCCTCCGCGCCGAGACGCTCGCCGAGCTCACCGCGGCGCTCGCCACGGCCAAAGCAGCGAAAGCCACGGTCGTCATCCACGTGCCCGTCCGCGCCGATGTCGGCCTGCCTGGCTACTCATGGTGGGATGTGCCCGTCTCCTCGACGTCCCAGTTGCCCGGCGTCCGCGACGCGAGCAAGGCCTACGCTCGCGCGATCAAGCAACAAAAACTCTACTACTGATTTTCGTCTCATGCCTGCCACCACCCTCCACCGCGACTGCCTCGTCGGCGCCAATCCCATCATCTGGAGTAACGACGATTTTCCCGAACTCGCCGGCGACGTTCCCCTCGACACGATCCTGCGCGAAATGCGCGCCGCCGGTTACGCTGGCAGTGAGCTTGGTCACGCCTACCCGCGCACGCCCGCCGCACTCGCCGAGCCGCTCGCTCGTCACAACCTTCGCCTCGTGAGCGGCTGGCACTCCACCTTTCTCGCGACCGCCGACCTCGCGGCCGAAGAGAAAAATTTCCGCGCCCACCTCAACCTCCTCAAAACCCTCGGGGCCCGCGTCGCCCTCGTCGCCGAATGCAGCCACTGCATCCACGGGACTCGCACGGCGGCCCTCGGTTTCGGCACCGCCGACCGCCGCGCCCTCGACGAGATCGAGTGGTCACGCCTCGTCGCCGGCCTGAAACATCTCTGCACCGTCGCCGCCACCGAGGAGATGCGCGTCGTGTACCACCACCACATGGGCACGGTCATCCAAACCGAAACCGAACTCGACCGCCTGCTCGCCGACGTGCCCGCGTTGTTTCTTCTGCTCGATCCGGGGCACCTCGCGTTCGCCGGCATCGCCCCCGTCGCGGTCGCGCGGCGTCACGCCGCTCGCATCGGCCACGTTCACCTCAAGAGCGTGCGCCCCGCCATCGCCGAGCGCGTGCGCCGCGAGCGCTGGTCGTTTTGCCGCGCGGTCACCGAGGGCGTGTTCACGATTCCCGGCGATGGCTGCGTCGATTTTCCCGCCATCTTCGCGATCCTCGCTGCTGCCGACTATCGCGGCTGGCTCGTCGCCGAAGCCGAGGAGGATCCCGTTCGAGTCCCCGCTTTTCCCAAAGCCCGCGCCGCCCGTGACTACGTTCGCACCCACGCCGGCGTCTGACCGCTCGTTTTCCATTTTCCTAATTTCTCTCTTCTCAATTTTCCGATGACTTCTCGCATGTCCCAAATGACGGCGCTCGGCGCCGATTGGTGGAACGACTCCGGCGTCCCCGCCGAACTCTCCGAAGCCATCGCCCTCGGCGCTGTCGGCGGCACTTCCAATCCCGTGATCGTCGCACAAGCCGTGCAAGCGCAACCCGCGCTCTGTAATCCGATCATTGATCGTCTCCTCGTCGACTACCCCGCCGCCACCGAAGACGAAATCGCGTGGAAACTCATCAACACCCTCGCCATCGACGCCGCCTCGCGTCTCATGCCCGTCTATACAGCGACGCGCGGCGTGAAAGGATTTCTCTCCGCGCAGGTGAATCCGAAATATTATCCGAGCTATGACTTGATGGTCGCGCAAGCCACCCAACTCGCCGCGCTCGCACCCAACATCGCGATCAAAGCGCCCGCCACGGAAGTCGGCATCGCCGCCATGGAGGAAATGATCGCCCGTGGCATCCGCGTAAATGCCACCGTGAGTTTCACCGTCCCTCAGGCCCTCGCCATCTCCGCCGCCTTCGAGCGCGGACTCAAGCGCGCCCGCGCCGCCGGACGCGATGCTGACGCGATTCACCCTTACATCACGCTCATGATCGGCCGCGTGGACGATCAGTTGAAGCGGGTCGCCGAAGCGCGAAAAATTTCTGTCACCCCCGGCACGATCGAGTGGTCCGGCATCGCCGTCTTCAAAAACGCGCACCGCATTTTCAAACAGCGCGGTCTCGCCGGCACGCTCCTCGCCGCCGCCTATCGCCACGAAAATCATTGGTCGCAAATCATCGGCCGCGAGGTCCTGCAAACCGTGCCCTACACTTGGTGGACCAAATTCGATGTCTCCGCCACCACTCCGACGCTGACGCTCGCACAGCCCGTGGACGACGCGATTCTCGCCGAGCTCCGGGCGAAGTTCCCCGACTTCCTCCGGGCCCACGACGAAGACGGCATGAAGCCCTCCGAGTTCCTCGGCTACGGGGCGACGCAGCACACGCTCGGTCAATTCCTCGGCGGTTATGGCGAATTGATTTCGTCGGTCCGTTCGCGAATGCTGACGGTTTGAAAATAGGGCAGGTTCTAAGCCCCACCCTTTGCGCCCTAACGCCCTCCTCCCTATGACGACTCCACTCGTTCCACACTATATCGCCGGCGAATGGCTGCGCTCTCCGCAACTCGCCACCACGCCCGTCTTTAATCCTTCAACCGGCGACGTTATCGCCCAATGCCCGGTCGGAGGTGCCGCTGAAGTCAACGCCGCCGTCGCGGCCGCCCACGCCGCCTTCCCCGCGTGGAGCGAAACACCCGCCGTCGAGCGCGCCCGGGTTTTCTTCCGTTACCGCCAGCTCATCGAGCAAAACTACGACACGCTCTGCGCGACCGTTTCCCGCGAGCACGGCAAGACCTTTTCCGAAGCACGTGGCGATGTGCACCGCGGGATCGAGAATATCGAATACGCCTGCGGCGTCCCTACTTTGCTCTTCGGCGACACCCTCGCGAACCTCGCGCGCAACGTAGATTGCGAGACGCTCCACCAGCCCCTCGGCGTTTGCGTCGGCATCACCCCATTTAATTTCCCCGCGATGGTGCCCCTCTGGATGTTCCCGCTCGCCCTCGCCTGCGGCAACACCTTCATCCTAAAGCCAAGCGAGAAAGTCCCACTCACCGCCGTCCTCCTCGCCGAACTCCTGGAAAAAGCCGGCCTGCCGAAGGGCGTGTTCAACCTCGTCCACGGCGGACGCGCAGCGGTCGACTCGCTGCTCACTCATCCCCAAGTGCGCGCCATCTCGTTTGTCGGTTCCACCCCCATTGCAAAATACATTTACGAAACCGGCACGCGCCACGGCAAACGCGTCCAAGCCAACGGCGGCGCCAAAAACTATATCGTTATCATGCCCGATGCCGACATCGGCAAAACCGTCGAGGCCCTCTCCACCGCAGCATTCGGCTGTGCCGGCGAACGCTGCATGGCCGGCTCGACCGCCGTCACTGTGGGTGCCGCCGCCGAGCGCCTGCTTCCCGACCTCGTCACCGCCGCCCGTGCGATCAAGATTGGCCGCACCGACCAACCCTCCCCCGCCGCCCAGCCCGACATGGGCCCGGTCATCACCGCCGCCCATCGCGACCGCGTCCTGAGCCTCGTCGCGAGCGGCGAAGCCGAAGGCGCGACCGTCATCGCCGACGGACGCGACCTCCAGGTCGCCGATGCCCCGCGCGGTTTCTACCTCGGCGCAACCATCGTCGACGGCGTGCAGGCCAACATGACGCTCGCCCGCGAGGAAGTCTTTGGCCCCGTGCTGAACGTCATGCGCATGGACGACCTCGACGCCGCGATCGCGCAGGCCAACGCCTCCGCGTTTGGCAACGGTGCCGCGATCTTCACGGCCAGCGGCCGCGCTGCGCGCGAGTTTAAGCACCGGGTCAAAGCCGGCATGGTCGGCATCAACGTCGGCGTCCCCGCGACGATGGCGATGTTCCCTTTCACCGGCTGGGACGATTCGTTCTACGGCGATCTCCACATCCAGGGCCAAGAAGCCGTTCAGTTCTACACCCAGCAAAAAGTCATTACGACGCGCTGGTTCGGCGGCGAAGTCGGAGACGTATGGAAGAAATAACGCAGTTCACCCAATTACCTGAACGCTCTCGGTTCCGGCCAATCCCCAAGGCTGAAATTTCACCCAGCTCCTCGTTTAGCCGACTCAGGCCTGGGCTCTATCCCCTTGAATACGCCATCAATTTGCAGATAGCGTCGCGTCGTGTCCGGCATCCGCCTCTTATTATTCGCACTCGCGACCGCACCTGCGGTCCATGCGCAGACCGTCTTCACGTGGACGGGCAGCACGTCGCAAGCCTACCTAACCGGGAGCAACTGGAGCAGCGGATCGGCACCCAGTAACAGCAGCAGCGGAACTGACCTCCTGCTCGCGGGAACGTCGGCGAGAAACTTCATTCAGCTACCTGCTGGCACCAGCACGGTGCATGCGATCTTCGTGAGCAGCCCGCTCGTTGATTACAATGTGAGCTCCGCGACTTTCGGCGCAGGCACCTTGGCCATCGGCAACGGCGGCGTCACCACCAGCGGTTCAACCTCGCGCAATTTCGGTTTTGGTTTTGGCCTCAGCATCCAACTGCTCGCCGCACAGACGTGGAACACCGGCATCGATGTTTCCGCCTACGGCGACGTATCCGGGGCATTTGCTCTGACGAAAACCGGCACCGGTAAACTCACTCTCGGCGGCAACAACACCTTTTCCGGCGGGTTGATCGTCGGGGGAGGCACGCTGGTCGCGGCTAGCAATTCCGCCGCAGGCACCGGCACGCTCACGTTCGCCAGCAGCACGACACTCGTGCCCCTGAATTCGTCCGTTACACTCGCGAACCCAATCACAATCGGCAATAACGTAACCCTCGGCCTCGCCTCCACCGCGAATCCCAAGATCAGTCTGACGTTGGGCGGCACGATCACGTCCACCGGTAATATCACCGTCAATATTCCGACTGACTCGCTCACCACCTTCGGCGGAGAGCTCACCGGCCCCGCTCGGACTACCTACACCTTCGCCGGCGGCGGCCAAGCCGTCCTCGCCGGTTCCACCGGCAACAATGTTGACGGCTACATCGCTAACGGCACCGCGATCATCTTCGCCTCCAAATCCACGCTCCCCGGCGTAAGCATACAGGCTACCAACGGCGGCTACATCGGCATCGGCAAAGGTTACGACGGCACCAGCGGCAACCTCACCCCCGGCAGCCTCATCAACAAGATTATCAACCAGTCCACCTTTAATGGCACGCTTGGGTTCGATACGGACCCGAACGACTCGAGTCCGGCGGTTTTCAATCAAGCGATCAACACCTCAGGTTTTACCGGGGCTAATTTCACCGGCATCGGCTCGCTCTCCCGTGCGACCCTTTCCGGCACCATCACTCCGCCGACGGGCGGAGACTTTAAATTTGGGGGCGGCACCGGCACTCTCTATGTCTCGTCCGCCCTCACCGGCTCCACCGGCCTGACGGTGGCTTCGTCCACCCTTTCGGCGAAGGAAGACGAGCGTCTCACCGTCTTCCTCCAAGGAGCAAATACGTTTACAGGCGACATCAAAGTCACTGCCTCGACCCTGATCTTCGATGGCGCCACTGCGCTGCCCACCGGCGCCGGCTTCAATCTGGGTGACGACGCCTATGTCGGCTACACTGAGCGCGCCACCAACATCACGTCCTTCGCCGTCTTTCTGGATAAAGTCGTTAATTCGTCCCTCGTCGATGCCTCCCTCTCCCGCCGCAATGCCGACGCCGTGATTGGCATCGACTCGCAGGACATCGCCAGTCCGCGCACGGTGTTCGAAACGATCGATCTGAGTTTGCTTTCCTCGGCGTTCTTCCTCGGCACCGCCACCAAAGTCACGCTCTCCGGCACCATCAAGCCCCCGAGCACCGGCAAACTCGTCCTCACCGGCGTCAACGGCGGCTACCTGAAAATCACTTCGCCGCTCCTCAACTCCAACGGAATCACAAACACAGCCAGTGCCAATGGCGTGACGATCGGAAATACCGAAAACGAAATCGCCGATGTTAGCTACCGTGGCGTCGTCGAGCTGATGAACAGCACCAGCGACTACGCCAGCCGCACCTCACTCGCCTCCGGCTACCTCCTCCTCGGCAGCAGTAGCACGCTCGTCGGCAGCACCCTCACCTCGGGCCCCATCGGCAAGGGCAGTCTCGTGCTCCCGACCGGCGCGGACCAACCTGCGCTTGCCGCCAGCGTCGCCCATGTCGTCCTACACAACAATCTCACCCTAACCACACCGGGATTGCAGATCGGCGTCCCCACGACCACCGATTCAACGAACTCGGCCTTTCCCCTACAGAATTTGCGGGGAAATAACCTCACGTTGAACGGCGTCATCTCAGGCACGGGCGACCTCGATTACTATGGCGTCGGCTCTACCCTCACCCTCGCGGGTGCCAATACGTTCGCCGGCAATGTCACGGTCAACGGCGGCACGCTCCGGATCGGAGCAAACAACACCCTGCCTGCCGCGACCCAACTCTCACTCGCCTCCGGCGCTACGCTCGACGTAGCCAACAACCAGACCATCGCCGGATTCTTCGGCGCCGATGGCACCGGCGCCTCAATTGTGCTCGGCAGCACCAAGACCCTCACTGTCGCGATGCCCGTCGCCAACACCACGACGACATTCGCCGGTAACGTCAGCGGCGCCGGCATCTTTGCGGTCAGCGGCGCCGGCGGTGACGTCGTCAATCTCACCGGTAACGTCACCAATACAGGCGGCACCCTCGTCGGTACTGGTGCGTCTCTCAACATCGCCAACGGCGGCTCGGTTAGTGGTCCAATTACCACCAACGGCGTCCTTTCGGTCGGTAACTCGGGATCGCAAACGTTCACCGCGGTGATCGGCGGCACCGGCAGTGTTGCGACCACCGCCGGTAACACCACGCTCTCCGCTCCCAACACCTATACCGGCGGCACAGCCATTTCCGGCGGCAAAATCATCGTCTCGAATACCACCGGATCCGCCACCGGCACCGGCACGGTGGTCGTCTCCAACGGCGGCACCATCGGGGGCACCGGCTTCATTTCCGGTCCGCTCGTCCTGAGCTCAGGCGGGATCGTTTCCCCCGGCAACAGTCCCGGCACCCTTTCGGTCGGCCCCACCACCTTCACCGGAGGCGCCTCGTTCACCTTCGACATTAATAACACCACGGGCACCGCCGGCACCAACTGGGACCTCCTCAGCATCTCCGGCTCGCTCACCGTCGCCGCGACCGGTGTGAGCCCCTTTGTTATCAATCTCGTCTCCCTCGACAGCGGCAACAACGCCGGACTTCTCCAGAACTTTAATTCCACTCAATCTTACGCTTGGCCCTTTGTCACGACGACCACCGGTATCACGGGATTTTCCGCCGGCGTGTTTCAATACAACGCGAGCCAGTTCCAAAACAGTCTCGGCACCGGCTTCTTTTTCGTCAGCCAAAACGCCAACAATCTCGTCCTCAATTTCACTCCGGTGCCCGAGCCCTCGACGTGGGCGCTCCTGCTGACGGGACTCGCTCTGGCGGCATTCATGTTCTGGCGGCGCCGGTCCTGAATTCAGCAACACCGACCGCCGGCCTTACCGAAGCAGCGTAGCGCCTCCGTCGATATCGTAGGCCGATCCGGTGATGAACGAGGCTTCGTTCGAACAAAGAAATGCCACGAGCGCCGCGATCTCGTGCGGCTCACCCATGCGTCCGATCGGCTGCGCCGCAGAAAGTTTGGCAAAGGTCTCAGCTTCCTTCCCCGGATAGTTTTTTGCGATGAACCCGTCGACGAACGGTGTGTGCACGCGCGCCGGGCACACACAATTGCAACGAATCCCCTGGTTAACAAAATCCCGCGCCACCGAGAGCGTCATCGTGAAAACCGCACCCTTGCTCATCCCATAGGCAAACCGATCGGCGAGACCCACCCGGGAGGCGAGCGACGCCAAATTCACAATCGCCCCGCCGCCTGACGTCAGGAGCTTCTTCACGCCAAAATGCAGGCCGTGGTAGACGCCCTTCACATTCACCGCATAGATCCGATCCAGATCGGCCGCCGTTGTCGTCACGACATTGCCGATCTGCGCAATACCTGCGTTGTTCACCAGCACGTCGAGTTTTTCCAGCGACGCGAACGCCGCTCCCATTTCCTCTGTATGGGATACATCGGCCGCGATCACCTGCGCCACGCCACCCGCCGCCAAAATCTCCGCGACCGTCTCCGCTCCCGCCTCCGCGCTGCGCTCCAACACCACGACCTGCGCGCCCTCCGCTGCGAGCCGCATCGCAATCGCCTGCCCGATACCCGAACCACCACCGGTGACGAGCGCGTGTTTACCGGAGAACCGAAGGGGAACGGAAGTCATGAGCTTTATGTAGGGGCCTACTGGTAGGCGATTCGAGATATTTCCTTCCGAAGAACGGAGCCGTCTGCCTCACCACCGCGTCGGATTAAATTTCCAGCCCGGCACTTTTTTCTGCATCTCCGGCTCGTCGTTGCGCTCGGTAAATCCGCACCGCTTGTAATTGTCTGCGGCTTGCGCGAGCGCCACGCGATCCAACTCCACGCCGAGGCCCGCGCCCTTGGGCAACGTCACGCAACCGCCTTCGATCTTCATGCGTCCGCCGACAATAATATCCTCCCATTGCCAGGGATAATGCGTGTCGAGGGCGTAGCTCAGATTCGGCATCGCCGCGCCGAGATGCGTCATCGCCGCCAGCGAAATACCCCCGTGATTATTCGAATGCATCGACACGCCCCGGCTGAACGTCCGGCAGTGCGCCGCCAGCTCCATCGACGCGCGCAGACCACCCCAGTAGTGGTGGTCCGTTAAGATAATATCCTCCGACGCATGCTTGGCGCTGCCCGGCAGATCATCAAACGACGTCGTGCACATGTTCGTCGCCAAAGGAGTTTTCAACGCTCGGCGCACCGCCGCCATCCCCTCCTGGGTGCGACACGGATCTTCGAGATACTCCAAAATCCCCTCCATCTCCCGTCCGTATTTGATCGAAGTCTCCACCGTCCAGAGCGCGTTGGGATCAAGCCGCAACGGCACCTTGGGGCCAAACGCCTCGTGCAAGGCCTTCATCGCGGCGACTTCCTGCGCTGGCTCAAACACACCGCCCTTGAGCTTGATCGATTCAAAACCGAATTCTTTCACCATCGCCTGCGCCTGGGCCACTACGCCCGCCGGATCGAGCGCCGCCGCCTGTCGCGCCGCCGCCCAACCCGTCGCCTGCGGATCGGTCCCAAAGGCCAACTCGCCGCCCGCCCCCTCGTATTTATAGAACAAGTAGGCCGAATACGGCACGCGCTCACGCACCACGCCCCCGAGGAGATTCGCCACCGAAACCCCGTAGGCTTTGCCCTGAATATCGAGACACGCGACATCCAGCGCACTGTAAACTTGGACGCGCGTGCGGCCATCCCACGGCTTGTCTCCGCGCGACACCGAGGTCTCGGGTGAGCAGCGCTCCGCGAGTTTCGCGCGCAGTCCATACCAGTTGCGCGGATCCGCGCCGATCACCACCTCGCGCACCGCCGCGAGCGCCGCATCGACCGCCACGCTCCCCGGCACCTCGGCGAGCCCCGTGAGCCCATTGTCTGTCTTCAACTCTACAACGGTGCGCAGACAATACGGCGCGTGCAGCCCCGCGGCGTTAAGGAGCGGCGGATCGCCGAGCGCGATCGGCGTGATGTGCATTTCGGTGATTTTCATGAGTCAGTCTTCCCTGCCCGGCCGATCATTATTTCCCCCGCAACGTCGCGAGGCTCGCCATCAGCCCCGCCCGCACGCTGCCGCCATCGCTGCCGAGCGCGACAAACGTATAGCCGAGCTCACGGAGCTTGGCGATGAGCGCTGGGTTGTGCACGAGAATACCCGCCGCCTTGCCGTGCTTCTTCGCGGCCGCACTGACTTTTTCCAGCGCCTCGATAAAACGCGGATGGTCGAGCTGGTCGCGAATCCCCATATTGTAGCTCAGGTCGGTCGGTCCCACGAAGAGCACATCCACCCCGTCGACCGCCGCGATCGCCTCGCAATTCTCCACTGCCTCGGGCGTCTCGATCTGCGTGATAGTCAGGAGCCACTTGTGCGCGTTGAGATAGTAGTCCTCGAAGCCACCGCCGAAACCCGCGGAGCGCTGGATCTTCGCCACGCCCCGCACGCCCAGTGGCGGATAGCGCATCGCCGACACCGCCGCGCGCGCCTCGGCCGCCGTGCTCACCCAAGGTGCCATCACGCCGTGCGCACCCATATCGAGCGCGCGCTTGAAGCGCGGCGTCTCGTTGGCCGCGATGCGCACGATCGGCACCGCATTGGTTCCGCCCACCGCCTGCAGCTGGTGCAACAACGTGTCCTCGCCACCCGGCCCGTGCTCATGATCCAGGAGCAGCCAGTCAAAGCCGCAATCGCCGGCCATCTCCGCCGTGATCGGCGAACCGAGATTGATAAAGGTGCCGACGACCCATTCACGGGCGAGGACTCGAGCGCGAAAATTTCCGGTGAGTTTCATAGATTGAGGTAGTGCGGTGCTTCAGCCCGCAGCAAGGGAACGTAAGAACGCGGGCTGAAGCCCCGCGCTACCGCAACCATTAAAGCGCAACATACAGCCGATACAGCGCCTGCGTGCCACAATCTTCCCAGCCCTTCGCGGCGACTTCCTCGTAGAGTTTTTTCGCAATCGCGAGTCCCGGCAAATCGAGTTTCATTTCCGCCGCACTATCGAGGGCCACCTTCATATCCTTGATGATATGTTTCACATAAAATCCGGGGGCATAATTCTCAGCGAGCGCCCGGGGCGCCATATTCGTCATCGCCCACCCACCGGCTGCGCCACCGCTGATGCTTGCATGCACTGCCGTCGGATCGAGCCCGGCTTTCTTGGCATAAGCCAACCCTTCCACCCAGGCGACCATCCCAACCGCGACCGTGATCTGGTTCGCCATTTTGCAGTGCTGGCCCGCTCCCGCCCCACCGAGCAGTGCAATGTTCTTTCCCATGATTTCGAAGAGCGGCTTCGCGCGCGCAAACGCCGCCGCCTCGCCCCCGATCATAATCACGAGCCGCGCCTCTTTGGCCCCGAGGTCGCCACCCGACACCGGCGCATCAAGTGACGCGAGCCCTCGTTTGCCCGCCGCCTCGGCGATCTTGCGCGCCAGCACCGGGCTCGACGTCGTCATGTCGATCAGCAAAGCGCCCGGCTTGGCCCGTTCGACGATGCCACCGACCCCGAGATAGGACGTCTCCACATCGATCGGAAACCCTAGCATCGTGATCACCACGTCCGCCGACGCCGCCGCGCCCCCGGCCGAGTCATGCCAAGTCGCACCTGCCTCGAGGAGGGCGGAGGCTTTTTCCTTGGTGCGATTGTAGACGTGCAGCGAGTGGCCAGCCTTTTGGAGGTGACCAGCCATGCTGCGTCCCATGACGCCCGTGCCGATAAATGCGATGGAGAGCGATGCGGACATGGTGTGAGTAGTGGAAATGCGGGCGGGAGAAAAAATACGGTAACAGGCAAAAGCGTCCGCGCAGCCCGTGCGAACCAAATCTCGCCGCCGGGACAAATTCGGCATTGTGCGCAACGTCTCGGCGACCCCATCGTCGTGATCCCCATCATGGAAACCTCCCGCCGCTCTTTCCTTAAAACATCCTTCGCCGCCACCGCGTCGACCGCCGCTGTCGCCACCGGCCTAACGGCCTCTGCCGCCGACCAATCATCCCCGGCCGCCCGCGACTACTACGAGGTCCGTGCCTACCGCCTCAAGCCTGGTGCCTCATCTGCGCTGCTCGACGGTTACCTCGAAAAAGCGCTGATCCCCGCCCTCAACGCCCGCGGCCTCTCCGCCATCGGCGTGTTCACCGAACTCGATGTTGATAAAAAGGCCGTCACCTCGAAGCCCAAGGTCGGCACCGCGGAGGCCCCTGTTTCCGTCTGGGTTATCATCACTCACCCAAGCCTCGAATCCTTCGTCAGCGTCAGCGCCGAACTCAATACCGACGCCAAAGTCCAAGCCGCCGGCGCCGACTATCTCAACGCACCCAAGCCCGCTCCTGCCTTCGAGCGGGTCGACACCTGGTTGCTCCGCGCCTTCGCCGGATTTCCGCGCACGCAGGTCCCCGCGTTCTCGAAAACCAAGACACCCACCCGCGTCTTTGAAATGCGCGACTACGAGAGCCACAGCGAAGAACGCGCCCTCAGCAAGATGGCCATGTTCAACCGTGGCGAAATCGAGGTCATGAAGGACCTCGGTATGTCGCCCGTCTTCTTCGGTCAGGCCATCGCTGGACCGAACCTGCCCCACCTCCGTTACATCACCTGCGGCCCTGACCTCGCGACGCATCTCGCTAACTGGAAGAATTTCGGGACGCACCCGACTTGGGCAAAGATGAAGGACGACCCTCAGTATAAGAACAACACGTCGAAGAACACCGCTCGTTTCCTCGCGCCGACGGCCTACTCTCAACTCTAGCGCTCCGCGGGGCCAACGGGCACGGAAAGTCACCGGCACTCTCACCCGCCAAGCCGGTCTGAACCTCCCGCCATGAAAACCCGCCCTTGGTCTTTGTTCGCTGCGCTCCTCGCGTTAACCCACGGCTTGCCGGCGCAAGAAGCCGTCCCTGCCCCGGCTCGCACCTTGCTCGCTTCGTCGGCCGGCCTTCTCCTGCCCGAGCAACTCGACGAACTCCTCGGCCCCATTGCGCTCTACCCCGACGCTCTGATCGCCATTATCCTCCCCGCCTCGACCTCGTCCTCCGAGATCGTCTTGGCCGCGCGCTATCTCCAAGCCGACCGCAACGTCCTGCAGATCGACACCCAGCCGTGGGACGACAGCGTGCGGGCGCTCGCGCACTATCCTGAGACGATCCGCTGGATGGACGAAAATCTCGCTTGGACGAAACAGCTCGGCGAAGTTTTCCTCGCCCAGCCGGACGATGTCATGAGCGCCCTCCAACGCCTGCGCGCCCGCGCGCTCGCCGCCGGCCACCTGTTCTCGAATGCCCAACAACAGGTCGTTACCGAAGGCGGTATCATCAGCATCTTACCAGCGAAACCCGAGGTCATCTACGCACCCTACTACAGCCCGCAGATCGTTTATTTCTCCCGCGTCGGCTACTCGTCGTTTGACAATCCGTTTCTCTCCTATGGCAGCGGTTTTTCGTCCGGATGGTGGCTCGCCTACCATCTGGATTGGAGCCAGCGCCGCATCTGGGTGATTGATCGCCACGCGCGCGAACGCCACTGGCAGGAAAATCGTGATTTGCGCCCCGGGTTCCCGCCTCCCCCCGGTCGCCCCGGCTATGTCGGTCCGCCGCCATGGCAAACCTGGCATCCCACGCCGAATAGTCCCCGCCCCCCGCGCCCGGTCGGCAGTGGACCCCTTCCGCCAATCGTGATTGTGCAACCGGCCCCCTTCACCGGAGCCCCGCGTTTTCACCAGCCACCGCCGAATTCTTCGCCGCCCCGCCCCGACCCGCGACCACGCCTCACGCCCGGAGCCACGTCCGCTCGCGACCCGGTCGTCGATCGCGGCTCCTCACGCGGAAATATCCCTCCCGTTGCGACGGTTTCACCACCGGCATCCGGTCCGACGGAACCCGCCAGCCCCACCACTCCGCCGCGCCGATCTCGCCCGCCCGGAAATTCCGCACCGACCCCCGCGGGCAATCCAGCACCCGTTTCGTCCACGCTTACCTTTACGCCTCCGTCGACCCCACCCGCCCCCGTCAACTCGCCCACGCCTCCACCTCCGATCAACCGCACGAGTGAAACCCGGACCGAGCAACCGGTCCGCAGCCGCTCGCCTCGCGAAGATCGGCCGGCTCCCTCCGACCGCGCCACCTCCGAAACACGCGGTCGTCCCCAAACTCCGGCTCCTGCGGCAGCACCCGAGTCGTCCTCCTCCAGTTCGCGTTCGACGCCCACCCCGCCCGCCGCCGCACCAGCCGTCCCTGCACCACCGGCGGCCCCGGCCCCGGAGTCCACCCAACGCCGGGGTTCGCGAACCGCCGAACCGTAACCTCCCCCGCCGCCCAAAATCGCCGGCCGCTCTAGCCAACGAAGCGACGTCGCCAACGAGGTAAAAGTAGCGGCCCTTGGCCCCACGCCAAGGACCGCCCGACAACCCAAAATCAAACGTAGTCGCGGTAAACCGGCTGAAACATCCGCGCACGAATATCCGCGGCGATATCATCCGGTCGCGGCGTCCGCGCCAATCCCGCCGCGTAGGCACTCTCCGCGACCGCCGTCGCAATCCGTACCGACACCTCTCGGATTTTCGTTAACGCCGGAAACACGCGTCCCAACGCCAAATCCGCCGGCTCCACCATGCTCGCCAGCGTCTGGGCCGCCGCGAGAAACATCGCGTCCGTCACCTCCGTGGATTCACAGGCCAGCGCGCCCAAGCCAACACCGGGGAAGATGTAAACGTTGTTCCCCTGGCCGGGCACGTGCCGCCGTCCGTTCAACTCGACCGGGGCAAACGGACTCCCGCTCGCGAAGATCGCCCGCCCATTTGACCAACCGTAAGCCTGCTCGGCGGTGCACTCGGCTTTCGACGTTGGATTCGACAGTGCAAAAATAATCGGCCGCTCGTTATGGCGCGCCATGGCCGTCACGATCTCCTGCGTAAACGTCGCGGGCGTGCCCGACACGCCGATCAACGCCGTCGGTTTCAGGACGTTCACCGCCTCCGCCAATGTGGCCACCACCGGGTGATCATGCGCGTAGTGGAGTTTGTGCTCCGCCAATTTGTCGCCCCGATTTTTCACGACCAGCCCCTTGGAATCGACAAACCAACACCGCGCCCGTGCGTCCGCCACCGTCATCCCACCGGCCACCGCCGCCGCGACCACGAGGTCCGCGATCCCCGTCCCCGCTTCGCCCGCGCCGAGAAAGAGAATCTTTTGCTGCGCGAGCGTGCTCCCCGTGAGCCGGAGCGCACCGAGCACACCGGCGAGCGCCACCGCCGCCGTGCCTTGGATGTCGTCGTTGAAGCTCGGCAACCGGGTGCGATAGGTATTCAGCAGACGAAACGCGTTCGTGTTTCCAAAGTCCTCCCATTGCATCAGTGCCTTCGGAAACACCGTCTGTACGGCCGTGACAAACTCCTCGATGAACTCGTCGTAGACCGCCCCCCGCGCCCGTTTCTCGCGCAAGCCGATGTAGGCCTCGCCCTCCTGCAACGCCGCGTTGTCGGTCCCGACATCAAGCGTGATCGGCAGACAATAGCCCGGATGGACCCCCGCACAGGCGGTGTAGAGCGAGAGTTTGCCGACGGGAATTCCCATGCCGAGCGCCCCGAGGTCGCCGAGCCCGAGGATTCTTTCCCCGTCGGTCACGACGATCAGGCGCACGCCCGGCTGCGGCCAGTGCCGCAAGATTTCCGCAATTCGTCCGCGTTCGCGCAGGCCGATAAACATCCCGCGCGGCCGCCGGTAAATGGAACCGTATTCGAGACACGCCTGCCCCACGGTCGGCGTGTAGATCAGCGGCACCATTTCCTCGATATGATCGAGCACGAGGCGGTAAAACAGCACCTCGTTCCGATTCTGCAGATTCGTCAGATAAATATATTTCTCGATGTTGTCCTGTTTGCGCCGGACCGAGTTCAGCGTCCGCGCCAACTGCTCTTCCAACGTAAAGACCCGCGGCGGCAACAAGCCCCGCAAGCCGAGTGTATCGCGCTCCCGCTCGGAGAAAGCCGTGCCTTTGTTCAGCAGCGGATTCGTGAGGATTTGGGGACCGGTGATGAGGGGAGGATCACCCCAAGCCGACAGCCCGGAGGGTAAAAACACGGGGAGCATTCAGTCAGTCTATCCCAAGATACGCGTGCTGCCTCCGCATTTCTTGCCCAAATCTCCGCTGATTCCGCGGAAAATATCCCGCGCTCGCCCGCTGACCGCACGCTGACGACGACCGGGCTTGTCTCCCGCCGTCGCTGACGCCCTTGTGGGCGGCGATGTCGTCCGCTCCCGCCACCCGCCCTCCGCTCGCGCCCCTCCCGGGCTCGCCGACACCTGACGCCGTGATGGACCGCTTCCTCGCCGTCGCCACCGAGCGCGGCCTCGAGCTCTACCCCGCACAGGAGGAAGCCATCCTTGAACTCTTCGCCGGCCACAACGTCGTCCTCAACACCCCCACCGGCTCAGGCAAGTCCCTCGTCGCCGCCGCCCTCCACTTCAAAGCCCTCTGCGCCGGCGAACGCTCCGTCTACACCTGCCCCATCAAGGCCCTCGTTAACGAAAAATTTCTCTCCCTCTGCCGCGACTTCGGCCCCGAACACGTCGGCATGATGACCGGCGATGCCTCGGTCAATCCGCAGGCCCGCATCCTTTGCTGCACGGCGGAAATTCTCGCCAACATCGCGCTCCATCGCGGCGCCACGAGCGACGTGCGCGCGGTGATCATGGACGAATTTCACTACTACTCCGACGCCGAACGTGGCTACGCGTGGCAGGTCCCACTCCTCACGATGCCTGGCGCGCGCTTCCTCCTTATGTCCGCGACGCTCGGCGCCACCGAGTTTTTCGAAAAGGAAATGACCCGCGTCACCGGCGCCCCGAGCGTCACCGTGCGCAGCGACCGCCGCCCTGTGCCCTTGGAATTCGAATACTCCGAGACCCCGCTCACCGAGCGCGTCGCCCAGCTCCTCGAAGACAAACGCGCTCCCGTCTACCTCGTCTACTTTACCCAACGCTCCGCCAGCGAAGCCGCGCAGTCGTTGATGTCGCTCAACGTCTGTTCCAAAGAGGAAAAAGCCGCGCTGCAAGCCGCCCTCGAAGGCGTCCGGTTCAACAGCCCCTACGGCAAGGAAGTCCGCCGCTGGCTCCGCCACGGCATCGGGGTCCACCACGCCGGTCTCCTCCCCAAATACCGCATTCTCGTCGAACAGCTCGCGCAAAAAGGCCTCCTCAAACTCATCTGCGGCACCGACACCCTCGGCGTCGGCATCAACGTCCCGATCCGCACCGTCGTCTTTACCCAGCTCTGGAAATACGACGGGACCAAAGCCGCCGTCCTCACCGTGCGCGATTTCCGCCAGGTCGCCGGCCGCGCCGGCCGCAAGGGCTACGACGACAAAGGTTACGTCATCGCCCAAGCGCCGGAATACATGATTGAAAACAAGCGCGCCGAAGAAAAGGCCGCCGGCGATCCGAAAAAGCAAAAGAAGCTCGTGAAGCAACGCGCCCCCGAGGGCAGCGTCGGCTGGGACGTCAAAACCTTCGAGCGTCTCCAAACCGCGCCGTCCGAGGGGCTCGTTTCCCGCTTCGATATTTCCCACGGCATGCTGCTCCTCGTGCTGAGCCGCGAGTCCGACGGCTGCCGCGCGATGCGCCAGCTCATTACGGATTGCCACGAGACCCCCCACAAAAAACGCGCCCTCCGCCAACGCGCCTGGCAGCTCTTCCGCGCCCTCCTCGACCGCAAGATCGTCGAGTTTGTAGGAGGGGCTTTACGCCCCGATCCTATCGCCCCCTCCGGCCGCAAACTCCGCGTCAACCTCGAGCTCCAGGACGATTTCTCCCTCCACCAAGCCCTCTCGCTCTACCTCATCGACACGCTCCCGCTCCTCTCCAGCGCCCCGTCTCCCGAGTCTCCCCCCTCTTCCCCTACCGATTACCCCTTCGACGTCCTCACCCTCTGCGAGTCCATCGTCGAAGACCCCGACCAAATCCTTCGCCGCCAGATCGACCGACTGAAGGGCGAAAAAATCATGGAACTGAAGGAGGCCGGCGTCCCCTACGAGGAGCGCATGGAGAAACTCGAAGCGATCGAACACCCGAAGCCGCTCCGCGAATTCCTCTACGACACCTTCAACGCCTTCGCCGCCGCGCATCCGTGGATCAATCAGGAAAACGTTCGCCCCAAATCCATCGCGCGCGAAATGTTCGAGCGCTACCGCTCGTTCTCCGACTACGTGAAGGACTACGGCCTCGAGCGCTCCGAAGGCCTCCTCCTCCGCCATCTCTCCCAAGTCTGGAAAGTCCTCAGCCAAACCGTCCCTGAGTCCGCGAAGACCGAAGAGGTCATTGAAATGGAAGACTACTTCCGCGAACTCATCCGTGGCATCGACTCCAGTCTCCTCGAGGAATGGGAGCGTCTGAAAAACCCCGACTTCGTCGCCGCCTCGAACGACGCCGATAAACCCGCACGCCCCGCCTCCTTTGACCTCACGCGCGACGCGCCCTCCTTCCGCCGCCTCGTGCGCACCGCGATCTTCGGGTTTCTCCAGGACGTCGCCGCGCGCGAATTCGACAGCGCGCTCTCCCGTCTGCGCACCGGCGAAGCCGCCGCACCCGCGGACAACGATCCGGTCTCCCCCGACGCCCGCAAACTCGAAGCCGCGTTTGCCCCCTACTTCGACGCCCGCCACCGCTTCCGCCTCGACCCCGCAGGCCGCAGTGCAAAGCACACGCATTGGTCCGAGGAAAACGAAACGCCCAACGCGACCGGCGGTAAACAATGGACCGTCGCCCAAGTCCTCATCGACGCCGAAGAGCAAAACGACTGGGAAGCCACCTTCACCATCGACCTCGCCGCCTCTCGCACCGAAAACCGCGCCGTGGTTTCATTCGTCGGCGTAGCCGCCATCGGCGCCGCCTGAGACCTGACTTAACGCCAGGCCTTTCCAGCCCACCTCCCTCGCACTGCTCACAGGTCACCGCTTATTGCTCGCGCCCTGAAAATTTGCCCGCCCAGGATCGAATCCTGATTGCTGCACACGACGCGCGACGCGAAGCTTTGTGCAGGCATCTATTCCCGCTTCCTCACGCTCACGTTTCCATGTCCTCCGACATCACCTACGAACAAACCCCAGAATCCTCGCGATTCGTCGTCCACGAAGGGGACATCGAGGACGCCTTCATCCAAAAACTCCGCGACCTCAAATACACCGACCGCCCCGACATCCACGACCGCGCCTCGTTGGAGAAAAACTTCCGCGAAAAGTTCGAGGCCCTCAACCGCGTCCGCCTCACCGACGCCGAGTTCGCCCGCCTGCTCGAAGAGATCGTCACGCCCGATGTCTTCACCGCCGCCAAGACCCTCCGCCAGATCAACGCCTTCACCCGCGACGACGGCACGCCGTTGAACTACACTTTGGTCAACATCAAGGACTGGTGCAAAAACACCTACGAGGTCGTCAGCCAGCTCCGCATCAACACCGACTACAGCCACCACCGCTTCGACGTGCTCCTCCTCATTAATGGCGTGCCTGTCACCCAGATTGAGCTAAAAACCCTCGGCGTCAGCCCGCGCCGCGCCATGGAGCAGATCGTCGATTACAAAAACGACCCCGGCAACGGCTACACCAAGACCCTCCTCTGCTTCCTCCAGCTCTTCATCGTCAGCAATCGCGACCGCACCTACTACTTCGCCAACAACAACGCCCGCCACTTCTCCTTTAATCAGGACGAGCGTTTCCTGCCTATCTACCAGTTCGCCGACGAGGCCAACAAGAAGATCACCCACCTCGACGACTTCGCCGCCACCTTCCTGGTGAAATGCACCCTCGGCCACACCATCAGCCGCTACATGGTGCTCATCCAGAGCGAGCAAAAGCTGCTCATGATGCGCCCGTATCAGGTCTACGCGGTAAAACACCTCGTCACCTGCATCCAGCAGGACAGCGGCAACGGCTTCATCTGGCACACCACCGGCAGCGGCAAGACCCTCACCTCCTTCAAGGCCGCCACCCTCCTCAAGGATAATCCCGACCTCGCCAAGTGTCTCTTCGTCGTGGACCGCAAGGACCTCGACCGCCAGACCCGCGAGGAGTTCAACCGCTTCCAGGAAGGCTGCGTCGAGGAAAACACCAACACCGCCGCCCTCGTCCGCCGCCTGCTCTCCGAGGACTACGCCGACAAAGTCATCGTCACCACCATCCAGAAGCTCGGCCTCGCCCTCGACGAGACCAGCAAGCGCAACCAGCAGCGCAAAAAGAACGACCAGCCCACCTACAAGGAGATGCTCGCCCCGCTGCGCGACCAGCGCATCGCCTTCATCTTCGACGAGTGCCACCGCTCCCAGTTCGGCGAGAACCACCGGGCCATCAAAGAATTCTTCCCCCGCGCCCAGCTCTTCGGCTTCACCGGCACGCCCATCTTCGAGGAAAACGCCGCCCAGCAGAAGATCGAGGACACCCAGGCCTCCATGAAGACCACGGAAGACCTCTTCCAGAAACGTCTCCACGCCTACACCATCACCCACGCCATCGAGGATGCGAACGTCCTCCGCTTCCACGTCGATTACTTCAAGCCCGCCGGCAACGCGCTCCCCAAGCCCGGCGAGGCCCTCGCCAAACGCGCCGTCATCGAGGCCATCCTCCAAAAACACGACACCGCCACCGGCGGCCGCCGCTTCAACGCCCTCCTCGCCACCTCGTCCATCAACGACGCCATCGAATACCACGCGTTGTTCGCCACCCTGCAGGCCGAGAAACAGCAGGCCGATCCCGACTACAAACCGCTCAACATCGCCTGCGTCTTCTCCCCGCCCGCCGAGGGCGATCCCGACGTGAAGCAGATCCAGGAAGACCTGCCGCAGGAGCAGGCCGACAACGAGGTCGAGCCCGACCAGAAAAAGGACGCCCTCAAGGCCATCCTCGCCGACTACAATACCCGCTACGGCACCAATCACCGCATCTCAGAGTTCGATCTCTACTATCAGGACGTCCAGAAGCGCATCAAAGACCAGCAGTGGCCCAACTCCGATTACCCCGCCGCGCAGAAAATCGACGTCACCATCGTCGTGGACATGCTGCTCACCGGGTTTGATTCCAAATACCTGAACACGCTCTACGTGGACAAGAACCTCAAGCACCACGGCTTGATCCAGGCCTTCTCCCGCACCAACCGCGTGCTCAACGCCACCAAACCCTACGGCAACATCCTCGACTTCCGCCAGCAGCAGGACGCCGTCGATGCCGCCATCGCCCTCTTCTCCGGCGAGAAGACCGGTCAGCAGGCCCGCGAAATCTGGCTCGTGGACAAGGCCCCCGTGGTCATCGAGAAACTGGCCGCCGCCGTGCAGAAGCTCGACGCCTTCATGAAGTCCCAGGGCCTCGACTGCGCGCCCTCCTCGGTCGCCAACCTCAAGGGCGATGCCGCCAAGACGGTTTTTATTGAGCGTTTCAAGGAAGTCCAACGGCTCAAAACCCAGCTCGATCAATACACCGATCTCACCGAGGAAAACAAAGCCGCCATCGAGCAGGTGCTGCCGGACGACAGCCTGCGCGGCTTTAAGGGCCAGTATCTGGAAACCGCCAAGAAACTCAAAGAACAGCAGGGCCAAAGCGCTGGCAAAGAAGATGCCGACGATCCCGTGGCCCAGATTGACTTCGAGTTCGTGCTCTTCGCCTCCGCCGTCATCGACTACGACTACATCATGGGGCTCATCGCCAAGTTCGCCGGTCAGCCGACTGGCAAAATCAAGATGAGTCGCGACGAACTCGTCGCCCTCATACGCGGCCAGTCCAACCTCATGGATCAAAGCGACGACATCGTCGCTTACATCGACTCGCTTAAAGAGGTCAAAGGCCTCGGCGAAGACGCCATTCGCGACGGCTATACCCGCTTCAAGGCCGATAAAGACGCCGCCGAACTCGCCGCCATCGCGCAAAAACACCACCTCGCCTCCGCCGCCCTGCAAATCTTCGTGGACGGCATCCTCGCCCGCATGATCTTCGACGGCGAACACCTCAGCGACCTCCTCGCCCCGCTCGACCTCGGCTGGAAAGCCCGCACCCAGGCCGAGCTCGCCCTCATGGCCGACCTGCACCCCCTCCTCACCAAACGCGCCGGTGGCCGCGACATCTCAGGACTCAGCGCGTATGAGCAGTAAGACGAAATCCACCGCCACGAAGGAAGAGACAAAGCCCGTGCTGGTGCCGAAGCTGCGGTTTCCCGAGTTTCGGGATGCGGAAGGGTGGCACCCCTACGTTCTTGAAGAGCTTGAAGACTTGGGCTGGGTGGAACTTGGCAGGGGCGAGGTCATTTCCGGCCAAGACATTAAAGCCATTCCGGGCGACTACCCTATCTACTCTTCATCGGTGAAGAACAACGGCCTCATGGGCAGGTATGGGCGGTTCATGTTCGATGAGGAGCTTATCTCGTGGTCAGTCGATGGTGGCGGAGACTTCTTTCATCGGCCCCCGCACAAGTTCTCGGTCACAAACGTTTCCGGTTAAATGCGGCTCAACACGAGTCATCTCAATTATCGCTTTCTCGCAAACCACCTTCAGGCCCTTCATGCCTCGCTTACCTTTGACTACCAGTTCAAAGCGCATCCGAGCGTAATTCGGAAGCTGTATCGTTTGGCAATACCTACACCCGCCGAACAACAAAAAATCGCCGAGTGCCTGAGTTCGGTGGACGAGCTGATCGCCGCCCAAGCGCGGAAACTGGATACGCTCAAGACCCATAAAAAAGGGCTGATGCAGCAGCTTTTCCCCCGCGAAGGCGAAACCCAACCCCGCCTCCGCTTCCCCGAATTCCAAAACGCCGGGGAGTGGATGGAAGATCAACTGGGCTCCGTGTGTGAACTTTATCAACCAGTCACGTTGTCATCGTCCGAGTTAAGCATGACAGGCGAATACCTCGTTTACGGTGCCAACGGCGTCATCGGTAGTCACAACGAATACAATCACGACGAGAGTGAAATCGCGGTCACCTGTCGCGGTGCAACTTGCGGGGAAGTCACTGTAACCAAACCCAAATCATGGGTCACAGGAAACGCGATGATCGTGAAACCTAGGACGAAGAAGCTTAGAAAAGATTTCATCTTCCAATACTTTAAGAATCATGGGCTGAAGAAGATCATCAGCGGTTCTGCACAGCCCCAGATTACGCGGACCGGATTTGCTCCCCTTGTCGTCTTCTTCCCAACACCCGACGAACAACAACGCATCGCCGACTGCCTGAGCAGCCTCGACGACCTCATCGCCGCGCAAACCCAAACGCTCGAAGCCCTCAAGACCCACAAGCAAGGCCTGATGCAGCAGCTTTTCCCATCTCCGGAGGAGGTGGCGGCATGAGCGCGGTGGTCCGTTTGCCCCAACGGGGCAAGGCATACCAGCCCAGGGTGAAACCCTGGGAATGGGACAGTGGATATGGATGCGTTCTGAAGGAACGCCGCATAGGTCGGGCGTTGGGTGGCGATGCGGCGATATGCGGCGTTCCTTCAGAACGCGGGAATCGGCGGTCCGAATTACCCAGGGCGTTGCCCTGGGCTGGTATGCATGGCTCCGTTGGAGCCAAAACCCCCGTTGATTGAACCAGCCATGCCGCAATCACTCTCCAACATCCTCATCCATTTGATCTGGAGCACGAAGGACCGCCATCCGTGGCTGGAGCCCGGCATTCGTGAAAAGACCCACGCCTTCCTCGCTGGCGCGGTGCGGCAATGTGATTGCGAGGCGTATCGCGTCGGCGGCGTGGCGGATCATGTGCATCTGGCGGTGCGGCTCTCCCGAACCCTATCCGTGGCGGACTTGGTGAAGGAGGTCAAAACCGCCTCCAGCAAATGGCTGAAGGAACAAGACTCGGCCTTCACCGGCTTTTACTGGCAGCTCGGCTATGGGGCCTTCTCCGTGGGGATGAGCCAGAAGGAGACGCTGCTTCACTACATCGACACGCAGGAGGAGCATCACCGGACGCGGACCTTTCAGGATGAATACCGCGAATTCCTGAAGAAATACGGCATCGACTATGACGAACGCTATGTGTGGGACTGAGACCAACGATGCGGCGTTCCTTCAGAACGCATGGCTGACACACGCGAATCCCAGGGTTTCACCCTGGGCTGGTATGCGATGCCCCGTTGGGGCGGACCATGAACGCACAAAAAAGTCGGAAGGTAGAGGATTGAGCGGCGAACCGACAATCACACGGCATGGAGCCGAATTTCACCTTCCGACGCACAGACAGGACAGAAACCCGACCAGAATCGCAAAGCAAAATTGATCACCACCCCTTTTTCCAGATGACCGACACCAACCAAAAGAAGCTGGGTTCCACCCTTTGGGGCATCGCCGACCAACTGCGCGGGGCGATGGATGCGGACGATTTTCGCGACTACATGCTGTCATTCCTCTTCCTGCGCTATCTCTCGGACAACTACGAGACGGCGGCGAAGAAGGAACTCGGCAAAGACTATCCCGCGCTGCCGGCCGACGACCGCCGCGTGCCGCTGGCCCTGTGGTATGCCAACAACCCGGACGACATCCCCGCCTTCGAGAAACAGATGCGCCGCAAGGTGCACTACGTCATCCAGCCCGCCCACCTCTGGAACAGCATCGCCGGCATGGCCCGCACCCAGAACGCCGACCTGCTCAACACGCTCCAAGCCGGTTTCAAATACATCCAGGACGAGTCCTTCGAGAGCACCTTTGACGGCCTCTTTTCCGAGATCGATCTCGCCTCGCCCAAACTCGGCAAGGTCTATGCCGACCGAAACGCCAAGCTCTGCACCATCATCCAGAAAATCGCCGAGGGCCTGAACGAGTTCTCCACCGACATCGACGCGCTGGGCGACGCCTACGAATACCTCATCGGCCAGTTCGCCGCCGGCTCCGGCAAGAAGGCGGGCGAGTTCTACACCCCGCAGCAGATTTCCGACATCCTCTCCACCATCGTCACGCTCGACAGCCAGTCCCCCGATCAAGGCCCCAAGAAGCGGCTGGAAAGCGTGCTCGATTTCGCCTGCGGCTCCGGCTCCCTGCTGCTCAACGTGCGCAAGCGCATGGGCCCGCAAGGCATCGGCAAGATTTACGGCCAAGAAAAGAACATCACCACCTACAACCTCGCCCGCATGAACATGCTGCTGCATGGGGTGAAGGACACTGAGTTCGAAATCTTCCACGGCGATACCCTCACCAACGAGTGGGAGATCCTGCGCGAGCTAAACCCCGCGAAGAAACCCAGCTTCGACGCCATCGTCGCCAATCCGCCCTTCAGCTACCGGTGGGAACCGACCGACGCCCTCGGCGACGACGTGCGTTTCAAAAACCACGGCCTCGCCCCCAAATCCGCCGCCGACTTCGCCTTTCTCCTCCACGGCTTCCACTACCTCAAAGATGAGGGTGTGATGGCCATCATTTTGCCCCACGGCGTGCTCTTTCGTGGCGGTGCCGAAGAACGCATCCGCCAAAAACTCCTCATAGACGGCCACATCGACACCGTCATCGGCCTGCCCGCGAATCTCTTTTATTCCACGGGCATCCCCGTCTGCATCCTCGTCCTCAAGAAGTGCAAGCAGCCCGACGACGTGCTCTTCATCAACGCCGCCGAGCACTTCGTAAAAGGCAAACGCCAGAACCAACTCACGCCGGAGCACATCGCCAAGATCATCGAGACCTACAAGTTTCGAAAAGAAGAGCCCCGCTACTCCCGCCGGGTAGAGATGGCGGAGATCGAGAAAAATGAGTTCAACCTCAACATCTCCCGCTACATCAGCACGGCCACGGCCGAGCAGGAAATCGACCTCGCCGTTACTCACACCAATTTGCTCCAGATCGAACAAAAAATCCAAGACGCGACGCGCAGACATAACGCGTTTCTCACCGAGCTGGGTTTACCCTCAGTTCCGTCAGGCGAATTGCCCACGGGCCAGCCGGACGGCGCCAGGAAAACGAGTCGCAACTAGAGCACCAGCGAGGGTCCCGCCGTTGAGGTTACTACCCGTGACCCGAAATCGCAGCCTGATCGTTCCCCCTTTTCGCAATTAACGCGCAGCGTCCGACAACCGCTGCCGCGAACCCACCATCGACGGGTCATATGGTTAGAGCGTGAACGACGCGCAGGATCCTATTTCGCTTTTCCAAACGTGGCTCGCGCGCGCCCACGAGGTCGAGACCGATGACGC
>Ga0209829_10000081_pt1 | contig 81066 bp, 70 predicted proteins | sample C_140205_EF_Meta_FD_187311 | JGI IMG/M metagenome (GOLD analysis project Ga0209829, IMG submission 187311) | Freshwater microbial communities from Lake Croche, Canada to study carbon cycling - C_140205_EF_MetaG (SPAdes) (version 2) | ecosystem: Environmental > Aquatic > Freshwater > Lake...
GTTCCGGATGTCGTCCCGGGTGTCGGCGGTATCCGGAGTGCTCGAACTGCTGCTGGTTTTGCCGTCCTTGCCGCTCGACCAGAAGTCGAAATCAGGGTTTACCGAAGTAGTCCCCTTCCTGTAACGGTAATTATTCCCCCATGGATCTTTAATTGGAATGGAGAAAGGCATTGAAGCTGTTTGACTGATTATGTCGACCCATCCCTGTTTTGAGGTCTTCGGATCGAGTTCGGGCAGATAAATTTTACGGGCCTTTTCGACCTGCACACCTCCGACAGTCTTAGTCCATACTTTGGGTTCTCCTTGCACCTTGTAGTCGTAGCCCTCAAAAAAGAGAACACCGTATAATTCGCTGGAAATGTCTCCAGTTGAGGGGGAATTCGCAGAATCTCCGGGATAGAACCCCATGTCCAGCTTGTATTCCTCCAAGGCCTTCCCGATCAGCGCCACCTGGATCTTGGCCTTTTCACGGTCCTGCTTTTCCCGGACGAAGCCCAGACCGGCCACCACGAGGCCGGCGAGGATGATGATGATCGTAATGACGGCGAGGAGCTCGACGAGCGTGAAGCCGCCACGACGCTTGGATACAGGGAATTTCATGATCTGCTGATTGAGTTTTCCGACCGGAACCCGACCTCACGTCTGACTGCCCATCGTCGAGATAATCTTAATCAGTGGTAGGAACAATGCAAATACAACTGCACCAACCACGAGGGCCAGAACCACGATCATGATCGGCTCCAGAATCGAGGTGAGGGCGGTGACTGCGTTATCGACTTCGTCGTCGTACACGTCCGCGACCTTCAGGAGCATTTCCGGGAGCTGGCCGGTTTCCTCACCCACGTCCACCATCGAGATGACCATCGCCGGGAAAACCTTGGTGGCCTGAAGAGGCGTCACGATCGACTCCCCTTCCTTGACGGCCTCGTAAACTTTGTCGATCGCGGAGGAAATCACGACGTTGCCGGCGGTTTCACGGGTGATATTGAGTGCCTGCAGGATCGGAACACCGGAGGTCACCAGCGTTCCGAGGGTGCGGGAGAACCGTGAGACGGCGCTCTTCCGCTGGATGTCTCCAAAGATCGGGAGCTTCAGCTTCAGGTTGTCGATCGCGTTGCGACCGCCCTTGGTGGTTCCCCACATGTTGAAGAGGACGACTCCGACGGCGAAGAAGATGAAGAGGAAGACGGCGTTGGGCACCACGAAAGGAGTGCCCAGCATGAATTCGGAGAATCCGAACACGATCCTTGAAATCAAGGGCAGTTCAGCGTCGCCGACTTCGGCGAACATGTCCTTGAACTTCGGAACGATGAACAACATCAGGAACACCAGAATCGCCACGGCGATGAACATGACGATCACCGGATAGACCATCGCGGAGACGATCTTGTTTTTCAGCTTGTTGGCTTTTTCCTGATACTCGGCAAGACGCTGGAGGACGAGTTCGAGAACACCGCCGAGCTCACCGGCCTTGACCATGTTCACATAGAGCTTGTTAAAAATCCTCGGATGCTGCGCAAGGGACTCGGAAAAAGTCGAGCCACCCTGCACGGAGTCGGCAAGCGAATTGATCGTGGCACGGAGTACCAGATTGGGCTCCTGCTTGCCAAGAACTGTGAGACCGCGAAGCAGGGGCAGGCCGGAGTCAATCAGCGTCGCAAGCTGACGGGTGAAGATCATCAGGATCTTCGGCTTGATGCGACCGCCGGTTTTTCCGGCCGCGGTGGCCTTCGCCGCCGCGGCGGGTTTGGCCTTTGATTTCGTGACCGTCTTGCCCTTGGTCGTGGAAAGCTTGCCCTTCCCCTCTTCGATCACTTGTGTAGGATAAAGGCCTTGAGAGCGAAGAACCTGGATCGCTTCGGCGTCGGTGGACGCCTGAACCGAACCGGACGTCTGTTCACCTTTTGCATCAAGAGCGGTGTACTGGAAGTTGGCCATGGGTCGTTGGGGTTTGGGAAGATCGTATCAGAGAATGGATGACTCTATGAATTCCAGGGTGGGGGCTGGCGACTCGAAAATGCACCAATCCCCGATTCCGGGTCAAAATGTATATCAGGTGTATTTCAGGACTTCTTCAATGGTGGTGAGGCCGGTGTAGATGTTCCGGAGCCCGTCTTCGCGCAAGGTGTTCATGCCCAGTTCGACGGCCTTCTGTTTGATCACCACGCTCGGACGACGTTCGGTGATCATTTCACGGATCGGGTCGGAGATGTCGAGTAGCTCGTAAAGGCCGCGGCGACCCTTGTAGCCGCTCTGACCGCAGACATCGCAGCCTTTTCCCGTGTAAAACTGCTTGTCGCCGAGCTCGTGGGGCGAGATCCCGAGTTGGGCCAGGATCGCCTCGCTAGGTTCGTACGGGGCCCGGCACTCCTTGCAAATCGTCCGGACCAAGCGCTGGGCGAGAATGCCTTCCAGCGAAGCGGCCACGAGGAATGGTTCGCAACCCATGTCGATGAGACGGGCGATGGCACCCGCCGAGTCGTTGGTGTGGAGGGTGGAAAGCACCAAATGCCCGGTGAGCGCCGCCTGAATGGCGATCTGGGCGGTGTCGATGTCCCGCATTTCCCCGACCATGATGCGGTCCGGGTCCTGACGAAGGAAGGCGCGGAGAATGCGCGGGAAGGTCATCCCGATCGCCTCATTGACCGGGATCTGCACGATGCCATCAATGTCGTATTCGACTGGATCCTCGGCAGTGAGCAGCTTCGAATCGATGGTATTGATCCGGCGCAGCGCGGCATAAAGGGTCGTGGTCTTGCCGGCTCCTGTCGGACCCGTGACAATGAAGATGCCGTTGGGTTTCTCAATCGTCTCGGTGATGTACTCGAAAATGTGCGGGGCTAGGCCGAGGTTTTCGAGTGAGAGGTTGATCGAGGAGCGGTCGAGAACCCGGAGCACGACCGACTCGCCGTGCTGGGTCGGCAGGGACGAGACGCGCATGTCCACCTGGCGTTCACCGACCTGCTTGACGATGCGTCCGTCCTGCGGGATACGGCGCTCGGCGATGTTCATGTTCGCCATCACCTTCACGCGGGAAATGATCGGCAACGACAGATGGATCGGCGGCGGTGCCATTTCGTACAGGGCACCGTCGACCCGATAGCGGATCTTGAATTCCTTCTCGAAGGGCTCGAAGTGAATGTCCGAGGCCTTCTCCTTGATCGCCTGATAGAGGACAAGGTCAACATAGCGGACGATCGGAGCGGAGTTCGCCTCTGCCTCGACATCGGCCGCATTGGCAGGTCCGTCGTCTCCGATCTGGAGCTGGCTCAGGAGGTCTTCCATCGCACGACCTTCTCCGCCGTAGCATTCGTTGATCTTCTGTTCGACCAGGTAGTCCGGCGCGATCACCAGATGGATCTCCCGGCCAAGTGAAAAGCGGAGGTCTTCGACGGTCTGCGGGTTCAGTGGATCAACGAGGACGACATGGAGTCCCAAGTGGTCGAACTGCACCGGAAGTGCGCCATGGAGACGGGCGGTTCCGGCAGGCACGAGTGCCAGCAGCTCGGCAGGTGGAGTCCAGTGGCTGATGTCAACCAGCTCGGTCCCGAGCTCCGACGCCACCATGGGCCAGATGTCATCGCGATGATTGATAATCTGGAAATCGGCGAGGATTTCGGCGACTTCCTTGCCGCTGTTGTCCACTTCGGCGAGAATGTCCTGAGCCAGCGAGCGATCGATGAAACCGCGCGATTGGAAGAGTTCGATGAGCTGGTTATTGTCCATGGGACGGAAAAAAAGATGGCGCTTGGGGTGGCGGGATCAATCGAAGTCGGACATGGTGGCGTGAATCACCTCTTGAGCCGAGGTGAGCCCGGCCAGCACCTTGCGGATGCCGTCCTCACGGAGCGAGCGCATGCCGAGTTCACGGGCGCGCTTGCGGAGTTGGACGGAGGTGAGTTCGGTGTTGATCATGTGTCTGACCTCATCGTCGATTTCGAACACCTCGAAGATGCCCATCCGGCCCTTGTGGCCGTTGCCGCGACATTTTTCACAGCCGACCGGACCGAAGATCGTGGCGTCCTGCATGCGACCGGCATCGAGCCCGAGTCCGCGAAGTTCCTTGATCGAGAGTTCCGCCGGAGTCTTGCAAATCGGACAGAGCTTGCGCACCAGACGCTGAGCGATGACTGCACGGACCGCCGAGGCGATGAGGAAACGCTTCACACCGATGTCGGCGAGGCGGGCCACCGCACCCGTCGAATCGTTGGTGTGCAGGGTGGAAAAGACAAGGTGCCCGGTGAGCGAGGCGTTGATCGCGATATTGGCCGTTTCCGCGTCTCGAATTTCCCCGATCATGACAATGTTGGGGGCTTGTCGGAGCATGGCGCGCAGGGCGGCGGCGAAGGTCATGCCGATGTCGGCCTTGACCATCACCTGATTGATGCCGGCGAGTTCATATTCCACAGGGTCCTCGACCGTGATGATCTTTTTGTCTGGTCGGTTGATGACGTTGAGACAGGCGTAAAGCGTGGTGGTTTTTCCCGAACCCGTCGGGCCGGTCACCAGCAGGATGCCATCGGGCAGGGTGATCATCCGCTCGAATGTTTCCTGATCGTCGGAAAAGAAGCCCAACTCCGGCAGCCCGAGAACGAGCGCGGACTTGTCGAGAATACGCATGACGATCGACTCTCCGTGGTTCGAAGGAACGGAAGACACGCGCAAGTCGATTTCCTTGTCGCCACCCATTTTCAGCTGGATACGTCCGTCCTGAGGCAAGCGCTTCTCGGCGATGCTCATCGTGCTGCTCATCACCTTCAGACGGGCAATGATCGCAGGGAGAAGCTTTTTCGGGTGATTGGCCACCTCGACGAGCTTGCCATCCATCCGGTAACGAATCCGGACCGAGGTCTCCAACGGTTCAATGTGGATGTCGGAGGCGCGGACTCGAAATGCCTCGGCGAGCATGTTGAACACCAACTTGATGATGGGCGCGTCGTCACCACCCTGGTCGTCGGTTTCCGAGACCATCCCGAGATCCGCGGGAGTTCCTGCACTTGGATCTTCAATCCCGTAAAACTGCTTCAGTATCGTCTGAATCGACCTGTGGGTCGCACAGACCAGGGTCAATTCCCGACCAAGAACATTCGGCAGACTGTCGAGTGCTTCAAAGTTCAGGGGATCCGCCACGGCAAGCGTGAGGGCATCGCCATCATCCTCGATCGGCACGACGTGGTAGCGGCGGGCAATGTCCTCGGGCACCGTTTCTGTGATACCGGGCGCGAACGACACGTTATCCAGGTTGACATGCTGGATGCCGGAGCTGGAGGCGAGAACATCGGCCACAGCATCCTGAGTCAGGGTTCCGCCAGCAAGAAGACGCTCGATCAGGGTCTGCCGCCCAGAAAGTTCGTGCCGGGCCCGGGCTACATCATCGACGCTGACAATACCGGCTTCAGTCAGCAGTTGGGCGAGGTATTCTTCGTTTGAAAACACGGCGGGAAAATCCTGGGATGAAAAGACGCCTTCCCCAATTCTTCAGAACGTCGGGGCGTGTGGAAGACTGAGCAACCCACTCCCGGATTGTCAATCAACCACCTCCGCCGAATCGCCCACTGGGGCGAAAAACCTTCGCCGTGTGATTACAAGGGCAATCCTCTGTCGTTAGACTCCCCGCTGGGGCTATAGCCGGATCGCGTAGCGGCGGTTCTTGCAAAGCGCGAGCTCAGGTGTCTCCTCCGGAGCACAACGCCTGTGGATTCCCGCCAGCATTCCGACCGCGAGCAGTGCGAAAATGATGCTCGACCCACCAAATGAAACAAACGGCAGGGGCAGCCCGTCGTTTGGCATCACCCCGGTCGTGACGGCAATGTTCTGCATCGCGGGAATCACGATCATGCAGGTGAGTCCGATCGCCATCAGCCGTGGGAACAGGTTCTTCGCCTGAAGCGCGATACCGAAGCCACAAACCGCGATCAGCACATAACAGAGAACCACCCCCAGCGTGAACGGTAGCCCGAGCTCCTCCCCGATCTCCGGAAAAATGAAGTCGATGTGCGCGAAGGTCAGCTTTCCGAATTTCTCCGCTCCGTTCCCGAGACCCACGCCGCTTGGCCCACCGTTGCCGAAAGCGATTAGCGCACGCCACTGCTGGGCACCCTTGTCCTGCTGATGCTTCTCAAGATCCATCCAGGCCTCGATCCGCGACCAGCGGGTCGGGTTGTTGCGGATGTAGACGCAGGCCACCGTGACGGCCATGATCGCGGAGGGAAGCAGGTAGCGCAGCCGGGTCCCCGCGCAGAAGAACATCGCCGCACAGGCGACCGACATCGAAAGCGCGGAACCGACGTCGGTCTCGATCGCGATCAGGCCGATCGGCAGGCCGATCATGATGCCCGGCAGGACAAAGCCCCTCCAGAAAGAACGCGTCTCCGTTTGCCAGCGTGCGAACCACCCGGCGAGCGCGATCACTCCCACCACGCGGGCCAGCTCGGATGGCTGAAACTGGCTGATGCCCGGCACCTTGATCCAACGCTTCGCCCCATAAGTCTCAATGCCGATCCCCGGCAGGAAACACAGGGCCAATAGCACGCAGCATCCCGCCAGCGCCCAGGGCCAGAGCTTCCGCATCGGAGCTTCAGGCACCCGCGACGCGAGGAACGCACCGACGAGTCCGATGAGCAGCATCAACACCTGACGTTTGACGAAAAAGTAGGGGTCCCGGCCTTCCTCCAGCACCCAGGCGCTGGTGCTCGCAAGCATGACGAGGCCAAGCGCCACCAGAAGGGCGACCACCGTGCACAGGATGATGGAGCAATAGCGGACCATGTCGATCAGTTGGGGATCACCAGGTTCATGCCGATCTTGAGCTTCTTCGGATCGGTGATGCCGTTGGCCTTCATGAGCTGATCCTGATCGATCTTGAACTTCCCGGCAATGCGCCAGAAATTGTCACCCGACTGGACCGTGTAGCTCCGACCGCCGGCGGTGGGCTTCGGGGCTGAGCTGATCGCTTTCTCCGCAGGCTTCGGCAAGGTGGCGGTCGGACGGGCAGCGGAATTCGACGCCATGCTCGCGCTGTGCTCCGTCACTTTTCGCGAAGTCGGGCGGATCAACTGTGGCTGCTCGCTCACGGCCAGCGCCTTCGGAATTTCCACAATGCCGCGATCAACCGTCGGCGCGCTCGCGCGAAGTTGGGCCACTTCCGGCGGGTCCATCGCGACAATCCTCTTCGGTGGAATTTTCAGCACCAATCCGCTCTGGATCGGATCGTTATTGTTCGCCACCCGCAGATCGCTTTCCTCCACGCCGAGCTTGGCGGCGATGGTATCGTATCGTTCGCCTGCGCTGACCATGTGGCCCTGATCGCCGATCGCCAGACGCGGCACGGGAGAGGTATTCCCGGGGGAGTGAAGTGTGGCCGGGGGAATGATGGCCTCCGAACCGGACTTCACCACCGCATCCCCTCCCCGCCCTTCCAGACGCCAATGATGGAAAAACACCAGACACGCAGCAGCGACGTGGACGGCCACGATCACGGCGAGGGCGTTGCCGATCTTCCGACCGGGCAGCTCGGTTTCGAAGTCGCTGGGGCTCGCTGTCGCGGCAACGCGTTGCTTGCGACCGCGAATATTCGCGAAGAGCCTCTTGATGACGCTCTTGCGGAGTGGCTGACGTTTGGTGGGTAATGTCGGGTGATGTTTCATCGGATTCAGCGCAGTTGGTGGACAAGTTCGCGGAAAAAATCCCCGCGGTTTTCATAGCCGGAAAACTGATCAAAGGACGACGTCCCCGGCGAAAGAAGCACCGTTGAACCACGGGGTGCGAGACGACGGGCGGCCTTCACTGCCTCCTCAAGCGTGGGGAAGGATTCGACAGGGACCGCCTCCGAAAGCACCAGCCCGAGGGGCGCCGCGATCTGGCCGAAGGTGACCGCCGCCAGTCCTTTTTGTTTCAGCAGCGGCACGACCGGGGCATAGTCGAGACCCTTCTGCTTGCCGCCTGCGATCAGCACGACAGGGCGGGTTTGGGAACGAAGCGCACTTTCGAGAGCGTGGAGGTTGGTGGCCTTAGAATCGTTCAAATACTCCACGCCGTCCAGCGTCCGCACCAGCTCGCAGCGGTGCGCGGGAGGAGCGTAACCGTGGAGCGCGCCGCGCATCGTCTCGAAGGAAATCCCCAGTGCGCGCCCCGCCGCAAGTGCTGCCATCGCGTTCTCCGAATTGTGGAGTCCTCTCAAGCTGGTGTCGGCCATCAGATCGAGCACGACCTCGCCCTTGTATTTCACGAGATGGCCGTCTGAAAACCACTCGACCAAATCGTCCTCGGTGGAGAAAAACTCAACCCTTGCCTTCACACCGGGAAGCGATTCCCCGGCACGGATGATCGCCGTATCCGCCGATGTCTGGTTTTCGAAAATCCTCAGCTTCGCCGCCCGATAGGCCTCAACGGTCGGGTAGCGGTCCATGTGATCCGGCGCGAAGTTCAGCCAGATCGACACGACCGGATGCAAGGTGCGGATCGTTTCGAGCTGGAATGAACTCAGCTCCAGCGACACCGCCTCAGGTGCCTCGGCCTTCATCACGATTTCCGCAAGCGGCACGCCGTAGTTGCCGCAGGCGTCGCCACCCAGACCAGCAGCCGCGAGAATCCGCGCGACCAGTTCCGTGGTCGTCGTCTTTCCATTGGTGCCCGTGATACCGACGATCTTTCCGCTGTAGAAACGCGAAGCCAATTCAGTCTCACCGATCACCTCGCCCGCCTGCTCCGAAAACGCGGCGGCGTACGGCCCATAGGTGTCGATTCCCGGGCTCACCACCAAGAGGTCACATTTCACCGCACGTCCGGACTCAGTCGAGGCACGTGGGTGGATCGTCACCCCATCCGGCATCTTTGAGAAAGCCTCAGCCCCTGCCGCATCGTGGACGGAAACGATCGCGCCCTCGCGCAGGGCAAGCGCGGCGGCAGCCCGGCCGCTCCGGCCGGCTCCCAAGATCACAACCTGTTTTCCTGCGAGGTTCATGCGACTTTCAAAAGGGCGAGACCGAACAGGGCGAGCATGATCGAGAGCAGCCAGAAGCGGATGATCACCTGGTTCTCATGCCAGCCTAACAACTCGAAATGATGATGGATCGGCGACATCTTGAAGATCCGTTTTTTACGGAGCTTGAAGCTGCCGACTTGCAGGATAACCGACATCGCCTCCATGACGAAAATGCCGCCGATGATCACGAGCAAAAGTTCCTGCTTTGAGCAGATCGCCGCCGTGCCAAGCGCACCGCCAATGCCCAGCGAACCGGTGTCGCCCATGAACACTTTCGCTGGATGGCAGTTGAACCAGAGGAATCCAAAACCGGCACCGACCAGCGCCATGATGAATACCGCCAACTCACCGACATAGCGGTTGTGAGGGATGACGAGGTAGTCAGTCGCCATGTAGAAATGCCCGGCCAGGTAGGCGATGATCGCATACGCCAGCGCGGCAGTGATCGTGCAACCGGTGGCGAGGCCGTCGAGGCCGTCGGTCAGGTTCACCGCGTTCGAGCAACCGACGATAATCGCCACAAAAAACGGGATCACGAGCCAGTGCAGGTCGATCAGCGGAAACTTGAGCAGCGGAAAGCAGATCTCGCCGATGTTGATTGGCACCTTGCCAAGGCGGAACCCCGCCAAACCGAACATCCGTTGAGGGTCAGTCGGATCAATCCCAAAACCCGAGATCTCCTTCTTGAAGAAAATGAAGCAGGCCGCCACCAGGGCGATCACCAATTGCCAAAATAATTTCGAACGGGCGCTGATGCCGTCGGACTTCTTCTCGCGGACCTTCTTGAAATCGTCACAAAAACCAAGTAGTCCGCAGGCCCCCATCGTGCAGGCACAGACCGCAACGAAAGGATTGAACGGGCGGGCGCAGATCAAGGTCGAGACCAGCACCGCGCCGAGGATCAGAACCCCGCCCATCGTCGGCGTGCCGATTTTCCCACCGTGGAGTTCCGCCAGCTTGTGGACCTCCGCCGCCGTGCGGATCGGTTGGCCGAGCTTCAGGGAAATCAGCTTCCGGATCACGCGCGGCCCGAACATCAGGCTGACGATGAACGACACCAGGCAGGCCAGCGCCGCACGGAATGTGATATAGCCCAGCAGATTGAGGAACGAGCACGTATGGGCCCAACCTTCCATCTTGGCGGCGTTCTCCGCCTCGAAAGCGGCTTTCCAAAAATCATAGATCGCGGGGAGCATCAGTTACGGGGAAAGGCGGAGTTCATGACGCGTTCGATCGCAGCCGAGCGACTGCCTTTGAACAGGACGACATCCCCGGCACGACAACCGGTGGTGAGCCACTCGGACGCGGACTCGATGTCGGGAAAGTGCTGGCTGGATTCAGACCCGCTCGCGATCTCCTCGGCGCCCTCGCCCACGGCCAGCACCGTGATGCCACGACTGGCAGCGAGTTCCCCGGTGCGACGATGGGCGGCAGGTGCGTGTTCGCCTTGTTCCGCCATCCGGCCCAACACCGCAATGCGTCTGGCACCGTTGGCGACGGGAATGTCGGCAAGCGTCTCCAGCGCGGCAGCCATCGACTCGGGATTCGCGTTATAGGTATCATCGAAAATGATGACGCCGTTCCGCTCGAAGCGGTGGAGTCGTCCACCTGTTAGAGAGACGCTTGAGAGTCCGGCAGCGATTTCCTCGGGAGAAAGCCCGAGCTTCCAGGCCGCACCCGCGGCGAGCAAGGCGTTCGTCACCATGTGACGGCCACCGACCGGCAGCAGAACATCGGCTGACTCGCTGCCTTCGATGACGAGGGTGAATCTGGAGAAGCCGTCTCCAACCTCAAGATTCTCCGCGCGAATCTGACCGCGTCCGTTTCCAACCGGGATCACGTGAGCCTTCGTCCGCTGGCGGAAGTAGTCATAGAAGTCGCAGCCTGCTGGAACAAACAAGGAGCCATCGGCAGGCAGCGAGCGGGCGAGCATGCCTTTCTCTTCGGCAATCGCTTCGCGCGATCCGAGAAACTCAATGTGGGCGGTGCCGATATTGGTGATGATTCCGATCTTCGGACGGGCGATCTCGCAGAGCGGTGAGATCTCGCCGCTGTGGTTCATTCCCATTTCCCAAACCGCTGCGCCACAGTCGAGGCCGGTGCCGAGCACGGTCAGGGGCACGCCGATGTGGTTGTTCAGGTTGCCCTTCGTCGCGCTGACCTTGAAACGCTTCGACAACACCGCCGCCGTGAAATCCTTGGTGCTGGTTTTGCCATTGCTGCCAGTGATGGCGACGATCGGGATGTGCAGCTGACTGCGCCACCAGAAGGCCAGCCGCTGAAGGGCCATCAGCGTATCCTTCACCACGATCACCGCCGCGTTTGTAGGAAACGCGCCAGACCAGGTGTCCACGACAAGCGCCGTGGCACCCGCTGTTAGAGCGGCGGTGCAGAACCCGTGCCCGTCGAAGCGGTCGCCGCGGAGCGCGAAGAAGGCTGCGCCGGATGGGATCGTGCGGGTGTCGGTGGAGACTCCAGCCGTCACGATCGCAGCCGGGTTTCCCTCGGCGACGGTCGCGCCGAGGATTTCTGCGAGCTGGCTGGCTGGTAGGGTGTTCACGGTCGTTCGGTCTCTTCCGTGCGCTCGCGCAGGGCCTTCCAAGCGTGTTTGCGGTCGTCGAAGTCGATTGTTTCCGTGGCGAACTGCTGGTAGGTCTCGTGACCCTTTCCTGCGATCAGCACGATATCCCCCGCTCTCGCGGCCTTGATCACCGCCGAAATCGCCTCGGCCCGGTCGGGAATGCTGGTGGTCGGCGCTCCATTGATCCCGGCTTCGATTTCACGGATGATCTGAATGGGGTCCTCGCTGCGTGGATTGTCGGAAGTGATGATGCAGAGATCGCTGTTCTTGGAGGCCGCGGCCGCCATCAATGGGCGCTTGGCGCGGTCGCGATCACCGCCACAACCGAAGATCGTGATCAGCCGGCGCGGATTCAACTCGCGGAGCGTACGGCAGGCATTTTCCAGGGCATCCGGGCTGTGCGCATAGTCGACAAAGACCGTGGCGCCTCCGACGTGGCCGATATTCTCCATCCGTCCCGGCACTTGCGGTGCTGCGGGAATCGCGGCGATCGCCTCCCGCGGGCGAATTCCACAAACGCTCGCAGCAGCGATCGCAGCGAGCAGATTGTAAACGTTGAAGCGTCCGATCAATGGCGCGCGGACGAGGAAGGACTTGGTCTTCGTCGTCAGCTCAAACTCCATGCCCCGAGCGTTCTGGCGGAAATTGTTCGCCCGGAATTCGCAGTGCACACCGAAGCCGAATCGCACCACCGGCATTTTTCCCGAGAGTGCTTCGGCAAGCTCCTGGCCATAGGAATCATCGACATTGATGACCGCCGTCGGCTTCTTGCCGAGCGGATCGGTGGCGAGAGCCAGGAACCACGATTTTTTCGCGGCAAAGTAGTTCTCCATCGTGCCGTGATAATCGAGATGATCCTGCGTAAGGTTGGTGAAAACAGCGGCATCGAAGCCGACATGGGAGACCCGTTGCTGGTCGATGCCGTGCGAGGACACTTCCATCGCCACGCCACGACAGCCATGATCACGCATGCGGCCGAGCAGGCCCTCAAGCATCAGCGAGCCTGGCGTTGTCTGATGCGCGGTTTCGACTGTTTCGCCGTCATCGATGACCACCGTGCCGAGCAATCCGGCGCGATGCCAGGCAGTCTTCATCAAGTGGTGCAGCAGGAAAGCGGTGGTCGTCTTGCCGTTGGTGCCGGTGATTCCGGCCATCGCCATCGAGCTCCAGGGATCGCCGAAAAACGCACTCGCACAGATCGCGAGCGCGGCGCGGGTATCGCCGAGATGCACCCACGTCACACCCTCCTTCAATCCGGCGGGCGGCGCGGTTTCCGCCATGATGACGGGAGCTCCGGCCGCGAGGGCATTCGGGATGAACCGATGGCCATCGACCACTTCGCCACGAACGGCGATGAAGAGCACTCCCGGCGCGACGATGCGGGAATCGTCGGTGACTGACGACAACTCCACATCGAGCGTGCCGGCGACGGTGGCCCGGGAAAGCTTGGACACTAATGCGCGGAGAATCATCGGGCGGCAGAGGTCAAGCGCGGGGCTTCGACCGGTTCGGTAGGTTTCAAATTCATGCGGGTGGCGAGGCGGGCCGCGATCTTTCCAAAGACGGGAGCGGCGATGGTGCCACCGTAGCGGGTCACCTTCGTGGTGAGCGGATCGTCAATCACGACAACCGCGACAAATGCAGGGTCTTCGGCAGGCATCATTCCCGCAAATGAAACGGTGTAGTGGCCTTCGAGATAGCCGTGGCCGTTCGGGTTGTGCATGATGGCGGTGCCCGTTTTGCCAGCGACGCTGAACCCCGGTACGGCAGCGAGCGGAGCAGTGCCAAGTTTGTCGACCACTTTCTCCAGTGCCGTCCGCATTTTCCGGGCGGTTTCGGTCTTGATCGCGCGGCCCACCACCTCGCGGTCATAGTGCTCTACCACCGACCCATCGTTGGCCACCAGCGCCTTGACGATGTGCGGCTTCAAGAGTTCGCCGCCATTCGCGATGGTGCTGTAGGCACAGGCGATCTGAAGCGGTGTGACGTTCAGCGCGTAGCCGTAGCTGGCGCGGGAAAAATCCACCGGGTTGCCGCTGTTGCGGACGATGCCATTGACCTCTCCACTCAGTAGAATGCCGGTTTTCGCGCCGAAGCCGTAACGACGGACATAGTTGTAAAATCGATCGCTGCCGAGCTGCCTGGCGAGCTTGTATGCTCCGATATTCGATGACTTCTGGAGCACTCCCTCGACCGTCAGATTCCCATAAGGAGAATGATCGGGTACCCGGATTTTTCCTTCTTGGAACAGTCCGTTATTGCAAAAAATCGTGGTTTGAGGAGTAACAAGTCCCTCATTCAACGCTCCCGAAGAGGCGATGATCTTGAACGTTGAACCCGGCTCATACACAGCCTGTAGTACGAAATTCGAGCCATTCCTGACCATGGCTTCATCACGAATGTTCAGGTCGAAATTCGGCCGACTGACCATGGCGAGAATCGCTCCGGTCTTGGGATCCATGATGATGACCGCCGCCTTCTTCGATGAGTATTCGGCAAGCGCGGCGTCGATCTCCTCTTCCGCGATCGCTTGGATGCCCATGTCGAGCGTGAGTTGGACGTTCAGACCCGCCTTCGGCGGAAAAAGGCTGCCGCTGTCGCCTGGCAGGGGAAGCCCGCGCGAGTCGCTGAGATGCTCGAGCCAACCATCGCGTCCCGCCAGATAGCTCTCAAGTGCTGATTCAATTCCAGCCTTGCCCTCTATCTTGTGGATTTCCTTGCCTTCCGCGTCCCGTTCCACCTTCTCGCCGGTGTAACCGACGACATGCGTGGCAAGGGTCGGGGAAGTGTACCAGCGCCTGAACGAGCTCTCGAGTTGGAAGCCGCGAATTCCGCTGTCCTCGATGGCGGCGCGCAGTGGTTCCGCCACGTCTCCGGACAAGTCCTTGGCGATGGCGAAGTACATTCCTTTGCCCCCTTCGATCTTCTCCCGCAGATCCTGGCGGCTCATGCCCAAGGGTCGGGAAAGAACGCTGATGGCATAGGCTTTGTGCTTTTCAATGATCACCTCCGGCGCGTCGCGCTCGAGAATCTTCCCACGAAGCTGGTAGATGAGCGCCCTGCGATTGCGGCTATCGAGACCCGCCCACTTCGGACTGGCAACAGCATCCGCATAGGCGAGGCCATACGCCGCGATCTTTTCGTCATTAAGGTGGTTGAGGTCCACCATCACCGACGAAACCGAAAGGCTGCGGGCCAGCACTTCCTCGTGACAATCGACGATCGTGCCACGCATCGCTGGCATGGGCTCGACCCGATGATAAGTGCTCCACGAGCTCTCCGCATAACGCTGGCGGTCAAGAAGCTGGATCTGGATCAACCGCATGGATAGCGCACTGAGCCCGACCACAAGAACCGAGCAGACGACCAATATCCGGCTGTGAAACGAGCGCAGCATGAGTTCAAGGGACCGCCGAAGCGACGGTTCGCGGCTGCTTGGGTTGCACGTCCTCGACCACGCCCTGCGCGATCGGTTTCAGCGAGGAATGCTGCTGGACGAGCTTTTCTCGGATCAGATAGCGGCCGAGATCGTCATCGATCAAGCGGCGTGTATTCATGATCACCAGCTCATGCTCCTTGATCCGCATCTCGACCCGCTTCAGCTCGCGGTTGGTCTCGACCTGGCGGTTCATGTAGTAAACGTAAAGAATGCCGCCGGCGGCGGCCACGATGGCGCCCACGAACATCGAAAGGAACGTGAAGCGATGACGGTGAGGGTTTTCGTCGCGGCGATGGTTCATGCTGGGACTAGAAGCTCGGCGACCCGCAGTTTTGCACTGCGGGCCCGGGGGTTCAGGGAGATTTCAGACGCCGTGGGAGCCACGGCTTTCCGCACTAACAGGCGGAACTGGTAATCGGGGTTCGGCCTCGGATCGGGCCAGCCCGGCTCATCGAGCCAGGCGGAGGAGCGGTACTTCAGGAACCGCTTCACCATTCGGTCCTCCAGGCTATGGAAGGTGATTACGAGTAATCGCCCCCCCGGCTTGAGCACCCGAGCCGAAGCTTCGAGTGCTTTCGAAAGGGATTCGAGCTCTTCGTTGACCGCCATGCGGATGGCTTGGAACGTGCGGGTCGCGGGATGGGTCCGACCGTGACGTCCGATCGCCTTCTCAATGCAATCTGCGAGATCGAGCGTGGTGTCGAACGGGCGCTGGGCACGGCGCTCGATGATGGCCTTGGCGATCCGGCGGGCCTTGGGTTCCTCACCATACTCGAACATCAACTTGGTAAGCTCCGACTCGGACCAGCTGTTGACCACCTCCGCCGCCGTGCGCGGGCTGGAGGGTCCCATGCGCATGTCGAGCGGACCATTCCTCATAAAGGAAAAGCCACGCTCCGCCGCATCGAGCTGTCGCGAAGATACCCCGAGGTCCAAAAGCAGACCATCGGCCTGTTTCCCCCCTTGGACCTCGGGGGTCTCTTCGAGATCTGCAAAATTTCCTTCCCAGGTGCTAAAGCGCGCACCGTGGTCAGCCAGTCGGCAAGAGGCATGAGCCAGGGCCTCGGGATCGCGGTCGATTCCCAGCACGTCGGCTCCCGCATTCAGAAAGGCCTCGCTGTGACCGCCACCGCCTAGGGTGCCGTCGATGATCAGCTTGCCTGGGCCCGCTGACATCCATTCCGCGACCTCCGCCGGAAAGACCGACAGGTGGTAATGCGGAAGTTCGCCCGACGCATCGTCCGAGGCGGAAAGGAGCGGAGCAGACTCTGTCATGAGAGAGTGGGCTGCCCGCGCCGACAACCAGCCAGAAGCGGCGCGGACAACCCGATTGAATGGCGACTGACGATCTGTCCCGAGATTCGTCACCCGCCCAGCCAAAGTCATTTCCGGCCGCTGCCCCGACAACCAGCCAGGAGCGGTGCATGCGACCGGAACTTGAAGCGCATCGAACAGGCCTGTCCCGAGGTGCTGTTCACGCTGGATCGAAAAAAGTTGGAGTGCCCGCGCCGACAACCAGCCAGAAGCGGCGCGGGCAATCCGATTGAATGGCGACTGACGGTCTGTCCCGAGATCCGTCATCCGCCCAGCCTGGAAAATTTCCGGTGTTCGCCCCGACAACCAGCCAGGAGCGGAGCAAACAACCGGGTAAGCCGGTTTCACAAGCGCTGTCCCGAGCAGCTTGCGAATGGCATTCATGGAAAATGTTCCCAACTCGGATGCCTGGGCGGCAGTGACCGGGGTCACCATGGGGTGATCCGCGTCAAGCATCAGAGTTGGTGGGGTGAACAGCATGTCAGCCGTTGGGGTGTGGGAGAGTGGTCAATTGATGCCGAGTTCGTCTTCGTCCTCGTCCTCGTCGGCGATTGCGAGCAATCGGGCGTGATTCGCTTTGCTCCAGATTTCGAAGTGCAGACCGCGACCAGCCAGGACGACCTCGCCCTCGGCGGCGATCCCGGCCTTTTCGCTAAGTTCTTTTGGGATCAGGAGCTTGCCCTGCTCGTTCACAGACGCCTCGCGGCAGCGCATGTAGAGATTGCCCATTTTATCCAATTTCTTTCCCGGGCTGAGGTCGCTGTCCTCAATGATCTTCACCCGGAAATCGAAGGCTTCCTGGGTGAGCACCTTGATCACCGGCATCCCATGAGCCTTCGATTCTTGGAGGCGGAAAATCTCACCGCTGGCTGGACGCCAACCAGGCTGGATGGACACCCGAAACTTCGGGTCCATCTTGTAGGAGAAATATCCCCCGTAGCGCTGACTGCTGGTGCTCAATTCGGTGTGGCGATCGCTTTAGTGGCACCAAATACACCAGAGTACACCGAAGGAATCAAGAGTTTTCTCAGTCTTCTTAATTAAAATTTAAATTGCTAAAAACCAATGGTTTGAGGGAATTTTGATTTGAAATTTTATGTTAGATCTCGATCATAACCCCTGAATTTTTCAAAATTAAGGCCTCTCGGTGGGGATTTTTGGGCAAGAAAAACGCAAGAAATTGGCCTCAAACCAAATCGGTGTACGCGAGAACCTAGAAAGTAGCAACAGTGTACTTCGGTGCTTCCCCGATGCTCACTTCACCTCGATTTCGAATCTGGATTCGCCCTTTGGGTCGGTCACAGCATCTGGATACCACTTCACCAGAAATCCCCTCAGCAGTCCTTCGGAATCTGGGGTCTCCAGACGGATCGCCGAGTGGGGAGTCGCGGAAAACTCGAATTCCGTCCCCCGCCATGCTCCGATTTCGACATCGACCAGATTCAGGTCCTTGTTCGCCACTTCATTTGGCGGCTCCGCGAGTGGCTTGTTGGCAGGCAGTTTGAAGCGCTTCCCATCCAGCCTGGTGACCTTGAGTTCGGCGTCCTTGGCCTCCTTGATGATGTCCTTCTTGATGAGATCGGCGGGCCTGTATGCGATTGGAAACCTGACCTGAATACAAAGCTGGATCGGGTTGGTGGTCAAGGTGCCCTTGTCAGTGATACGACCGCCATAGCGGACCCGGGGTCCCTGTGCCTCCAGCGTCACCTCGAAGGCTGCATCACCGGCGGTTTTCCCCGTGAATGTCAGTTTGTCAAATCTCTCCTTTGCCTGGCTGGCGCTCGCAAGGGAATCCACCTGGAGCGCGCGCGCGACGATTTTTCCATCCGGCAGTTTCTCCTCGATGAAGATCTTGACCGGAAGATGGAGCAGCTTGGTGATGGGCTCGCCGGATTTCTGGAGTGGGACGACGGTGCCCTCACCTTCCGAATCGAGCCTGAACTGGTAATCCCGCTGCAAATGCACGGCGAAGTAGCCCAACCACGGCCGGCCCTTAAAGGTCGGGAGCTGGGCGTTTACCGATGAAGCACCCAGTACCATCAGGAGGCACAGCGGTGGAATGACGGATTGAAAAGAGCTGCCAATCATGCCTAAAGGTAAGCAGCCCGCGAGCCGATGCGACTCCAAATTTCATGGACGCCGCAGATCTCTCCACGTCAGTCGATACCGATTCACAACCGCCACCCGGTCTTTCCGAGACCGCCCGCACACTCTGGTTCGCCAAGGCCGGACGCTGGGATGAGGCCCATGATCTTTGCCAGAACCTTCCCGACCCGGACGGAGCCTGGATCCACGCGTGGCTGCATCGCTAGGAAGGTGATCTGGGAAATGCCGTTCACTGGTATCAACGCGCCCGCAAGCCCGCTCCGTCATGGAGCAAGAACCTCGCCGACGAGTGGCTGGAAATCGCGGAGACGCTGCTTTGAATTGATGCCTTTGGAAGATCTCATCCGAATGAAGCCTTGGAAACGGAATCCTTGGCATTGCCAGAAGGCTACAATGAAACGAGAGGCGGGGCCGCAGGGTGTATCCTCAGCAGCCGCCAATAGACTTCGGCATAGTTCGCAAAGAATTCCGCTCCAGATTCCACCCTTCTGGTGGTCTCCAGGAACACACGGCTGCCTTCCGCCCAAAACCGGATGTTCGACAATTCCTGATCCGGATGATGGTTCACATAGCGCATGGCCATTCCGGGATGACGCGCCGCGTCGATCGCCCCGTCCAGCTTCTCCCACATCGCGAGGTATTTGATGTCCGGCACCCGCAGGGCTTTGAAAAATGAGTCGATGTTGTCTCCGATGTATTCACCGATGACGATGCCAGGGTCTAAGGAATCCATGGCGAAAAGACCCAGCCCTGCTTCCGGGATCGTGGAATCCCGGATCTCGGCCGCGACGAAAGGCTTGAGCTGCTCTGCGGGAAATTCGACGTGCGGCGGGGAATAGGGAGCGATGCTCGAGAGCGATCGGTGGGCAAACCGCAGGATCAGGAGACTGAGTTCAAAGCTCCACCATCGCCATTGCAGAACTGCTGGGAATTTTCTTCTCATGAACAGATAGCTGATGACCATCGTGCCGCTGGTTTAAGTCAATCGCCAATCGCGGGTCAACCATCCCGATCCCCCTAAAAACAAAACCGCCGCAGGAAGAACCCGGCGACGGCTTTGGGTGAATCGGAATAACATCCGGCAATCAATGCTCGCGGCAGAACTGCTCGAAGCGGCTCAGTCCCTCGTTGAGGACGTCCAGTGTGGTGCAGTAGCTAAGGCGGATTCCCTCGTCGTAGCCGAAGGCAATGCCGGGAACGGCCGCGACCTTGTAGCGGGAAAGCAGCTTGTCGCAGAGGTTGATCGACTTCAACCCGAGCGCTCCAGTGTAAACGAAGAAGTAAAAGGCGCCCTGCGGTTCGACCACACGGACGTTGTTGATCCCGCGCAGACGGTTGAGCATGAACTGCCGGCTCACGTCGTATTCGCCGCGGAGGTCATCGATGAACGATTGATCGCCAGTCAGGGCTGCGACGGCGCCGTATTGGGCGAAACTGGTGGCGTTTGAAACCGTGTGGTTGTGGATCTTCTCGATCGCTTCGGCGAGGGCCTTTGGCGCGGCGGTATAGCCGAGGCGCCAACCGGTCATCGCGTAGGCTTTCGAGAAGCCGTTGACGGTGATCGTGAGATTGTAGAGCTCCTCGCTGAGGGAGGCGATCGAGATGTGCTTTGCCTCGCCATAGACGAGCTTTTCATAAATCTCGTCGGACAGGATGACGATGTCCTCGGTCAGTGCGATCTCACCGATGGCGAGAAGTTCTTCCTTGGTGTAAACGGCACCGGTTGGATTTCCCGGGCTGTTGAGGATCACCATCTTGGTGGCTGGCGTCATGGCTTCCTCGAACTGCTCGGCGGTCATCTTCCAGCCAGTGGATTCCTTCGTTTCCACGATGACCGGGACACCGCCCGCGAGACGGACCATCTCCGGATAAGAGACCCAGTAAGGAGACGGGATGATGACCTCGTCACCTTCCTCAACGACCGCGAGGATCGCGTTGTAGCAGGCCATCTTCGCGCCCGACGTCACGCAGATCTGTTTGGGGTCGTAGGTGAGTCCGTTGTCCGTGAGGAGCTTCTCCGAAAGTGCCTGACGCAGCTCGGGAATACCGGCAGCGGGGGTGTATTTCGTGTGACCATCGCGGAGCGCCTGGATGGCGGCCTCCTTGATGAAGTTCGGCGTGTCCGCCTGAGGTTCGCCACCGGCAAGGCCGTAAACCTCTTCGCCGCGGGCCAGCATGGCTTTGGCTTGGTTAGTGATGGCGAGGGTGAGCGAGGGAGAAACGAGGGCGATGCGGGATGAGATGCTGTCCATAGAAGCGCGCGGTAGGTGTTTTCCGCCGGACCGGGCGGTGCAACTGGATTGCTCGCGCGCCCTCCCGGGTGAAGCGGGCCGCTGTTTTGGAGGCTGCCCCCTACCAGTGGCAAGTGAAATGGCAAAGAAACGGAAAATGTAATGACAAGATCACTCCCCCGCCCGCTCGACCAGATCGATCATCCGTCCGCCTCGAGCGGTGACCCACTTCCCTTTCCGGATGACTTTCGTGAACCCGATCCCCTCTGCCGCGGCGGCTTTGAACACTTCCCAGGCCTGAGTGGCGAGGATCCCGGAGACAACCAGGTCCCCGCCGGGAGCGATGGATTTCGCGATCACCGGCCATGCCTGAATCAAGACGGTGGAGAACAAGTTCGCCAGGACCACGTCGTATCCCGTTTTGCGGGGCTTCCATTTCAGAACATCCTGTTCCCTCACCTCGACGCCCTCGACGCCGTTGCGGACAAGGTTTTCTCCGGCGACTTTCACGGCAAAGGGGTCGAAATCACAGGCAAACGCAGCACCGGACCCGAGTTTCCGGGCTGCAATGACCAGCAGTCCGGTGCCGGTGCCGAGGTCGGCGGCGGTCCAGGCAGCGCCCTTTCGCTCACGAGAAATATCCACCAGCAATCGCAGGCAGGTCGAGGTGGTGGCGTGGTCGCCGGTCCCGAAGGCCATTTCCGGAGGGATTGAGATCACCTGGCGCTTCGGATTGGCTTTCCGGATGGCCGCCAGCTCCTTTGCACGTCCTTCGCCGGAAACGAGAAACACATCCCGCACCTTGATCGCTCGTGGCAACTCGACCTCGGCACGATGCCAGTCCTTCTTCATTTCCCGGACCGATCCGCCGAACCGCGCCACGATTGCCGATGCCGCTTTTTTGGTATCGCAATAGACCTGCACGCGGACCGACTTGCCGCCCTTGATGATTTCGATCGCGAGGTTCGGATTGCCCGCGAAGCGCTCTTCCCAGGCATCCATCCATTTCGCAGCGGAGAGTTTCGACCAGACGAACATGACGGGGAGAGGAAAGTCCTAGGTCCCAAGTGGCAAGTTCCAAAGCAAGAGATCGGAAGCGGACCAATAAAAAAGCCACCAGAAGGTGGCTTGCGGGCAAATGAAGAATGGAGAATGGAGCGGGCGATGAGATTCGAACTCACGACATCCACCTTGGCAAGGTGGCGCTCTACCACTGAGCTACGCCCGCAAAGCGATTTGCGTGGGCGCTTTCTACGCAACCGCTGACCCGGCGCAAGAGTTTTTTTGAGAAACCATTGCCGGAATACCAATTTCGAGTTTCCGTGAAGCGCCGACGCCACGGCCAAAGCAATTTCCTTTCCCCGCCATGTCTGACAAGCTCGCCCAAATCATCGCCACCAAGCACCAAGAAGTCGAAGCCCTGATGCCACGCGCCGCCCTACTGCGGGCCGCCGCGCTGCAACGGAATGACTTCGGCGGCTTCCGCGCCGCTCTCGACCGTGGCCCGGGAAAACTCGGGGTAATCGCCGAAGTGAAGAAGGCCTCGCCATCGGTCGGTCTGATCGATCCGTCGTTTGATCCCGTGCGCCAGGCCGAGCGCTATCTCGACGGTGGCGCTTCCTGTCTCTCGATCCTGACCGACGAGAAATACTTCCAAGGCTCGCTCGCTTATCTGACCCAGATTTCAAAATTTTCCTCAGCGCCCCTGCTGCGGAAGGATTTTACGATTCATCCGGTGCAGATTCATGAGGCCGCCGTCTGCGGTGCGGATGCGATCCTGCTGATCGTGGCGGCGCTTGATGACGAGCTGCTGCGGAAGCTCTACGAGGAAGCCAAGGCCTTCCAGCTCGACGTGCTGGTGGAGGTGCACAACCTCTGGGAAATGGAGCGCGCGCTGGAACTCGGAGCCGATCTGATCGGGATCAACAACCGCAACCTGAAAACCTTCGAGATCGATCTCGCCACCACCGAACAACTGGTCGACGAGGTGCCTGAGGACGTGCTGCTGATCTCCGAAAGCGGGATCAAGACCCTCGCTGACGCCCAGCGCGTGCTGGATGCGGGCGCCAATGCCGTGCTGATCGGCGAGAGCCTGATGCGCGCCCACAATCCGGCGGAGGAAATCGAGGCCTACCTCGCGCTCACAGCTCTTTGATTACCACTCCGTTGTTCATCGTCAATGGACAACGGCCTTCGTAAGGGCCCGGCCGCTACTGGTCGCGATCACGCTTCAGCCTCTTGAGATCCTCAACCATTTTCGGCAGGCGCCTTACCAGCGCCCTCTGCTTCTGCTCATCTGCAAATGGCTGGGCAGGATTTCCAAGATAGGTCACGCCGCCCTTGAGATTCGAGGTGACGCCGGTGCGGGCACCCAGCACGGCCTTGTCGCCGACCATGACGTGCCCGGCGACTCCGGACTGGGCGGCGACAGTCACATAATTCCCCAGGCGCGAGCTCCCCGCCATGCCGGTCTGCGCGATGACGAGGCAATGATTTCCGATCACCACGTTGTGGCCGATCTGGACCAGATTGTCGATCTTCGTGCCCTCGCCGATGACTGTCTTGCCAAAGCGGGCACGGTCGATCGTGGAATTCGCACCCAGTTCGACATCGCTGCCGATTTCAACAATGCCGACCTGATCGATCTTCAAATGGCGACCGTTGACAAACTCATACCCATAGCCGTCCGCGCCCACAACGGCACCTGGCTGGAGAATCACGCGATCCCCGAGCACGCATCTCTCACGAACGGAGACATTGGCGTGCAGCAGGCAATCACAGCCGATCACTACATCGACACCAATCACCACATTCGGACCGATATCGGAGCCGTCGCCAATCACCGCGCCAGCCATCACGACGGCACCCGCGTGGACACGGACTTTCGTAGGATCCAGCTTAGCCGTCGGATCGACTGAGGCACGCGGATGAATACCGGGCTCGAACGGACGGGACGTCGCGGCGAAATGTTTCACCACTGCGGCAAAGGCCAGAGAAGGATTGTCCACGGCGATCAGAGCCGTGGTCTCAGGTCCGTCACTCTCGCCTCGCGGCACCAGCACAGCGCCAGCGCAGGTGGCGAGAAAAAGTCCCCGGTATTTCTCATTTCCAAGGAAGCTGATATCTGTCGGCGCCGCGGCATCGAGCGCGGCCATACCGGTGTAAGACCAATCGAGCCCGCCCCGGACGATGTCACCATCGGCCAAACGGGCGAGCTCGGAGAGAGTGAGGGCGAATGCCACCTCGGGGTTTTCGATCAGAAACGGTTACTGATCGCCAACCGGAGCCGGCGGAGTGAGGGAAGGCTTCTCGGATTCCGGAGCATCAGGAGAAGGCAGGCTTTCCTTTGGAGCATCTTTGTTGAGGTCCTTCAGCAGGACCGCGGTGATGTCCGTGGCGTCCTTGGTATAGAGGAGGAAGGGAACCTGTGAGGTGCTGAGACCAGACTTGTCGAACACGTAGTCGTAGTTCTCACCCTTGGCCTGTTCCTCGACCAGCTTGCGGATATCGTTGAGGATGCCCTTCATGCGCTGCACCATCGTTTCGTTGAGCGCCTGGTTCTTGCGCTGGAGGAACTCGCGACGCTCACGGTCAAGGGCGATGCCTTCCTGCTGCTGCATCTGCCAGTCCTTGAACACCGCCTGCTTCTTGGAATCGGAACTCGCGGGGTCCTCGAACTGCTTGCGAAGGGTAGCGAGGTTGTTCTCCAGCTCGCGGATGCGAGTGAGGCGGTCGTTGTTCTCCTTCTGGATGCGGGCGCGCTCAATGTTGATCTGCTTCTGGGCGTCGTTGGTGCGGTAGAACTCCTTGAAGAGTTGCTGCATGTCGACGGTGGCGATCTTGAGCTTGCCTTCCTGAGCCAGGGAGACGCCGGAAAGCGAGGCAGCGAGCACCACGGTGAGGAATGTACGAATGAGAGTCATAGTTGGTGAATGAGGTTGGTCCGAACGGATGACGGACGTTGAACGGAAAATTGGAACCCGTCAACGCTCATCCGGAAGCTTGCTTTCCCGGGGTTTTTTCTCGCGAAATTCCCCACTGGATGGCATCGGACGGCCATGCAAGTGATTGAAGATGCCGCCGTGTTCCAGCGGAACTGCCGGGCGGCAGGGCGGGTGGTGGTGGTGCCGACCATGGGCGCGCTCCACGAGGGCCACCTCGCGCTGATCCGCCGGGCGCGGGAACTCGCCGGGCCGGAGGGCTCGGTAGCGGTGTCGATTTTCGTGAATCCGATCCAGTTTGATCGCCAGGACGACCTCGCCGCTTACCCGAAACCACTGGAGGCCGACCTGGCAGCCTGCGAACGGGAAGGCGCGGATTTGGTGTTCGCGCCGACCGCTGGCACGATGTATGCCACCGACCGCTCGATCCTGGTGACCGAGTCACTGCTTTCCAGACACCTCTGCGGGGCCACACGGCCGGGGCATTTCGACGGTGTGTGCACGGTGGTCTTGAAACTTTTCCTGCTGTCCAATGCGGCGGCGGCAGTCTTCGGCGAAAAGGACTTCCAACAGCTCGCGATCATCCGCCGAATGGTTCGTGATCTGGATTTGCCGATCGAGATCATCGGCCACCCAACGATCCGAGAATCCGACGGACTGGCGATGTCGTCGCGGAATGTGCGTCTCCTTCTCGAGCATCGGGCCGACGCACCACGGATCTGGCAGGCATTGATCGCCGCAAGGGACCTGCTCCCCTACGGCGAGCGCAATGCGGCAGTCTTCCTCGAAGCCGCCCGAACGCATCTGCTTGCCTCGCCGTTTTTCAGAATCGACTACCTTGAAGTGGTCGATGCCGAGACGCTGCAACCGGTTTCCGCCATCCTCCGACCTTCCGTGCTGGCGGTGGCGGGGTTCTATGGCGGGGTGCGCTTGATCGACCACATCCGCCTTCACCCATGAACGCGGATCAACCGCCTTCCTTCACCGGGATGGCCTTGGGGATCTTGCCCTGATTGTCCGATTTGACCGGTTCACTCAGGTAGCCCTTAATCAGAAACCAGATCGCGATCGCGAGCAGGAGCGACAGCATCTTCGCGACCCAGTTTTTCGTCAGTTTCAGTCTCATCGGATGCGGCGTTGGTGGGGATGAAAATCTGGGCGAGCGTCTCGCGAAATTGTTTCTCAGTGAGGTTCCGCTGGAGCGCGCCGTCGATGCAGACGGAAATGCTGCCGGTTTCCTCGCTGACCACTACGACCACGGCATCGGATTCCTCGGTGATGCCAATGGCAGCGCGGTGCCTGAGGCCGAGCGAGCGGTCGCGCAGTTCTCGCTGACTGACGGGAAACACGCAACCCGCGCCGGCGACGCGATCATCCGCGATGATCATGCCTCCATCGTGCAGCGGGCTCTTGGGAAAGAACACGCTCATCGAAAGCTCGGGCGAGAACTGGGCATCGAGCACCACTCCGGTCTCGAGGTGAGGCTTCAGGCTGATCCCCCGTTGAATGGCAAAGAGCGCGCCGACGCGCTTCTTGGAAAGCACGATCACGGCATCGGCGAAGCGTTCAAGGAAGGCGAGCTTGCGGGTGCTGGAAAACGAGAACATGCGACTGCCCCCGAGTCGGGCGAGAGCGTTGCGCAATTCGGGCTGGAAAATCACGACCAAAGCGAAGGCCAGCAGCGCGGCAGCACGGGTGATGATCCAGCCGATGACCTCGAACTTGAAGAGCTGGGAAAGCAGGGTGAATGCGACCAAAATCACGCCGAGTCCCACCAGAATCTGCGCCCCCCGTGTCGCCCGGAACGCACGATAGATCTGGTACACACCGATGGCGAGGATCAGGATCTCGATCCCATCGCGCCAGTGATCTCTGAAAAAAACCAACATCAGTTCAGCCATCAACGTAGCCCGACGGCCATCTTCTGTCACCCGCAATCCCGGTTGCAGCTGGATTTCGGACGATTTTAGGATTTTATTCTGAAAAACACTGATCCAGAATGTCTGCGCTCAGCGGATTGTTTCCGAAGTTACCAAACAACATTTCATGAAACTCTACTCAAAACTCGCCATCCTCGGAGTCGTCGCTGGCCTCAGCGCTGCCTCGGCCGTAATCGCTGAAGAAGTCGCAACACCAGTGGTTATGCCTCCGGAAGTCATGCCTCCGGAAGTCACGCCTCCGGAAGAGCCGGTGGTTGAAGAACCCACTGCGGATCCTTCCGACAATGAGACGCCTCCAGCCGATGACAAGGTCACCGAGCCCGAGGAACCCGGTGACGTCGAGGTCCTTCCCTATCCCGGCGGCGAAGTGCCGATCGACTGGGTGACGCGCGGCAGTGGCGGGGAGAACCCGGGCATTTTCTACAACATGGCAGGTGGTGGACCGCATGCCGCCGGTGAACCGAGCCATGGTGCCGGCGCTTCCGATGAGGCCGGGAAGGACGAGGCAGCGACGGCGACAGAGGCCAAGACGGTCGCTCCAATTGCCCCGATCACGAAGGTGAAAAAGGGACCGGTCGCCCTGGTGAAGGGTGCCCGCGTGTTCCTCCGCCATTGATCCCCCCGACAAGTTCAGCCAACGAAGGCCGCCGGATGTTCCCGGCGGCCTTTCTGCATCCTGGTGCCATCATGAAACTGCTCCCCGTCATCGGCATATTGGCCTTGCTTTCCACCCTCTCCGCGTTCGGCACTGGAGCCGACGAAGCCAATCAGGCAGCCCCGCCGGAAACCCGACCCAGCGAGAAACCGGTCCATGCCGAGCGCTCCACCGAGGGAGCGGTCAAGGCCACGGAGGACCAGGTCCTTCTCTCCAAGCTCACCGGCATCGCGATCGCGACCGGGCCGGAGGCGGCCTTGAAGCTCCAGTCCCTCGGGCAGCCCGGGGTGAAGGTCGACGGCTTTTCCGAGATCGAGGCGTCCGCACTGCGGACGGTTGCTGACCGCGCGCTGGGCCAGTCCGTCTCCCTCCGCACCCTGGAAGCCCTCGGCACCAAGCTGGAGGCGGCGATGAAAGCGGGCGGCCGACCGTTCATGCACGCGACCTTTCCCGATCAGGAAATCACTTCCGGCATCATCGCGGTCCGGCTCTGTGAGGCGCATGCGGGGAGAGTGCTGATCTCCGGCAGACCGACCTTCGGGTTGAAATTCGCCGCCAAGGCATTCCGCACCCAGCCCGGCCAGCCACTGGACGAGGGGACGATCCTCGACGACCTCGGATGGATGAACGAGAATCCGCTGCGGCGTGCCACGATCTCGTATGCGGACGGAGCGACGCCGGAAGCCCTCGATCTCACGCTGAAATTGCGCTCGGCGAGACCGTGGCGCTTTTATGCCGGGATCGACAACCAGCTCAGCGACCGGCTCGGCGACGAGCGGCTTTTCGCTGGATTCCAGTATGGCGATGTCTTCGGATTGGATCACCGCCTGACCGCTCAGATCACCTCCGCGCTCGACACGAAACGGCTCCAGGGCATCAGCGGCAGCTATGAGGTCCCGCTGCCTAACAGAACCCTGCTTGAGCTTTCTGCCGGCTACTCCGAAGTCGATTCCCCGACCGCGGGACTCATCGATCAAAGCGGCCAGTTTTCCCGCATTGCGCTCGACTACCGCGTGCCCCTGCCGCGCTGGAACGGACTCGCCCACGAGTGGCGCGCCGGACTGGAGCTGCGCGATCACCACTATGAGTTTCCCTCCGGCCTGAGACGCGAGGTGCAGTTTTTCCAGATCCAGACCGGCTGGAAAGGTCGGCTCGCGGATCGCCACGGCAGCACGCGGCTCGATGCCTCGCTGCACTATGCCCCGGGCCACGGAATCATGGGTTCCAACAATCAGGATTTCATCGCGCTCGGCGGCCGGAGCGCGCAGTCCCTGGTCGCCCAACTGGAGGCCGAACGCACCTGGTTGCTCGGCGATCCGGGCCTGCTGTTGGGCCGGGTGAAGGCACAGTGGAGCGACTCCACCCTGCTCTCGTCCGATCAGTTCGCCGCGTCCGGCGCGACGCGGGTTCGCGGCTTCGACGAAACGAAAGGCTATGCCGACAATGGTCTGGTCTTGACCTTCGAATGGCAGTCCCCGTTCTGGCATTCCGGGGAGGCCGGGGATTTCCAGGCCATTTCCTTTCTCGATGCGGGCTTTCTCGACAGCCACAAGGGCAATGGCGGCAGCCAGCTCGCCTCGGTGGGCGTCGGCGTCCGCTGGAGGCTCGACGAGCATCTGTCCGCCAAGATTGATCTCGGCGTTCCGATCGACAATCCCGATCCGGAGAAGGCGTGCCCCAGGCTTCACTTTTCGGTCAGCACGACCTGGTGAAACTCACGGACCCTGCAGGATCGTGTTGCCACTCACGGGCGTGGCCGGCGGGCCATCCGCGTCCCTCGTCAGGATGAAACCGGACGGCACGATGCCCGTGGAACCGAGGCTGAAATCGAGCGCATCGGCTCCGGCGGCGACGGTCTCGGGGAGCCGTCCGACGTAGACCGGATTCGCGGCATCATTTGTTCTGACCCAGAGATTGTAGGTGTCGTTCGCTTCGAGCGGCGGAAGATTTCCCACCACCAGCGTCCCTGCATCACGAGCAGAGTCGTAAATCGGAATCGCGGTGGGTATGGGGGTGACCGTCTCCGGAACCAGCGTCGAATCCACGATGGACGGGTCCGTGCCGACCAAAGGATCAGTCTCCGGCGGTGAAAGCTTGCCGCCAAAGAAGGACTCGCGTCCGGCGAGGGCATCGCCCAGCACGGTGCTCAGCGAACTGGCGGCAGGGTCGCCCTCCAACGAGAATCCGGGGGGACGCATGGTCATCACGATCGGCCAGGCCACCCCAGGCACCGGAGAAAAGCGTTCGCGATCCCGCTTCTGGAAATTCGCCAACTGCCCGCGCAACACCTCGATCTCCTGGATCAGGCGCTTCGTCTCGACACGCACCGGGCCGACCTCGTTTCCGGCGACCATCGGCGGCTCCGCAGGCGGGATTGCAGGCGTTTCCACAACGACTTCCGTGGGGATCGATGCCCTGGTCGTGACCACAGGCGGGGCGACCTCCGTTTTCCCTGAATGAACGGCCACTGCGGACCTTGACCCGCCCGGCTGCTTTTGAATCACCAGCAGCAAGGCCAGTAAGGCCGCTGCCGCCCATCCGCTCCAGGCGATCCAATGAAAATGGCGATGAACGGGAAATCCAAGCCGCGCCCGCAGACGATCGATTTCACCGGGTCGGGGGGTCACCGGCGAGACGGACACGACCGCCACGGCGGCAGTCAGCTCGTTCAGTTCCTCGACCACTTTTTTCAACTCCGGGTCCAGGCGCACCGCCTCATCAAATGCCCCCGCCTCATCGGCGTCGAGCATTCCAAAGGCACGCCAGGCGGCGGTTTCGTGTAGGTCAGAATTCATGGCGGGATAGGAGGTTGCGGACTTTTTCCAAGGCGCGTCTGAGCCGGTTTTTCACCGTACCGAGCGGCGTTCCGAGCCGCTCTGAAATTTCCGAATGCGTGTATTCCAGGAACACCGCGAGCTCCAGACAGCTGCGCTCGTCCTTACCGAGCTGATCGAGCGCCGACTTGACGCGGTGCCAGTCGTCAAGGGCCATGACGCGCGAATCCTCCGCTCTCTCGGGCGGCGCATGCAGGTGGATCGGGACCACCCGAGAGGAATCGCGCTTTTCCCGATGACGGAAGCGCAGTCGGTCGATGCAAAGCCCCCGCAACACCGCGAAGGCCCAGACGAAGGGCGGCGATTGCGCGACATCATAATCAGTGGAGCGATGCCAGATCCGGACGAACGTGTCCTGCACGACTTCCTCGGCCTCATGTCGATCGCCAAGCATCCTGCAAGCAACCCCGAGCAGGGTGGCTCCCCATGCATCGTGAAGTTCGGTCAGCGCCGACTCGTCACCTTTCGCCATGCGGGCGATGAGCCGCGCCGCGTCTCCCTCCCGATCGACAACCAGCCCCTCAGGAGACGCCTGAACGGAATTCAGGGAGGTGGTTGACATGGATCGAATGAGCGACACGGAAAAGGCAGGGTGACCGGATTTCTCCGAACCATGATCCGATATCGCTGAGCAGATGGATCATAAAATCTCCTGAACGCTGAAAAAACTCATCCCTTGCCCGAGAGGCGCGGCTGCTCTCTACTCCCGCCATGCACGACAAGATCATTCTCGAGCGCGAGGTCCACGCCGTCCAGATTCCAAGCGGCGACGCGATCACCCTGCCCGTCGGGACCGAGGTGTTTATCACCCAGCGCCTGGGCGGAACCTTCACGGTCGCCACCTCCCAGGGGCTGGCCCGCATTTCCGCGAAGGACTCTGCCGCTCTCGGCGTCGATCCTGAAGAAGAGGAAAAAAAGCAGGTCGAAGTGAATCGCCTGAAGGATGCCCCGCTGGAAGAACAGGTCTGGGCGCAGCTCAAGGCCGTCTACGATCCGGAAATCCCGGTGGACATCGTCAATCTCGGGCTTGTTTACGATTGCTCAATCGAGGAAAGCGAAGGCAAGAAAACGGTGGCCGTGAAGATGACCCTCACCGCCCCCGGGTGTGGCATGGGCCCGGTGATCGCAGCCGATGCCCAGTCGAAGATCATGACCATCGAGGGCGTGGACGATGCCCGCGTCGATCTCGTTTGGGACCCAGCCTGGAATCAGGAAATGATTTCCGAAGAAGGCAAGATGAAGCTCGGGATGATTTAAGCTCCTTTCGTCGTGCGGTCGATGTAGGCAATGATCGACGGGATCGCGAGATCGAAAACCCCGGCGACCTCTTCGTAGGCACGGTTGCCCATGCCGATCGGGTCGAACACATCCGCGCCGATGCCTTCACCGGGAATGTCAACGAACTCGCAGGTCAGGTAATACTTGGCGCTGTATTCCGGAAACATCGTCTCCAGAGCATGCAGGTGGCTGCGGGTCATGGCGAAGACGTGGGTCGCCTTTTCGAGAAGTTCCTTCGCCACCCGGCGGCTGGCGAATCCCGACAACCCGGCTCCGCGTTTTTTCAGGATCGCGAGGGTTTCCCGGCTGGCTGGTGTGCCACGGCTGGCGGAAACCCCGGCCGAGCTCACTTCGAAATCGGAGCGGTCCGCCACGGCTTGGCGGAAAAGCCCCTCGGCCATCGGACTCCGGCAGGTGTTTCCCGTGCAGACAAAGAGCACGTGTTTGTCAGTCGCCATCGCGGGGAGTATCGGGCCTCCACCCCCTGCGAGTCAAACCGCAATGGCGGGTTGCATGCTTGCGCCCCGCCAAGTGGCTCCCTATGATGAAGATCGAGATTGAAATGGAAATTGTGAGTCAACCGGGGGAAAGTCTGCGACAGGCGCGTGAGGCAGCCGGGCTTTCCGTGTCCGATGTGGTTCACCGGATGAAGTTTCCGAAGAGCGTCGTGCTCGCCCTCGAGCAGGATGACTACACGGTCTTCCCGAGTCCAACGTACGCGAGGAGCTACCTTTCCCAGTATGCGGAGTTTCTTGGAGTCGATCCCTCAAAGTGGCTGGATTTCTTCGCTCCGGCCGACTTCGCAGGGTCGCAGGATATGCTTTCGATGATCGAATCGCCAGTTCATCACGAGTCCCGGACTGTTTCATCGAGCGTGAAAGGAGGCGGCTCGGGAAGCATGCTCCCGACGATTCTGCTGATTCTTCTAACAGCCGGACTCATCTATGGTGCGATCTCAGGCTACACCTATCTGGAATCCCGCCTGGGCGGACAGGTCAATATCAAGACCAACCCCCAGTCCTTGCCTGCCGCAGCGTCATCCTCCACTGCTCCCCGATCGCCGGCAACCGCTTTTGAATCGCCATCCCCTGCCGACCCCGGAACCTCGATCGTGACTCCACCGACCGTGCCTCCCGTCGAAACCGGGCCGCCTCCCCGCGCCACGATCATCCGGGAGGACTAATTACGTCGGCTATTTCGCCAGACCTTGATGGCATCGAGGAAGGGCTCGAGATAGCGCTGAGCCTTCACCACGCCGACACCGGGGATTTTCATCGCCTCCTCATGACCAACCGGCTGATAGCGCACGAAGGCTTCAAGTGTCTTGTTGGAGAAGACGACATAGGGCGGAGAATCCTCCCCTTTCGCGATCTTCGCCCTGAGATCGCGCAACAGGGTATAGAGTCCTCCGTCGAAATCATGATCCTTCAGGCCGACCTCCGGACGCCCGGCGTGTGGATCCGGCCAGACAAGACGATACATTCGCTCTCCCCGCATCACCTTGTCTCCCACCATAGTCAGGGTCACCACCGGATACTCGCCCGGTTGGGTAATGACCAGGCCAGCATCGGAAAGAGAGCGCAATAAGGCATTCAGGTAACCCGCACCACAGTCCTTCAAAATTCCGTAGGTCGTGAGCTTGTCGAGCCCGGCTGACAGCACTTCCTGGGAACGGCTTCCGGAGAGCATCTGGACGATCCTCCCCCGTCCATAGCGGCCTTCCCAGCCCTCCGTCGTCCGGCGGGACATCCGGGCCACGCCGCTGAGGAGCTTGCGGACAATCATGTCCTCTTCCACCGAAGCGGCGCGCATTTCCCCCGATCCCGCATCACGACACATATCGCAGTTGCCACAGGTCTGTGCATCGTCCTCGCCGAAATAGCCGAGAATCCACTGCTGCCGGCAGGTCCGGGAATAGCACATTTCGACCATCGCCTTCAGCTTCTCGCGGTCGCGGCGGTCCTTTTCCTCGATCGCCTTCTCGTCGAGTTGAAGACCGCGCGCCATTACCTCGGGCTTCAACAGCCGCGTGCCGCGCGCCCGCCGGCCAGGAACGTCGAAGCGCTCCACGTAGCCGCCCTTCGCCAGCATGCCGATCGCACTGCCGACCGACATCGCGTTCTTCACATCTGCGCCCTCCGCCATCTCGTCCAAAGTACGATGAATCTCGTAGTCCTTGTCCGCCTGATTGAGCAGATATTGATAAATGCCGCGTATGATCGATGAAGTTGGGTTCGCTCCCTCGATGAAGAATTCCTGGGTCCGGGTGTCGGCGTAGTTGAACAAGAGCTCGCACACCGCGCTCTCACCATCACGCCCGGCACGCCCCGCTTCCTGATAGTAGGCCTCCACGCTTCCAGGCACTTCGTAGTGGATGACGAATCGCACGTCCGAGCGGTCAATCCCCATGCCGAACGCATTCGTCGCCACCGCCACGTCGGCCTTCTTCTGGATGAACTTGTCCTGCACGCGGCTGCGTTCGATGTCGCTCAGTCCGCCGTGATAGGCCACGCATTTGACCCCCCAGCTCGCCAGCGTTTCAGACACCGCCTCGACCTTTTTCCGCGTCGCACAGTACACGATGCCGGTCTTGTGCGCGGCGATCACCGCTTTCATCCGCTCGTCTTTCTGCGCGGCCTTTTCCACCGGCGTGATGCCGAGCGAAAGGTTCGGACGTGAGAAGCCGCTGACCCGCTCAAACGGCTCACGCAATTTCAGGACGGTGATGATGTCGTCGCGGACGATCGGAGTGGCGGTGGCCGTCATCGCCACACACTGCGGGTGGCCGATCTTTTCCAGTGCCTTGCCAAGCCTCAGGTAGTCCGGACGAAAGTCATGCCCCCACTGGCTGAGGCAGTGCGCCTCGTCAACGGCGAACAGCGACACCTTCACACCACGCAGGGCGTTGAGAAAACTCTCCGCACGAAACCGCTCGGGGGCCACATAGATCAGCTTCCACCTGCCCTCACGCATCCCGTCGAGTCGTTCCTTCTGCTCCTCCCACGGCACGGTGGAATTGATCATCGTCGCTGGAATCCCTCGTGCCACCAGAGCGTCAACCTGGTCCTTCATCAGTGCGATCAAGGGCGAGATCACCAAAGTCACCCCACCGAAGCACAAGGCGGGAAGCTGATAGCAGAGCGACTTTCCCCCGCCTGTCGGCATGACCACCAGCCCGTCACGACCACTGATGATCTCCTGCACCACCGCTTCCTGGCCATCAAGGAAGCAGGAAAACCCGAAGTATCGCTTCAGCGCCTCGTGCGGCGTCATCAGGAGTGGCTTCGACTCAGGCTGGGACATGGTGCTGCACAAATGAACAACACCTCACCAAGCGGGTCAAGTCCCCGAGTCGCCGCCAGCCCCGATTGTAAAGAGTCTGCGATGCACGGAGTTCTGGATTCCCACCCGCTGTCAAACCCTCCAGCGTTGTCCCAATGGCGACCATCCACGATTACGTCCGAACCGCGTTTACCGAAGGCGCGACCGATCTGATTCTTTCCGAGGGCCAACCCCCAAGAGTCCGAATCAACGGGGAAGTCCTGCCCTTCGAGAACCACCCGCTCAATCAAGACGAGATGGCGTCGTTCTGGATGGAAGTCGGAGCAGACCCCGCGCTGGATCTTGAAAAGGATATCGGCTGGACCTCGACCGAAGGGTCCCGCCTGCGGGTGAATCTCTTCAGGTCCCTCGGTAGCCTTTGTGCGGTCCTCCGTCCCATCAAGCGCTCGATCCCCGATTTCGAGGAGCTCGGCCTGCCTTCTCCCCTGCTCATGTCCTGGCTCGCGCGGCGCAGCGGCCTGATCATCGTCAGCGGTCCCACCGGCTGCGGGAAATCCACTTCAGTCGCAAGCTGCCTCGACTGGATCAATCACCACTACCGCCGCCACGTGGTGACGATCGAGGATCCAGTGGAGTATCTCTTCGAAGACGACCTCTCCCATTTTTCCCAACGCGAGGTCGGACAGGACACGCCTTCCTTCTCGGTCGCGCTTCGCGCCGCCTTGCGCCAGAGCCCCGATGTGATTTTCCTCGGGGAAATCCGCGATGAGGACAGCGCCTTGATCGCCCTGCGCGCCGCGGAAACCGGCCACCTCGTGCTCGCCACACTCCACAGCCCCGGCGTCGCAGAATCGCTCGAACGACTGGGAAACCTCTACTCACCCAATCACCGCGACGCCTCGCTGCAACTGCTATCCAACCACCTCATCGGCATCCTTTCCCAACGCCTCCTGCCCTCCGTCGATGGTGGAGTCCACCTCGCCGTCGAGCACCTCGAAAACGAAGCGGCCGTGCGCGGATGGATCCGCGAACGTCAGCAGTCGGAGATCCGCGACATGCTTCATCGCTCTGACTCCCCCGGCAACCTGTCATTCCTGAAGTCCCTCTGCGACGCGGTCTTCAGTGGAAAAATCCACCCAGCCACCGCCCGCGCCGCCGCGCCCAATCCACTCGACCTTGATCGCGCTCTGCGTGGCATCGCCTAAGTTCCAAGGGCAAAGTTCCGAGTTCCAACAAAGAGAAGCACGAAGCACTAAATCCGAAATCCGAAATGAAGAATTGGCCCCGTTTTACCACTTCGATGTTCAATGTTAGACGTTCGATGTTCTGCTTCCTCTTCCCTGAACACTGAACACTGAACACTGAAACCTAGCAAACTCTCTCCCTCTTGCCTCTTGAATCTTTGACTTATGTCACAACTCCGCGACATCGACGACTACCTCCGCATGACCGTTGAGAACAACGGCTCCGACCTGCATCTCAGCGTCAACGCTCCACCCGCCGCACGCATCAACGGCACGCTGATTCCGTTAGAGGACTTCGCCCTCTCTCCGGAAGCCACCCGGACCCTGATCTTCTCCACGCTTTCCGAAACCCAACGCTCGAGGCTGGAGACCGACTGGGAACTCGATTACGCCCTTGAAATCAGCGGGCTCGGACGCTTCCGTGCAAACGTCCACTACGCACGCAACCACCTTGAAGCCGCCTTCCGCCACATTCCACCGGAAATTCCCGAGCTTTCCCAACTCGGCCACTCACCGACCATCGAACGTTTCTGCCAGCAGCGCCGCGGCCTGATCCTGGTCACCGGCATCACCGGCTCAGGGAAAACCACCACCCTCGCCGCGATGGTGAAACGCATTTCCGAAACACGGTCCGGAGTGATCATCACAATCGAGGACCCGGTGGAGTTCGTTCTTCCCCACAGCTCCTGCCTCATCAAGCAACGCGAGCTCGGCAAGGATACCAAGTCCTTCACCATGGCACTGCGCCAGGCGATGCGCCAGGACCCGGACGTGATCGTGGTCTCAGAGCTGCGCGATCTCGAAACGATCCGCATCGCCCTGACCGCCGCCGAGACCGGTCACCTCGTCCTCGCCACCCTGCACACAGTGGACGCGCCCCAAACGATCGACCGCCTTGTCGATGTCTTTCCGCCCGACCAGCAGCAACAAGTGATCGCCCAACTCGCGAACGTGCTCGAAGGCATCGTCTGCCAGCGCCTCCTTCCCAAGGCCGATGGCACCGGACGCATCCTCGCCTCTGAAGTCATGAGCGTGAACTACGGCCTGCGCACCTGCATTCGTGATCGAAAGGTCGAGCAGCTCGTGGGCCTCATGGAAATCGGCAGCAAGGAAGGCATGCACACGATCGACGATTCGCTTGAACTGCTGCTGCGCCAAGGCACCATCACTCGCGAGGAAGCGCTGTTCCAATGCCGCGATCGCCAACGCTTCCTGCCTCCACCGCCTGTTCAGAGGAAGAAGTAACGGAAGGCGGTAAGATCCTACCTAAATGAAATTCTCCACCGCCGCATTCCTCACCCTCGCCTCCTTTGCCACCGCTGCGCAACCGCGTGATTCACTACCCCTCGATGCGCCCGAGCTGCCGCTGAATTATCGTCTGCACGTCGAGTTTTCCTCACCAGCAGGAGGTGCGGTTCGCTTGAACGAAGGGCTGGTTGTGCCGCTCACAAAGGGTGCGGATCACGACCTCGCGATCGAACGCCCGGAAGCCGGAGCCCCACTGCTGCGCGTGTGGTCGGGCGGCAAGTTGATCCGCGGCCCCGAGGAACTGCCTGCGCGTTCGCGAGCCAGCGCCGAGGACTTTCCCGATGCGAAACTCGACCTCGGCGCGGACTTCACGGCCGCTGTGAAATTCGAATCGAAAGGCGACGGCACCCTGTTCTCGAAAGGCGCGGCACAAGGCGAGTGGTCGCCGGGCTCGAAGGCCTTGTTCATCCGTGGCGGAAAACTCGTCTATGACATCGGCTGGCTCGGCGAATTGACCGGCGACAGTAAGGTGAATGACGGGAAGTCCCACACCGCCGTGCTCTCGGTCCGCAGTGGAGCGGCCCAACTATGGCTCGACGGGAAGGTCATTGCGAAGAACGAGAAATTCAACAAGCCGGACGTCGCCGGTCATGTCTTCAAGGTCGGACGCGCCGCGCCGGACTTTGGCGGCGATTTCAACGAAGGTAAAATCGCCGGGATCAAAGTGTGGTCGCGCGCACTCCCGGAGGCCGAAGTCGCATTGCTTTTCAAAGGCGACGGCGCAGGCGCGAATACGCCGGACTTCACCCACCGACCCAGCAGCGGGAGCGAGCGGCCGGTGATCGAGCCCGCAGTGGGCGTGACAGTGAAGGCTTCGTGGGTACAGGCTTTGGAACGCACGGATCACGAGTCGATCGTCAGCGGATGGAATGAAAAGACACTGGAAGAAGGCCGTCAGATCTACTCCACTCTCTGCGTGGTCTGCCACGGCACCAAGGACCAACCGGGCTCACTGCCAACCGCGCTGCGATTCGCAGAGGGTCAGTTCAAAAACGGCTCCGACCCTTACTCAATGTTCAGCACCCTGACCAAGGGCTATGGCCAGATGGTGCCTCAGCCGCAATACACCACGGCGCAGAAATACGCGGTGATTCATTACATCCGAGAAACCTTCCTGCGTCCGCACAACAAGTCACAACTCGTGGAGATCACGCCCGCCTACCTGGCGTCGCTCCCGAAGGGCCTGGCTCGAACGGAGGTGGAGAAGGAGGACCGTTCGCTCCCTCAATACAAGCGCATGGACCTTGGGCCGGTGCTCTTCTGGACGCTGCAAGTCGAGCCAAAGAACATCGCGCAAAAGGCCATCGCGATCCGCTTGGACGACGGCCCGGGCGGCGTGAGCAAGGGTCGCGCGTGGATGATTTACGATCACGACACGATGCGCGTGGCGGCCGCAACGACAGGCGATTTTGTGGATTGGAAAGGCATCGCGTTTGACGGAAGCCATAACTCGCACACCAGCCTGACGGGCGAGCGGCAGTTCGTGAATCCGGTCGGCCCCGGCTGGGCGTCGCCGGAAGGCAAGTGGGAGGATCCGCGTCCGCTCAGCCGCGAAGATCTGCCCTATGGTCCGCTACCATCGGAGTGGGCCCATTACGAAGGCTTGTATTTGCAGGGAGGAAAAGCGGTCGTCTCACTGACCGTCGGCGGCACGCAGGTCTTCGATTCCCCGGGCTGGCTCGACTACGGCTCGACGCCGGTTTTCACCCGCACGCTCAATGTCGCAAAGTCCGCGAAACCGCTGCTGCTGCGCGTCGCGCCGGACACGATCAACGTCGTGCTCGCCGGCGACGGCACCTTGCGCAAAAAAGGCGGGTTCTGGATCGCCGAGCTGCCGGGCGGCGCGAAGACGCGATTATTCATCTCAAAGGCCGACCCCGCGTCGCTCGCCTCACTCGGGAAAACCTTCACCGCACCTCTCGATCTCGAACCACTTACCAAAGGCGGCCCGCGCCGCTGGACAGAGGAAGTCACCACGACCTCTGAACCGGGCAAGGCCTACGGCCCATTCATCGCCGACACGTTTCCGCTGCCGATCAACAACCCGTGGCAAAGCTGGATGCGGCCGGGTGGCTTCGATTTCACGCCCGACGGCAAGGCCGCGATCGTGGCGATGTGGAACGGCGACGTCTGGCGCGTGGACGGCGTGATGGCTCCCGCGCCCGCAACACTGAAATGGAGGCGTATCGCCAGCGGGCTGTTTCAGCCGCTCGGCGTGAAGTTCCGTGGCGACGATCTGTTCATCACCTGCCGCGATCAGCTCGTGCGCCTCAAGGATCTCAACGGTGACGGTGAAATCGACTTCATCGAGTGCTTCAACAACGACCACCAGGTCACCGAGCACTTTCACGAATTCGCGATGGGCCTGCAGACCGATACGGCAGGCAACTTCTACTACGCTAAGTCCGCCCGCCACGCGCTGCCCGCGCTGGTTCCACATCACGGCACTTTGCTCCGCATCAGCGCCGACGGCTCGCACACCGACATTCTCGCCAACGGCTTCCGCGCCGCCAATGGCGTCTGCCTCAATCCCGACGGCACGTTTTTCGTCACCGATCAGGAAGGCCACTGGACGCCGAAGAACCGCATCAACCGCGTGAAGGAAGGCGGCTTTTACGGCAACATGTTCGGCTACAGCGACGTGACCGACCCTTCCGATTCCGCCATGCAGCAGCCCATGGTGTGGATCACCAACGACAAGGACCGCAGTCCTGCGGAACTCCTCTGGGTGCCGAAGAATGCCTGGGGAACGATGGGCGGCTCTTTACTCAATCTTAGCTACGGCACCGGCCGTGTCTTCATCGTCCCGAATGAAGAGGTCGACGGAAACTGGCAGGGCGCGGTCTGCGAACTGCCGATGCCGTCCTTCGCCACTGGCATCATGCGCGGACGCTTCTCAGCGGATGGCGCGCTCTACACCTGCGGCATGTTTGCGTGGGCCGGAAACGCCACGGCACCGGGCGGATTCCACCGCATCCGCCGCACTGACACCCCCGCCTATCTTCCGCTCGCCATTCACTCCGTCCGCGGTGCCATGACCGTGACCTTCAGCGAACCACTCGATCCAGGCAGCGTGAAGCCGGACTCTTTCGCCATGAAGGTCTGGTCCCTCAAACGCACCAAGGACTACGGGTCGAAACACTACAACGAGCATCCGCTTTCCATCACCGCAGTCACACTCAGCGCCGACCACCGCAGCGTGACACTGGCCATTCCGGATCTGGCACCGATCTATTGCTACGAACTTGAGACAAAACTGCGAGCGCCGGACGGCAGCAGCATCGAGCGCTCCATGCACGGCACGATTCACCAGCTTTCCGAACAGTAGGAAATGGCTTCGGCTGTCGTGAAGCACTCTACCCGATCAAATCCCCGATCGATCCGAAGTCCGGAACGAACAGCCGCTTGTAGGTGCGGGCGGCGTAGCCATCCGTCATGCCTGAGAGGAAATCGCAGATGAGCCTGGCACGGCCGAGCTCATCCGGCGCGGTGGCGATTTCCATTGCGGTATCGGCGCCGAGGAGCTGGAAGTCCTGACCGTCGATCGCTTGCTGGCGGACGTAGCGTTTTTCCAACACCTCCCAAAGCTGGCGGAGCATGCGGCTGCCCTTGTGCTCGAGCTGCTTGAGCTGTGGGGAGAGGAAGACGACTTCGAAAGCGAGCTTCTTGAAAAGCTTGGACTCGGCTTTCACCGCCGGGTCGATGACGAGCCGGTAGCGGTACCGGTTGGTCATCGCGCTGAGGAAATTCACGTCGGATTCCAAGTGCGTGGCCTGGATGTAGGAGCCGATGCGCTTCCCCACGAAGGGATCGACCTTCTTCCGACGGATCGCCCGCAGCAGGTCTCCGAGTGGCGTGCCCTCGCCGGTGGACGCTCCGCTTTTCTCCGCCCAGGCCTCGATCTTTTCGATCGTGAGGAAGCCCGCGCGGACACTGTCGGAGAGGTCGTTGAGCGAGTAGGCGGTGTCGTCCGCCCAATCCATGATCTGGCATTCAATGGACTTGAAGGAGTCGCGCACATCGCCGGGCGTGAGCTCGATGGGGAAGTCATTTCCGCCCATCGCCCAATCGAGATGCGCGTGTTGGTCGTCATAGAGGAAATGGTTTTCAGGCGCGTGTCCGTCGGCCGCTTTGCGCTCGGTCCAGAGCGACTTGTATTTCAGCACGCCGTCGAGGAAGGCGCGGGTCGGGTCCATGCCGGTCCGTTTCGCGGAAAAGATGCGCTCGGTGAGCAGCCGCAGCGTCTGGGCATTGCCCTCGAAGCCACCGTGGTCCTTCATCAGGAAATTCAGCGAGCGCTCACCCGCATGCCCAAATGGCGGGTGGCCGAGGTCGTGGGAAAGGCAGACAGCTTCGAGCAGGTCCGGATCGACATGAAACTCGCGCGACAGAGTTCCGTCCGGTCGCGTTTCCAGCCAGCGGCAGATCGCTTTCCCAATCTGCGCGACCTCCAGCGAATGCGTCAGTCTGGTCCGGTAGAAGTCATACTCACCGCTCCAGAACACCTGGGTCTTGTTTTGCAGGCGACGGAAGGTGGGAGTATGCAGCACGCGATCGCGATCGATCTGGAACGGCGTCCGGTAGTCGGCATTGTCGGACAAGCCTGAACGACGCTCAAGGTCCCACGCGTTGTAAAAGCCGTTGTGCATCGCCCATGCCTAGCCACCCACCGGAGCTTCGGCAAACCAAACCCGGAGGTGGGGATGATGAATTCCGAGGTCCTGATGACGAAATGAACAATCGGGTTGAAATCCTCTGGCGCTTTCCCCGGTAGTGAGTGTGATTCCCTCAGTCCTCGAAAGCCAAGCGTCCCAATCCTCTCAAACGACTCTTCTTCTCGCTGTCCGGTGCAGGCACCGAAACGCTTGAACAATGCCCGAACTGGGAGCAGCGGAAATACGTGGCATTCGGCGCGACGGTTCTCGTCCCCTGCGCGTTTGCCTTTATTGCCTGCGCCTACGCTTTCTTGACGCTGAAAGACAATCCACGCTACATTTACCCGATCGCATCAACGAAGCGCATGGCGGTCGTGCACTTCTTCGCGGCTGAGATTTTGAGCGGGATCCAGAGTCAAGCGCCGAGCACGAGGTTCGGCACGTAGTTCATCCTCCTCGCGCTCAAGCCGCTGAAACTCGCTCTCGACTCCTTCGTTTGCCGTCAGACGAATGAGGAAGGCCTTGAACAGGGCTGACACGGAACTGGAGTTTTCCGCCGCCTTGATTCTCGCCAAGCGATAGAGTTCGTCATCCACGGCGATTGTGATATTCTTCATCAGCTACGCAGTTTCACAGTTTCACAGTTTCACGGTATTTCAAGTAGGATCCTCGGCCAAGTTGAGGCTTGATTGGCTGTCGGCCACCGCTTCGACTCCTCGCCCTTGTCCGACTACTCCTCGCTTGAAGCTGAATTTCACGACCCCTTCTGGGAAGCGGAAGGCCCGTCGGCTGAATTGCCGCTGCTGACCTCGTTTCTGGAATGCTTTGCCGGCCCCTCGATCGAGATCGGCTGCGGATCGGGTCGCTTGCTGCTTCCCTTGCTCGCGGCGGGATTTGAAATCGAAGGCATCGAGCCCTCCGCCGACATGCTACTGCTTTGCAGCCAGAAAGCCGCAGGGGCAAAGCCGGTTCTTCATCACGGAACGATCGAGGATTTCAGCACCTCAAAGGCCTACGCCGCCGCCGCCGTACCGGCGTTCACTCTCCAGCTCACACCCGACCCCGCACTCATGCTCGCCTCGATCGCGAAGATCCTCGAACCGGGCGGCGGCCTTTATCTGAGCGTATTCCGACCCGAGGCTGAACTGGCCGGCGAGATTCCCGCGAACGAATGGTTTCCAGACTACGAAACGCGTCTGGCGGATGGACGGATCGCCGCGATGGAAACCCGCTACCGTCTGGATCGTCCGGGCAAGCGACTGCATCGCGAGCACCGCTACCGGCTGATGGATTCCGATCGTCAGCTCATCAACGAACACCACTGTGAGCAAACCATCCACTGGTATGGAAATTGCGAGCTTTTCCAACTGATCGAGGCGGCTGGCTTCGAAGTCGGCAGAGCCTTCGGGGAGTTCGACCCAGACGAGGCGGTAAGAGCTTCAACTCCCGACAAGGAGCATCAGATTGTCACGCTTCACGCGACACTCGCTTGAGCAGCCTTCAGGCGGATTCCTTTTCAGCCGCAGCAGCCGCAGCAGCCTCAGCCTGCTTCTCGGCGGCGGCCTCTTCCTCCGCTGTAGGCAGCTTGCGGAAGTGGATCTGGCCAACGCGCCGGCCGTCCGTGCTGGTGACCTTCGCCTCGTAGCCAAGAATCTCAATTGACTCCCCCACCAGCGGAAAACGACCGAGCTGCTGGGTGACATACCCCCCCACCGTCGTGACCTCACCACTGTCGAGGTAAAGCTCCTCAACATGCCCGGCAAGATCATTGAGGGTCATCGAGCCTTCGATCGCAAACTCGCCGTCGTTGATCTTGGTGAACGACGAGCGCTCGTTGTCGAACTCATCCTGGATGTCGCCGACCAGTTCCTCAATGACGTTGTCGAGAAAGACGAGACCATTTGGCGCCCCGAACTCGTCGACCGCCATCGCAAGATGGGCATGCTCACGCAGGAAGAACTTCAGCAAGGTGTCCAAAGGCATCGTGTCCGGAACCATCTTCAGCTCGCGCTTGATCCGCATGAGATCCGGATCGGGTTCGCTGATGAGCTTGAGAAGGTCCTTGATATGGATCAGGCCGATCGCGTGGTCGAAGTGACCCTTCACCAGCGGGAAACGGGTGTGCTTGCTGCGCTGCGCGATTTCCAAGGCCTTCTCGAAAGGTTGGTCGGCATCGAGCACCACCACGCGCGCACGCGGCGTCATGACGTCGCGAACCCAGAGTTCGTTCAGCTCAAGGGCGTTGATCAGGATCTCACGCTCGGTTTCCGTCACTTCCTGGGCCCGCTCGCTTTCGGCCACCAGCAGCGCGAGTTCATCGGCGGAGTGGACGTGCTCGCTTTCGCTGACCGGATCGATGCGGAATACCGTCTTCAGAATCCAGTTCGCCGTGCCGTTGAGGATCACGATGCCCCATCGAAAGCTCTTGTAGAAAATGTGAAGCGGAGTGCACAGGAGCAGGGTAGTCGCCGCCGCCTTGCGGATCGCGATGGACTTCGGAAGAAGCTCGCCGACGACGACGTGCAGAAACGTGAACGACCCGATGGCGAGTACGAACGAAACCACCGACACGATCTTCACCGGAATCCCGACCATCGCCAGCATCGGTGAGACGAGAGCCTCCACGAACGGCTCTCCCAGAAATCCCAAGGCCAGCGAGGCGATGGTGATACCGAGCTGGTTCGCGGACAGGTAGCCATCGAGATGGGCCACCACATGCTGGGCGGTCGCGGTGCGGCCCGGCTTTTCCTTCGCATAGGCCTCAAGCTGACTTGGCCGCACCTTCACGATGGCGAACTCCGAGGCCACGAAAAAGGCATTGAGCAGCAGAAAAAAGATGATGCCCGCGATGTAGAGAACAATCATCCCAGCCGAGAGCTGGGTGCTTGCGGGTTGCAATTCTGCGAGAAGAAGCGTGGACGAAAAAACGTGCATCGGTGGAATCAGAGTTTCTCGTAAACGCCTTGGTCGCGGCGTTGGAGCACGGTGAATCCCGCGGATTTGGCGTCAGTCACCGAAAGTGGCTTGGTGATCTTCGGCGTATTGATCCGGGAGATAATTTTCTTCACCGGATTCCTGCACAAGGGGCACTTCTCCAAGGGTGCCCGGTCCACTGGACGCCTGAGCTCAAACCCACGTGCGCAGATGCGACACGAGCGCTCGGGTTCGTCCGGGGCTTCGGAAACGTATTCGTAAATTGGCATTGTAAGGACCCGGGAGCGGGCAGTTTCCGTCCCGGATCGACAACCTAGCGAGGACCGTGCCAGCTTACCAGCTGGACTTGGTCACGCCTGGAAGCATTCCAGAACTCGCCAGCTCGCGGAAGCTGATACGGGAGAGCTTGAAGCGGCGTAGGAACGCGCGGCGACGCCCGGTGACCAGGCAGCGGTTGACCACTCGCGTAGGACTTGCGTTGCGTGGAAGCATGTTCAGACCAATGTAGTCCTTCTCCTGCTTCAACTTCAAACGAAGTGCTGCGTACTTGGCGACGGTTTGCGCCTTTTTCTCGTTGCGTGCGATCCAGCTTGTCTTGGCCATAATTCGGGCCGCGTTGGATACCCGATGAGCCCGGCGATGCAAGCCCAATCTTGCAAAATCACTCCAAAACCCAAATCAGGCACCCTTTTCGCGGAGATGAAATTCATTTAGCTTCCGTGATATTCAGGCGAATCTCGTCCGAATTTCCCCTCAATTCCGGCGCGTACATCGCCGCGGCTGTGGTCGGCAGCGCGTGATAAAGGCCCGGTGCCTCGGCCCTGAGCTGGTAGCTGACCTGGCTCTTGCCCCGGGCCAGCGAGCGGACGAAGAAGTCCACCGTCCGGTCCCGCGGTTCCATGTAGGCTCCAATTGGCCCATCAACGTATCCGCTGAGGGCATCGATCGCCTCGAAGCCCGCGGGCTTGTTGTCGGAGAACAGCAAGTACTCATAGTCGTTCTTGCTTTCCAACACGAGCTCCACCTCGATCCGGTCGCCGCTCACCACGCTGTCTCCGTCCTTCAGAGGCTCACGGCGAAATTTCTCGACCTTCTGGTTCACGACCAGCCCTGTCGAATCCGGAACCGCTGTGGACTTATCCTCCGGCACCAGCTTGTAAACGTGGCGATCGACCTTCACCTCGAGCCCCGCTTTCGGCAGGAAATCCTCCAGCGAGAATACTTCCAGACAGGCGTTCGCATAGAGGGATCCCTTGCCCGTGCGCTTCAGTTCGATCTCGTGCTTTCCGGTCGCCAGCCCTGCGGCATCGACCATGATCGTGCCATCGAAGGCGAAGAGGTTTTCACGGTTGATCGCAATTTTCCTGAGGCTTTTGCCATCGAGCAGCACCTCGACCTCCATCTCCGGAGCCAGCTCGCCACTGGCCTTGAGATAGGCAGCGATCGCCCCGATCGCGTAAGCGGTGTCGCGGGTGGAGTTCCAATAACTCACGTGCTTGCGGTTGTTAACGAGATACTTCACAAGCCCACGAGTTTCTTTCGCCTGCGGTTTCACCGCCGAGAGCAGTTTCAGATACCATGAGTGTGCCTCGACGTCGCCGCCATACCAGAACCACCAGTAACCATCGTTCTTCAGGTCGAGGTAATTGGTCTGGTTCTCCTCATCGCGCTTCAGGAACTGGGATATGGTCGCCATGACCTCATCGCGACGGCCGTTTTCCTTCGTTCGATGCAGCTCCAGCCCGAGCAGGCAGCGCGCGTAGATCGGCAGAGAAAGGTTGTCCCTCACCAGGAAATCCACCATCGCATCGCCATTGCGTCCGCTTTCACCGAGCACCATCCGCACGAAAGCGTCGAGCGAGTCCGCAGAGGCTTTTTCATAAAGCTTCGACGGCTTCACTTTCTTTCCGGCCTTTTCCACCGCCATCCGGTCAGCGTAGCGGCGCAGCGCAGCGGCTTCCTTTTTCTCGGAGGCTCCAAGCCAATCCAAGCCCTGCTTCAACATCCCCTCCGGAACCTCGGCCCCGCTCGCCTTGGCGGTGAGAAGACCATGCACCACAACCGCAGTAGTGTGGGAATACGAATGCTCGCCGTAGCCTGAGAACCAGCCCCAACCGCCATCGGAATTCTGCATCGCTTCCAGCTTGTCGAAGCCGGTCTTCACCATTTGCGAAAGCTCCTCAGGATCGAACACCGGATTACGCTGCCATTGCTTCCAGCGCTCGACACGTTCCTTGGGATCACCCAGTTCCTGCGGATTGAGGTTGTTCCGCTTCGCGCGGATTTCATCGAGGTTCACACCCAGATCCATCACCAGCTTCTGCGCGATCACGGCCGGAACGAAGCGGTTCAAGGTCTGCTCGGTGCAGCCATGCGGGAAATCGGCCAGATAGGGAATCGCATCCACCACCGCGCCCGCGACACTTGGGGAAACACGGACCGTGAGCTTGGTCTGATCGACGCGACGCTCGGCGGGCACATTGAATCCGATCTTCGCGGAGTCCTGCTCCGGCTCAACCACGCGGCTCCATGCCTCCTGGCGCAGCATGCCATGCACGACGACCGGCAGCTTCCGCTCCATCGCATCGCCATCGTCATCGGCCACCGCTTTCATGCGGACCGTGAGCTCGCCTTCCTTGGTCGCCTTGACGCGCCAGTCAATGCGCAACTCGCCCTTCGCGGCGATCTCGACTGACTTGGTTTCACCCGACATAACTTCGGTCACGCCTCCTTCGAGTTCGAGGGAAACCTTCACCGTTTTCGCGACCTCGTAATCGTTGTGAACCACGGCGCTGAACACCGCCTCATCCTTCTCGACCAGGAAACGCGGGGCTTCGAGACGGATGAGAAGCTGCTTCGAGGTGATGATCTCGGCGCTGCCTTCACCGACGCGAGTCCCATCGCCCAACGCCCAGATACGGGCTTTCCAGGTCGTGAGGTTGTCGGGAAATTCGAGTGGGATTTCCGCGCGGCCAGTGGCATCGGTCTTCACCTCGCCGGACCATTTCAGGAGATCCGCGAAGTCCTTGCGGATCACGATGGCCGGCCTGGCACCAGCCTCTTCGCCAAGAGCAGCACCACTGCCAGAACCGCCAAAGCTTTCCGCAGCCATCGGAGCTGCGGCGGCATCTGCGGACAATTCCGAACGACTGGACATGGACTTTTTGAGCATCGTCCCACGAAATACACCTCCGCCGCCGAATCCCATTCCATCACCTGTCATCCTTGCGAGCCCAACTCCATGATTCGACTGCTCCAGCTCCATCATCTCCTCGCTGTCTGGCTTCACCAGATTCCCCGGCGACTCAGGCACAGAATTCGGAATACGAGGCCCCCAGTAGTTCCGCCTCCAAGACCAGAAGTTCTCACGGATCGGCCCGACGTTCGAACCGCCGGTGATCGCTTCGAGCGATTTGTCATAGATCGCCAGCGTTGCGCTTCCTGAAAACGGCTTCCCTTCCGCATCGCGGATCGTCACGACCAGCGAGGACTTCTCCTGCGGCTTCACTTTCGCCTTCGCGGGCTCCACCGTGACCTCCAGCACCCGGCTTTCCGGCGGCAGCAGGATCTGGCGGCTGGCGGTGTGAACCTCCGCGCCGTGAACCGTCACCGCCTCGATGAACGTGTTTGGCATATCATCGAGCGAGAGGGGGATCTCGACCTCGCCGCTGCGACCATCCAGCACGATCCGTTTCGCCTCGCGGCCACCGCCCTGCTCGGCCCGCAGGAAGAGCCAGACGTGGGCATTGGTCTGATCGCTGTTCACGCGAAGACGCACCGTGTCTTTGGCTCCGTAGGAAATCTTGTCCGGCACCAGTTCGATCGCGCCAAAATGCCAGTCCGCGCCGGGTTTCTCCGTACCGTGGACGTTGAGGATGATCGCTCCCTCCACCGCTTCCCCACCCGCCACCGCGAGCTTCGCCGCGAGTCGATATTGTCCGGCCACAGGAGCCTGAAAGCGTTGCGTGATCCCGCCCTCAGCATCGGTCTTCACCGGCCAGATCGAGACTTCCTTCTCATCGATCTTGCCATTCTCGCCAGCCACAAGACGCAACAGTCGCAGCGTGCCTTCGGCTAGCTTCACCGGCTTGCCTTCAAGCGTCGCAGCGGAAACCTTCGCCTCCACCTCGTCTCCGGGACGCGCATAGCCACGGTTCGTACTCACCACGACTTCGAATGGCTTCATCGCCGCCACCACCGAGCCGTTGCCGCGTTCCTCGCGACGTGAGGCATCGACGACCTTCGCCTCGATCACATACTTCGCGTCCATGTCGCCGTGGATCTGCTTGGCCAAGGCGGTGTCCACCTCGACCATCGCCGTGCCATCCGCGCCGATTGGCAACATGCGCTCGATCACAAGCTCCGGAGGCGTCGAACGTTCGCCCCTCCACCACGGCGGACGCGGCGGAATGCAGCCCCAATTGCCCCAGCCCGGATGCCACGAAGCCTCAGTGCCGCACCACCAGGCACCCTTTCCATAAAGCCAATCCCAGCGCCAGCCGGGAAACCAGCGCTCGGTCATCGACTCGCGATTCACCGTGATCGTCACCGTGGCATTTCTAACAGGAGCCCCGTGGAAATAGGTTGCCTTCACCGTGACAGGAAACCTGTCACCGAGACGAACAGGCTCCTTCGGGGCCTCCACGCTGACCTCATACTCGGGCTTCCGGTATTCCTCGACGCGGAAGCTAACCTCCGCCGTCATCTGGTTGGGAATCTCCAAGCGACCCGACCAAGAGCCGAGCACCGCGTTTTTCGGCAGCACGGTTTCAATTTCCACCGCGCCCATCGCATCGGTCTTCAGATTCTCCAGCTTGATCGATTCCTGACCACGTCCATCGGTGAAAATCACGCGGCAATCCTTGCCCGCCCAGCGGCTTTCGTTGACCTGGCCGTAGCCGACCTCACGCAGCCAGAACTTCGCGTGCAGCTTGTCGCCCGCCTTGTAGAGTGGCCGATCCGTCACGCCATAGGGAACGTTGCGGTTCTTGCTAGCGAGATCATCGGGCTGATAGCCAGAGTTCCCAAAACCATGAAACGCAGGGGCTTTTCCATCCTTCCGCGCGACCACCATCCACTGGAAATGCGAGTCGGTATCGCCCACTTCCAGAAGCACTTTGCCTTCGCCATCGGTCTTGCGGACAAAGGTCTTGGCCTGGATTTCAAAGCGCTGGCCTTCGTTGTCCTTTTGTTTAAGGGGAACCATGCGGTAGCCGAAAAACTCCAGTTCCGCTTCCGCCACCGGCGCACCAGAGGCTGCGTCTGCCAGCATCCACTGCTGCGATCCAGGAAGCGCGTGCTGGACCAGCACGCTGTCCACCACCCAGGCGATCGTGTGGATCGTATTTCCATTCGCGAGTGTCGCCGTCACCCACCAGGCACCCGCCTTGTCGAGTGGCATCTCGAGGTCGGCATGCGTCTCGCGATGCTTCTCCATCGGCTTCAGCGCGGACTCCCACGCGGAGGCCACCTCGCCAACGTAATCGCCGGGTTTTCCCTCGATCAATCGCGAGCCGATTTGCCCGGGCTGGAGACGCGCCCAATCGAGTTCCTTCGGATTGCTCTCAAGATAGGCCTTCGTGTCGCGGAGCACGCGCTCCATGTTGATCGGCGCTGCGGTGAGCTTCACGGAAGTGGTGTTGCGGAACACCAGCGGCAAGATTGGATGCGTGCTGACTGCCACGGTCTTCGCTGGCTCAAAGCGGCCCCACGAACCGGTGATTTGAGCGAGCAGCTTTTCACGTGGCTTGCCCTCGCCACCGTCGCCGTGTTTCGAGATGACCTCGCGCAGTGCCGTCTCCGCGCGGTCAAGCTGACGCCGACCGATGTAGGTCTGCACCAGTGCATCCCCCGCATCGGCACCGACACCCTTGTCGGCGAGCAGCGAGCGATAGATGGCGATGAAATGCTGGTCTGCCGGTAGCTTGAAGCGCCGGACCCCGTCGGAGGTTTTCGCGAGGCATTCGTCATCGGAAAGCGCGTCGAGCGCGAGTTGGCCCTTTTCCGATTCCGGATCGCCGTTGTTGAACCATCCAAACGATTCCAACGTCTGCGAGCCGAACTGCGTTTCGAGAATCTGTCCGCGCTCGAATTCATGGCGAGAGGCACTCTCTGGCGTCAATCGGGCGCTCTCCGCCAGCGCGAACCGCCAGCGCTCGCCATCGTTCTTCGCCGACTCCCACGTTGCAGGAATCGAAAACAGCACCGGCGTATCGCCACTCCATGGCGCTCCCTCGGCACCTCCGGAGGGGCCTTCATCAGTCCACTCCGGGACCTTATCCAGCGGAGTGAGCACCTGCATTTTCCAGAATTCAGAGCCGTCAACCATCGACCCCGCGATCAGATCCCAGGTTCGTGTGCGGATCTTGTCATCCGGGGCTTTTCCCAAGGACTCCACCAACCAGCGTAAGCCCTGCACCCGGTCGCGGTGACTCGTATTCACCATTTCCCCGGCCGCTCCCTCCTCACCGCCCCGAAATCGTCCACGTCCATAGTAACCTTGTTGCCGCTCAAACTCTCCCGCAAGAATCCGTCCACCATGGGGAGCATTGCCCAAGCTGGTCGCCGCCACGATCCGCAGCGAGGCATCGTCCGGATGAGCTTCCACCGCACGCTCCAAGAGGCCGTCCAAGGTCTTCCATTCAGCAAGCTCCGAGAGGCAGGTCGTCGCCTTCTCAAGATCATCCCCAGACCCTGGGTCCTGTATGGTCAGGAGCTTCGCCTCATAAAGATCCAGCCCATCACGCCAGCGGCCCTTCTCCACCATCACATCACGCTGCTTTCGCAGCGCGGTCGCATCCTGCCCCATAGCGGTCATGCCGACCAGCCAACCACTGAGAATGAGTAATAACCGGACGTTCATATGCCTCTGACACTAGACGCACGAAACGGCGAAGTCTTGGAAGAAATCCGAACTTACTCGAAATCGAAACGCCGTCGCCTCGGGATGCGGAGCTTGTGCCGACCTCCGTTCCTCGTCCGCAGGGGCTCGAACACGGCATCCATCCCGACTTCCTTAACCTCACAGACAGTCGCCATCAGTTCACCGAGACGACCTTTGGGAAATCCGCGCTCCTTGAACCAGACGAGGTATTCAGGTGGCAGGTCGATCAACGGTACGCCGACCGGAGGATAATCCTTGGGGCCAAATTTCCCGAATGGCATCCGCACCTCTCCGATTTCGAGCAACAGACGACGGAAATCCTCACGATCAATCTCGGTGAGGTCCATCGTCAACGAAAGTCACTTCTTCTGGTGAGCCTTCAAGGACACCTCCGTCTGGCCGCTGAACCAAGCTTCGAATTCCTTTTCGGGCACCACTTCCATGCTGCCAACCATGTTGCCATGGCCCTCGCCGCAGAGCTGGCCGCAAACCACGAAAGTCTCCAGAGTCTTCACAGGGGTGAACCACATCGGGATCTCCTTGCCCGGGATGGCGTCCTGCTGAATCCGCATCGGAATCAGCGAGTAATTGTGGATGACGTCCTTGGTCGTGATGTTGAGCACCACCGGCTGCTTGACCGGCAATTTGAGGATCGGGCTGGTGAAGTCATCCAGGGAATTCGGGTCCTCAGGATCGATTCCAAGTTCGTTGCTGCCACTGATCAAGCGGGGGTCGATGCGCCCGAACTTTCCGTCAGAACCAGCGTAGTGGTAGGTCCAACCGAACTGCCAGCCCACGACTCGAACACGCAGCGGGTTCATGCGCTGAACGTCCTGCCAGCTGTCGACCCGCTCGGCCCACAGAGGCAGCGCGAATCCCAGAAGGAGTACCGCTTCGATGATCACCACCGCGATCTCGATGTGCGACGAAAAATGATTCTGCACCCCGTGGTAGGAGGCCTTTGGATTCCGGCGATGCCAGAAACGAAAAAGGCAGAAAAGGAAGAACAAAGTCCATCCCACGAACAGAGCGATCATGAACCAGTGAACCACGTCAATGAGATGATCCACCTGGCCGCCGTGAGCGGAGTAGTTTTCAGGAATGCCTAGGAATTTGGAGGGGCTCATACTGGAACGAGGTGCGGGGTAAAAATGGAAAATCAGTGGGAGGCGGAACTCGCAGGAAAATCATCCTGAAGCTCCGGGTCAAGGTTCGCGGCCTCGCGGCGCGCCAGGCGCACGAAGCAAAACACCACGCCGCTGAGCACTGCCAAGATCACGACCAACATAAAGAAGATCGACCAACCGGCGGCGTCACCACCACCGACGGCCATATTGACCTGACAGGTGGCGCAAGAGAGGAGTTGCATGGGAATGAGAGGGTTGGCGGGAGGTTCAGAGGACGAGCTTCTTCGCCTTGCGGTAGAAATACACACCGTAAAACGGCGTGGCCACCAAACCAACAAGGCCAACGATCCCAATGGACAGGGCCAGAGGGGCACCATCAGGGGCGATCAGGAAGCCCCATGCCGCGAAAAACCCGAACAGCAATGCGCAGAAGGTCACGAAGACGATGTGGAAACCTCGGAGGGACATGATGATGAAGGATATGCCGGATTGGCGGAGTTCAACGGAAAATCAATCCTTGTCGCCGTAGTGGGCGGGCTTGCCCTGCGGAAAGAACTTGTCGTGGATGGGGCTCACGTAGGCGAGCGCAAGAAGGGCACCCAGAGCCGTCACGAAGATAAAGCTGCCGAAGAAAATGTAATAGACCGCTTTCTTCTCGTGGTTCAGGTGCATGAAAACGGCGGCTACCAGGGAGGCTTTCACTGTGGCAATCGAGAGACCGATGACACAGTCAACCGTATCGAAGCCGTGCCCGCCGAAATCCAAGATCGGACTGGTGGCGACGAAATACGTTAGGATCGTGCCAACAAAGAGCGCCCCCATGATGATGAGGTAGGTCCTGATGGACTTCTTGATTGCTTCAGGTGAGTCGGCCATGGCTTGGAATCTTGAGTGTGCGAGGGGAGTAAATAATACGCCGGGACGTCCTTACATCAAGTAAAGGAGCGGGAAGAGGAAAATCCAGACGAGGTCCACGAAGTGCCAGAACAGCCCGCCAATTTCGACGCGGTTCGCAAGCCACTCGGGATTGGTGAGATACATCTTCTTGCCGAAGAACAGGTAGTAGGCGAGCACCAGCGCGCCACCAATGACATGCAGGCCGTGCAGGCCCGTCATCGTGAAATAGATCGCATAGTAGGTGTTCCATGCCGGAGCGAACTTCGAAGCGAAGGCCACTTCCTCGCGGGGGACTTCAACACCGGAAGGGAACGCCTCGATCTTGGCGCGCTCCTCGTAGTCAGGCCCGAAAATCTGCTCCTTGGCCAGAACGACGGAATCCCGGTCGGTACGAGGCTTGTGCTCGGCCTTGGCGACGAAGTCCTTCCACTCGATGCGGTAGCGCTCGGTGAAGGTCGGCTCGCGGGAGTCCTTCTTGAGCTCGGCTTCCAGCTTGGCGATTTCACCTTTGTGCCATTCCCATGCTTCTTTGAGCTCCTTGCTGTTGTTGAGAATCCAGGACTTCTCGATCTCGGCCATTGGATCCAGTCCTTTGTCCTTCGCCTTCATGGCGAGGAAACGGAAATCCAAAGCATCGACATAATGAAACACCATCGGGCTTTCAAGTAGCTCTCCGTCGATCGTTGTTTCATCGCGAAGGCGACTCTGGGTTTTGGCTTCCTTCACGTCCCGGGGGAAGAACTCCAACTTCGCAGGCGGATCGACCTTGAAGGCCACAGCAGGCATTTCAGTCAGGGTCTTGTCAGCGAAATGATCCGCGTTGATCGCCACCTTGTCGGTGATCTCCCAATCGCGCTTACCGGGATACTCGGCCTTCGCCGTCACCCACGCGGCCCGCAGGTCCTCTGTGCGAAGCTTGGCGTTGTTCTTGCGTGCCTCAAGATGCTGCCCGGCGATCTTGTTCAGGACTTCGACTGAAAGCTCAGTGCCCTTGGGAAGGAATATTGGAGCCTCCTTTTGGTCACGCCCGGTCTTCATCTTCAGGTCAGCATCTAGCTCGATCTTGGAACCATGGGCCTTGGCCTCGGCGATGATCTCCTCCACCCAGTCTCTGTGGAAGCGCACCGTGTTGAAGGTCACCTGAGTCGCCTCAATATAAATCCGGTTCTCCTCGATTTTGCTGCCCGTGTGGTCCCGGAGATAATCGTCGTCCTTCGGATGGTGAGGGTCGGCACCCTCTTTCACTTCATAACCGAGATGGCCTTCGATGATCGCATCGTCCGCCATGCGCAGTGCCTGGTGATGGAACTTCACGTTGTACTCGATGCCCTTAAGCACCATGAACGTGGCGGCACATAGCAAGGTGAACATCATGTAGCCTTGGAAGTGGCGCCACTTGCGTAGCTTCAGCGATGCCCAAGCAAACACAACGGTCACCGACGAGGCGATGAGGACGAAGGTGTTGAGCAATCCCGGGATGACCGGCAGAGCGCGCTCGGGCCAGGGATAATCCGCCCCGACACGGAGGTAAACATAGGCGGAGAAGAAGCCACCGAAGAGCATCACTTCCGAGGCGAGGAACAGCCAGATGGCGATCTTCGAGTTGATGAGGCCGGTATCCTTGCGGGGCGTGACGACGTAGGGAATTTCCATGGAACGTGTGTTCGTTAAATCGTTTTCCGTGTTCCGGACGATCAGTGATGGGATGGAGTCTTGGCGGGTTGGTCGGCCTTCTCCGTTTCGCTTCGCTTGGGTTCAAGCCACTGCGGAAGGAAATCCTCATCGTGGTCCGGACGGCTGTATTCGTAAGGTCCGCGATAGATCGCTGGCTCGAAGGTGAAGTTGCCGTGACCGGGAGGCGTCGGAGTCGCCCATTCCAGCGTGGTGGCGTTCCACGGGTTATCGCTCTGAACCTTGCGACCGAAGAACTTGGCGCCAAAAATGTTCAGAACAAATGGAATCTGGGCCAGCGCCAGTGCCCACGCACCCCACGACATGAGAATGTTCATGTCAATGTATTGGGCGACGGTGTTGCCGAAGACGTTGACGCTGTCCTTGGTCCTGGAAAGGTAGGCATCGCCACCATTGTACCAGCGCCGGTGGAATCCAGCCATGCCCTGCATGAGCATCGGGAAAAAGATGACATTCATGCAGATCAGGCTCGGCCAGAAGTGCAGGTGGCCGAGCTTGCGGCTGAGGAAACGTCCGGTGATTTTCGGATACCAGTGATACACCCCGGCGAAGAGTCCGAAAAGAATGCCGGGAGCCACGACGTAGTGGAAGTGGCCAATCACGTAATAGGTGTCGTGCAGGTGGAGATCCGCAAGGTTGAACGCCAGCGGAAGCCCGGTCAGGCCGCCGATGCCGAACATCGGGATGAAAGCGCAGGCCCAGAGCATCGCCGGTTCGAACTTGATCGAGCCACCCCACAGCGAGATCAGCATCGCCGTGATCAGGATCACCGACGGAACCGAAATCAGCACCGTCGTGGTCTGAAACCAGGTCGAAACCCCCGCGCCCATGCCGGTGAGATACATGTGGTGGGCCCAGACGATGAAGGACAGAAAGCCGAGTACTAGCACTCCATAGACCATCGACTTGTAACCCCACAGCGGCTTGCGGGTGTAGCAGGGGATCACCTCCGCCACACAGGCAAAGGCGGGAAGGAGGAGCACATAGACCTCCGGATGGCCGAGGAACCAGAACAGGTGCTGGAACAGCAGCGGCGAACCGCCACCGGAAAGTTCGGCAAGTCCCTCGCTCTTGGTAAAGAGGCCGGTGGGCATGAAGAACGAGGAGTGAGCCACCCGGTCCATGAGCTGCATGATGCCAGCCGCTTCAAGGGGCGGGAAGGCGAGCAGCAGCAGGAAGCCAGTCACCAGCATCGCCCAGACGAAGAATGGCAGGCGCATCCAGGTCATACCCCGGGCGCGAAGGTTGATGATCGTGGTGACGAAGTTCACCGATCCGAGCAGCGACGACGAAATGAGGAGCACCAGCCCGATCAGCCATTGGGACTGCCCTGCCAGCCACTGATTGACAATCTGCCCGTCGGCAAAACCGGCGAGTGGCGAGTAGTTCGTCCATCCAGACTTGGCGGCACCCGACTCCATGAAGAACGAGGCGCACATGATGAGGCCGCCGCCCAGATAGAGCCAGTAGCTGGCCATGTTCAACTTCGGGAACGCCATGTCAGGTGCGCCGATCTGGAGCGGCGTGACATAATTGCCGAAGGCACCGAAGCCAAGCGGCACAATACCAAGGAAGACCATGATGGTGCCGTGCATGGCACCGAACATATTGTAGGTCTCGCCGGTGACCTTGCCATCGGAGAGCCAGCGGGCCTTCCAGTTGTCATTGAACAGGAATCCCATCCACTCCGGCAGCGGTTGATGTGGGTAAGCGATGCTCCAGCGCATCATCATCATCAGATAAAATCCGAAGGCCAAGAACACCATGGCGGTCAGGCCATACTGGAGACCGATCATCTTGTGATCAGTCGAGAAGATGTATTTCCAGAGGAAACCGGGATCGTGGTGGTGATCATCGTGGTGATCGCCGTCGTGGGAATGGTCGGAGTGGGCGTGGGCGCTCATGCGTGTTGGCAAAAGGTTGGTGTTTCCTTACTTGGCCGCAGCCGGGGCGAGGGTGACTGGATCGACGAGGAGGTTGGGATCGAGCTTGTCGCCCGGGAGATCTTTTTTGTGCTCGGCATTGAGCTCATCGGCATCCACCTGCTGGCCCGCCTTGGCGCGCTTGCCGGAGGTTTCAATCGCCGCCTTGGCCATATCCACCGTCACGACGTCGCCGACGGTGTTGCCGAAGTTGTTGCGAACGTAGGTCAGGATCCCTGCGAGTTCCTCGGGAGCCATGCCGCCGCCTTGGGCAGGCATGCCCGCCGCGCCGAAGACCTTGCCGGTGCTTGTCGGCCCGTGGAGACCGTTGAGAACCACCATCGCGAAACGCTCGGTCGGCCCCTTGGCCCACTCGGAACCGGCGAGTGACGGATAGTTGGCGCCATCGCCGCGGGCATCCGAGCCGTGGCAGCCGTTGCACTTGGCGGAATAGATCTTTGATCCCTTGGCCGAATAAGCTGCCAGAGCCGCTTTCGGCTGCGGTCCCGAGTTGGCGGCTCCCGGAGCAGGCTTGCGAACATAACCTTCACGGAAGCTCGATCCATAGGCGAACAGGCTGCCGCCGCTGCCAAGCACGCCACCGGCGACGATCAGCACCACCGCGAGCACCAGGAAAAGCCACAACGACACCGGCTGGGTGCCGTCCTCACCGAGTTCGTTCTCGCGCGCGGCTGCCGCCGTCTGGCGGCTGATACGCCCATGGGTCTCGGTCACATTGATCGAGTCATCAAGGTCGGGCTTCTGAATTGGATCGGACATGTTGAACTAAAGTAACGTGTTGGTAATTTTCAACCGTCGGTCTTCTTTTTCGCGGGCGCAAAATTCAAGGCGGCAGGCACAGCATCGTCCTTTTTCAAGGAGAGCAGATAGGAAACCAAAGCCTTGGCGTCGGAAGTCGGGACGATCTCCTTGTTCTCGGCGGTCGAAAACGGAAGTGCGTCCGTGGAGTGGTTACCCTTCACGTCGCGCTCCTCGAACAGGAAGCGGAATGCCGGACAGTCCGACTTGCGGCGCTCCACCGGACCACGCGGGTTATAGAGGTGATTGTAGAGCCACGCCTCCGGGCTCTTGCCCTTCGCGTAGACCGCCTCCACGCGGCGGCCAAGATTGGAGAGATCGGGGCCGAGGCGGCTCACGCCGATCTGGGCGAACTTCTCTCCCTGGAAATCGTAGGCATTGGTTTCGCGGCGGGTATCGATGCCCTCACCATTATCCTTCAGGCCACCCCAGTCCCCGCGATAGAGGTCATTGCCCGCATAGGTCGGACGGACGACTTGGGTGTGGCAGAGGTAACAACCGTTCGCCGCATACACTTCCGCCCCGTTCACGACACGGCCGGCGCGTTTTGGGAAATACAGGCCGTCCTTGCCGTCGGTGGCCTCGGTGAGGACGATCGGCTTGATGGCGCGCATCTTGAAGAACGGATAAACGACCACCAACCCCCAGGCGAGGGAGAAGCTGGCAAAGATGCCCAGAAGGAAATTGCGGAAGCTCATGGAGTGGAAATTTCGTGAATCAATGGGCGCCAGCCGCAGCAGCTGAGGCGGCGGCAGGAGTGCCGGGACCGGCGTTATCGATGTCCCCTTCGGGACCGTGCGGGCTATTGTGATGTGGATCGACCAACAAGGTCGGGTGCGACGAGCGACGGCCGAGGCGGAGCCACATCAGGGTGAGATGCATGAAGAAGAAGACGTTCGAAAAAAGGATGATGCACCAGGCCAACGTGATCGCGATGGCATAGGGAGTGGCACGGGCCGCGGCATTGTCCCAGCCTTGATCGAACTGCTCCTGACCGATTCCCTGCTGGAGCCCGCCGAAGAGCGCGACCAGCGCCACGGTGACGACCCCGTATGCCGAGAGGAAAAAGTGCATCTTGATCAGGCGGCGTGAGAGCCACTCGCGACGGGTGATGCGCGGCACGATGAAATAGATGGCCCCGAACATCACGAAGCTGAAGAACCCGTATAGGCCAAGAATATCGAATCCGTAGCCGGACAAGCTGAACTGGGTCAGAGGCAGGGTCGTCTCAGGGAGGTTGAGCACCACCGCCGCACCACCAAACAACACAAGTCCGACGAGACCCGCGAGCGTGAATCGAAGCGTCGGGCTGTGAGCCACCGTCTCACCGGAGGACATCGCCGTCGCCAGGAGGTTGGCAGCAACCGTCAACGCGGGGATCGCGATCAACACAGTAGCAGCCGCGCCGAGATAGGGAAGGAAGTAGGGAATCGGAGCTCCGGCCAATTTCTGCATCCCTGCCCAGGGAGCGATGATCGCCAACGACCAGAATCCGATCTGGGCGAGCGTGTAGCTGTAGATCGGCTTGCCGGTCACCTTCGGGACCAGATAAAAGGCGGTGCCAATGCCGACAGGCAGGAAGAACAAAAGAAGGATCGCCGACTTGAACCAGGCGTTGATGCCTGCGGCCATCACCGGATGTCCGCTCATGCAGTGAAGCAGGACATTTGCCGTCAGATAGATCCAGGGAAACCAGATCATCGCCGCGACGATGAACCACTGGGAGATATACGTGTGCCCGGCTGGACGGACGCGGAACTGAACCAGCGACCAAATCACGATCAGCGTGTAGCTGAGCAGCAGAACCGGCCATGCGAAGGACGGAAACTCCATCCATGGCATGCCGGTGCCATGACCTGATAGAATGCCGAGAATGCCGAGTGAGACACCAAGATTCCATAGGTGCCCGGCGGTGAGGATGGTTCCTGCCGCGGTGCATTCCTTGCGCGAAAGGCGGGCCATCAGCCAAATGATGGCACCAAAGGCCGCCTGTGCGCCCCAACCGTAGATCAGGGCATTGATGTGGGCGGGAAACACCCGGCCGTAGGTCATCCACGCACAATTCTGAAGGAAATCCGGGCTGTGGTTCTTGGCCGACGAAATGATGCCGAGCACGATGGAAACCGCAAGCCAGGCGGCACCACTGGTGAAGAAGAACATTACCGGGTGGCGCAGCGAGCGGTCGATCGAAGCACGCACAATCGCGTCCTTGTCCGGGGTGTTGGAAGTGTCTTGGGACATCTTGGAAATGGTTCTGAGGGAAACTCTTCAGGGTTTCTTGAGTTCAGCGGCCGTGATCTGGGGCTTACCGACCTCACTTCGGAGCGCGGTGACCTGCTCGGGCGTCACTGCAGGAGCCTTGTTGCCGAAGCTGTTGCGGACATAAGTCAACACGGCGGCGATCTGCGCGTCGGTCTGGTAGGCCATCGGGGCCATGCCGCCAGGAACGTTGTACTCCTTGCCCTTGACGGTGATCGGGCCAACCAGGCCGCGCAGCTGCATCGAGATCAGATTGGAAATCGGGCCATTCACCCACTCGGATCCCGCGAGCGGCGGGCCGACCGTGCCTTCACCGTTCTGACCGTGGCAGGCGGAGCAGATCAGGAAGGCGGCCTTGCCCGCCTCCATCACCGCTGGGTCGAGAGGCACATCGGCAGCAGGAGCTTTGTCGATCGCAGAAGTGTCGACTGCCGGAGCGGCGGCCAGTTCAAGAGCCTTCTTTGATCCGGGCACGACCTGCTCAGGCTTCTCGACCGCCACCGGCTTGGATTCAGCGAGCTGCTTGCCGACCAGTTCAAACACATCATGCGGCGGAACCTGGACCTTCTTGCCCGGCTCGATCTCCTTGTAAGCGAGGCCCGCTCCCTGGGAGGCATCCACCTTCGTCTTGGTTTCGTAACGCTTCGCGGCGGCGGCGTCTTCGAGGGTCGAGGTTTCGTCGCGGTTCGCCCAGAAAATGAGCAGGAGCACCGTGAAGATGAGGAAGCTGCCGATTCCCCAGATGAAGGCGGAGAAGCGGGCCAGAGGATTGTCGCGGGATGAGGACATCAGTGGAAAAGGTCGAAGTTCCGAATGCCGGTCAGATCAGTTGGAAATGTTGGCGGATTCGAGGATGCGCGGATCGCGGTGAGGATAGAGCGCGTGCTGGCCGAGAGCGCGGAGGTAGAAGAACAGGAAACCGGCTCCAATGGTCACGAACGCGAGGATGTCACCCCAGAAGGCTCCGGGGATTGTGGGGGTGATGTTGCCGAAAACCTCGTGGTTGATGTTGCCCAGCGAAATACCGCGCTCGGGAATGGTGATGAGGTAATGGTCGAGCACGTGCATCGCCAGCGTGTAAACGGCCATGACGGCGAGGGTCTTCGGGTTCCGCTTCAGCCAGGCCTGGAGCAGGATCACGAAGGGAATCACGAAGTGGCCGAACACGAGCGCGATCATGCCGGTGTTCCAGCCGTCGGTGTTGCGGATCAGGAAGTATTTCGTTTCCTCGGTGATGTTCGCATACCAGATCAGGAAATACTGGGAGAACGAGACATAGGCCCAGAAGATCGTGAAGGCGAGCATCAGCTTGCCCATGACGTGGAAGTGCTCCGGACCAACGACATTCTTGAGGTATCCCTGACTCTTCAGCCAAGCGGCAGTGAGGACGATCACGGCCATCGAGTTCAGCGCAGTGCCTGCAAAGAGATAAACGCCCCACATCGTGGAGAACCACGTGTAGTCCTGACCCATCAGCCAGTCGAAGCCGGCGAAGGTAATGGTCAGCGCGAAAATGATCAAGGTTCCGGTGGAGCGGGAGCGGGCTTTGAAAAGACGCTCGGTGCCTGGATTCGGGTCGGTGTCCTGGCTGGTGGAAAGCTTGCGAAGATGAGTGATAATCAGCCCCATTCCGACAAAATAGAAAATCAGGCGCCCGTACCAGAACGGAATGTTCATGAAGAAATCCTTCGTCGCGAGCAAGTGGTTGTGGGTTTCCAAATACGCATGGATATCGCCCTTCGCCTCGCGGTGAATGTTCATCCACTCAAAGAGGTATCTCTGAACGCTCGGGAACAGCAGCGGGATTGCAAAGATGAACAGCCACGGGAACACCGAGCCGAGGTTCTCAAAAATCCGGCGGACCGACGTTCCCCAACTTGAGTTCGAGACATTGTGAAGCAGCGTCCAGAAGCAGCCGCCAATCGCGAGAGTGAAGAAGAAGAACAAGGCGAAGACCCACGAATAGGCATACCACCCTTGGTATTTCTCCGGGCCGACGAAAAGAAGCCAGACGCTGATCAGGGAACCGAGTGCGGCCACAGTGAAGGCGAGCGATTTGACCCGCGAAATCTTTGTGGGATCGAGGTGCTCGCCGTTGGCGGGAATGTCGGCGGAAGTGACGTGGTGGTGAGCCATTGCAGTCGGGAAAAGAGGTTAGTTCGCGCTGGATTTGTTTGCGATTCCCGCATCGAAGGCCGCCTTGACGGCGTCATACGGGGCTTCCTTGGCGACTTGGAGTGCGCGGACATAGGCAATGATCGCCCAGCGGTCGCGAACGGGAATGTTGTAGGCGTAGCCACTCATGTTGCCCTTGCCCTTGGAAATCGTCTCGAACAGGCGGCCGTTGGGATAGGCCTCAGGCTTGAGGAGGTGGAGGTTGGCAATGCCGGGAACGCCGTATTGACTGGTGATGCCGGCGCCGTCGCCCGCCTTGCCGTGGCAGGGCGAGCAGTAAATGCCGAAGCGTTCCTCACCGCGACGAAGCAGAACCGGAGCGTTTTCCGCCGTCAAACCGAGCTCTTCGGGCATGCCGTTGCCGAAGTAGTCACCGACGTGCCCGGTGTAGTAGTAACCGGTGCCGCCGCCGAACTCAGCTTCAGGAATCCCGCCAATCGAGGTCTTGCCCTCTTCGTTGAAACCGCGTGGCTGCGTCTCGGGGACCGGCTTGCGGGAACCGATGCCATCCGCAAAGAACGGCTCGTTTTTCTGGGCCTTGAGCTTGTCCTGTTCCTTCATGTCCGGAAAAATCCGGAGTGGAGGCTGCGAGAACTTCTGGCCACGGAATCCGAAGATTCCAACCACAAGAACCGCGATGATCGCGTAGGCGAGGAAGAAGTAGCGCATCAGAGAAAAGTGTTCAGTTTCAAGTTTTCAGTGTTCAGCGGCTCCATCAGGAATCCTCTTCCTCCACCAGTTCGATGCCGGAACCGCCAATGCCTTCGAGGAAGCTGCGGGTGGCCTCAGGGCTGAATTTCGCGTCGCGGGCTTCGACGGCGATGAAGAAGCCGTCGTCAGTGGCGCGGTGGAACTGGTTGCTGGCGAAAAGGGGATGATTGAGACGAGGCAGCTTCATCAACGCGAGCAGGCCGAAGAGCACCGTAAAGCCCGAGAAAAGGATGGTCAGCTCGAACATGATCGGGAAGAAGGCCGGCACCGTGAAAATATTGGTCGGCTTCGCCTGCACGATGGTCGGGTAGGTTTCGATCGCCTTGGCCAGGCCGGGAACCCAGCTCCAGACGTTGGTCTGGGTGGCGGAGGCAAGGAAGAAGCCGGTGAAGGTGCCGGTCATGCCGCCGAAGAAGACGAACCAGGGAAGGATCGAGCGCTTCATCCCCATCGCGCCGTCAAGTCCGTGAATGGGATAGGGGGAGTAGCAATCCCACTTCTTGAAGCCGGCATCGCGCACTTTCTCCGCCGCCTTGTAGAGGGAGGAGGCGCTTTTGAATTCGGCAAGGTAGCCGTAGACGCGTTTGCGGGTGGTGCTCACAGAAAAGTTTTCAGTTTCAAGTTTTCAGTTTTCAGTGCTTGGCCTGAGCGAGTTCCTGCTGGTAGGCGGCTTCTTTCACCACGCCATGATCCGGGTGGCCATTGATGTCGTCGAAGTGCGGATCGGACTCCGGGAGGGTCCATTTCACTTCGGCGATGTTGATGCACGGCAGGAAACGCAGGAAGAGGAGGAACAGCGCGAGGAACATGCCGATCGTGCCGACGAAGAGCATGATCTCCACCGGGCTGGCCTTGTAGTAGGCCCAGTCTCCAGGAAGGAACATGCGGGAAAGCGTGGTGACGATGATGACGAAGCGCTCGAACCACATGCCGACGTTGACGCACATGCAGACGCCCATGACGACCCAGAGGTTCTCACGCGCCCACTTGAACCAGAAGATCTGCGGGGAAAGCACGTTGCAGGACATCATGGCGACGTAGGCCCACCAGTAGGGACCCACGAGGCGGAACTTGAAGGCGGCGATTTCATACTGCGCACCGGAGTAGAACGCCACGAAGAGCTCCATTAGGTAGGCATAGCCAACGATCGTGCCGGTCAGCAGGATGATCTTCGCCATGTTGTCGATGTGCTTCATCGTGATCATGTCCTGGAGACCGTAGATGAAACGCGCCGGGATCATGATGGTAAGCACCATCGCGAAACCACCGAAGATGGCACCCGCGACGAAGTAGGGCGGAAAGATCGTGGTGTGCCAACCGGGGACAACCGAGGTGGCGAAGTCGAAGGAAACGACCGAGTGCACGGAAAGCACCAGCGGGGTCGAAAGCGCTGCGAGAAGCAGATAGGCCATTTCGTAGTGGCTCCACTGGCGGTTGCCGCCGCGCCAGCCGAGGGAGAAGATCCCGTAGAGGAGCTTGCGCAGGCCGGGCTTGCAGCGGTCACGGATCGTGGCGAGGTCGGGGACCATGCCGAGATACCAAAAGATCAGCGAAATGGTGAAGTAGGTCGAGACTGCGAACACGTCCCAGAGCAGCGGCGACTTGAAGTTCTGCCAGACGGCGTTGGCATTCGGCACCGGTGCGAGGAACCAGGCGAACCAGACGCGACCGACGTGGAAGGCAGGGAAGATGCCCGCGCACATCACGGCGAAGATCGTCATCGCCTCGGCGGCACGGTTGATCGAAGTTCGCCAGTTCTGCCGGGTCAGGAAAAGAATCGCCGAGATCAGGGTTCCGGCGTGGCCGATACCGATCCAGAACACGAAGTTGGTGATGTCCCAGCCCCAGAACACCGTGTTGGTCATGCCCCAAACGCCGACACCGGTTGAAACCAGAATCGTCAGGCTGCCAACAACGCCGATGAGCGCGATGATGGCAGAGGGAATGAAAAGGAACCACCAGATGGCGGGCTGCTTATTTTCAAGCACGCCGCAAATCCGGTCGGTGATCCAGTGATACGAGCGTCCGTTGAGAATCAATTTCTCACGTTCGAGCACCGGGAGTTTCGGTCCCTTGTGGGTCTCCGGGGCAGTGGTGGTGGCGTGGGCCATGGGTCGGATAGGAAGAAGTTAGAGGGAGACGCAAGACGCAAGACTGGAAGACTTAAGAGGGCAGAGCCCGCTTGATGTCTTCGCTTCCTGGTTCGTGGAACGGTTCGTCATCTTGTCTTGAATCTTGAGTCTTGAATTCTTGAGTCTCTTTAAGCCATGTGGATGGTGGCCTTGCCGACGAATTTGGAGTCCGGCATGTCGGGATTCGGATTCTTGACACGGGCGAGGTAGCTCGTCCGTGGGCGGGTGCCGATGTACTGAAGGAGGTCGTAGTTCCGCTCCACCTTCATGGCGCGAACCATCTTCGAAGCGTCTTCGTCGAGACGGTTGCCGAAGCTGATGGCGCTGGCCGGACAGGCTTCCTGACAAGCGACCTTCACCGAATCCACCGGGACACGGAGAGTGGCGGTGGAAACATCCATTTCGGCGGAGGGCTTGCCAGCGACGAGAGCTTCCTGCTTCTGACCGCGCTTCTGGCGGATTTTGGCATCCTTCAGGCGCTGCACGCAGTAGGTGCACTTTTCCATCACACCGCGCATGCGGACGGTGACGTTCGGGTTGCGCTGGAGGTGCGGAGCCTCGCCGATCTGCGTCTCGCCAAACGGGCCCTTGTAGAGGTTGTGGGCGATGAGCGGATTGCGCTTGTTGTAGTCGAAGTAGTTGAAACGGCGCGCCTTGTAAGGGCAGTTGTTCGCACAGTAGCGGGTGCCAATGCAGCGGTTGTAGGCCATCGCATTGAGGCCGTCCTCGGTGTGGACCGTCGCGTTGACCGGGCAAACAGTTTCACAGGGTGCGCTTTCGCATTGCACGCAGGCGACCGGCTGAGGCACGAGTTCCGGACTGTCAGGATCAAAGTCGTTCGCCTTGTCGATCGCGAAGTAGCGGTCCATTCGAATCCAGTGCATCTCGCGGCCCTTGGCGAGCTGCTCCTTGCCGACGATCGGGATGTTGTTCTCGGCCTGGCAGGCGATGACGCAAGCGTTGCAACCCGAGCAGGAAGAGAGGTCGATCGTCATGCCCCACTGATGGAGCGTGTCGTTGATCAGCTTTTCGCCGGGCTTGTTTTCCTGCTTGTATAGGGAAACATTCGGCGGTGCGTGGGCATCGCTGCCCTGCTTCTTGACGTTGGCGAGCTGGGCTTCGAAGCTGCCCTTTTCGGAGTCCGTCTGGGTCGAAATTTCACGGGCGATCGCGCGACCATACATCGCGGAGTGCTCCTGACCCACCGCGAGCGAATACCTGCGATCGGTCTTCTCGATCTTCGCGCCCGTGGCGAAATAAGGCGTCGCCGACGTGCGCAGCGGATAGACATTGACACCGGTATTCACCCCGACACGACCGACGTGCGAGGAGGTGGCGGTGTCGCGCTTGAGTTCGTCATCAGCATCATAGCCCTGGCCGTATCCGACCGGAAGAACGATGACATTTTCCGCCTGACCAAATGCGACAAGCACCGGCAGCTCGGCGGTCTTGCCGTTGACGGTCACCTTGATGATCGGGGCACGACGATTGCCGCTTTCACCGTCCGGATGGACAGGTGCGTTCTGAACGTCCTGACCGAGAATGCGGTTCGTCGGCTCAAGCTCGATGATCTCTTCGTACAGGCCGAGTTCCTTGGCGGTCTTGGGCGAAATAAGCGCCGCGTTGTCCCAAGCCAGTTTGGTCACCGGATCTGGAACTTCCTGAAGCCAGCCGTTGTCGATCCAGCGGCCGTCGAAGACCGAGGAGTCCGTGGCGAAGACCACTTCAAGAGACTGAGCGGTTGGAGCGGCGACGGCGATCAAGGCGGTCGGAGCCGTTGAGTGACTGGCGGGGGCATACCGGGATCCTGCGAGGAACCCGTCGCGAAGCAGCTTCTTCCAAGACGCGTCAGTTGCGTCGGCCAAGCCTTCGAAGGTCTTGCGGACCGCAGCATAGGCAGGTGAGGCCGCGCCCTTCTCGCCTTCTCCGTTCAACAGCTTGCCCTCGTCGGAGAGCAAAGCGAGCAGAAGCTCCAATTCAGACACGCAGTCCGGATAAAGCGGAAGAATCATCGGCTGGACGATCGTGTAAACGCCGGTCGCGCTGCGGGCATCCGACCACTGCTCAAGGTAGTGCGCGCAAGGCACATGCCAGGTCGAGGCCTGTGCGGTCGCATCGGTGCGGGCACCGAGATGGATCGAGGTCTTCGCCTTCGCGAGCGAAGCAGCGAAGGCGAGATCAGCGGGAGCATCGAAAACCGGATTCGACGGCGTCAGGAAAACAACGGTATCGAGCGCACCGTCATCAAGATCCTTCTTGAGGGTTGCAAGCGTGCCGAGTCCGGTGTTCTCCGCCTGAAGAACGAGCACAGACTTGTCGAGATTGCCGAGGACATTGTTGATTTCAAACGCGAGTTGGTGAACTGCGGCGGGCTGACGAGGGCCGGCGAGAACCGCAGACTTGCCGGCGAACTTCTTCAGGTCGGTTGCAAGGCCGAGGATCCACTTCATGTGGTTCGTGTCGGTGATCGTCCCCGCGGAACCTCCCGCACCAAGAGCACTGGCGAGTTGCGAGGCGACGGCGGCCACCTGGCTTGGAGCCACGCGCAGGCGGTGATCCGCCATGCCGCCGGTCAGCGAATAGGTGCCTTCGATCGAGTAAAGTCGGTTCATCCGGCTCTTGTCCGGCTTGCCCTTGTAGTCATTGCCCTCCGGCTTGCGGCGCTGCGAAAACGCGGCGATTGGAAACGAGGCATCGACTCCCACGAAGTCGCAGTCGAGCGAGACGACGACGTCCGCTTTTTCAAAATCCGGCACCAAGGTGACGCCATCTCCGATCGCAGCAGAGGCCTCTCCGATGAGGGCCTCGTATTGATAAAGCTTCGCAGCGGAGAATTTCGCGGAGAGTTCCGTGGCAAGGCGATTGCGAGTCGGGGAATCATCCGCACCAAAGACAAAGCCGATCTTCGCCGACTTGTCCTTCGCCAGTCCGGCGATCACGGCGTCGAGGTCCGCGCGACTGGCCTTCTGGCCGCTTTTCAGAATCGTCCGGGAACGTGACGGCGAATAAAGATCGAGAATCGAAGCCTGCGCAAAGGCATCGGTGCCGGTGCCATCTGGATGCAAGGAGTTCGGAGCCAGCTTGGTCGGACGACCTTCAAAGGTCGTCACCACCAGCGGAGTCGCCCCGCCGACGCGCGGCATCGAGGACGCGTAGTAAAGAGCCTTTCCGGGAATGATCCACTCGGGAGCTTGGGCATACGGAACAATGTAAGTCTCCGGGCGACGGCAGGCGGCCATGCCGAAACCGGCCAGCGCGGTCGAGGCGCCCATCAGTTTCAAGAACGACCGGCGCGAGGTTTCCACGTCCTCGTCTCCGGACATTTCTGCGGCACCGCGCGGAAATTCGCGGGTCAGCCAGGTGCGGAAGCTTGGGGTGTCCTCGAGTTGACCCACGGTGCGCCAGGAAACCGTGGTTTCTCCTGCGGGCACTTCGGGGTGTTGCAAAATTCGCTTGCTCATGTCGGCGTCCGGAAATCGGGTGAAAGAAAAGTGATCAATGGTGGCAGGTGGCGCAGGTGACCTTCGGTTTGACCTGCCAATGCTCCTTGAGTTTGAGGCCAAGCTCCTCGGTGGTCTTCACTCCCAGGGCGGCACCATGTTTGGTGACGTAGTCCTGGGCGTCATACTTGAGATTGAAGACCTCCTCCAGCGGGCGAAGCTTGGTTTCCGGTGCGCGGTGGCATTCGAGACACCAGCCCATCGAGTGGTTCTCGGCCTGATAGACCACTTCCATCTGATCGACCCGACCGTGGCAGCTCTGGCAGGAAACCCCGCGATTCACGTGGGCCGAGTGGTTGAAGTAAACGTAGTCGGGCGACTTGTGGACCCGCACCCACTGGATCGGCTTGCCGTCGTATCCGGGATAGTTCACGTCCATTTCGCGATGCAGTGGCGCGAGCTTCGGACTCTCACGCTGCACGTGCTGGTGACAGTTCCAGCAGGTGTTCCCGGTTGGGACATTGGAGTGACCGGCAACGTCAACAAACGAGTGGCAGTAGCGGCAGTCGAGCCCGAGCTGGTCGACGTGGATCTTGTGCGAGAAAGGAATCGGCTGGGAAGGTTGGTAACCGACGTTCTGGGCCTTCGGAGTCGCGTAATACGTAACCGCCAGAGCCACCCCCCCGGCGATGCTGACCGCACAGATCGCGATCTTGAGCGGAAGGAGGTTCGTCCAGCGCGGGAAGAAATTTGCCATGGGAGAGCAGTTGGTGCAGGGGTCAACTAGGTGCTTGTGAAATTTTTCACAAGCTTTTTCAGGAGATTTACGGAGGTGAACCGCGGGGCGCGGGCAGAATGCAGTTGGGAAATTTTGTGGCAATGCCAAAAAGTGGAAAATCGTGGAGATTTTCCACCCGCCCCGTCCTAAGACCGGACGTCGTTGATTAGCCGATCAGCAGCTTCTGATTGCAAATCGGCCAATCCAAGAGGTTCGGATCTTTTTGGAAGCGAAGCCGTCCTTCCAAGGGGATTTATCCACTTCCAGCATGCCAGTATCCTGACGTCTCAGTCGAACGGAACCGCAGTCAGTCGGGCCTACTTCCCATCCCAATTCAGCCCCTGCTCCTTCCGCCACTTCCGAAATGCCGCGAATTGCTCACTTTTTTTCAGCCCCAGAAGCTCTGGACGCTCGTCCATGAACTTACCAAATGCGCCGTCGTAGCTGACCTCGGAGCTTGATTCCTTCTCCGTCGAAATGGAGTCAAGCGGCGTCGCCGTGCGTTCGAACCCTCCGAGCTTCGACCCGATTCGGATCAATGCCGTCAGGATCAGAACCAACAGCACAACAATGATCGAAGCAAAGGTGATCATGACGACTTCCGGCATGACGGAATGCTGCAACCCGGTCACACCCCGGTCAATTGGCGATTCCGTCATCGCGCGGCCTTTTGCAGGCGTTTCAGACGGTCCAGGGCCGATCCGTCCGAGATCACTTCCCGACCGATCGAAATGCCTTCGCTAATATCATCCGCGAGGCCACAGCAGGCGATGGCAGCACCGGCATTGAGCAGTACCATGTCGCGCTTCGGGCCGGTCTCCCTGCCGCTGAGGATGTCCTGAAGAATCACCGCATTGACCACGGCATCGCCGCCTTGGAGTTGCTCCACCTCGGCATGCACGAGACCGAAATCACGTGGCCGGACCTCCTCATCGACCGGGTCCTGATAGGCCCCTGCCTTGCAGATCCGGGTCGATCCCATGAGGCTCATTTCATCGACGGAGCGCCCGTCACCGGTCGTGCCGTGGACCACCCAGGCGCTGTCGCGGCCCAACCGCTGCAGGATCTCCGCAAACACCGGGCACATCTCGCGGACGAAGACCCCCGTCAGCTGGCACTGCGGTCTGGCCGGGTTCATCAGCGGCCCGATCAGGTTAAAAATTGTCCGCACGCCCCTCTCCGCGAGCAGTTTCCGGACGCCGATCACCGCCTTGAACGCCGGGTGATACATCGGCGCGAACAGGAACCCGACGCCCGCGTTTTCCAGGCAGTCGCGAAAACCCTCCGCAGGCAGATCGATGCGAATGCCGAGGGCCTCCAGCACGTCCGCACCACCGCTTTTCGAGGTGATGCCGCGGTTGCCATGCTTCACCACGATGCCACCGGCAGCCGCGACGACAAACATCGCCGTGGTTGAGACATTGAAGAGATCCAGCTTGTCGCCGCCAGTGCCGCAAACGTCGATCGTCGGGCCTTCCAGATCGAGCAGGCCGACATGCGGATCCACTGCGTGCTGGAGAAAGGCCTCCACGAATCCCGCGATCTCCGCCGCTGTCTCGCCTTTGCGGGCGAGGGCTTCCAGCAGCCGCGACTTCTTCTCGTCCGCCACGCCAGACTCCAGCAACAGCTCCGCCGCCACCTCGACCTCGCGTGGTGAAAGTTCCAGTCCCTCTTCCAAATGATGGATCAGTGCGTCCATGAGGTGGGCATTCTAATCCCCCATCCGGACAAAAGGAAAGCACGCGACTGGAAAACGTTAGCCTCCAGACCGATCGTTGATTTCGGGATTGTCGCACCCCTCCATCACCCTAGCATGCTTGGCGACCCTTCCGATCTATGACCACCATGACGCCCCTCGGCAGCAATCCGTTCTACAACCGCTTTCTCCTCCTCATCGCTGGCCTGGGCGGGCTCCTCTATGGGATCGACGTGGGGATCATCGCCGGAGCCCTGCCCTATCTTGAGGCCACTTCCGGCTACACCCCGGCGCAGTTGTCCACGGTGGTGGCCGCCGTGCTTCTGGGCAGCGTTGTCTCCTCGCTCTTTGCCGGTCTGCTCGCCGATGTTTTCGGTCGCAAGTCGATCATGATTCTGAGCGCCGCTCTTTTCGTCGCCAGCATCCCCATCATCACCCTTTCCCATGGAATCAACGTGCTGATCGCTGGTCGGCTGCTTCAGGGCATCAGTGGCGGCCTCATCGGCGTGGTCATCCCCCTCTATCTTGCCGAATGCCTGGGGGCAAATTCGCGCGGTAAAGGCACTGGAATGTTTCAACTTCTTCTTACCGTCGGACTCGTCGCCTCCGCCTTGATCGGCCTCTATTTCGCCAACCAGGTGGCTGCGCTAGAGAGCACCGTCGGAGTCGATCCTGCGGCCGTGATCGCGGCAAAGGACGGCGCGTGGCGGCAGATCTTCTGGGTGTCGATCTTCCCGGGTGTCCTGTTCTTCATCGGCGCCTTCTTTGTCTCGGAGTCCCCACGCTGGCTTTTCCGAAAAGGCCGGAAAACCGAAGCCCTGGCCGCCCTCACACGCGGCAGTGGCAACGAAGGCGCTCAGATTGAACTGCAGGAAATGGAGCAAATCGACGCAGCAGCCGTGACCAAGGCCAAAGGCAACACCAGCGGGGACAGCCTGCTCCAGCGGAAGTATCTCCTGCCGTTCGTGCTCGCGCTCATCACGCTGGCCTGCACCCAGGCCACCGGCATCAACTCGGTGCTGGCCTACGCCGTCAATATCTTCCAGCAGGCCGGCCTGACTGGAGCGATTGGAAATCAAGGCAACGTCCTGCTCACCATCGTCAACTGCGTGATGACCGTCGTCGCCGTCGCCCTGGTTGACAAGAAGGGCCGCACGTTCCTGCTGAAAATGGGCACCGCGGGCATCATCGTCGCCCTGGTTGGCGCCGCTCTGACCTTCCGCGGCATCGAGTCGAAAAGTATCAACCTCGCTGACAGGCTCTCCGACTCCCTGAACAAGGAAACGCAGAGCTTCCATCTGGACCTCGCCGCCGCCGGGACAAGGCCGCTGCTTGATGCGGCAGTCCCCGCCGCTTCCGCGCCGAATGGCACGCAGGTCGTTGTGTCCTACAAGTATGGCCCCTATACCAACGTCAAATACGTCCGCGCGCTGAAGGATTCGCAGCTCCCTGCCGTGATCGACATCAGTCCGCCGGCACCAGATGATCTGAAAGACAGCGTCATCGGCGCGTTCTTCCGCAAGCTGCACCTCAACCCCTTCGCCGACATGACGAAAGCCGAAGGTCAGCCGCTTGAAATTGTTGGCGTTAAATACGGGGCGATCCCGAACCAGACCACCGGCTGGATCGTCGCCGGCTGCTTCATCCTGTTCATCGCCTCCTTCGCCTCCGGTCCCGGCGTTTGCGTCTGGCTCGCACTCTCAGAATTGATGCCCACCCGCATCCGCTCCAACGGCATGTCCATCGCCCTCCTCGTGAATCAGGCGGTCTCCACCACCATCGCCGCCGTCTTCCTCCCGACTGTCGGCAAATACGGCTATTCCAGCATGTTCCTCTTCTGGGCCGCCTGCACCGTGATCTACTTCATCACCGCCGCCTTCTTCCTGCCGGAAACCAAAGGAAAGACGCTCGAGGAAATCGAGGAGCACTTCGAGGGAAAGAAATCGAAGTCCTGAAGCGGCCATTAACCCTGGCTTTCTGGCCCTGAAAAAGCGGCGCAATTTCCACCAGTTCCCCCATTCGCTCATTTCTTGTTTTTCATTTTGAAACTCATAAGATTGACATCATGAAAACTTTTGTTAGTCTTCAACACATGAAAACCATCACGGTGCGGGAGATGAAAGCCCGCTGGTCTGAGGTCGAAGCCCAGGTCCGCGAAGGGGAAACCTTTGAGGTGATCAATCGCGGGCGCCCGACGGTGAGGATCATCCCTGCCGCGCCAAGGCGCATCCTGGTGTGGGACGACCACCTCGCCACTGCGATCCCCGGTTCCGGTCGATCGGCGGAGGAGTCCATCAACGCGGATCGGGAGGGAGGCTGGTGACCATGCTCTACCTGGACACCAGCGCCCTTCTCAAACTTTACATCCGCGAGGAGGGCTCCGACGCCGTGCAAGAAAAGATCGCGTCACAGGACCTTCCCCTCCCAATCTGGGAAATCCAAGAGGCGGAACTGATCAACGCCCTTCGATTGAAAACCTTCTGGAAGGAAATCACCACCACCCAAGCCGAGGCCCAGCTCGAGCTCTTCCAAAAGCGACGCCGCCAGGGCCTCTATTTTTTCCCGGACATCGATCGACCCGACCTGATGGGAACCTTTCGCCAACTCAGTGCGGCAACGCCCAGCCTCGGCTGCCGGACTATCGACATCCTCCACGTCGCCTGCGCCGTGGAGATCGACGCAACGGAATTCCTCACCTTTGGTCAAAGCCAGCGCAGCCTTGCCCTTCACGCGGGTCTGAACGTCGTCGATCTGAAATAACCGGTTAGCCAATAGTCGCCATCAGCCCAAGAACCACCGGCCATTGGGGGGATTGATTGAAGGAGGATGATTACTTCGCGGCCTCGATGACGGCTTCCTTCGTCATTCCGAGCTTCTTGAAGACGATGTCGCCAGGGGCGCTGATGCCGAAGCGGTCGATGCCGAGGACCTTGCCTTCAGTGCCGACGTATTTCCACCAGAGACCAGAGACGCCGGCCTCGATGGCGATGCGCTTGGTGACGGTCTTCGGCAGGACGCTTTCACGATACTCGGCGCTCTGGCGGTCGAAGCGCTCAAAGCAGGGCAGCGAAACGACGCGGACCCCGTCACCGAGTTCCGCAGCGGCGGCGATGCAGTATTGAAGCTCCGAACCAGTGGCGAGGAGGATGGTGGTGAGAGCAGCGGTTTCCCGTTTCGCGATGTAGCCACCGCGCAGGGTGCCGTCGCGACGCTCCTCCACACTGAGATGATTCATCAAGGGAATCGCCTGGCGAGTGAGGATGAGAGCGGTGGGACCATCGGTGCGGTGCATGGCGGCGACGAAGGCGCCGGCGGTTTCCTCCGCATCACCCGGGCGGATGACATCAAGGTCCGGGATGACGCGGAGGCCGCTGACGGTTTCCACCGGTTGGTGGGTCGGGCCGTCCTCCCCGACGCCTACAGAGTCGTGGGTGAAAATATAGGTGACCGGGAGCTTCGAAAGTGCGGCCAGACGGATCGCCGGGCGGACGTAGTCGGCGAAGACCAGGAAGGTCGCGCCGCTGCCACGGAAGATGCCGTCGTAGGCGATGCCGTTCAGGATCGATCCCATGGCGTGCTCACGGATGCCGAACCAGATGTTGCGTCCGAGCGGATTCTTGGCCGAGCAGTCGCCACCCTCCTTGAGGTAGTTCTTGGTGGACCCGAAAAGGTCGGCGCTGCCGGTGATGAAGGACGGCATGACCTTGGCCACGGCGTTGATGACGGTGGCACCAGCGGAACGAGTGGCGTCCTTGTAGTCGGCGGGGAAGGTCGGGATTTTCTCGGAAAGGTCGGCGGGCACGGAAAGCGCGATGCTTTCGGTGAGTTCGGATGCAAGCGCTGGATTGGCGGCGGACCAGGCAGCATAGGTGGCCTGCCAGGCTTCGAACTCGACCTTCGAGATAGCCTTTTTCCCAGCGAAGAACGCACGGACCTCGTCGGACACATAGAAATGCTCGGCGGGAAGTCCAAGACCGGCGCGGGCGGAGTCGATGAACTTCGCGCCGCCTTCACCGTGAGCCTTGGCGGTTCCGGCGACTTCAGGGATGCCCTTGCCGATGAGGGTCTTGGCGATGATGACCTTCGGGCGACCGTTCTTGGTGGCCTTCGCAGTGGCGATGGCACCGGCGATGGCGGCGAAGTCGTGACCGTCGATGGTCACGGCATCCCAGCGTTGGGAGGCGAAATACTGCTCGGCGTTCTCGCCCTGAGTGACATCGGCCATCGCATCGAGCGTGACGTCGTTGGAGTCATAGATGAGCACAAGATTGTCGAGACCGGCATGACCGGCGAAGGCGATCGATTCCCTCGCCACGCCTTCCTGAAGGCAGCCGTCGCCGTGGAGAGCGAAGATATGCTGGTCGAAGATGACGTGGTCGGTGGTGTTGAATTTCGCGGCGGCGCGCTTTGCAGAAAGCGCGAATCCGACAGCATTGCCGATGCCCTGCCCGAGCGGGCCGGTGGTGGCCTCGACGCCGACCGTTTCAAACGACTCCGGATGGCCCGGGGTGTGCGAGCCGAGCACGCGAAAATTCTTCAACTCCTCCAGCGAGAGCGCGTAACCGGAAAGGTGCAGCCAGCTATAGAGAAACATCGATCCGTGGCCGGCGGAGAGAATGAAGCGGTCGCGATTGAGCCACTTCGGAGCGTCCGGATAATAGCGCATCGATTCACCGTACAAGACCGCGCCGATTTCCGCACAGCCAAGTGGCAGGCCGAGATGACCGGAGGAACAGGCGTGGACGGCATCCATGGCAAGGCCACGGGCTTGGGCTGCGGCGTTGGCGAGCAAACTGGTATTCATTGGCGGTCAGAGAGTGGAAACGGGGCGAGACCGTAGAGGTCCAGCGTCGGATGACAAGCCGGGTTTCCGTCTCACGCACGGGACTCTGTCATTTGCCGGATGAATCCACCTCATTTCCGTCACTTTGTTCTTGAAATGATCCCCCGTCTCGGGTTTTTTCCGCCCGCACCGCAACTTACGACCCGTTCGTCTATCGGTTAGGACTCCAGGTTTTCATCCTGGCAAGAAGGGTTCGACTCCCTTACGGGTCGCCATCGTGCGAAAACAAGCCACCGGACTCCGGTGGCTGTTTCGTTTCGGGCGTTTCCGTCTTCCCCATGTTCAGGCTTGGACCCAACCGCCGGCAGTGCTCATGCTCCGGACATGGACGCGATTGAAAAAGCACGCCGGGTCATCGGCATCGAGACGGAGTCGCTGCAACGTCTGGCGGATCGGCTTGATTCCTCCTTCGGGGCTGCCGTCGAGTTGCTGAAGGAAACGCTCGACCAACGCGGCAAGATCATCGTTGTCGGCGTGGGGAAATCCGGAAACATCGGCCACAAGATCGCCGCCACCCTCAATTCCACCGGTGCCACCGCCGTCGTCTTGAATTCCCTCAACGCCCTCCACGGCGACCTCGGCCTCCTCTCCGACGGCGACGCGATCATCGTGCTTTCTTACTCCGGAGAAACCTTGGAAATGCTCGACCTTCTGCCCTTCATCAAGCGCTTCGACGTCCGCATCATCGCCCTCACCGGCAAGACCGATTCCACACTTTCCCGGCACAGCGATATCACGCTCGACACCTCGGTCGAACGCGAAGCCTGCCCGCTCAATCTCGCGCCCACTTCCTCCTCCACCGCCATGTTGGTGATGGGCGATGCTCTCGCGATGGTCCTGCTCGAGGCACGCGGCTTCACCGAGGAGGACTTCGCCCGCTACCACCCCGGCGGAGCGCTCGGACGGGCTTTGCTGACAAAGGTCTCTGACATTATGCGCATCGGTGGCGAACTCGCGACCGTCGGCGAGTCCGCTTCGATTCGCGAAGTCCTCGCCGCCATGACTGCCACGCGTTCCGGTGCCTGCCTGATCCTGACGAAAAGCGGGGCGTTGGCAGGCATTTTCACCCATGGTGACTTCGCCCGCTGTTTCCAGCAGAACCCCGACATCGCGGACCGACCCGTCAACGACTTCATGACCCGCAAGCCGGTCAGCGTCCACGCCGACTCCCTCGCCGCCGAAGCCGTGAAAACCATCGGCCGCAACCGCATCGATGACGTGGTGGTCCTCGACGCCGACGGTCGCCCGGTCGGACTGATCGACAGTCAGGACCTCGCACGACTGAAAATCGTTTGAGTAAAAACGCGGGTGGGACCTGCTGGCTTTTCTGACAAAATTTACAGAATTCTGCAGAATTGACGGAGGAAAAGCTAAGGATTCAAAGGTCTGGAGATCCATTTTGTGCATTTCGAAAATTCTGTTGATTCTGTTAATTCTGTCGAAGAACTGCGCGAGTCCATTGGCGAGCCACATTTTTCGGACAAGTGTTCAAATGACACAAACAGCCCCTTGATTCTTTAACATTCCCAAAGTATCAAGACGGCCACCGCATGGCCCGGCACCGTTCCCTCAAGCTGTCCGACCGACTGTCGAAAAATCGTCGGCGCGAACGACTTTTGTTCGGCGAGGTCCTGCGCGCCGCCAACCAGCGTGCCCACGATCAGGCCAATCGCCGGATTGGAAAACGCGGCCAGAAATCGGTTCAGGCCGCCATCGCCGCCTCCGACCCTACACCAACCGCGGAGCCCTCAATCGAGCACGACCTCGATCACATGTCCTTCGTCAACCGCCTCATGCGGTGGATCTGTGGCCTGATCCTCATCCCCTTCGGCTGGGTCACCACCTGGACCTTCTTCGGACAATTCTCGCACGCCGCCATCGACCGAGGCTTCTGGCAAACCTCCGCGTTCTGGTACTTCGCCACCGGAGCCCTGCTGATGGGCGGCTGGTTCCTATCCGGCCTGCTCCAATCGGCGTTCCTCTACCTCTACGTCCTCGGCCACGAGCTCACCCACGCCATCTTCGTTTACCTGTTCCGGGGAAAGGTCACCGGTTTCCACGTCAGCCTCGAAGGTGGCTACATCACGACCAACAAGACGAACCTGATCATCGCGCTCTCGCCATACTTCGTGCCGTTCTGGTCGGTCGTCGCCGTCGCGATCTTCCTGCTCTTCCGCCACACCACCGGCCTGCCACTTCACGCCGACAAAGTGCTCTTTGCCGCCATCGGCATCACCTGGACCTTCCACTTCGTCTGGACCCTGTGGATGATCCCGCGCGACCAACCGGACCTGAAGGAGAACGGCACCTTTTTCTCCCTCGTCGTCATCTACCTGGCCAATCTCCTCGTCATGGCCCTGCTCCTCTGCCTCGCCGCCGATTCTCCCTGGCAAAGCGCGAAAGACTTCGCCCATGAATGGGTCCGCCATGCTGCCGTTTGGGGCGAGATGGCTTGGAGATGGATCGGGGATCGGAGATAAGAAATCCAGATCCCCGAGCCCGCTCCAGCATCCGCCAGAGTCTTGACGATTGATGACCGACGATTGCTGATTTTTGAATGGAATAGGGCGGGCGCCTCCATCGCGCCATTCCCCTCTTCTCCCAAATCAACAATCCGCAATCAACAGTCGTCATTCATCAATCCCGATCTCCAATCTCCAATCCCCAATCCCCGATCCCCGATCCTCTTCCAAAATCGTCACCCTTCCGGCCATGCAGGTCTGCGGGAAAAGGTTAAGTTTTGCGTGTTGATCCCTCACACGCCATGAACAACCTCATCCACCCAGCGCCCATCCCCGACACCACCCCGGTCGCCTCCGAACTATCAATCACCGGCATCTGGGACTCCGCCGGCATTGCCGATCTCATCCGCTCAAAGTCCAGCCAGGGCGAAACCCCGGCCTTCCTTTTCCTTGGAAAAGCCGAAACCGCCCTCCTCCGCCAGCACCTCGCCGAAGCCTTCGGCGAGGAAGCCGTCGTCACCCTCAAGGCCAGTTACTACCAAGGGCTCGAGGTAATCCCCTTGGAATGCGAATCGTTCGTCTTCGCTGGCGGTCGCAAGACACGCCGCATCCTCCAGGACCCCATCTCCCGCCGCCCCGCCTGGCAGGATCGGGAAATCTCCGGCCTCTGGCAGATGCGAATCGACTGAGCCATTCAACTTTCCAAATTTCCGCTTCCCAAATCCCCGCTTTCCGGCATTCTCCCGCCCCTGCCGCGTCGGAAACGTGGAGGAACCGCATTCCAATGAAAAAGGATCTTCATCCCAAATACAGCCCGGCCGTGTTCGTCGACATGACGACCGGCGCGCGCTTCATCACCCGCTCCTACAAGGAGTCGGCCAAGAAGGAAGTCATCGACGGCGTTGAGCACAGCGTCATCTCAATGGGCATCACCTCGAACTCCCACCCGTTCTTCACGGGTCAAAAGCAGTTCGTCGATACCGAAGGTCGCATCGACAAGTTCACGAAGCGCTTCGGCGCTGTCCGTCGCGTAGGCAAGCCAAAGCTCGACGCTTGATGCCACTCACCGGACCCGCTCCGGTGACAACGGTTTTCCCAAAATGCCCGTCCGCACCCCGCGGCCGGGCGTTTTGCTTGGCGTCGCGCCCTTTCACCGCTTTGCTCCATCCGTGCTCGCGAAACGCATCATCCCCTGTCTCGACGTGACCGACGGCCGCGTCGTCAAAGGTGTCAACTTCATCGACCTCATCGACGCCGGCGATCCGGTCGAGTGCGCCATGGCCTACAATGCCCAGGAAGCCGATGAGCTCGTCTTTCTCGACATCACCGCCTCGTCCGACAACCGCAACACGATGGTCGACGTGGTTCGCCGCACCGCCGAACACTGCTTCATTCCCCTCACCGTCGGCGGCGGCATCCGCAGCGTCGACAATATGCGGGAAATGCTCTGGGCCGGCGCGGACAAGGTCGGAGTGAACACTTCCGCCGTGAACAACCCATCGCTGGTCGATGCCGGAGCCAAGGCCTTCGGCAGCCAGTGCATCGTCGTCGCGATCGACGCGAAACGCGAAGGCTCGGGAAAATGGGGCGTCTACACCCACGGCGGCCGCACCCCGGTCGGGCTCGATGCTGTCGAGTGGGCGATGGAAGTCTGGCGGCGCGGAGCCGGGGAAATCCTCCTCACCAGCATGGACTCCGACGGTACCCAGGCCGGCTACGATCTGGAACTCACCGCCGCCGTCTCGAGGGCCGTCGGCATTCCGGTCATCGCCAGCGGTGGTGCCGGCAACCTCGATCACATGGTCGACGTGCTTGAGAAGGGGCGAGCCGATGCCGTGCTCGCCGCCAGTATTTTCCACTTCGGAAAGCACACCGTCGGCGAGGCCAAGCGACATTTCGCAACCCGTGGGATTCCCGTGAGACCGCCGGTTTCCGCCGGAATTCTCTGAAAATGTTTTTTCTTGCGTCAGCGCTTCCTGTAGCTCATAGGCTTGTGTGTTCACACGGCGTAAGAGGTGCGGACACGCTTCGCTGGTCTCACGCCATGGTCTCAGGAAGCGATTATCGTGATGGCGTAATCTGAGAATAGACGAAAATGGACATCTACGTGGGCAACTTGCCCTACACCGCGACGGAAGAGGACATCACAGGTCTCTTTGCCTCGTTTGGCCCGGTCGAACGGGTCAAAATCATCACAGACCGTGAAACCGGACGCTCGAAGGGATTCGCGTTTGTAACCCTCGGTGACCAGAGCCAGATCGAAGCTGCGGTCGAAGCCCTGAACGAATACGACCTCCAGGGCCGCGCCCTCCGTGTCAACGCATCCGAACCGAAGGAAAACAAGCCCTTCGGTGGTGGTGGTGGCGGTGGCTATCGTGGTGGAGGCGGCGGAGGCGGCGGCTACAAAGGTGGCGGCGGCGGTGGCGGCTGGGATTGAGCCCTGACACACCCTCCCAAAGAACTTTTCCCACACCCGGCTTCGAGAGAGGCCGGGTGTTTTTTGTG
>Ga0209829_10000082_pt1 | contig 79841 bp, 65 predicted proteins | sample C_140205_EF_Meta_FD_187311 | JGI IMG/M metagenome (GOLD analysis project Ga0209829, IMG submission 187311) | Freshwater microbial communities from Lake Croche, Canada to study carbon cycling - C_140205_EF_MetaG (SPAdes) (version 2) | ecosystem: Environmental > Aquatic > Freshwater > Lake...
GGACCCTAGCCCTTTTGATTCACCAGAAATATCCAGCACTGGATCGAACAAGTCAGGGATTTTGGCTTCTAGTCGATTCCAAGGAACGGAGTAATCATCCGATCCCATGGTAGAAATAGGACTGTTGATGCTAAGTGAACGCCCCTTGATCTGAAGAGCACCTTGTATGTCAGATAACGCGGGCCAATCGTTCAAGGACAATGCTGATGATTTGAAAATGGTTTTAGGCACATAATTGAGATGGATATGGTTCAAGCGTGCATCAATATTGAAATCGCCCTGAGAGGGATGTTTATAGGGTATGGACTCTATTGGACCTTTGATCTTGATGGTTCCTTTATCAATCAATCCAGCGACAATAGATTCTTTTAAATAAGTTCTAACACTGGGATTGACCGAAAGTGGCAGGTACTTGTACAAAGTTTTTGCGTCAAGCCTACTAATTTTTGCATTCAAATCAAGAAGACCTAAGTAAGATGGACTAAATTGTGAAAGCTTGGGGTGGTTCCAGTCAAATGAGAAATTCATGTCCCCGTTCTGGTTCACAAGTCTTCCATTGCTTACATTCAGATGAAGTTTGTTGTCTGATAGAGTCCAATCGAGATGAGAAGAAAATTGAGAGATGTCTACGTAAGCTTGCTCTAAAGCTCCAGCAAGCTCTAAATATCCGTTGTTGATTTCAAGCTTGGCTGTGCCGGAAGACTCTGAGAAAGAAAAGCTTCCCTTTAAACCCTTGAAGTGAGGTATGTTGGAAAAATAATCTGAAAGAGGGTGCTGAATGGATGAGTCTGTTGATTTAATTTTGAAATTGTTGCTGGCTTGAGAAGACTCAGAAAAAGACAGGGAAGAGAGTGAAGGGTTGCGTTCAAAATTAGCAACAACACCTTTAAAGCGAAAATGCTTGATGCGTTGAAATGGATTGTCAGCCTCAAAATGAATTGGAGGTGAAGAACTGGAGCTTGAATCGGTTTGACGATTTCGATTGGAAAAAGGGTTGAGGAGTTTTTTCGAGTTTTCAAGCCATTTGGGCAGAGGCGAGTTCAAGACGTTGGACGGGTCCTGTGGCTTGGAGCTTCCCCAAACACCATTGAGGTGTTCAACATTACCTTTGATGCTCAAGGATGTTAGTATCTTGTTGATTTGAAGGGAAGCGGGGAAATTTTTGAAAAATTTACTGAGATTTTCAAGATTGGCATTTCGGATCTCAATCTCACCTTTGCTTTGAGAGCCAAATGGATCTGTCAAGTCAGAAATAGCAAGCCGGTAATTAGAAAAATCCCAACTTTCATTGCGACCTAGAAAAGACATGGTTAAGTGCTCGGTTAACCATTCTTGACCTGTCAGCCAAGGAGCTGTTTTAAGTCTTCCAGAAATTGAAGAAATATTAAAAGGAAGGCTTGGGTTAAAAAATGCGGTTTGAATATTTTCAAGATGAAAGTCAAAAAGTTGATTGGTGGTTTTACCATTTTGAAAATCAACCCAGGCTCTTACCCACCCGGACCCTTTAGAAATTTCAAATTTGCTTTGTAGATCAAAAAGTGACAAAACTTCAGCCAAATCAAACCGCTCAGATTGAAAATAAGATTGGCCCGTCCATTGACTCCACTGCCCAGGATGAAGGCTTAAAAGAGGTTGTCTAAATTGAGCACGTAAACTAACGCGATCTGATGTAAACGTTGGTGGAGAAGCATCCAAGCGAAACTGATGGTCGATCAATCCATTTTGAATGATCAAATTGACGTCATTGACTTTCAGCTCTAGGTTCTTATTTTTTTCATCGATCCAAGTGACTCGTGTATTGGTGACCGAGATGTCTCGGATAGAGAAAAAATGATCAGATAAATCGGTGCTGCTGTTGTCCTGAAGGGTAATACCAGCAAACTCTAAGGTGCCATCTGCGAGCCTCTTAAGGGTCACCTCAGAATCTTCAACGTACAGTTTATCAAGTGCAAGACGCAGGATCGACTGAGTGGACAAAGACACCCAAGCCCGATTAATATGCATCATTGGAACACCAGCAGCATTGAATGTTGCGAGGTCTAGGATTTCAAAACTAGGGAAAAGGCTATTGGAAATAGCTCGAATTTCACCAATTTTGATCGAGGTTCCTATTTTTGCAGAAATAGAGTTTTCGATGTCAACTCTAAAACGGTCGATATTTGGGGCTATCAGCAAGTGAAGTGCAAGTCCAAAGCCTAAAAGAAGTGTCCAAAATGCAAGGCATAGCCAAAAAAAGACGCTGGAAATAATCCAGAAAATATTTAAAGCACGGTGGCTTGAAATTGATTGGAAATTAGGAAATTGGAGCATTGGAATCAAATGCAAGGAAATATGCAATGAATACAATTATTACAGGGTTAGAAGCAAAATTAACGCCATATTCAAATTCTGTAAAAAAGAAAGCAAATTTGAGGCTAGGTTCTCGATTTTTTAACCGCATCAGCCGCCGATATGAGAAAGAAAGATCCGTCTTTGAATTCAACCATTTTGGCCTTTTTGAACATGAAAAGGTCTTAGAAGTACTTCAAAAAACATATCCAATCGAAACTTGCTTAAGAATATTAAGACAGTTGGTTCAGCAAGAGCTGCTTAAATTGGATTGCGAGTCAGATTTATCACTTGAAGAAGTGATGTCAAGAATATCCAAATTGGCAGAGTTCTCCTTGCTCAAAGCAAGCGAAAGCATCAACGGACAACTTTGGCATTCATATGGCATACCCACCAATGATGATGGATCCATGTGCCAAATTGCGATCATTTCAATGGGAAAGCTAGGAGCAAAAGAGCTCAATGTATCGAGCGACGTTGACCTGGTGTATGTCTATGAGATGGAGGGTCAGACGCAAATTGATCCTAAAAAAAGTGGGCAAAAAAGTATTTCAAATCAAGAGTACTATCTGAAATGGTCAATGGCCATGCAAAAAATGATTTCTGTGATAACGGAGCATGGGTTTGTATTTCGTATTGATTTGGACCTACGACCCTATGGCAAAGATAGTGCAAGTGTTTTATCTTTAAATGCTTTGGAGGAGTATTTTCAAAAAAATGCAAGGCCCTGGGAAAGATTCGCGTGGCTGAAAGCTAGAGTCCTAGGAGCTGAACAATTCATCTTTAAAAATAAGTTCAGCGAAAAAGCTTACGCAGTGATTGATTCCTTTGTTTATAGGCAATACGCTGACTTTCAATTGAAAGATTCATTGCGAGAAATACATTCAAAAATTCAAAAACAAGCAAGCGTCAGTTCAAATCTAAAAGATATCAAATTGGGGCGTGGCGGCATTCGAGAAATTGAGTTCGGTGTTCAATTGTTTCAAGTGATGTATGCTGGGACGCGACCAGAATTAAGAACAAGGTCTACGTTCGAAGCTTTGAAATATTTGTCAACGTATAAGTTAATGACAAATCATCAGTGTGAACAATGGGAGGTGAGTTATAGATTCTTGAGAACTTTAGAGCACAGAATCCAATACTTAGATGACCAGCAAACGCACAAATTACCTGAGCAAGATAGTGATTTGACATGGGTTGCTGACACCATGGGTTATGAAGACCTACAGCAGTTGAATAAAACTTTAGTCAACGTATGCAATTACGTACAAGATGAATTTGATCAATTGCTGAACTCAGCGAGTGTAGTCAAAGAGGTAGTTCATTCGTCATTTGAGAAAGAGGCTAACAATGTAATCATCAACATGGGTCATCAACTTGTTGAGCAAATAGAAATATCTTCACAGATCACAATGGAAGCAACTAGAGATCTTGAGTTGAAGATGGATGCGATTAAAAATATCAGAAACTTGTGTGAAAAATGGTCTAAGCAACTGATCATCACAAATGAGCAAGAACAAGGAAACAGAACCGATACACAAGCAATCAACCAGTTAAAACGAAATAAAAATTTATGGCTTTGTGAGTTGATTGAGAGAAACATTGCTTGGCTTAAACGATCCGAAGTGACTTATATAGAAATCAATCATTGGTTTGATTGGATTGACGTTATATTTAAAAGAGAGAACTATCTATCCTTGCAAATGCAGCACCCTAAAGTTCAGCTGGATATAAGTCATTTAATGGGGGCGTCGTCGTGGTGCAGGCGTTATTTAAAGTATTACCCTAGTGTTATTGAACAATTGGTGAATGATGATGGGAAACCCATCAGACTAAAAAGTGAAGACTTTATAGAATTAATGAACAAGCGCCGAGATGTTATCAACATCAACACTGAAAAAGAAGATGAAGAGCAATTATTGAGAATGTTGCGTAGGGAACATCACGCTTGCTTGTTCAAGATACTCGTTGCGGATTTGAATGGGAAACTTTCGATAGAGGAGATCTCTGACGATTTATCTGAGTTAGCGGAAGGTGTCTTGAATGTATGTGTTGGCTGGATATGGAGTCGGATGAGTCATCAAGATACATTGTTAAGTAAATCTCAAAACCCACCATTGGCAATCATCGGATATGGAAAACTAGGTAGCAAAGAGTTGGGATATGGAAGTGACTTGGATTTGGTTCTTCTTTATGATGAAACCGATCATGAGTCAATGGAAAAAATACCAATCTTAGCAAGGCGTTTGATCTCGTGGATGACACTGAAAACCTCTGATGGTGACTTGTATGAAATCGATAACGCGTTAAGACCTAATGGAAGTGCAGGGCTTTTGGTCAGTTCGTTTGATGCTTTTGAAAAGTATCAAAGGCAGTTGGATCAAAACAGTGCATGGACTTGGGAGCATCAAGCTTTAACAAGAGCTCGTTTTTATGTTGGCAAACATTCATTAAAGGAAAGATTCGAAGCGATAAGGCAAGAGGTCTTGTCGTTAAAGCGGTCAAATGTAAATCTGCTAGTTGATGTCTTCGAAATGCGGAAAAAACTGTGGTTGTCGCATAAAGCCAAGATTGGTTTTTTCAATGGAAAATTCAGTCCTGGAGGCATGATTGATGTTGAATTTGTTGTTCAATATTTAATACTTGCTCATGCCAATAGTCACGTAGAGTTGACACAAAATATCGGGAATATTGGCTTGTTGAAAGTGGCAGAAAACAAGGGCTTGATACCCTTGGGCTTGGGTGATCAAGCTGGGGATGCATATCGAGTATTGAGAAAAAACCAGCATGCAACAAGCTTGCAAGAGAAAAGCTTTGAAATCAACGACGGATCTTTAAAAGATGAAGAAAAAACGATCAAAAAATTGTGGTTGTGCTTTTTTGATGCTTATTGGTGAAGTACTCAAAGGCGATTGAGTTTTTTACCTAATATTTTGTCAATAAGTCCCGTTGTAGAGTATCCATCAACAAAATTGATGACCTGCGCATGTCCTCCATAAGACTTGACAAAATGAGTTTCAGGTAAGATGCTCATGTCATAGTCACCTCCCTTGACAAGCAAGTCAGGACGGATGATTTTTATGATTTCAAGAGGGGTATTTTCATCAAACCAAGTCACGTAAGAGACGCTTTCAAGGGCTGCAATTACTTGTATTCTGTCTGTCAAGGTGTTGAGTGGACGATCATCTCCCTTACCTAGCGCGCGCGCAGAGGCATCCGTATTAAGACCCACAATTAAAGTTTTACCGAGTTGACTTGCTAAATCGAGGTAAGTTACATGTCCACGATGCAGGACATCAAAAACACCATTTGTAAAAACTGTCGAACCCAAAGATTTAATTCCACTTAAGTGATGGCTAAGTTGATGCGGATCTAGAATTTTTTGCAAAAATTGAGGTTTGTTCATATGTAAATGTTTAAATATGTATAAACTTGGTATCAGAAGGTTATTCTAAACACTTAAATCCTCAACAAAAGTGACGTTGTATAAACTGTCTATTAGAAAATCCGGCATACAAATAGCCAAAGCTTGAAGTCAATAAATTTAAATTCATGAAAAAAAATACTCTATCCATTTTATTGATACTTGCATGTCAAGTGTCGATCCATGACACTGCATTCTCGCAAACCAAGTCAAATGCAGCAGCATTTGCTGATGAGGTTTCGATGACAAAGTGTCCATCTATCTTGAATCAAAACGTATTGAGGTTACAAGACGAAAAGCCTCAAAGCTTGTGTCAATACACTGGAAAAGTTGTTTTGATCGTCAATACTGCAAGTTATTGTGGCTTTACGCCTCAATACAAAGGTCTGGAAGCCTTGTATGAAAAGTATAAGGGTGACGGACTGGTTGTCTTAGGTTTTCCTTCCAACGACTTTGCCCAAGAGCCTGAGAGCAATCAACAAATTGCTGACTTTTGTGAAAATACATTTGGAGTCAAGTTTCCGATGTTTACAAAAACAGCGGTCAAAGGAGAGTCAGCCTCAAAACTATACAAAGATTTAGCCGTCGCAACTAAAACAACGCCAAAGTGGAATTTTTACAAGTACCTTATCTCTAGAGATGGACAAATAATTAAGAGCTATGGAAGCATGACTGGGCCGCAAGATAAATCATTTATTAAAGACGTAGAGCTGAGCTTGAATGAAAAGCATATTAAGTAATCAAGAAAATGAGTGTTTTCAATAAAAAAGTAGCCATTGTTGGTTCCGGGGTTTCCGGTTTATCTGTGGCTTATTTTTTGCGCGATAAAGTCGAAGTTACCCTTTACGAAAAACAAGATTATTTCGGTGGTCATGCAAATACGGTAGATGTAGCACTAGAGACAACAAAAAATATCATTGAAACCTATGGTGTTGATACAGGATTTTTGGTCTTCAATGAAAGAACCTATCCTGGATTGATACAAATGTTTGAAGAAATGAATGTGAAGACATTCCCATCAGACATGTCATTTTCTGTTCAAGCCAAAGTAGATTGGCTCAGCAGAAAACTTGAGTGGAGCGGTTCTAATTTAAATTCAGTTTTTGCTCAGAGAAAAAATATTTTTAGCTTTAAGTTCTGGTTGCTCTTGAAAGAAATCATCAGATTCAATGAATTGACAACAAATTATGTACAAAATTTCTCAAGCTCGAATCTGGATCAAAACTACTCACTGAATTTGAAAGAGTATTTAAAAAATAATAAGTTTGGTAAGATATTTCAAGAGGGTTATTTATTGCCAATGCTTGGATGTATCTGGAGTTGTGAGCCAGAAACTATGCTTGAATTTCCAGCCATCAGCTTAGCTCGCTTTTGTCATAACCATGGACTTTTGCAAGTCCAAAATAGACCGCAATGGTTTACAGTAGAAGGTGGCTCCAAGAACTATGTCAAAAAAATTACAGATCAAATAGTCGATAAGCGATTAAATTGTGAAGTAGTAAAAATTGAAAGATTTCAAAAGGACGGCAATGAAAAAGTACGTGTTTACACAGAAACCCGCTTTGAAGAATTTGATGCTGTTGTCCTAGCGACGCATGCGCCGCAAGCGATAAGAGTTTTGGGTGATCCAAGCATCAAAGAGCTTGAAATTCTAGAATGTATCAAAACAAAACAAAATGAAGCAATTCTTCATATGGATCAATCGATCATGCCCAGTAAGAAAATTGCTTGGGCTGCTTGGAATTTTGAAAATTTACATGTGTCGGATCAGTCCAGGGACACCGGCGTATGCTTGCATTACTGGATCAACAAACTTCAACCCCTTCCATTCAAGGAAAATCTATTTGTTACATTGAATCAGCGCCGTCATATTGATGAAAGTAAGATACTGAAGCGCATCCAATATGCGCACCCAGTTCTAGATGAAAAGGCCGTCAGAGCGCAAGCCAAAATGGCAGAAATAAATGGTCACAAGAAGACTTGGTTTGCTGGAGCATGGATGGGTTATGGATTTCACGAAGACGGCTTACAAGCGGGTAAACTCGCTGCGAACAAAATCATCAAGGACTTGAACTTAGGAGTGCTTGTGTGACGGAGCAAGCTTACATCGGTTTTGGACAGGTTAGGCACGAAAGGAGTCGACCAAAACGCCATCATTTCAACTATCCTAGTTACTTTATCTATTTGCCAATGCGTCGATTGAGTCCATCTACCCATCCATTTTTGACCATCAATAAATTTTCTGGTTTGTCTTTTTATGATGCAGACCATGGCGATCCTACATCCCCAAAAGGACGTAGTTCACTTGAGTGGTTTGAAAACGTTTTAGATCAATATGGTATTACTGGCGTGGATGGTGAAATTTGGCTGCAGTGTTTTCCACGGGTTTGGGGATACGCATTTAAACCTGTGAGTTTTTGGTATGGTTATAGTGAGAACAAGGAACTGAAAGTTGTTTTGGTCGAGGTCAATAATACGTTTGGTCAAAGGCATTGTTACTTGATTGAATCGCCAAAACTTGGACAAGAATATTTTGCAAAAAAAGTTTTTCATGTGTCCCCATTTATACAAACGGAGGGAGAGTATCGATTTAGATTTATGTCAAGTCAGAACGATAAAGACAAAAGCTTGAATGGTTTAAAGATGCTTGTCAGGATCGATTATTTGGATGACAAAGGATTGTTACTTAAAACCAGTGTGAGTGGTATCTTGGAAGAGTTATCAAAAATGAGTAAAAGAAAAGCACTTTTACGCTACCCTTTGATGACATTTGGTGTGATTTTGAAAATTCACTTTCAGGCCTTGATTTTGTGGATGAAAGGCGCTAAATTTCATGCACTTCCGACTTTACCTGAGGACTTTATCACTTTCGGTAAATCGGTGACTTCAGTAAATTAAAAAAATAAATCTTTCAAAAACAAAGAGTTGAATTAAGGTCTCCTTTAAGGGCCAATTTAAATAACAAGGAAATATAGTGAGTAAATTTATTTTATTTTTGATGGAGCGCGTGAAATTGTTCCGTGTTGCCAGTTGTGTAACTTTTCTTGCATTGATGTTGACCGTGCAAGGTTGTTCAAGTCCCAGTGTATTGACCTACAAAAATGAAAGGCCACAGTTGAACTTGAAAGAGTTCTTCAACGGTGAGGTCAAAGCGTGGGGTATATTTACCGATAGAAACGGAGAAGTCATTAAAAGATTCACGGTCCTTATGAATTGTTCTTGGGTCGGAGATGAAGGTGTTTTAGATGAAAAATTCCTTTATTCTGATGGAACTCAACAACAAAGGATATGGAAATTAAAGGATTTAGGCGGCGGTTCATACCAAGGGACGGCAGACGATGTGATTGGTCTTGCAAGTGGTAAAAGCAGTGGAAATGCACTTCAGTGGAAATATATTCTCTCCTTGCCGGTTGACAACAACAACTGGGAGGTTCAATTTGAGGACTGGATGTATCAGATTGACGAAAAAGTCATGCTGAACAAAGCGCGCATGTCAAAGTGGGGAATTTATTTGGGCGAGGTGACGCTTTCTTTTTCTAAAGAGGCCCCAGTTGCAAAGCAACAAAATCAATGAAGCCCCTTAATTTACCCATTGTCGACTGGGCCAATAAAAGTGTTTGGCTGATAGGTGCTTCAAGTGGTATTGGAATGGCTTGTGCATTGGAATTGGCCAGCTTGGGTGCTAAGGTTGCAGTATCGGCAAGGAGCATGGAGGCATTGAACGCTTTCGTACGTGATCACTCATCAGGCATAGCGGTTGATATCGATGTGATGAACATCAACAGTATTGAAAAGGCATTCAATGTCGTAAAAAATCATCAAGGCATTGATGTCGTCATTTATTGTGCGGGCCATTATTTAGAACAAAGTGCAGCTCAATATAATTTAGCGGAAATGATCAAGCACAACGACATCAATTATTTGGGTTTATGCCGAGTCTTGTCTTATATATTGCCTCCTTTGAGGGCCCAGGGTTATGGCCACATCGGCATTATCTCCAGTGTTGCCGGCTATCAAGGCTTGCCTAAAAGTTTGGCCTATGGGCCCACCAAAGCCGCTTTGATCAATTTGAGTGAATCCTTGTACTTTGATCTACATGAGCTGGGGATTGGCGTGAGCCTCATCAACCCAGGTTTTGTACAAACCCCGTTAACTGCTCAAAACAACTTTCATATGCCTGCTTTGATTTCTGCGGATGTTGCTGCTAGAGAGATGATCAAGGGTTGGCGCAAGGGCGATTTCGAAATTCATTATCCGAAACGATTCACAAGGGTTCTAAAACTCTTAAAACTTTTCCCATATGCTCTCTACTTTAAATTGATCAAAAGTGCGACCAAGCAAAGTAAGGTGTGAGAATAAATATGAACCCGATAGAATTAAAAGTTAAAGAATTGGTTTATTTTTATGAAAATATATCAATGAATAACTTATCTGAGATCAAAGGACTCTACTCAGATCAGGCAAGCTTTAAAGATCCATTCAATGAAGTTGTGGGGCACAACAAAATCATTCAATTGTTTGAGCATATGTTCAATACAACTCAAGCTCCATCCTTCAGCGTTAAAGAAGTTGTGACGCAAGGAGAGCAATCTTTTTTAACATGGGAATTTACTTACTCCTTGAAAGACTGGTCACCAAATGAGCAAAGGGTCATTCATGGGGCAAGTCATCTCGCATGGACCTCTGATGATTTGAGCCATTGGAGGGTGAAGATGCATCGTGATTATTGGGATGCTGCAGAGGAGGTCTATGAAAAAATCCCCTTGCTTGGACATGTTTTGAGATGGCTCAAGAAAAAAATAGGAACTGATTTATGAGTGCGGTTCAGTTTCAATAAAAGACGCGCGAGTTTTTATTTTTTCAAAAAGACGGCCAAGTTCAGGGTGTGAGTCTCGCCAATTCAAATCCGGAAACCTAAAGTCTAAATAGCCCAAACTACAGCCCACCGAAATATCAGCCAAGCTCAGATGAATGCCGCAACAAAAAGGTTTATCACTCAAGCCTTTCTCCATGGCAGCAAGACTTGTCGTGACTTTTCCCATTTGTCGATCAATCCAGGCTTTAGAACGCTCTTGCTCGCTTCGACCAGCCCAAGTTTGCTCGAGACGCGCCAAAATACATGCGTCTAAAACGCCGTCTGATAAGGCCTCCCAAGTTTTTACTTCCGCCCTTTCTCTGCCGCTGCTAGGGATCAATTTACCAACGGGCGAAAGGGTGTCCAAATATTCAACGATGACTCTGGAGTCAAACAACGCCTCCCCGCCTTCCATGATCAAGCAGGGAACTTTGCCCAGAGGATTAAATTCAGATATTTGGGTTTGGGTAGACCAGACTTCTTCGTGTAAGAGTTGATAGTCAAGTTTTTTTTCGGCCATCACGATACGAACCTTGCGCACGTAAGGGCTTGTAATTGCACCAATAAGTTTCATTTTTAAAATTTGTAGATAGAGAACGATTCTAAGGTGTGGCCTTAAACTTGTGTTGTGTCATAGCGACGAGTTAAAGCATGAATACCATATAAAAAGTTTGTTTATACCATTTCAATTCTGGGTCCAATAGGATGGCATTCATGGAGCTTAAAATGTTTAGATGAACTATTCTCCCTTACTTGCATTATCGCCTTTGGATGGTCGGTACGCGGCCAAAGTGTCCAGTTTAAGACCCATTATGTCGGAAATGGGCTATATACAGCGACGTGTACAAGTAGAAATCACTTGGTTCATTGCTTTAAGTCAATTGGGCTTGAGTGAGTGCCCCCCTTTTTCTAAAGAAAGTAAAGCCTATTTGATTGGCTTGTTTCAAAACTTTACCCACGAACATGCTCTTGAAGTCAAAGAAATCGAAAAAACCACCAATCACGATGTGAAGGCTGTTGAGTATTGGATAAAGAGTCAATTCAAAGCCAAGCACATGACTGCATCGGTTAAAAAAGAATTGGAAAACATGGGAGAAATGGTTCACTTCTCGATGACCAGTGAAGACATCAACAACACCAGCCATGCCTTACAAATTCAAGCGGCCAGAGACCAGGTGTTGTTGCCTTTCATGGGTCGTGTCATTGAAACGATGATGGGTTTGTCCCAAGAGTATGCAGATGTACCCATGCTTTCTCGAACACATGGACAAACTGCAACCCCGACCTCGGTTGGAAAGGAAATTGCTAATTTTGTTGTTCGATTAAAAAATGCTAGAAATCGCCTAGAGTCAATCCCCTTGATGGCAAAGATGAATGGTGCTGTGGGCAATTACAATGCTCAATTGGCGGCTTATCCAGACATTGATTGGGAAAAAGTTGCTAAAAATGTGATTGAGGGACCCGCTTATAGGGAAGGTGCATCCTTGGATAATCACTTGGGTCTGGGTTTGAGTTTTCAGGCTTACAGCACGCAAATTGAGTCGCATGACTATATGGCTGAATTCTTTGACGCTCTATCTAGGTTAAATGTCATCTTGATCGATTGGTGCAGAGATATTTGGGGTTACATCTCTTTGGGCTACTTTAAGCAACGCTTAAAAGAGGGAGAAATTGGTTCATCCACAATGCCTCACAAAGTCAATCCGATTGATTTTGAAAATGCTGAGGGCAATCTCGGCCTAGCCAATGCACTGCTGAGACATATGAGTGAAAAACTTCCCATCAGTCGCTTTCAAAGAGATTTGACCGATAGCACGGTCATTCGTAACGTTGGCGTTGCTTTTGGGTATTCTATTTTGGCGTATCAATCTTTGTTGACGGGCTTATCAAAATTAGAAATCAACCATGCTAAGCTTTCTGAAGACTTGGATGCGGCCTGGGAGGTTTTGGCAGAGCCTATACAAACTGTCATGCGTCGTTATGGTGTTCATGGTGCGTATGAAAGTCTCAAGGAGTTGACAAGGGGGAGGACTGTTACGCAAGGTGACTTAAAAAAATTGATAGAAACATTGGACATACCTTCTGAGGAAAAGGAGCGCTTGCTCGCCCTAAGACCAGAAACTTACCTTGGCCTAGCGGCAACTCTTGCTAAACGACTTGGAGCACCATAAAGTCACGACACTTTATTGTTCGGGCTTATCGATATTTATCGCTTTGAGGGAAGCTCGCTCAAGGTAACGGTTGAATCGCCATGCGGTATTTTCCATGGTGATTCTTCTCCAAGTATGGCGTTTTTGTGAGGGATTCATTTGTGTCCAATCCTGAACCTCTTGAAAAGTACGGCCACAACCCTTGCAAATTTCGTCACCCTGACTTGTAGAGCAAATGGCGATGCATGGGGTGTCTTCAACACTTTCATACCAAGCCATCCATGCTTCCATGGCCTGTGAAGGAAAACCATTGATGGAGACCTCTTCTTCATGAAAGTGAACCATCAGTGCGTAAACATGTGCAAGTGATCTCAATGCACTAGAAAGTGTGATGCCATCTTTTGAGGGGTCTTTGTTGCGCCAATAATTAATGGCTGCTTCAATATCGGTGATGTGTATAGAAGACATAGGAGGGCTATCATAAACGTATAAATCCTCAAAATCCAGAAAACGGTATATAGTGTGTCAACAAGCCTGATAAAAACTAAATTTATAAAGCGATAGCCAAGCATCGCGACAAGCCATCAGAACATTGTTTCAACATGAAAATACTTTTTAAGTGGTTTTTGAGTGCCTTTGCTCTGATGAGCCTTTCATATATTGATGCGGGAATTGCTATCAATGGCTTTCAGTCGGCCTTGTTTGCAACGCTGGTGATTGGCTGTTTAAATCTAATTGTCAGACCTATTTTGGTGGTGTTGACGTTGCCAGTGACTTTGATTACTTTAGGTCTATTTTTATTTGTGATCAATGCCTTCTTGTTTTGGATGGCATCAGCCATGCTAGAGGGCTTTCAAGTTCAAACTTTTGGGCATGCCTTGTTTGGGTCCTTGATCTACAGCTTGTTCAATATTTTTATCGATTCAGCGCTGGAGCGACTGTTCTCGACGCAGAGCCAATAAAGTTCGCAGTCGAGAGTCAATGATGGAAGACTCCACTTCTTGAGCCTTGGTGAGACCAGTTTTTTTGCTGAGTTCTTTGGACAATGATTGCGCAGCATACAATCTATCGATTGCAGGTACATAGTCAAACTTCAACGCAAAAGCTTCTGCCATCGAACGAATAGAGCTCAAAAGATCTTGACTTTTTTGTTGTGCATCAGACAACAATTCCCAAGCATGGATATCTTTGGGATGAGCACTCAGCCAGTCTCTTAGAGAGAGGGTACAAGTTAATTTAGCTTCTCTGGTACTTAGTTTAAGTTGGTTCTCACAGAGCATGAATTGAACGGCACGTGATTTTGGCAATGCGTTAAGAATGCCCAAGGCGAGCATGGGTTGATTCTCTTCATAAAAAAACTGTGCTTGTAACAAAGACAATTGCAAACTGAACTCAGGTGTTTTAGCCTGATAGGACAGTTTTTCCAAGCTGGTAAGAAACTGTCTTGCTTGGTTGATATTAGAGACTTTTAGGGACGACAAAACCCCTGCGTACAGCAAAGCGATTTGATTGGACAAGAGTTCATTGGGATTTTTAAGCGCTTTATGGGCTAAATCAATGTTGAGTTGATAGGCGTCCGAGTTGGGCTTGGTTAAAACTTTAGCCCTGGCGCTCATCACCAAATGGCCCCAATTGCTGGGCATCGAGTTCTGAGGATTCACGCCTTCAGACAAACCAACTTGCCTGGATGCCATGTCAGCGATACGCTCTGTCGTCAGGGGATGACTTCTTAAATAGGGGTAAGAGCCATTGTCGTTGAGTCTAGAGGCTTGCTGAAGTTTTTGAAACATACTTACAAAGCCACTGCCTTCATAGCCTGCTTGAAGCATCACGCCATATCCAACTCGATCTGCTTCGCGCTCCATGTCTCTAGAGAAGTTAAGCTGGTTTTGGGTCGCTACAGCTTGGCCACCCACCATGAGGGCGCTTGCCGCATTAGGGTTTTTACCTGCCGCGATGATACCAAGCACCATGGCGCCAAGCATTAGCGGTGTTTGTTGGGCTTGTTGAGCAAAAAGTCTGGAGATGTGTCTTTGTGTGATGTGACTCAATTCATGAGCAAGCACAGAGGCCAGCTCATCTCGGTTTGAAACGGCTGAGATCAGGCCCAAATGCACACCCATGTAGCCACCAGGCAATGCAAAGGCATTGATGCTGGGATCCTTTACTAAAAAGCCCTGCCAAGCAAAGCGTTGCTCCATTTCAGCAGACAAGTCACCCCTTAGTTTTGATGCATCAATGAGTGGCTGCCAGACAGAAAGCAAATAATCCAACAAGATAGGGTCTTGCAGGTAATCTGGATCTTTAAAAATTTCCCGCATGACTGACTCGCCAATGTGCCTTTCCTCACCTAACGCCATCTCTGAGCCGTCCCCTAAGCTTGGAAGCCGGGCATCTTTTCGAACGGTGATAGGCGTTTGAGCATGAGCAAACAGCAAGCTCAAGCCGAGCAGGCAAATACAGAACCTTAATTTTTGAAACAATGAAAGGGGTGTCATTTTTGAGTCTGCGAACAGTAGGGCTCAGAAGTTGCATTCAATTGAGTATGATACGAGTTCTATGCACAAACAGCAATCAGCGAATATGAACTCGACAAGTGGAGATGAAATGGACTTGACCCATTTTGATGCAAAAGGCGATGCACATATGGTGGATGTATCGCAAAAACCAATCACCCATCGAATTGCTGTCGCACAAGGCAGCATCTTGATGGATAAAAAAACTTTGCAACTGATTCAAAAAGGGGATGCCAAAAAGGGAGATGTTTTGGGTGTTGCCAGGATCGCGGGTATTCAAGGGGCAAAAAAAACAAGCGATCTGATCCCCTTGTGCCACCCTTTGTTTTTAACACGCGTCACATTGGATTGGAGTTGGATAGAGCGAGAAAATGAACACGGTCTAAGATGCCAAGTTCAAGCAGAGACCATTGGATCAACTGGGGTTGAGATGGAAGCGCTGACGGGCGTACAGCTTGCACTTTTAACCGTTTATGACATGTGCAAGGCCGTTGATCGAGGCATGGTGATAACGCACGTGTCCCTGTTAGAGAAGCACGGCGGCCAATCCGGTAGTTATAAAGCTGCTTGAAGTGCAAGGAGAAATAAAAAAGCCCTTGAACTCATCAAGGGCTTTAAAACCTGAGTATCAAAACTCAATGAGTTTCTGAGGCTGGGGTATCTTCAGAGGAAGATTTTCTTTGTAAATATTTACCAACGACGACCACAAATGCGGCACACACAGCGGGGACCGCATAATTCAAAACAGGGTTCTCTTGTACCCAATCATGGATGGCCGTGTCATGAATGACCGCTTCGCCACTGACCCAGCCAATCAACGCGGCACCGAGAGTGATGATCAGTGGGAATCTGGCCATGAGGTTCATCATGATGTTGCTGCTGAACACGATGAGTGGAATACTGATGGCCAGTCCAAGAACCAGTAAGGTCATCGAGCCTTTAGCTGCCGCAGCAACGCCGATGACATTGTCCAAGCTCATGACCAAATCGGCAACCAAGATGGTCAACATCGCTGAGCGCAAACTGGAGTGCTCCTTGGCCTCTCCTTCCTCGCCATCGTCTTCCTCGGCCAACAATTGAACACCAATCCATAAAAGTAACAGGCCACCAATGATTTGCAAATAGGGAAGCTCAAGTAATTTCGCGGCAACGACGGTGAGCAAGATTCTTAAAACCACTGCAGCGCCAGAGCCGTAAAGGATAGCTAACTTTCTCTCTTTAGGTGGCAAGCTCCTAGCAGCAAGTGCAATGACGACAGCATTGTCGCCAGACAAAATAATGTTGATCAAGATAATGTTGAACAAGCCAATCCAAAAGTCGGCAGTTTGTAAAAATTCCATGCTTTGACACCGTGTTGGTTAAGTGAATGAACGGTAAGTGACTTGAAAAACCTAATTGACTTAAAAGTTTAACAGAAAGTCAACCCATCGAGCTCTTCGTGATTAAAGCAAAGCTTTAAGAAGTTTGGCCATCTCTGATGGATTTCGCGTGACCTTAAAGCCGCATTCCTCCATGATTGCAAGTTTTGCGTCGGCGGTGTCTTCGCCACCTGAAATCAAGGCACCAGCGTGTCCCATGCGTTTTCCTGCTGGTGCCGTCACGCCTGCAATAAAGCCAACAATGGGTTTTTTCATGTTGGTTTTGCACCAGCGAGCAGCTTCAGCTTCATCTGGGCCACCAATCTCACCAATCATGATGACCGCATCCGTGTCAGGATCGTCATTGAAGGCTCGCATGACATCGATGTGCTTTAAGCCATTGATGGGGTCGCCACCGATGCCAACAGCGCTGGATTGACCTAGTCCAATTTCCGTCAATTGGGCCACAGCTTCATAGGTCAATGTGCCTGAGCGAGAAACGACACCAATCCGACCCTTTCTGTGGATATGGCCTGGCATGATACCAATTTTAATTTCATCGGGTGTGATCAGGCCTGGGCAGTTAGGGCCAAGCAGCAGGGTTTTTTTACCGCCTGCAGCTTCCTTGGCTTTCATTTTGTTTCTGACTTCCAACATGTCGCGAACGGGTATCCCCTCGGTGATGCAAATGGCCAAGTCCAGGTCAGCTTCGATGGCTTCCCAAATGGCTGCTGCGGCACCAGCAGGAGGTACGTAGATAACGGACACAGTTGCACCAGTATGTGTTGCCGCTTCTTTGACAGATCCATAAATGGGAATGCCAAAGATCGACTCTCCAGCTTTTTTAGGATTGACGCCAGCGACAAAGCATTCTTTTCCGTTGGCGTATTCTTGGCACTTTTCAGTATGGAATTGACCAGTTTTGCCGGTAATGCCTTGGGTGATGACTTTGGTGTTTTTGTTGATGTAGATAGACATGTTGAAATCCTTGAGGCTTATTTCAGTGCGGCAACGACTTTTTGAGCCGCTTCAGCCATGGTGTCGGCACTGATGATGGGAAGGCCGGAATCAGCGAGCATTTTCTTACCAAGTTCCTCGTTGGTGCCTTTCATGCGAACCACCAGGGGCACGCTCAGATTGACGGCTTTGCATGCTGAAATCACCCCTGTGGCAATGGTGTCGCAGCGCATGATGCCACCAAAGATATTGACCAAAATGGCTTTGACTTTGGGGTTTTTCAGCATGATTTTGAAGGCTTCGGTGACTTTTTCAGGGGTTGCTCCTCCACCGACATCAAGGAAGTTGGCGGGTTCAGCGCCAAAGAGCTTGATCGTGTCCATGGTGGCCATGGCCAAGCCAGCACCATTGACCAAGCATCCTATATTGCCATCCAAGCTGATGTAGGCGAGATCAAACTTGCTCGCTTCAATCTCCGCAGCATCCTCTTCGTCAAGATCTCGGTAGGCAACAATTTCGGGATGGCGGAACAAAGCATTGGGATCAAAGTTGAATTTTGCATCCAAGGCCTTGATGTGACCATTGCCTTCTAGGATCAGTGGGTTGATCTCAGCCAAAGAGCAGTCGGTTTGCATATAGGCGGTGTACAAGCCTTTCATCACCTGGATGGCCTCGTCTTGTGAGCCTTCAGGAACTCCAATTCCGTTGCACAGCTCTTTTGCCTGCGCGTCTTGTAAGCCCGCAAGTGGGTCGACAAAGACTTTGATGATTTTTTCGGGTGTGGCGTGGGCAACTTCTTCAATGTCCATACCGCCTTCAGAGGAGGCCATGAGGGCAATTTTCTGAGATGCGCGATCGGTCACCACAGAGACGTAGTATTCTTTTTTAATGTCCGCACCTTCTTCAATGAGAAGTCTTCGAACCTTTTGTCCTAGGGGGCCTGTTTGATGGGTGATCAATTGCATGCCTAAGATCTCACTGGCCAACGTCTTGACCTCATCGATGGAGCGTGCCAACTTGACCCCGCCTCCTTTGCCGCGTCCACCGGCATGAATTTGGGCCTTGACCACCCAAACCGGACCGCCAAGTTTTTGGGCAGCCTCAACAGCCTCTTGAACTGTAAAGGCTGGAATTCCTCTGGGAACGGGCACGCCAAATTGACGCAAAATATCTTTGCCTTGGTATTCGTGAATTTTCATGATGTTCTCTTAAATCGGAAGGGGAAAATAGAGCCAAAAAGGGCCGGACAATGAGAAAGCTGGGTCAATAAATGGATCTATACTTTACCGCCTAGAAATGTATCATGTTCGGATGCATTAAACTTCCTTTTTGCTTACAATTGGCTTAAATATCCAGTCAACTTTGCCTTATTGTAGACCTAAACATGAACAAAATTTTCATCGACGGCGAGGCTGGAACCACGGGGCTTCAGATCAAAAGCCAACTGCTGGCCATCAAGGAGTTGGAGATCTTGTCGCTTGCGCCGTCTGAGCGCAAAGATCCACAAGCCAAGTTGGCAATCATGGCGAGAGCGGATTTGGTCATTCTGTGTTTGCATGACGATGCCGCTAGACAATCCGTTGAATTGATCGATCAAATGGGAGATCAAAAACCCAAGATCATCGATGCGTCCACAGCGCATCGCACGCACACCGACTGGGTATATGGTTTTCCCGAGCTCGATCCAGGCCAAGAGAATTTGATCAGACTGGCGCAAAAAGTCGCCAATCCAGGCTGCTATGCCACGGGCGCCATTGCGCTGTTGCGACCGCTCATGCAGGCTGGTCTGTTGCCCTCTGATTTGCCATTGAATTTGCCCAGTGTGAGCGGTTACTCAGGTGGTGGCAAGACGATGATTGAGGCTTATGAGGCAGGCCATGCTCCGTTGATGGACTTCTATGCTTTGAACCTTGAGCACAAACACATTCCAGAAATCATGAAGTTCTCAGGCTTGCAAAAGCGCCCTTTGTTTGTCCCCTGCGTTGGCAACTTTAGGCAAGGGATGGTGGTGCAATTGCCACTTCACTTGGAGCAACTGTCTCAGGGCGTGACCGCTCAGAAAATCCGCCAGACGTACATCAGCCATTACCATTCAATACGCAACAGTTTTGTAAGTGTCTTGCCAAAAGAGACTGAACTCCATTTTGATGCGACAGTTTTGAACAACACCAATCGTTTAGAAATTGCGGTTTTTGAAAATACAGACAAAGGCCACCTGGTCTTGATGGCCAGGCTTGATAATTTAGGAAAAGGTGCGAGTGGCGCTGCGGTTCAGAACTTGCATTTGATGCTTGGCTTGGAGCCCTTAAGGCCCTAGAAAGCCATTTTATTTCTCTTCTTGCTCACGCTCGGCTTTCTCTTTGCAGGAGGCGTAAATTCCTTTGAGAAGTGAGCTGGAAAACCCCCTCGTTATCATGAAGCGCATTTGTTGATCCGTTTCCTTTTGGGTCCTTGGTGGTTGTCCAAACTTTTTAAGCCATAGTGCTTGAGCTCGCTCTATCTCCGTTGCTTTTAACTCTTGCAAGACGCTCTCGGCCACATCGCTTGGCACGCCCTTTTGTTTCATCTCCGCATGAATTCGACGCACGCCTAGCTTGCTCTCCTTTCTAAGTGCGATCGATTGAGCGTTGCGTTTTTCATTTAAAAAATCTTTGAGCTCTAATTCATTGAGCAGCCGTTCGAGCTCGCCCTCATCGGTGGCGTAGGGGGTGAGTTTAAGAAGCAATTCTTGTCGAGAATAGTCTCGTTGTGAAAGGGCTCTTAAGGCGCGAGATTTGAGGCTGAGGAGTGGGAAATTTCTATGTTGGCGGTTGAACATGGTGAGCAATCATGAGGACCAATTCACGGCAAGTCGATTGCAACGTGAATTGGCGTGAGGATAAGACGAATGGGTTGTTGTAAGTGTGTGTGGCAGTGGTACGGTCTTGTCATGATGCAAGAGGTCAAGGCGATGCGTGAAGCTTCACTCCTCTTTTGCAGCGCTCGCGCTAGGTGGGCTGCTGAGTGCCATTGGCACTGCAGGGATACCAAGGGATTCGCGCACCTTGTTTTCGATCTCATGCGCAAGAGCTGGGTTTTCACGCAAGAATTCACGAGAATTGTCACGGCCTTGTCCAATTTTTTCACCGTTGTAAGCGTACCAAGCGCCAGATTTGTCAATGATACGAGCCGTGACACCCAGATCAATGACTTCACCGTGTCTAGAGATGCCTTCGCCAAACAAGATGTCAAACTCGGCGGTTTTAAAGGGAGGGGCCACTTTGTTTTTGACGACTTTGACTTTTGTCTCGTTGCCAATGGCTTCTTCGCCTTTTTTGATGGTGCCGGTCCTGCGGATGTCAAGGCGAACGGACGCGTAGAATTTCAAAGCATTTCCTCCCGTTGTGGTTTCTGGGGAGCCAAACATGACGCCAATTTTCATCCGAATTTGGTTGATGAAAATGACCATGCAATTGGTTTTTTTGATGGTCGCGGTGAGCTTTCTCAGGGCTTGGCTCATGAGCCTGGCTTGTAGGCCTGGTAAAGAGTCGCCCATGTCACCTTCAAGTTCGGCCTTGGGCGTGAGTGCGGCGACCGAGTCGATCACGATGAGGTCAACGGCCCCAGAGCGCACCAAGCTGTCCACAATCTCAAGCGCTTGCTCGCCGGTGTCGGGCTGAGAGATCAACAGGTCTTGTAAATTCACGCCTAATTTTTGAGCATATTGAATATCCAATGCATGCTCGGCATCCACAAATGCGCACGTGCCGTTTTGTTTTTGCATTTCTGCAATCACTTGGAGCGTTAGGGTAGTTTTGCCTGATGACTCAGGGCCATAAATTTCGATAACACGTCCTCTTGGCAATCCGCCTACCCCTAAGGCAATGTCCAATCCCAAAGACCCTGTTGAGACCACTTGGATGTCTTCGATCACCTCGCCCTCACCCAGTCGCATGATGGTTCCTTTGCCAAATTGCTTCTCAATTTGAGCAAGCGCGGCTTGAAGGGCTTTGTTTTTTTCAGTAGTTGCGGTGAGGCCTTTAACGGGTGCGTCCATAAAATTTCCTTAAAAATCAGTGGTTTATAAATTTGAAAACTGGTGGCATCCAAAACAACTGGATGCTTAAACAGTAATTTATCTGAAGTGTTGCAACTTGTAAATAGAAAATTTAGTCAGTTTACTTGACTAAATGGTATACTCGATTTGATGAAAAAAATCGAGTCCACGCACAGCAGTTTTCCAGACTGGAGACAAAACCATTTAGGCCGGTTGTTGGGTCAGTCGATGCGAAGGTTTGATGAGCGCGTGTACGACTTGATGTCGCACGATGTGAGGGTGCCTTTGGCCTTGTCGAACTTGGCCAGCCGAGGGCAAGTCAGTGCTGCGCATGTCCACATCACAAGGCATTTACCGCTTGAAGGGGCGCAGTTGACGCAACTGGCACAAAGTGCGGGCATGAGCAAGCAAGCCATGGCTCAATTGGTCGATCAATGTGAGGCCTGGGGCTTGGTTTTCAAAGACCCCGATGTGGTTGATAAAAGGGCTAAAAAAATTCAATTCACAGCGCTTGGCATCTCGTGGTTAAGGGCCTTTGAGTTGGCGGTCCTACAAGCCGAACAAGAGTTCAAGCTTGAGGTGGGGCTTGAGGTTGCGACGGTCATAAGTCTAGGATTAGAGGTTTATGCAGATTCTCAGCGCAACAAGCGCAATGAGTTCTAAAATGAGGTTTGTTCATACCATTGGAGGTCCTCATTGTGCGAATTTTGATAGCAGAAGATGACCAAGTTTTAGCGGATGGCTTGCTGAGAAGCCTTCGCTCATCGGGAGCCGTCATTGACCATGTGGTCAGTGGCAGCGAAGCCGATGCGGCGCTGACCAGTACAGATGAGTTTGATTTACTGATTCTGGACTTGGGCTTACCCAAGCTTCATGGTCTTGAGGTCTTGAAGCGTTTAAGAGCAAGAGGCAGTTCCTGCCCGGTTCTTATTTTAACCGCTGCCGATGCGATAGAAGAGCGGGTCAAAGGCTTGGATTATGGTGCCGATGACTACATGGCCAAGCCCTTTTCTTTGGAGGAATTGCAAGCCAGAGTGCGGGCCTTGATCAGAAGGGGAATGGGGGGTAACAGCGCACTCATCAAGCACGGACCCATGATCTATGACCAAGCTGGTCGGGTGGCCACGATTGAGGGCAAGATGATTGATCTGTCGGCTCGGGAGTTGGGTTTGCTCGAGGTTCTTTTACAAAGAACGGGACGATTGGTGAGCAAAGATCAATTGGTCGAGCGCCTGTGTGAGTGGGGTGAAGAGGTCAGCAACAACGCTATTGAGGTCTACATCCATCGCTTGCGGAAAAAAATCGAAAGGGGCCCCATCAGAATCGTGACGGTTCGGGGTTTGGGTTATTGCCTTGAAAAAATTTCCAGCTAACGCCTTGGTGCACACATCAAGGCATCAATGCATCAACACCCTAGAGCGTTAAAGTCAAGAACAAGTAGATCTTTGTGAAAATTTTTCAACGCGAGCAAACTTCCTTGTTTGGCGGCATCTTGGATTGGATGCTGATACCGTTGTTGCTTTTATGGCCGATCAGTTTGGCGCTGACATGGTTGGTTGCGATGGGTCTTGCCAACAAGCCCTACGACCGGGGTTTAGAGCAGACCATGCATGTGTTGGAGGCCATTTTGGAGGATCCAGATAAGGAGACTTCCCAACGCCTGAGTGCGGCCTCAGAGTTGATGAACAAAGCCGATGGGGCCAACAAAATCTACTTTGAAGTTCGGTCTTTTACCGGCCCACTGATGGCGGGGGAGGCCTTACCTGAGCCAGAAGACGAAGAGGACTTTTTGAATTTAGAAATCCGATTCAGGGACGAACATCACAAGGGCCAGCAAATAAGGGTTGCACATCAATGGTTCAAGTTACCCTTGGACAAAGGTGCTCTAAGTCATGACAAGCAGTCCTTTGATCGACTGGTGCTGTTGCAAGTGGCCGAGTCGTTCGAGAAAAGAAGCTTGCTGGCCCAGGAGATTGTCAAAGGGGTGATGTTGCCGCAATTTGCCATTCTGCCCTTGGCGATCTTGGTGCTTTGGATAGCGCTGGCCAGAGGCCTTCAGCCTTTAAGACGACTAGAAGAGCACATCAGAAAAAGAAAGCCCGATGACTTGAGCCCATTGGATGATCGGATCATGCCTTTTGAAGTCATGCCACTGGTGACGTCGATCAATGAGCTCTTGGCCAGATTAAAGAGTTCCATTGAGACCAAAAAAAGATTTTTAGCCGATGCCGCGCATCAGCTAAAAACGCCACTTGCTGGACTTCGAATGCAGGCAGAGTTGGCGCAAACTGAAAATTTATCCAACACCGAACTCAGGCACACACTTAAATTGATTGGATTGTCCAGTGTGCGGGCAACCCGCATGGTGAACCAATTGTTGTCCTTGGCTCGTGCTGAGGTGGGCGCTCAATCGATAGCAAAGGTCCTCTGTGATTTAGGCCCCTTGGTGGAAGAAGTGTTACAAGAAACGTGGCCTTTGGCTGCACAAAAGTACATTGATCTTGGCTATCACAACGAAGACGACTCGACGAAATCTGCAAAGGTCGAGGGCAACCCAATCTTGCTCAAGGAAATGATACGTAACCTGTTAGAAAACGCCATCAACTACACGCCCTCAGATGCACACCAACCCGGGGTGATCAATCTTGGCATACACCGAGACTTTAAAAATGGGCTTTTGAGTTTTGTCATTGAAGACTCTGGTCCAGGCATCTCAGAGTCAGAAAAGGAGCTTGTTTTCCAGCCCTTTTACAGAAGCCTTGGGCTGGGTGGCGAAGTCGATGGCTCAGGCCTTGGCTTGTCGATCGTCAAAGAAATTGCTGATCAACACCAAGCACATATTTATCTCGAAGATGCGCAAACCGATCTGCCAGCAACCCTCAAGGGCCCGTCCAGCACTTTTAAAAGTGATGCACCAAAACTCAAAGGCTTGAGAGTTCGCGTGGTCTTTGAAATGGCTTGAAGCCACGGCTTCATCAAGGAGTCTTTAAAGGGCGAACGCTCACGTCCATGCTGACGATGGTGCGAATCTCTGAGTTTTGTAAAACGAGCAACTCTCCATGCTGGTTGACGCCTAGGCAGCGACCCGTTGTGCCATCGCTCAAAAAAATATGTCGGTTTTTGAGGAAGTCAACTTGGTCAAAACGCTCTTTAAAACACGAAAAGCCTTCGGTTTCAAATTGCTTTAACGTAACGCTCAGCTTGCTCACCACTTGGAGGATCACGTCTTGGCGGCTCAAAGGGGACCCCAAGTCGCAAAGGCCTATTGGGCTGGCAAGGGAGGTGCTTGTGAGCAAGGCGGGTGCGTTGAAATTGACCCCAATGCCGATGACGCAATAGCGCGTATGGAGCGGCGATAGCCGGGTGTCTGCCTGAGGCTGTTGGGTTTCAATCAAAATTCCAGCCAATTTATGGAATCGCTCTGCTTTGTCAACCCAAACATCGTTGGGCCACTTCAGTTGTAGACCCAAGTTTTGCACGGGATCCAGACTTTGGAGCAGATCAAGCCCTACACATAGCGACAGCCCAAGCCAACTGACGGGTTGGAGCTGAAGACCTAGAGAAAAGGTCAAGGAGTCCTCTTTGTTGGAGGTCCAGGAGTTACCTCTTCTTCCCCTGCCCTGGGTTTGCTCCAAGGAGACCAAGACCTTGGGGTTGAGGGCGACCTGAGGATCCAGCTTGGTTTGTCTCATCAACTCGGTGGAAGTTGAATCGACCGTGTCCAACACTTCAACGTCCCATGACAAGCCCAAGGTAGCCAACTTGTCTGATAAGTGTGCTTGAAGATGGTGAGCGCTTAGCAAAATAAGAAAAGTTCAAGCGAAAAAAGAAGATGCAAAAATACAAAAGGCTCAATGCTTAGCGGGTGACTATTTTTTAACTCGTTTGGGTGCTAAAAGCGTTCCCCGACATTTCTTTGAACCGCACCAACAAGGATATTCTGCCTTGAGCTTTGGCGTGTAACGTTCATCAATGATAAGACCATAATCATAATTGAGCTCATCGCCTGCCTTGATGTTCTTGATGGCCTTGATGAACACATGCTCTCCAATTTCATCGGCTTCGCAGTTGGGGTTGCAAGAGTGGTTGATCCAGCGTGAGCTGTTACCCTGAACGCCGCCATCGATCACATGGTCTTCATTGATATGGAAATAAAAGGTATGGTTGGGCTCTAAAGGGTTGTGGGGGTGTCGATCTTGCGCTTGTTGCCAAGAAATGATCTCTCCCTTGTACTCAATGATGACCTCACCTTTTGGGATATTGACCAAAGCAAATACACCCTTTCCATGAACGCCTGAGCGCCTGGTTTGGATGCGATGAGAGGATTTTGGAGGTTTAGATGGGGTAGTCAACTGGGGTGCTCAATTCGAAAAAAGATGGTATGGTTGTTAAATATGGACGTTTAACCGTAGACAATTTTAAAGGCTTTAAGCTCAATCGATGAAAAAAACGGCACAATGCGGTGCATGAAGGAATCCAACTGAATGAGTAAAACACTGGTCATTGCCGAAAAACCCTCGGTTGCACAAGACATTGTGCGTGCTTTAACGACAGCAAAAGGAAAGTTTGAAAAGTTCGATGACTATTTTGAGTCAGAGACCTTCGTGGTGACCTCTGCGGTTGGCCATTTGCTGGAAATCAAAGCGCCTGAGGAGTTTGAAGTCAAGCGAGGCAAGTGGAGTTTTGCACATTTACCGGTTATTCCACCCCATTTTGATCTCAAACCAGTAGATCGCACCAAGTCAAGACTCAGTGCTGTGGTCAAGCTTGTCAAGCGCAAGGACATCACCAGTTTGGTCAACGCCTGTGATGCAGGCCGAGAGGGTGAGTTGATTTTTCGACTCATCGAGCAATTTGCCACAACAAAGAAGGACGCTAAAAAACCGGTCAAAAGGCTTTGGTTGCAGTCAATGACGCCTCAAGCGATTCGAGACGGCTTCGATAGCCTGCGTTCTGAGCAACAGATGCAAGGCTTGGCGGATGCGGCAAGAAGTCGCTCTGAGGCAGACTGGTTGGTTGGCATCAATGGAACCCGAGCTTTTACGGCCTTCAACTCTAGAGATGGAGGGTTTTTCTTGACCACGGTTGGCCGGGTGCAAACGCCAACGCTCTCGGTCGTGGTCGAACGAGAGGAGCAAATTCGGAAATTCGTCAGCCGAGACTTCTGGGAAATTCATGCAAGTTTTGCCGTGCAAGCGGGTCAATATGCTGCCAGGTGGATCAACCCTGCGCATAAAAAAGACGAAAACGATCCAGAGAAGAAAGACAACCGCGTATGGTCCGAACAAGAGGCGCTTGATATTGCAAAGGCGGTGCTAGAGCAATCTGGGTTGGTGACCGATGAAAGCAAGCCCACAACGCAAGCCGCTCCAGCCTTGTTTGACTTGACCTCCTTGCAACGAGAGGCCAACGGCCGTTTTGGATATTCAGCGAAGACGACCCTCTCATTGGCACAAAGTTTGTACGAGCGCCATAAGGCGCTGACCTATCCAAGAACCGATTCGAAGCATTTGCCAGAAGACTATTTGCCGACTGTCAAACAAACCTTTGGCATGTTGGCAGAAAGTTCGATGCGACACTTGTCACCTTTTGCTGAGACGGCTTTGAAAAACAATTACATCAAGCCCTCAAAGCGTGTCTTTGATAACTCTAAAGTAAGCGATCACTTCGCTATCATTCCTACCTTAGAGGAGCCCAAGGGTTTGTCTGAGGCAGAGCAAAAGATTTATGACTTGGTGGTCAAGCGATTCATGGCGATCTTTTTCCCCTCGGCTGAGTTTTTAGTCACCACGCGAATCACGCAGGTGAAGGTCAAAGGGGCAACGCATCATTTCAAAACAGATGGCAAGGTCATGGTCAATCCTGGCTGGATGAGCATCTACGGTAAAGAGGCCACCGAGGAGGACGACACTGACAAAACGCTGGTCAAAGTCAATGCCGGTGAAGATGCTAAGGTGGTTCAAGCACAGCCCAAACCCTTAAAAACCAGACCTCCAGCCAGGTACAGCGAAGCCACTTTATTGGGTGCTATGGAAGGGGCCGGAAAGTTGGTCGAGGACGAAGAGCTCAGAGAAGCCATGCAGGAAAAAGGTTTGGGCACGCCAGCAACAAGGGCGGCGATCATCGAGGGTCTTTTGAATGAAAAATACATGATCCGTGATGCCAGAGAGTTGATTCCCATGGCCAAAGCGTTTCAGTTGATGACACTGCTGAGGGGCTTGGGCATCGAGGAGTTGAGCAAGCCTGAGCTCACAGGAGAGTGGGAGCATAAATTGTCTTTGATCGAACACGGCAAGCTCAGCCGGGAGTCTTTCATGAAAGAAATTGCTCAGATGACGGAGCACATTGTTAAAAAGGCCAAAGAATACGATCGCGACACGGTGCCAGGTGACTATGCAACGCTTAAGACGCCGTGCCCCAAATGCAATGGTCAGGTCAAGGAGAATTATCGGCGCTACACCTGCCAAGGCGTCGATGGTCAAAGCGCTGGTTGCGGATTTTCTTTTGGCAAGACACCCGCTGGCAGGGCTTTTGAGCTCGCTGAGGTCGAGTCGTTCTTGGAAAACAAAAAAATCGGTCCTCTGGACGGATTCAGATCAAAAGCCGGTTGGCCATTTGCCGCTGAGATGGTGCTTAAATTCAACGAAGAAGAGAGCAATTGGAAGTTGGAGTTTGATTTTGGAGACGACAAGAGCGAAGAAAGTGGAGAGCTCCACGATTTTTCAGGCCAAACGTCTTTGGGCCTTTGCCCGGCATGCGGGGGAAAAGTTTTCGAGTTGGGCAATCAATACGTCTGTGAAAAGGCCGTGTCCACACTAGAACAAGCCAGCAGCACGTGCAAGTTTAAAACAGGCAAGATGGTTCTCCAGCAACCCATTGAGTTGGAGCAGATACAAAAACTTCTTCAAAACGGCAAAACAGATTTGTTGGAAAAATTTGTATCCATGAGAACAAGGCGTGCGTTCAAGGCCTTTTTGGCCTGGGACGCTGAAGCGCAAAAAGTGGCTTTTCAATTCGAAGAGCGTGCAAGCAAATACCCTCCTAGAAAAACTGGGGTGCCTGCAAAAAAAGGAAGTCAAAAAACAGCAGCGGCCAAAAAAGTCCCGACCAAGGCCGCCAAGAGCGCAGCCAAAAAAACCAGTGCTACCCCAAGAAAAGTCACCTCCAATTTGATGCCCAGTCAAGCATTGTCAAAGGTGATTGGCTCAGAATTGGTGGCCCGCACCCAAGCGGTCAAGAAAGTTTGGGACTACATCAAAGCCACTGGATTGCAGGACACGAAGGACAAAAGAAACATCCTGTGTGATGAAAACCTAAAGGCTGTTTTTGGAAAAGACCAGGTGACGATGTTTGAGATCACGGGCTTGTTAAGTCCACATTTGAACAAGGTCGCATAATTTTTTCATTCAACAGGCACTCAAAAACACCTCGAGCCGAGCCCTACAAGCCGAAGGCGTTTTTTTGTACCCCACTCACCCAAAGCCTATGGGATTGAATGGGGTCTTGCACGCGGGAGATCGCTCAAAGGCAACATGCTTTAAGAGCGATTCAAATAAGACCACAATTTGGCCGGTGTGATGGGCATCTGAATCCCTTGGGTTTTGTTTTTGAAACCATTTCGAGCTAGGGCATCGGCAACCGCGTTGACCACGCTCGGTGTGGCACCGATGGTGCCCAGCTCCCCAACGCCTTTGACGCCCAAGAGGTTGTTTTTGCAAGGAATGCTTTGATCCATGTTGGTCAAAAAGAACTCAGGCATGATGTCCGCATGCGGGATGGCATAGTCCATCAAACTTCCCGTCAAGGGCTGGCCCGTTTCCTCGTCATAAACGATTTGCTCGCAAAGCGCTTGACCGATGCCTTGTACAGCACCCCCATCAAGTTGTCCACGAACAATCAAAGGATTGACCACCCGACCAACGTCGTTCATCGATGAGTACTTGGCAAGGTGCACGACGCCAGTCTGTGGGTCGATTTCGACTTCTGAAATATGACAACCATTGGGCCAGGTGGGGCCACTGGCAGCCGTTGTGGAATCGAGTTCGATGCGCCCATTGGGCTCTTTGCTGGCCAAAGTGGCCAAGGAGATGGACACATCGGTGCCCTTGACCTTGAAGTTGCCACGTTCATAAACCAAATCGTCCGCAGAGCTTTCAAGCGATTTGGCCGCCAAAGACTTGGCTTGGTCTAGGGCTTGTTGGGCGCCGACAGAAACAGCCGAGCCACCGGTGAACAAAGAACGAGAACCTACAGAGCCAAAGCCATTACCGCGGTCGGTGTCGCCAAGAACGACACGTACTTTGGACATTTCAACCCCAAAGACATCGACCACCAATTGAGACAAACTGGTCGCAATGCCTTGCCCCATGGCGTTGACCGCTGAGAACACCTCGATCACACCGTCTGAGAGGATGCGAACGTTGACCTTTTCTTCTAAAGCGTTGCCGCCGGTCCACTCTAAAAAAGTGGACACACCTAGTCCGCGCCACAAGCCTTTGGCTTTGGAGGCGGCCGCACGCTGCTCAAAGCCATGCCAGTCGGCTTGCGACAGGGCTTGGTCCATGATGGCTTCAAAATGTCCAGTGTCGTAAGTTTGTCCCATGGGGTTTTTATAGGGCATTTGTTCGGGCTGAACGAAGTTTCTTCGGCGCAACTCAATGCGGTCGATGCCCGTCACCCGAGCGGCTTCGTCCATCAGGCGCTCTATGTTGAAGATCGCCTCTGGGCGGCCAGCACCCCGATAAGCACCAGTGGGCGCTGTATTGGTCATCACGGCTTTGAATTGAAAATCAATCAAGCCAATGTCATAAACGCTGGTTTGGACCCACGGACCAATCAAGAGTTGAATCGCAACGCCAGTCATGCCAGGGTAGGCGCCCACATTGGCCAAACTGTGAACCTGAAGGGCCAAGATTTTCCCGTCTTTGTCCAGTGCCAAGGCACACTTGCTTTCGAGGTCTCTGCCATGAGAGCTTGCCAAAAAGTCCTCTGCGCGCTCAGACTGCCACTTGACAGGCATTTGAAGGCGATGGGCGCAATAGGCCACGGCAAGGTCTTCGGGATAGGCGCCGGTCTTCATCCCAAAACCGCCCCCAACGTCGCCCACCACCACCCGAACAAGATCGGCGGGGATGCCAAATAAATCAGAAATTGCAGCGCGCACGGCCGAGGGCATTTGTGAACTGATTCGAACGATCAGCCGTCCATCCTGGGTGTGTGCCTGCACACTTCTGGGCTCAAGGGTGAGCGCGATCAAACGCTGGTGATCAATGTTCAGTTGAACCACGTGTGCAGCATTTGCAAACACTTGGGCCACCTTTTCGCTGTCACCGTACTTGGTTTCAGCCACAATGTTGTCCGGCACGTCAGCGAGCAAAGGCGCCTGAGGAGCAAGTGCGTCTTTGATCGTCACGGCCGATGCAAGCTCCTTGAATGAAACCACCACCGCCTCAGCGGCATTTTTTGCATTGAAGACGGAGTCAGCGACCACTGCAGCAATGATTTCACCCACAAAGCGAACCTGCTGCTTGGCCAAAATGGTTCTCGTGGCAGATGCAATGGGAGAGCCATCGGAGCGTTTAAAGTTCACGGGCTTGGCCATGGGTTTGACGCCTGCTTCCTCGAGCATGGCGCCAGTGAGCACCAACTTGACGCCAGGCATGTTTTGCGCCGCAAGGGTGTCCATGGATTCAATCAGGGCATGCGCCTGTGCAGAGCGCACAAAGGCCACATGAAGTTGGGAGGCCTGTTGGACATCGTCAGCAAATTGACCTGCACCGACAAGTAGGTGTTCATCTTCGACACGTTCGACGGACTGCCCGCTACCGAATTTTAGAATGGTTTGATCCACAAAATACCTCGAAAAATGGAAAGGGTTGATACCAACAAGGTTCGTATTATGAACCTTTTTTAAAATCCAGGTACCCGCTCAATGGGGATTGGGCGCCAGCTCGCTGATGGGCTGATCAAAGGGGCAAGTGGGGTGGTTTCAAAGGTAAACGCTGGGGTCTGTGTAAATCAGTTCAAGCCCAAAGCGTTGACCTTGCAAGTAGTCCTTCATGCATTGAAGGAGCAAGGGGCTTCTGTGAGCAGATGCACTCGCGCGAATTTCATCGGGGCTCATCCAAAGTGTTCTGACAATGCCCTTGTCCAAAGGCTGTTGGGGGTGAAAGGCACCGAGTTCACCCGAAAAAGCAAACCGCAGGTAGGTGACATCCTCTACGCCCGCGTCATTGGGGAGGGTTCTTTGAAAGCGACTCAGGTACATGCCAATCAGATGCGTGGGCTTGAAGTCATAAGCGCTTTCTTCAAGCACCTCTCTAGCGCAGGCTTGAAGGGGTGACTCCCCCGGGTCGAGGTGACCAGCTGGATTGTTCAGCCTGAGTCCTTCCGGAGTGTGTTCTTCAATCAGCAAAAATTTGCCGTCTTTCTCAATGATGGCAGCAACGGTAACGCTAGGTTTCCAGCGTGTAGAGGTGTCTGGGGAATGGATTTGTATCATGGTTGGGCCAAAAGAGATAAAACTCGATCAGGAGTTTAGCCTTGAAGTTCCCTAGAAAAAGGCCCAAGATGATCAAAAAAAGAACGAAACAGCCCGAGTTGTAAGGAGGACATAAGAAATGAAAAAAATGTCTTTAGAATCGGACAAGCCGTTGGGGGTTTTGTCAAAGACAAGCCTCATTTAAAAAAACACGTCGCTTGGCGCTCAAGGGCAGTAGCAAAAAACCTTGAGCGACCAGTGCGATAAAGAAGCATTCTTGGAGTTTTATTCATGAACATTGGTGTTCCACTTGAGTCGTTTCCTGGTGAAACACGCGTTGCTGTCACCCCTGAGACCGTCAAAAAGTACTTGGCCCAGGGTCATGGGGTTCATGTTCAATCCGGGGCGGGGCTGAACGCTAGCATCACGGATGAGGCCTATCGGTTGGCTGGGGCCACTTTGACCGATGCACAGGGCGCGTTTTCTCAAGACATGGTGCTGAAAGTTCGCATCCCCAATGAGCAAGAAACAAGCCTGATGAAGGAGGGGTGTGTGTTGGTGGGCATGCTCAATCCGTTTGATGCTGCTGGACTTCAGAGACTGGCAGATGCGAAGTTGTGCTCGTTTGCCCTTGAGGCGGCCCCTAGAACGACTCGTGCACAGAGCATGGACGTCTTGTCCTCTCAGGCCAATATTGCTGGCTACAAGGCGGTCATGATCGCTGCAGACAAGTACCAGCGGTTTTTCCCCATGCTCATGACGGCGGCTGGGACGGTCAAAGCCGCGCGTGTCGTTATTTTGGGCGTAGGGGTCGCAGGCTTACAGGCCATTGCAACGGCGAAGCGATTGGGCGCCGTGATTGAGTGCTCCGATGTCAGGCCAGGGGTCAAAGAACAGGTGGAGTCTTTGGGGGCCAAGTTCATTGATGTGCCGTATGAAACCCAAGAGGAGAAAGACGCTGCACAAGGAGTTGGGGGCTATGCCAAGCCCATGCCCGCATCTTGGCTTGAGCGTCAAAAGATAGAGGTTGCCAAACGTGTCGCGTTGGCCGATATCGTCATCACAACGGCACTGATTCCTGGTCGAGCAGCGCCTGTGCTGGTCAGTCAAGAGATGGTGATGTCCATGAAGGCGGGCAGTGTGCTTGTGGACTTGGCTGCAGCGCAAGGCGGCAACTGCCCCTTGACCCAAGCGGATAAAACCATTCAAGTTCATGGTGTCACCATTGTGGGTGAGACCAATTTGCCAGCCCTGGTCGCTGCAGACGCCAGTGCTTTGTATGCAAGAAATGTGTTGGATTTTGTCAAATTGGTCTCTCCAAAGGACGGGCTATTTCAATGGCCAGAGGATGACGACATCGTCACGGCCTGTTTGATGACGCAAGATGGAACAATCAAAAGGAAATAAAAATGGACATGGTCTCTCCAACGGTAATTAACTTAATCATTTTCGTTTTGGCAATTTATGTGGGCTATCACGTTGTATGGACAGTCACCCCAGCTTTGCACACCCCTTTGATGGCCGTGACCAATGCGGTCTCCGCCATCATCATTGTGGGTGCGATGTTGGCGGCCGCCTTGACGCAAACGGTTTTGGGTCAAACGATGGGTATTTTGGCGGTCGCCTTGGCTGCTGTGAACGTGTTTGGGGGATTTTTGGTCACTCGAAGAATGCTTGAGATGTTCAAGAAAAAAGACAAAAAAGCCAATGCCGCTTCTGGAGAACACAAATGAGTATGAATTTAGTCACGCTTTTTTATTTGGTGGCCAGCATTTGTTTCATCCAAGCGCTTAAAGGACTGAGTCACCCGACGACGTCCATTCGTGGCAACCTCTTTGGCATGTTGGGCATGGCCTTGGCGGTGTTGACGACGGCCGCGTTGATTTACAAATTGGCCCAGGCGCCAGAGCTTGTCAGCCTTGGCGGCTCCTCCGGCGAGGGCTTGTCAGGACCTTGGACAGGGCTGGGACATGTGTTGTTGGGTTTGTTGTTGGGTGGCACAGCGGGCACGATCATGGCTCGTCGTGTGGAGATGACAAAGATGCCAGAGTTGGTGGCGTTCATGCACAGCATGATTGGCTTGGCAGCGGTGTTCATTGCCATTGCGGCAGTGGCCGAACCACAGGCTTTTCAAATTGTGCGCAACATCGGAGACCCGATTCCCATGGGAAATCGACTAGAACTGTTCTTGGGTGGGGCGATTGGCGCGATCACTTTTAGCGGTTCAGTGATTGCATTTGGCAAATTATCTGGGCAATACAAGTTCAGACTTTTTCAAGGCGCACCCGTCAGTTTTGCTGGACAGCATCTTTTGAATTTGCTGTTGGGCTTGTCGTGCATGGGGCTTGGTCTGGTCTTTATGGTTCAAGGCGATTGGACTTTATTTCTGGCCATGTTGGCCTTGGCATTTATTTTGGGCGTGCTGATCATCATCCCTATTGGTGGCGCAGACATGCCCGTGGTCGTCTCCATGCTCAACAGTTATTCAGGTTGGGCGGCGGCAGGTATTGGCTTTTCTTTGAACAATGCCATGCTCATCATTGCAGGCTCCTTGGTGGGCAGTTCTGGAGCGATCTTGAGTTACATCATGTGCAAAGCCATGAACCGATCTTTCTTTAATGTGATTTTGGGCGGCTTTGGTGGTGAAGGTGTTGCGCAGATTTCTGGTGGACAAGTTCAGCGAAGCGTCAAAAGTGGCAGTGCAGACGATGCCGCCTTTGTGTTGGGCAACGCGGAGAGCGTGGTGATTGTGCCGGGTTACGGCTTGGCGGTCGCGCGTGCGCAACATGCGGTCAAGGAGATGGCGGCCAAACTCACAGAAAAAGGGATCACGGTGAAATACGCCATTCATCCCGTCGCGGGGAGAATGCCTGGGCACATGAACGTGCTCCTTGCCGAAGCGGAGGTGCCCTACGACCAAGTGTTTGAAATGGAAGACATCAACGGAGAGTTTGGTCAAGTGGATGTGGCGATCATTTTGGGCGCCAACGATGTGGTCAATCCGGCCGCCATGGTCAAAGGAAGTCCTATTTATGGCATGCCTATTTTGGAGGCCTACAAAGCCAAAACCGTCATCGTCAACAAGCGCTCAATGGCCGCGGGGTATGCTGGCTTGGACAACGAACTCTTCTACATGGACAAGACCATGATGGTTTTTGGAGACGCTAAAAAAGTGGTCGAAGACATGGTGAAAGCGATTGAGTAGACACATCCCTCAAACCCTGGCGCTGATGAGCGCCATGCCACAAGAGTTGTCTTGTATCTTAAAGAGATTGGACGCAAAACCGTTGCAACTTGGTTCTAGGACCTATTGGCAAGCGCAATGGATGGGTCAATCGGTGGTGGCGGTGTTGTCCCGCATAGGTAAGGTGGCGGCAGCGACCACCACCGCCTCGCTGATAGAGCATTTTGGAGCGACGCAGGTGGTGTTTTCAGGCGTCGCGGGCTCCTTGGACCAAGGAGTTCAGGTCGGTGATGTGGTGATTGCAACCGAGTTGTTGCAGCACGACATGGATGCCTCGCCCTTGTTTCCAAGGTACGAAATTCCGCTGACGAACAAGAGTTGCTTTCTGACCGATCTAAACCTGAGCCTTGAGTTGAAGCTTGCTGCAAGCCAATGCTTGCAAGAGGTGCGCGCCAACATGCAGCTGCATGGCCTATGGGATCAGTTGGGTGTGCAAGCGAAAGACATCTGTTTGCACGAGGGCTTGATCTTGAGTGGTGACCAATTCATCTCCAGTGCAAAGAAAAGCTCAGAGCTCAAGCTCAGTCAACCCAGCGCATTGGCCGTGGAGATGGAATGTGCTGCGGTGGCGCAAGTTTGCGATGACTTTGGTGTGCCTTTTGCCGCGGTGAGAATCATCTCTGACAATGCCAACGACACGGCACACATGGATTTTGAAAAATTCATCCAAACGGTTGCCGCGCCCTACGGCGCCCATGTCATTGAAACATTTGTCAAAAACCGCTCGATCACCTGATCAGCGGCTTAGGCCAGCCAGCCCCTGCGTCTGAAGTACCACATCGGGCCCAAAGCGCTCGCAATCATCAACACAATGGCATATGGATACCCCCAGCTCGCATTGAGCTCGGGCATGAATTGAAAGTTCATGCCGTAAATGCTCGCAATCAAAGTGGGTGGCAAAAGTGCTACAGAGGCCACAGAGAATATTTTGATGATTTTATTTTGATTGATATTGATAAAACCAACGGTTGCATCCATCAAAAAGTTGATTTTGTCAAAAAGGAAAGCCGTGTGGTTGTCCAAAGATTCAATGTCTCGCAAAATTTGACGAGCCTCTTCAAATTGATCGACACTGAGCATTTTTGAGCGCATCATGAAACTCACTGCTCGCCGGGTATCCATGACATTGCGACGAATACGACCGTTCAAATCCTCCTGCCTTGCAATGGCGCCTAAAACCTCTCCGGCCAACGCATCTGTCACATCTTCTGAGAGCACAAGCTTGCCCGCTTTTTCGAGTTGATCGTAAATATTTTCTAAGGTGTCGGCTGAATACTCGGCATCGGCATCGTAGAGTTTCAGTAAAACCTCTTTCGCATCTTCAATCAGTCCAGGAGCTCTTCTGGCCCTGAGCCTAAGCAGACGAAATACGGGCACATCCTCATCGTGAATGGAGAAGAGGACGCCTTTGCTTTTGAGATCTTGATTGTGTTGGTTCAAGATGAAGGCCACGCGAACAGACCGGGGCTCATCTTCGTCTGCGATCAAGAAATCGCTTCGAATATGCAACTCCCCATTGTCCTCTTCGTAAAAGCGGGCGGACTCTTCAATGTCTTCGTCCATGGCATCTTCAGGAATTTGAAGTCCATAGTACTGTTTGATCCAGCGCTTTTCATCAAGGGTGGGAGACTCCAAGTCCACCCAAATGGGTTGGAACTTAGAGAGTTCTTCAAGAGATTCAATTTCCTCTTGAAACAAGCGGCCGTTGGCCAGCGTAAAAATATTGAGCATGGCAAATTACTCGAGATAAAACCCAAAAGAGTCGATGTGGATAAAGAGGAGGTTCCATCCGCGACGCTTTGGGGTGTGGGCCGTGCTAGACAATTCTTGCCAGCCCCTTACCATGGTGTCAATGAGATGCAACCTCCTAAATAGAGGCGGTTTCCAAGAGATAAAACTCCAGAGTTGAACTAAAAGCATTATGGCACTGCTCTGTGAAAAAAACCACCCCCTAAGGCCAGCTCAGAATGAGCGCCGTACCCAGGCCTGTTGCAGGCCCCAAAGGGATGAGAACCTTGGTTTTCAGCGGGGGCGAATTTCGTTCGAAGAAGGGTCTTAGGCATTGCATTCGGTGCAGAAAGAGCGCATAGTGGAGTTGCGGGCTTAACTGGCCTAAGCCACAAAGAGCTCGCAAGGAGAAGACTGATAAACGAACTGTGTTAACCAACCCATAGGCCATAGGAGGCTACTTATGAATTTAACGATCAGCGGTCATCATCTAGAGGTCACACCTGCATTGCACAGCTATGTAACGCAAAAATTAGAGCGAGTGATCAAGCATTTTGATCAAGTGGTGGACGTGAAGGTGTTGTTGAGTGTTGAAAACAAAAAAGAAAAAGAGCGTAGGCAAGTGGCAGAATGCAACATCCATGTTCCTGGGGGGGACCTGTTTGCTCAAAGTGAGCACCAAGATTTGTATGCGGCCGTCGATGATTTGGTCGACAAGCTGGACCGTCAAGTTGGAAAGCACAAGGGGCGCGTGCAAAACCATCAAAACCCTCACAAGCGGAGCATAGCTTTTCATTGAGCCGTCTTTTTGACGCTCAAAAGCGTGGGTGGTCAAAAGGGCCGCCTGCGCTGGTCAAAACCCATGGTCTGTTGGCCCTACCAAAGTCAGGAACGCATCCAAGCTTCATGAGGCTTTGAGGCCCTTTTGCGCGCAGCCTCATTCCACGGCAAAGGTGAAGAAACTTGTTGTCAATGTGGCTGAAAAAAAACAAATGGCCAGTGATCTTTCTTTAAGTTCTTCCTCCAAAGATGCATAATGTGACGCCATTATGAATCGACTTCCCAATTTACTTCCGCTCACCCATATTCGTGTGGGATTGGACATCACCAGTAAAAAACGTGCCTTTGAAGAGGCGGGTTTGTTGTTTGAGGAGTTGCACGGACTGTCTCGAGCCAATGTGGCGGATAGCCTTTTGGCTAGAGAAAGATTGGGCTCTACGGGCCTGGGTCACGGTGTCGCCATTCCGCATGGTCGTATCAAAGGGCTTAAAACACCGATGCTGGCTGTTTTCTTGCTCCAAACTCCCATTGGCTTTGATTCTCCCGACGAGCTACCGGTCAAACTGATGTTTTTTTTGCTGGTCCCAGAAGCCTCCACGCAAAGGCATTTGGAGATTTTGTCCAACATCGCCAGCTTGCTCAGCCAAAGCGAGATCAGAGAAGAGCTTTTGTTGTCTGAAGACCCGCAGCAGTTACACTCAAAAATAGTTCAAGGCAGCCTGAGCCTGCCGAGCTGACCCCTTCCCGCCAATTGTTCTTTGAGGACTCCAGATGAAGCCCACCGTTGTCAGCGCAGTTGAATTGTTCAAGGACTTCAAAGAAAAGTTAAGTTGGCAATGGATCGCTGGTTTAACGGCTTCGGACCGTCGGTTCGATGAAGTGATGGTGCGACAAGCCCGCTCGGGCGCAGACTTGGTTGGTTACTTGAATTACATCCATCCTTATCGCTTGCAGCTCTTGGGAGAGCGGGAAATCAGTTATTTGACCAATGCGACCCAGGAGGATTGCGAGAGGCGCGTTGGGCGAATCGTGACCCTCAAGCCCCCGATGCTGGTGTTGGCCGATGGGCAACGCGCCCCAGAGCGCTTGGTGGCTTTGTGCGACAACGCCCAAATACCGCTTTTTGTGACCAAGGAGCCGTCGGCCTATGTGATCGATGTGTTGAGGGCCTATTTGTCCAAGCATTTTGCCGATAGAACCACGATGCACGGCGTTTTTATGGATATTTTGGGCTTGGGCGTGATGATCACGGGGGAGTCAGGTCTTGGCAAAAGTGAACTGGGATTGGAGTTGATCTCTAGGGGAAATGGCTTGGTCGCAGACGATGCGGTGGACTTGTTTCGCATCAACCAAAACACCATAGAAGGCAGATGTCCTGAGCTCTTGAAAAACTTGCTTGAAGTGCGGGGGATTGGTTTATTGGACATTCAAGCTATTTTTGGTGAAACGGCGGTCAGGAGAAAAATGAGGCTCAAACTCATTGTTCACTTGGTCAGACGAGAGACTTTGGAGAGAGACTATGATCGACTGCCCCATGAGCCGCTGACGCAAGATGTTTTGGGCATTGCCGTCAGAAAAGTGGTCATTCAAGTGGTCGCTGGTCGAAACATTGCGGTGTTGGTGGAAGCGGCGGTAAGAAATACAATTCTTCAATTGCGTGGCATCAACACCTATGACGACTTCTTGTTGCGCCATCGCAATGCCATGATTCAAAACAACCCCACCTAGGACATGGGCACTTGTTCATGGGGGTTTCTTGTTGGTTGAAGGCGTTGACCAGCAACTGTTGCAACTCATAACTCAAAACAGAAAATGAAAAAAGCACTTTTAAGTTGCGACAAGCTGATGAAGAGCTATTCAGACAAGCAAGTGGTCAAAGGCTTGTCGTTTGAGATCTATCCCGGTGAGTGTCTCGGACTGATTGGCCCCAATGGGGCCGGTAAAACAACCGCTCTTAAAATGTGTTTGGGATTGTTAGAGCCTGATGCAGGACGCATCATCGCTTTTGATCAAGAGATGCCCAAAGATGCCTTGAGCATCAAGTCCCACATCGGCGTTGTGAGTCAATTTGACACCCTGGACCCGGACTTCACCTGTGCAGAAAATTTACTCGTGTATGGTCGATATTTTGGTCTGAAGAAGGGTTATTTGAAAGACAAAATCCCTCAGCTGCTGGAGTTTGCAGCTTTGAGCAACAAAGCCAACGAGAGACCAGGTGCTTTGTCCGGTGGGATGAAGAGGCGTTTGAGTTTGGCCCGGGCTTTGGTCAACGACCCAGCGCTTTTGTTGCTCGATGAGCCCACGACAGGCTTGGATCCACAAGCCCGACATGTGATGTGGGAAAGGTTACAAGATTTGGTGCGGGCTGGTAAATCCATCCTCTTGACCACCCATTTTATGGACGAGGCCGAGAGATTGTGCGATCGATTGATCGTCATGGATCATGGTGAAAAAATTGCACAGGGATCCCCCAAGGCGTTGATCGCTGAACATTTAGAGCGCATGGTGGTCGAGGTTTATGGTCTGTATGACAAAGAGCTCGTTCTCAAAGAGCTCTCGCCCCTGGCCCAAAGAGTTGAAGAAAGTGGCGAGACCTTGTTTTTCTATACCCATGACGCCACGGCGCTGAACATGGCCTTGAGCAAGACGCCTGAGATTCGCAGCTTTCACCGCCCATCCAATTTAGAGGATTTGTTTTTGAAATTGACCGGACGACAAATCCGAGAGGGGGCGTGATGCGTTGGTGGCCAGTTTTTTTAAGAAACATGTTGGTTTGGCGAAAGTTGGCCATCCCAAGTTTGGTGGGCAACATTGCAGAGCCCTTGATGTGGTTGATTGCCTTTGGATACGGCATTGGATCGTTGGTGGGCCAAGTTGAAGTTTTGGGACAACAAGTGCCTTACCTGTTGTTTTTAGCCAGTGGATCGATTTGCATGAGCGCCATGAATGCGGCAAGTTTTGAGGCGCTTTACTCCGCTTATTCAAGAATGAGCGTTCAAAAGACCTGGGACGGCATCTTGAATGCTCCGGTCGGCCTGGCAGATATTTTGCTGGCAGAGATGCTTTGGGCCGCCTTCAAGTCCATCTTCAGCGTCACAGCGATCTTGGGCGTGATGGTTTTTTTGGGTATTTTGAACAGTCCCAAAATTTGGTTGGCTTGGCCTATTTTGTTGCTGGTCGGCGTGACGTTCAGTTCAATTGCACTGATTTTCAACGCATTGGCCAAAGGGTATGATTTTTTCACCTATTACTTTACCTTGTTTCTAACGCCCATGACTTTTCTGAGCGGCGTGTTCTTTCCCCGAGAGCAATTGCCCGAGTGGCTTCAAAAAGGGGCGGCTTTTTTGCCCTTGAGCCAAGCGGTTGATTTGATCCGACCTTTGTTCTTGGACCGTTGGCCAGAGCATGTCATCGAGCATTTGCTCTTTCTTTTCTTGATCGCCTGCGTGGCTTACCTCAGTGCACTTCATTTGACGAAAATCAGATTTCAGAAAGCTTGATGTGCAATTGAGTTTGATCAAGTCCTTGACCTTGGAGCTCAAACTGAGCCACTACGTGATGGTCATGGGTTGGTCGGGTTTGTATTTTTGTGTCACCAAGCTCGAACACATGCACCCGAGCTGGCCAGTCCTGTCTGAGCTCATCGCGTGGGTGGATGTCCTTGTTTTTTTGGCGCTGAGTGTGGGTGTTTTGTCAAGGCTTGCGTTATCGCCCCGAAGCATTGTTCAAGAGCTGAGTCAACCAGTGGCTTTGTGTGGTGCTGCAGCCATGGCGGTAGCGATGATTTTGCTCTCGAGTGTTTTGCTGGGTATGGCCCAGGCCGGTGTGAAGCAAGGGACTGTGGGGCTGTTGGGCGAAGGATTGATGGCTGCGAGTGAGGTGATTTGGTGTTGGGGCGCCGTCATCGAGTTGGCCCTTTCTTTGGGGGTGATGGTGGTGTATGCAAGGCTCTTTTTGTACCAAAAAAACAGCTGGGTCCACATCACGCCAGTGATGTTCATTCCAGCGGTCGGCAATGTCTTGGTCGTCTTGTCCGGTGTGGCCTTGGGACATGAAACATGGAGCCTGGCTCAGTTTGTCTTTGGCCTGACGTTGTGGCCACTGGTGTGTGTCTTGCTCGTGCAGCGGCTCAGCGCCATTGGCCCCTTGCCCTTGGGCGCCTTGCCCAGTTGGTGCATTGGACTGTCGCCGCCATGCGTGATTGGTTTGGCTTTGGTGGTTTTTAATGCGCCTCTCGTTTGGGTATGGGTGCTTTGGGCCTTGGGCTTGGGCGTGCTGGGCGCATTGATCCCCGTTCTTTGGCCCATTCGCCATCAGCCGTATGCAGTCAGTTTCTGGGCCTTTAGTTTTCCCTTGGCGGCTTGGGTCAGCTTGAGTTTGACGCTTCTGGGCAGCTTGACTTTGAGCTCCGACCCATCAGGTGCCGATCAAGCCTTGTTCCGAGATGCCTTGGATGCTGTGGGCATTGCTTTGACGGTGTCCATGGTCGTTTTGATGTGCTATCTCAGCGCAAAAGCATGCGCTCAAGCCAGGCGGTTTTTAAGCACGGCTTTGGCTCAAGCTTAAGTCACCGTGGGTACGTGCTTGTTGGGACACATGTCTTTGAGGCAATGCGCGTAAAGACTGAGGGCGTGGTCGGCCAAGGCAAAGCCTTTGAGGGTCGCGATGCTGCGTTGTCGACTTTCAATTTCAAGGTCGTGAAACTCTTCGACTTGACCGCAGTCCAAGCAGACCAAGTGGTCGTGGTGCTCACCTTCATCGAGCTCATAGACAGATTTGCCGCTCTCAAAGTGTGAGCGCTTTAAAATACCAGCCTGTTCAAATTGGGTCAAGACGCGGTAAACGGTGGCCAAGCCAACGTCGATGTTTTCTTGCAGGGCGAGTTTGTAGACGTCCTCCGCTGTCATGTGCCTGCGGTCGCCACGTTGAAAGAGCGCCAGAATTTTAAGGCGTGGCAGTGTTGCCTTTAATCCAGTGGTATGAAGATCTTTTGCGATAGGCATGGACTGGAGCGGTAGATTAAGTGAAGGGGGGCCCTTGAAAAGCCCTGAAATGGGGCTCAGGTGTCGCTACAATGACTCTATCATAGCTTCATGCCAAAGTATTTTTATGAAAAGTCAGCGCCAATTTCATCCGCAGGTCAAACTTTGGGTTCGGCCAACGCCCATGAGGGCGGCGGCTAAGTTCAATCTAGCGCTGTTGGGTTGCTTGATTGTTTCTTTGAGTTCATGTGCTTGGATTGACCGGCCGTTGGGTTATGTGGCCAGATCCATCAACCCCTACCGTTTTGAGCTGATTCAAGGCAATGTGATCACCAAAGAGCAAGTGGAGGTGCTCAGGCCAGGCATGAGCAAAAACCAGGTCAAAGAGGTGCTGGGCACGCCCTTGATCACCAGCCTTTTTCATGAAGAGAGGTGGGATTACGCTTTCACGGTCAGAAGGTCTGGGCAAGAGCTTCAAAAGAAAAAACTCGCTGTCTTTTTTGACAAAGAGCAAATGCTTCGATGGGAGTCTGACCCCTTGCCCTCGGAGGCTGAATTCGCAGCCACCATCGATATTCGCAGGCCATCTTTAAATAAAGTGCCCTCGCTACAAGCAACGCCTGAGCAACTTGCTCGCTTCAAATCCGTCCAATCGGCTGAACCCAATGGGACGGGCTCCTTGGGCCTTGAGCGCGCAGCGGTTCGCTCAAACTACCCTCCACTTGAGCCCAATTGAGGGCTGGGGTGGACACGTTATTTCTGAAAGAGACAGACCAAATGACAATCAAAACCAAAGTAGGCGTGGTTGGCGCCAGTGGTCGAATGGGTCAAATGTTGATTCTTGCCCTTACACAATCTGAGCATTGTGTTTTGGCCGGCGCCGTGGATTTGAGTGGATCTGCCTTGTTAGGCTTTGATGCGGGGCAACTGCTAGGCGTGGTCACGGGCGTGAAAGTCACCAGTGACTTAAGCCAAGGCTTGGAGGGCGTGCAAGTTTTGATTGACTTTACGCGCCCTCAAGGCACGATGGAGCACTTGAAGTTTTGTCAAGCGCATGGCATTCAAATGGTGATTGGTACCACGGGCTTTAACGAAGAAGAAACAGCCCGTATACAAGAGGCGGCGAAACAGATCGCTATTTTGATGGCGCCCAACATGAGCGTTGGGGTGAATGTGACTTTGAAGTTGTTGGCTTTGGCTGCCCATGCGCTCAACGAAGGATTTGACATCGAGGTCATTGAAGCCCACCATCGACACAAAGTCGATGCGCCTTCTGGGACGGCTTTGAAGATGGGCGAAGTTCTTGCTCAGGCTTTAGGGCGAGATTTAAAGACCCATGGTGTGTTTGCTAGGCAAGGGCACACCGGGGAGAGAGACCCCTTGAGCATTGGTTTTTCAACCATTCGTGGCGGCGATATTGTGGGCGACCACACGGTTCTCTTTGCCGGTACAGGCGAGCGCATTGAGATCACGCACAAGTCATCCTCAAGAAGCACTTACGCCCAAGGCAGCCTCAGGGCGGTTCGATTTTTAGCCCAACAAAAGACGGGCTTGTTTGATATGTTTGATGTCCTAGGACTCAATTGACAAGATGGCGTGATAAAAGTGATGCAAGAAAAATTCAACCCCACGGAGATTGAAAGAGCGGTTCAATCCGCATGGGCTGCTGCGGATGCGTTTAAAGTGTTCGAAGACGCGAGTCGTGAAAAATACTATGCCTGCTCAATGCTGCCCTACCCCAGCGGTAAGCTTCACATGGGGCACGTGCGAAATTACACGATCAACGACATGCTCACGCGTCATTTACGCATGAAGGGATTCAACGTGTTGATGCCCATGGGTTGGGATGCGTTTGGTTTGCCTGCAGAAAATGCGGCTTTGAAGAACAAAGTGTCGCCCGCCAAGTGGACATTTGAAAACATTGCCTACATGAAAACCCAAATGAAGTCGATGGGCTTGGCCATCGACTGGTCTAGGGAGATTGCAACGTGTGAGCCAGCCTATTACAAATGGAACCAGTGGTTGTTCTTAAAAATGCTGGAAAAAGGCATTGCATACCGAAAAACACAGGTGGTGAATTGGGATCCAGTTGATAAAACAGTTTTGGCCAATGAGCAAGTGATTGATGGCCGTGGTTGGAGAACGGGGGCCTTGGTCGAAAAGCGAGAAATTCCGGGCTACTACTTGAAGATCACTGACTATGCACAAGAACTTTTGGAGTTCGTGCAATCTGAGAAGTTACCTGGTTGGCCTGAACGCGTCAAGCTCATGCAAGAGAATTGGATCGGTAAGAGCGAAGGCGTGCGTTTTGCCTTTCAACACGACATCAAGGGACAAGATGGGCTACCCATCGACCATGGACTGATGTATGTTTTTACCACCCGTGCAGACACCATCATGGGCGTGACCTTTTGTGCGGTTGCACCCGAGCACCCCTTGGCTGCCCATGCTGCAGCTCAAAAACCTGAATTGAAAGCCTTCATCGAGGCTTGCCAAAAGGGGGGGACGACGGAGGCGGAAATGGCCGTCAAAGAAAAGGAAGGCATGGACACAGGATTGATGGTTCGTCATCCTTTGACAGGCGAGCCAGTGAGCGTTTGGGTAGGCAACTATGTCTTGATGAGTTATGGAGATGGTGCGGTCATGGGCGTACCAGCCCATGACGAAAGAGATTTTGCCTTTGCCTTGAAGTACCACTTGCCCATCAAACAAGTGGTCCAGGTGCCCAATTCCCAATGCACGGTGGAGAATTTCAGTGACCGTGTGTGGAGCGACGATTACGCACAAAAAGGCACGGGTGTTGCTGTCAACTCTGGAGCTTATGACGGTCTTCGATTCAAGGATTGTGTGCAAAGGGTTGCGCAAGATTTGGCCACACTTGGCTTAGGAGCGTTAAAAACCACTTGGAGGTTGCGCGATTGGGGTATTTCTAGGCAACGCTATTGGGGAACACCGATACCCATGATTCATTGCCCTGAACATGGGGCTGTTCCCGTGCCTGAAAAAGACCTGCCTGTGGTGTTGCCCTTGGACTGTATTCCGGATGGCTCAGGCAACCCATTGCATCACCATGAAAAATTTCATGAAGGGGTGGTGTGTCCAGTGTGTGGCGTTCCAGCACGCCGCGAGACGGACACGATGGATACGTTCGTAGACTCTTCTTGGTACTTCATGCGTTACTGTGACTCCACGAACGATCAGCACATGGTGAGTGAGGGGGCCAAATACTGGATGCCCATGGATCAATACATTGGCGGTATTGAACACGCTATTTTGCATCTGTTGTACGCGCGGTTCTGGACCAAAGTCATGCGCGACTTGGACTTGCTAGAGGTCGATGAGCCTTTTACAAAATTACTGACCCAAGGCATGGTGCTCAACCACATTTACTCTAAAAAAACCCCTCAAGGAGGCGTGGAGTATTTTTGGCCATCTGATGTTGAAAACATCACTGACGAGACGGGACGTGTCAGCACGGCGACGTTGACCAAAGATTTTGGGGGTTTCTCACAGGGCACGGTGGTCAACTATGAAGGTGTGGGCACCATGAGCAAGAGCAAGAACAACGGCGTCGACCCGCAAGCCTTGATCGAACGCTATGGTGCCGATACGGCTCGTTTGTACACCATGTTCACCGCACCCCCAGAGGCCACCCTCGAGTGGAATGACACGGCGGTGGAGGGGAGTTTTCGCTTTTTACGGCGACTTTGGCAGTTCGCCTTTCAGCACCGTTCCTTGTTCACCCGACAAGCGATCTCATTGGCGCTTGACCCAGAGGGACTCACTCAGCTAGCACCTTCATCAGGCGCCAAGGTCATGCGGCGAGAAATTTACCAAGTCTTGAAGCAAGCCAATTTTGACTATGAGCGCATGCAATACAACACGGTGGTGTCCGCGGTGATGAAAATGCTCAATTTGCTTGAAGCTCAAGACCCGGGTGCTTGGCCAGACCATGAGCGCTCAATTTTTTGCGAAGCCATGGGTATTTTGTTGCGTGTTTTGAACCCCGTTTGTCCTCATATTTCTGAGGCCCTGTGGAAAGACTTGGGCTTTGGAGATGAGTTTGGAGCGATGTTGGATGTCAGCTGGCCACAGGTGCATGAGGCAGCATTGGTTCAAAATGAAATTGAATTGGTGTTGCAAATCAATGGGAAATTAAGAGGGGCCTTGAAAGTTTCAGTCTCTGCGTCTGATGAGGAGATCAAAGCGCTGGCCTTGGCTCATGAGGCCACACAAAGGTTGTTGCTCGCAGCACAGCAGCAAGCGCCAAAGAAGGTCATTGTCGTGCCCAGTCGGCTGGTCAATGTGGTGATTTGATGGACAGACAGCGAAGGTCTGCTCTTAAAAGCTCGGCTCGTTGGGCTTGTATGCTGCCGTTGTTGATGATGGGCGCTTGCGGCTTTGAGTTGAGGAAACCGCCGCAGTTTGCATTCAAGGCGCTTTTTCTGAACAACGTCATCACCAACCCATTTGGCCAAGAGATGTTGAGCACGCTTGCGCAGGTGCAAGGTCTTCGCGTCTTGACAGATCCAAGAGACTTGGATCAAGCGGATATGATTTTTGATTTGAATTCGGTTTTGCGAGAGAAGGTGATCATTGGCAGAACCTCAACGGGCGCTATTCGTGAGTTTCAGTTGCGAATCAAGCTTGTTTTTAAGGTTCGAACACCTGCTGGTGTTGAGAAAATTCCTGAAATAGAAATGATTCAACGCCGAGACATCAGCTTCAATGAAAGCGCTGTTTTGGCCAAAGAGATGGAAGAAGAGTTGCTGTATCAAAACATGCAAACGGATTTGACTTATCAAATCATGCGTCGTTTGGCTGCCATTAAAACGGTGGACTGAACGCTTGGCCTAGATCAAAAAGCTCCCTTCAAACGCATGACCCAACCATCGACCGAACTCACCTCTCATCTCCAACGCGGTCTTGCCCCTTTGTATGTGATAGAAGGTGACGAGAGTTTGTTGGTTCAAGAAATGAGCGATGAACTGAGATCCAGAACACTGCAACTGGGCTACAGCGAGCGACAAGTGTTCACCGTCATGGGCGCGCATTTTGATTGGTCATCAGTTCTTGCTGAGTTTCAATCCATGGGATTGTTTGCTGACAAGCAACTCATTGAGCTCAGAATCCCCAGTGGCAAGCCAGGTAAGGAGGGCGCTCAGGCGATCGAGCAACTGGTTTCGCTGATGCAATCCTTTCAAGAACAAGGGCAAGGCACTGATCTGCCAGACAAAGTCTTGTTGATCACCTTGCCGCGCTTGGATAAGTCATCCAAATCCAGCGCATGGCACCAAAGTTTAGAGGCCGCAGCCCCCATCTTTGTGGTCCAAAACATTGACCGATCTGCTCTCTCGAGCTGGATTGTACAAAGATTGGCCGCCCAGGATCAAAGGGTGTCTGCGGGGGCTCAGGGGACTCAAACGCTACAATTTTTTGTCTCCTGTGTGGAGGGCAATTTGTTGGCCGCGCATCAAGAGATTCAAAAGCTCGCCTTGCTCTATCCGCCAGGCGAGCTTGGTTTTGAGCAAGTTCAAAAAGCGGTGTTGAATGTGTCTCGCTTTGATGTGTTCAAGCTCTCAGAGGCCATTTTATCTGGTCAAGTCACTCGGGTGCAACGCATGCTGGATGGTTTGCAAGCCGAAGGCGAGGCTGCAGTTTTGGTGCATTTTGCGATGACGGAAGATATTCGACTTCTGTACAAAATCAAATCATCCGTTGTGACGGGTAAAGCCCTTCCCATGGTGTTGAAAGAATACCGAGTTTGGGGTGCGAAAGAAAAACTCATCGAAAGAGTCATTGGGCACTTGTCCGTTCATGTGCTTGAAAAATTGCTACAAGCTTGCCACCGGGTCGATGGTGTGGTCAAGGGTTTGAAGGCGCCCAATTGGCCAGAAAATTCATGGATGGCCCTGCAGCAATTGGCTTTTTTATGCGCCAAGAGCTGTTCTCTGTCAAAATAGAACCATGAGCACCTTTTTGCAAAACCAAATGGATGAACTCGGACTGGCTGCCAGACAGGCCAGCCGAGAAATCGCGCGTGCAAGTGCGGCGCAAAAAAAACAGACCTTGCTCACCTTGGCAAGGCTTCTGCGTGAAGAAGAGGGTCAGCTTTTGGCGGCCAACCAAATCGATCTCGCTCAGGCACAGACCCATGGCGTGAGCGGGCCGCTGTTTGATCGCTTGAAGTTGAGCTCCTCGGTCCTTCAAACTTGTGCCTTGGGTTGCGAGCAATTGGCCTTGATGCCCGATATCGTTGGGGAAATCGTGGGTTTGCGAGAACAGCCCAGTGGCATTCGTGTTGGGCAAATGAGAGTGCCCATAGGGGTGTTTGGGATGATCTATGAAAGCCGTCCCAATGTGACCATTGAGGCGGCCTCTTTGTCCATCAAAAGTGGCAATGCCTGTATCTTGAGGGGCGGCTCTGAAGCCATCGAGTCCAACAAAGCCCTGGCTTTGTTGGTGCAAAAGGCCTTGACGCTGAGCGGCTTACCAAGAACGGCCGTTCAATTGGTTCAGACCACCGATCGAGAAGCGGTGGGCATGTTGATTCGCTCTCCACAATGGGTGGATGTGATCATTCCTCGAGGTGGCAAGGGTTTGATTGCCCGTATCACAGAGGAGGCGAAAGTTCCAGTGATCAAACATTTGGATGGCAACTGCTGCACCTATGTGGACGACCTTCAAGAGCAAGGGATGTATTTGAAAGTGATTGAAAATGCCAAAACGCAAAAATACAGTCCTTGCAATGCGCTGGAGAGTTTGCTGATCAAAGAGGACTTGGCTCAAGAGTTTTTGCCCAAGATGGCTGCAATTTTATGGTCCCATGGGGTGGAGTTGAGGGTCTGTGAACAGTCCTATGGCTTGTTGTCTGTTGTCCCTCACGATCAGGGCTTGTTGGTCAAAGCCACTGAGCAAGATTGGTTTGAGGAGTATTTGGCGCCCATTTTGAGCATCAAATTGGTCAAGGATTTGAATGAAGCCATTGAGCACATCAACCACTACTCCAGTCATCACACCGATGCCATCCTGACGCAAAATCATGTGCATGCGCAAAGGTTTTTGAGAGAGGTTGATTCGGCAAGTGTCATGATCAACACAAGCACGCGCTTTGCCGATGGATTTGAATTTGGTTTAGGCGCGGAGATCGGTATTTCAACGGATAAATTCCACGCCAGAGGTCCGGTGGGCGTGGAGGGCTTGACGTCTCTCAAGTACATTGTCTTGGGTCAAGGTGAAGTTCGAGCTTGAAACAGCTTCTTGGGTGTGAGTCCTCACTTCAACTGTTAGGTTCATTCCATCAAAAACCGCGTAAAAGTTCGCCAAGGGCTTAAAATCAGGGACTTTGGACGTCGTGTCTAAATAACCGAGACTACAAAATGGTTCCCCACCTTATCACTGCATTGACCGGTCCGATCAATGAGCTTGAACAAAGAATTCTGGACTCTATGCCCGCCATTGAGAGATGGTTTCGCTTAGAGTGGATGGAGCATACCCCGCCTTTTTATTCCTCCGTTGACATCAGAAATGCGGGTTTTAAGCTCGCCCCTGTGGACACCAATCTTTACCCAGGGGGCTGGAACAATTTGACACCTGAGATGCTGCCCTTGGCGGTGCAAGCGGCCATGGCTGCAATCGAGAAGATCTGCCCCGAGGCCCGCAATCTTTTGGTGATTCCAGAAAACCACACAAGAAACTCCTTCTATTTGAGCAATGTCGCTCAGTTGCAGAGAATCTTTTACATGGCAGGTCTGAATGTGCGAATTGGCTCCATCAACCCGGAGATCAAGGAGACAACGGTGATCAACTTGCCCAACGGCGAGACGGTGACCTTGGAGCCGGTCATCAGAGGCAAATACCGCTTGGGTGTGAAGGATTTCGATCCTTGTACCATCTTGCTCAACAACGACTTGAGTGCTGGCATTCCTGGTATTTTGGAGGACTTGCATGAGCAGTATTTGCTGCCGCCCTTGCATGCGGGCTGGAGTGTCAGAAGAAAAACCCAGCATTTTGCGAGCTATGAAGAGGTGACCAAGCGCTTTGGAAAACTACTTGGCATTGACCCCTGGTTGATCAATCCCATGTTTTCCCCATGTGCAGGTGTCAATTTTGCTGAGGGTTTGGGCCTTGAAGAGTTGAAAAGTACAGTGGACAACCTGCTTTTGAAAATCAGGAAAAAATACAAAGAATACGGCATCCATGAAAAACCCTTTGTGGTTGTCAAAGCTGACAATGGGACCTATGGCATGGGGATCATGACGGTGAGGGACGCCAAGGATTTGGATGCCTTGAACAGAAGAACCAAGAACAAGATGAGTGTGATCAAGGATGGTCAGTCGCTCACGGAGGTCATTGTTCAAGAGGGTGTGTTGACCAACGAGAGAATCAATGACGCCGTGGCCGAGCCGGTGGTGTACATGATGGACCGGTATGTGGTGGGTGGTTTTTACCGGGTGCATGCTGAGAGAGGGGTCGATGAAAACTTGAATGCCCCAGGCGCCTCCTTTGTTCCCTTGGCTTTTGAGCAAAGTGCGCACACTCCGCAACCCGGTCTTAAGGCGGGTGCGAGTGTGCCCAATCGGTTCTACATGTATGGCGTGATCGCGCGTTTGGCCATGTTGGCGGCCAGTTATGAGCTCGAAGCGACGGACCCGAATGCAGAAATTTACGATTGACAACGTTTGGCCATGAAAATACTTTTTGTTGCTGATCGGCTAGAGACCTTCAAGATAGAGAAAGACACGACCTTTGCGATGATGCGCGAGTGCAATCGACGAGGCATGGAGGTCTTTGCCTGTGAGGTTCAAGATCTTTTTTGGTTGAGTGGTGACTTGGTCAAAGCCAGTGCGTCTCGCCTAAGTCTGGATCTCACCCCCCAGGCGCAGTGGTTCACCCGAGGCGAAGCCATCAACCATGCGCTCAAAGATTTTTCTGCCGTTCTGATGCGAAAGGATCCACCGTTTGACGTGGAGTACTTCTATGCGACCCATCTTTTGCAGCACGCGAGCAAAGAGGGTGCAAGGGTCTTCAACGATCCAGCGGCTTTGAGAGATCACCCAGAAAAATTGGCCATTTTGAATTTCCCACATTTGATCAGTCCAACGCTTGTGACCAAGAACGCGCAACACATCAAAGCCTTCCACCAAGAGCACCAAGATATCATTTTGAAGCCCTTGGATGGGATGGGGGGCCGAGGGATTTATAGAGTCAAGAGCGACGGCTTGAACCTAGGTAGTTTGATTGAAACCCTTAATTTAGAGGGCCAACAAACCGTCATGGTTCAGCGCTTTATCCCCGATATCCACAAGGGTGACAAACGAATTTTGCTCATCGATGGCCAGCCGGTGCCATTCAGCTTGGCCAGAATACCCCAAGGCTCGGAGGTGCGTGGCAACTTGGCCGCTGGCGGGTTAGGCGTTGCACAAGCTTTGACGAAAAGGGACTTGGAGATCGCCCATGAGCTTGGCCCGGTCCTTAAGGCCAAAGGACTCTTCTTGGTGGGGTTGGATGTGATTGGGGACAAGTTGACGGAGATCAACGTCACGAGCCCCACTTGTTTTCAAGAAATCACCGATCAAACTGGGTTTGACGTTGCTTCGTGTTTTGTTGATGCCTTGACCCAACAGGTCTAAGGGGCAAAGAGGAGCTCACGTAGATGTCTCGTGTTTATTGCACCGGGGCTACTTTCACATTGACAATGAAGTGCGAGCTGTCGCCAAAACAGCTAGGAAGTCCTTGGTGTTCTTCGTATTCTAGGACCACCTTTTGTCCAAGACTTTGATTGATTTTTTCTGCAACGAGGTCATCTCTAACCGTGAAGAAAAACTTATCTGGTGCGGTTTGTAAGTTAGCGATGGAGCGGATTTGTTCGCCTTCCCAGGTTTTACAAACCCAGCCTTTGTAAGAAAGTTTTTGTACGAAACCCACGCTCTCGCCTTGAGAATAGGCGAATTGGTAGGCAAACAAAAGATAGACCACAGGTAAAGAGATGCTCAGGCACAACAAAATCAACAAGACTTTGAAGGCCTGGTGTTGGAGGTTTTGAAAAAACGAACCGCTCATAGGTGTTTGGACTCTAAAAAAACATTCCAATCCATGGGTGGATCAAAAAGGGTCATCAATGGGCTTGAGACTTGACGTGTGCTCTCCATGCATGCAACAAAGGCTCGGTGTAACCGCTAGGTTGCTCTTTGCCCTTGAAGACCAAGTCCAATGCCGCTTGGTAAGCGCTTGAGCGCTCAAGATGGTCAGCCATGGACATGTACAAGGGATCTGCTTTGTTTTGTGCATCCACAACAGAGGCCATTTTCTGGAAAGTGTCTTGGACTTGTCGGGTCGAGACGATCCCATGCTGCAACCAATTGGCAATGTGCTGGCTTGAAATTCTTAAGGTGGCGCGGTCTTCCATGAGGCCAATGTTGTGAATGTCGGGCACTTTTGAACAGCCCACGCCCTGTTCGACCCAGCGAACCACATACCCAAGGATGCCTTGAGCGTTGTTGTTCAACTCTTCTTGAATCTCTTGTTGAGACCAGTTGGGATGAGCTACAACAGGAACCGTCAGCAAGTCATTCAAGAGCATGTCTGCGCTGGGGTTGCTCTTGCTCTTTTCGATGTTCTTTTGAACAGCGAAGACGTCAACTTGATGGTAGTGCAAGGCGTGCAAGGTGGCCGCAGTTGGGCTTGGAACCCAAGCGGTGTTGGCACCAGCCTGAGGGTGAGCAATTTTTTGCTTGAGCATGTCGGCCATGAGATCTGGCATGGCCCACATGCCTTTTCCAATTTGAGCTTTGCCTCTTAAGCCACAGGACAGGCCAACCAAGACGTTGTTTTTTTCATAAGCTTGTATCCACGCGCTGGACTTCATGCTGCCTTTTCTCATCATTGGCCCTGCAAGCATGGAGGTATGCATCTCGTCGCCAGTGCGGTCCAAAAAACCTGTGTTGATAAAGGCCACTCGAGCAGATGCGCTTGCGATGCAAGCCTTTAAATTGACGCTTGTGCGCCTCTCTTCATCCATGATGCCAAGTTTGACCGTGTTCTTTTTAAGTTGGAGGGCTTTTTCTACTTTTGTAAAAAGCAAGTCCGCAAAAGCAACTTCTTGTGGTCCGTGCATTTTGGGTTTGACAATGTACACCGAGCCTGTGCGTGAATTGCGAATGCCCAATGGGCTTGCTTTTAAATCATGAATGGCAATGGCAGTGGTGATGTAGGCGTCTAAGATCCCCTCGGGGATTTCGTGGAGCTCGGCGGTCTTGGGGTCGTTGTAAAGAATGGCAGGATTGGTCATCAAGTGACCCACGTTTCTAAGAAACAGCAAAGATCTACCGGGTAAGCTGACCGAGCGTCCTTTTAGAGATGTATAGAGCCTGTCAGGGTTAAGACGGCGTGTGAAGGTTTGACCATTTTTTTGAACAGATTCAGACAGGGTACCTTTCACAATGCCTAACCAGTTTCTATAGGCCAAGACCTTGTCTTGAGCGTCAACTGCAGCAACCGAGTCCTCCAAGTCCAAGATGGTGGACAAGGCAGACTCGATGACCAGGTCACTCACGCCCGCGGCATCCTTGGCGCCGATGTCGGTGGCATCGTCCAAGATCAAATCCAAGTGCAACCCGTTGTGTTCAAACAAGATGCTGCTGGGCTTGGATGGGCTACCCTGGTAGCCGCGGCACTGCGAAGGCTTGGAGAGCGTTGTCATGGATCCCGATTGGAGGTGAACTCTCAAGCCGGCGTCTTTGATTTCGTATTTCACCGAGTCAATGTGCGAGCCCTTTTTAAGGGGTGCGACGCGGTCAAGAACGTATCTTGCATATTCAATGACTTTGGCGCCACGTTTGGGGTTGTAGGCTTGGGTTTTCTCGCAACCTTCGGAAGATGCAATGACGTCCGTGCCGTACAAGGCGTCGTACAAAGAGCCCCACCTGGCATTGGCAGCATTCAAAGCGTAGCGAGCGTTCAAGATGGGTACGACCAGTTGGGGCCCTGCTTGCTGAGAAAGCTCTTTGTCAACATTGGACGTGGAGATGTTGACGCTTTTGGGCACGGGGACCAAATAGCCAATGTTGATCAGAAAGTTTTTGTAGGCTTTCATGTCCTTGATTGGACCAGGATGCTTGAGGTGCCAAGTATCGAGTTCTTGCTGTAATCGCTCTCGCTCATGAAGCAGCGATTGATTCTTTGGGGCCAGTTCGACAACCAGCTCACTCAAAGACTTCCAAAAAGCATCTGTGCCAATATCTGTACCCGGCAAGACCTCGTCTCTTACAAAAGCAAAGAGATCTTGACTGATTTGAAGGTGGTGGGCTTGAATTCGCTGGGACATGTCGATCATGGTGTAAAGATAAAAAACAAGGTTCTTTGAAAAGGATTGTAGAGTTTAAAGATGGTTTCGTGGGCAATAGCGCCCCACTTATTTTAAAAAGGCCCAAATCGGTGCGCGGGCAGACTTGAAAACAAAGTCCTGTGCACCTTCATTAGGAAAAATGACGATAAAGATCAAAAAAGCAAGAAAAGGCTATGGTCAACGGGGTAAAACCTAGATTTGGCCGGCGTGCAGGGCTTGATAATTTGGCCTACACTAATGACCTTGAAATAAAATCGTCTGAATCGACGATTTTGATCTAACCTACCTATGAAGAGCACCAGGTAGGAGGTATCCCTTGATTCCGTCGTCTTTTGAGGATGGTGGTTTTTATAAAGTCACAAAATGTCACTGGTCCAATTAGCCTTAAAGCGTTCTTATACATTCATTGTGATGGCCATCTTGATCCTGTTGGCCACGCCATTTGCGTTGCTCAACATGGCAACGGATATTTTTCCTGAAATCAACATCCCTGTCGTCAGCATCATTTGGAGCTACAACGGGCTTTCAGCTCAAGAAATGGGTCAAAGGATCGCGTCTTCAAGCGAGCGTGGCTTGTCGACGGTCGTCAATGACATTGAGCACATCGAATCGACGTCCTTGAATGGTATTTCGATCATCAAGATCTTTTTTCAACCCAAAGCGAATATTCAAGCGGCCATTTCCCAAGTTGTGGCCTCGGTTCAAGCTCAAGTGAGACAACTGCCGCCTGGTATCACACCGCCTTTGGTGATCAAATATTCTGCCTCTAGTATCCCGGTGATTCAACTGGCTTTGTCAAGTCCTACCTTGTCTGAGTCGGCTTTGTTTGATGCCACCATCAACTCATTGAGACCCCAATTGGTGACCATTCCTGGCGTGGCCATTCCCTTTCCTTACGGAGGGAAAATAAAAGTGGTGTCGGTGGACATCAACAACCGTGAGTTACAAGCCAGGGGGTTGGCTCCGTCTGACGTGGTCAATGCCATCAGCCTGCAAAACCTGATCCTGCCATCGGGAACGGTCAAGTTAGAAGGCTCTGAGTACGCGGTGTCTCTCAACAGCTCCCCCACCACCATTGCTGGACTCAATGACTTGCCCGTCAAAACGAGCAATGGTGCGACCGTTTTGATCAAAGACGTGGCCAATGTTCGTGATGGGTTTCAACCGCAAACGAACATCGTTCGCCAAGATGGTTCAAGAGGGGTGTTGCTTTCTATCTTGAAAAATGGCGGTGCTTCTACGCTAGATATTGTTGATGGCATTAAAAAAGCCTTGCCCATTGCCGCTGAAAGCATGCCACCAGACATCAAGGTGAGCCAATTGTTCGATCAATCCTTGTTTGTGAAGGCGGCCATCAAAGGGGTGGTCTTTGAGGCGGTCATCGCAGCCGCCTTGACGGCGGCGATGGTTTTGCTGTTTTTGGGAAGTTGGAGAAGCACGCTCATCATCGCCATGACGATTCCCCTGTCAATTTTTTCTTCCATCTTGGTACTGTATGCGCTGGGTGAAACGCTCAATTTAATGACCCTAGGCGGTCTTGCCTTGTCGGTTGGAATTTTGGTTGACCAGGCGATTGTGACCATCGAGAACATAGAGCGCCATTTACACATGGGCAAACCTTTGTACGATGCGATTGAAGTTGGGGCGGGAGAAATAGGGGTGCCTGCCTTTGTCGCAACCTTGTGCATATGTATTGTTTTTGTTCCCATGTTCTTTCTTTCAGGTGTGGCGAAATTTTTGTTTGTACCACTGGCTGAGGCCGTGGTCTTTGCGATGCTCGTGTCTTTTTTCCTGTCCAGAAGTTTTGTCCCTACCATGGTCAAATTGTTGATGGGTCAACATGATCAAGCAAAGCTGAAAGAAAAGACAAAACCCCATGTATTTGAAAACATCTATATCCAATTTGATCAAAAGTTTGAAGCGTTCAGACTGGGGTACAGAGAAATTTTGTCCAAGGTCTTGCTCAACAGGAAGGCTTTCGGAACAGCGTTTTTGACTTTTTGCATTTTGTCATGCGGTTTATTTCCTTTTTTGGGTCGAGACTTTTTCCCGGCTGTGGACTCTGGGCAAGTGCGTCTTCACTTTCGAGCACCGACGGGCACGCGGATAGAGGAAACGGCAAAATTGGCGGATGCCATTGAGGCGAAGATCAAACAACTCATACCTGCTGAGGAGCTTGAAACGATTTTGGACAATTTGGGCGTCCCCAACAGCGGCATCAACTTGTCTTATAGCAACGGAGGAACGTTTGGCTCCTTGGACGGAGAGCTCTTGATCGCTTTGAAGGAGTCGCATAGGCCATCGAGCACCTTGACCACCCTCTTGCGTGAGGAGCTACCTAAATCATTTCCTGGGGTTGAGTTTTTTTTCCAGCCAGCAGATATCGTGACGCAAATCTTAAATTTTGGACTGCCTGCCGCAATTGATGTTCAGCTGACAGGCAATGATTTGTTAGGTAATGCTGAACTGGCGGCGGAAATAACAAAGGAGATCGCAAAAATTCCAGGTGCCGTGGATGCGCATGTCCATCAAAAATTAAATGCACCTGGTATTGCTCTAGAGATGGACCGTTCTCGGGTGCAACAATTGGGTCTGAATGCTCAAAATGTCGGCCAAAATGTATTGATTGCCTTGTCTGGAAGCTCACAAACTTCTCCAGCCTTTTGGCTCAACCCCAAAAATGGTGTTGTCTACAGCATTGTGATTCAAAATCCACAATACTCATTTCAATCCATCAACGATTTGCTGAGCATACCGGTCAGCAGCCAGGTCAATCCGGTTGAAAGCACACAACTGTTGGGCAATTTGGTGAGCTCAAGGCCTGTCAAGCAGTTGCCCATCGTCTCGCGGTACAACATTTCACCGGCCATTGACATCTATGTGAATGTGCAAGGGACCGATTTGGCGAGCGTGGCCAGCAAGGTGAGCGCGATTGTGGACGGCATGAAAAGCAAGTTGCCAAAGGGTTCACAAGTAGCCATCCGTGGTCAAGTGCAAACAATGCAGTCCTCTTTTATAGGCTTGGGCGTGGGGTTGGTGATGGCCATTGTGTTGGTGTATTTGTTGATTGTTGTGAATTTTCAGTCATGGATTGATTCTGCCATCATCATCACCGCTCTACCTGCCGCATTGGCGGGCATTGCTTGGATGCTTTTCTTGACAGGTACCACCTTGAGTGTGCCAGCCTTGACTGGGGCCATCATGACCATGGGTGTTGCAACCGCCAACAGTATTTTGGTGGTTTCATTCGCCAAGCAACAAAGAGAAGAGGGGCTCAATCCTTACCAGTCTGCTTTGCAGGCCGGAGCAACAAGGATTCGGCCTGTGTTGATGACCGCTTTGGCCATGATCATCGGCATGATCCCTATGGCTTTGGGTTTGGGCGAAGGGGGTGAGCAAAATGCCCCGCTTGGCCGTGCAGTGATTGGTGGTTTGGTTTTTGCAACAGTTTCAACCTTGTTTTTTGTACCGGTGGTATTTGCAGCTGTGCATCAAAGTCTCTTTGACAAAGAACTGAAAAAAGCGAATTCATCGTTAAAACCTTAAGAATTTATTTAGGAAATGAAGATGTCAGATCAGAACGTTGTTGCTAAAAGCAAAATATGGATTGGGGTGTTTGTGTTTTTATTGGTGGCGGGCTCTGTCAATACCATAGTGAATCGAATGGGGAATGCCAAAACATTAGAAAAACAAATTGAAGATAAAACGAAACTGTATGTGAAGGTTGCAGTGGTAAAAAATGCCGATGCTCCCCAATTGTTAAGGCTTCCAGGCACCCTTTTGGGTTTTTCACAAGCCCCCGTTGCAGCGCGTGCAAGTGGGTACATCAAGCGTTGGAACAAAGACATAGGGAGTTTGGTTCAAGAGGGGGAAGTGCTTGCTGAAATTGACACGCCTGAATTGGATCAATTGTTGTCCCAACTCGTGGCAACTCAACAACAAGCGTCAGAGAGCATGCAATTGGCTAAATCTTCCCTGGAAAGATGGGAGGCCTTGAGAAAGAAGGACGTGGTCTCTCAGCAAGAATACGAAGAAAAGAGAAGCACTTACTCGCAAGCCATTGCCAACTTCAATGCCTCTGCTGCCAATGCAGAAAGAACGCGTCAATTGACTTCTTTTAAAAAGGTCGTGGCCCCATTTTCAGGGGTGATTACTAAAAGAAACATTGACATTGGTGACTTGATCGATGGGACCACAAAGCCACTGTTTTTGATTGCGAAAACAGATCCCTTGCGGGTTTTTATCAATGTGCCTCAGTCTTATTCTCAGTGGGTGAAGGTTGGACAAGCGGCTGAAATCAATTTGGATGAAATCAGAGGCATGACATTTCAAGGGCAAATCAGCAAGTCTGCTTCTGCCATCGATCCTTTAACAAGAACGATGCAAGTTGAGGTGACCTTGAGCAACAAAGAGAAAAAATTGTTGCCAGGTGCTTTTGTTCAGGTAAGTTTAAAACTCCCCGCTTCGAACGCGATCAACATTTCTTCCAATGCACTTTTGATCAGAAAAGAGGGGCCGCAAGTGGCGGTGGTTGATGATCAAAATAAAGTTCACCTTCAAAAAATCAAGCTAGGCCGCGATTTTGGCGTGACATCGGATGTGATCGATGGCTTAAAGGGTGGGGAAAGACTGGTCTTGAATCCATCCGACTCTTTGAGCGATGGAGATGTTGTCACCATTGTTGCCGAAGAGGTGAAGAGTGAAGGACAACAGTTGCCTAACAAAGAAAAGGCAAAGCAATGAAAAATGTGGGTTTCTTTGTTTTGATGTTGCTAGGGCTTGTGTCGTGTTCAAGTCCTCCAAAGTATGAAAAAGTAAAGCTTGATGTTCCTGCTGAATTTAGGGATTCCAGCGCTTGGAAACTGGCCAAGCCCAATGACCAACAACTGAAGCAAAAGTGGTGGGAAGAGTTGGGCGATGATGAATTGAATTCTTTGCTAGAGCGCGCATTCAAGAACAACCCCAATTTAAAGATCGCTGTAGAAAAAGTCAATCAATCCAGGGCCAACTTCAACACCGCAAATGCTAGCTTGTTCCCTCAAGTCAATGCCACGGGAAGGCTTGCTCGCTTAGAAATTTCTAGCGCAAGACCCCTGACCAACTACAACTCACCTAACCAAGCAACGGTTCAAACTGATATTTTGCCTCAAATGGTCGCCTCTTATGAGTTTGATTTCTGGGGTCGGGTCAGCTCAACGGTAGCAGCAGGTCAAGCCAACCTTGAGCAGTCCATGGCTGACTTTCAAAATGTAAGACTGATCTTGTCTACCGATGTTGCAACGTACTACTTCAACATAAGACAAGCTGATATAGAAATTGATTTGCTCAATCAATTGATTCGCTTACAAGAAAAGGCTTTGTTGTTGGCCTCTGAAAGATACAAGTTGGGCTTGAATTCAGCTTTAGAAAAAACACAGCAGCAAATTGCGCTTGAAACGACAAGTGGCCAGATAGAACAACTCAAAAGAACCAGAAGTATATTTGAGCATGCCTTAGCGAGCTTGGTGGGTCAAAATGCCACGGATTTCAAGCTAGGTACGAAAGCCATTGAAAGACGCTCCCTCGATACCCCATTGGGTATACCGGCAGTGCTGTTGGAGAGACGACCTGATGTGGCTTCGGCCGAAAGGGCTGTGGCCGCAGCCAATGCGCAAATCGGTATAGCGCAAGCTGCTTATTACCCACAAATTGTCTTAGGCGGTGGTTTTGGTTATCAGGCCACACAGTTAGCGAATTTGTATTACGCTCCAAGCAGAGTTTGGTCTTTTGGCCCAAGTCTTTCTTTACCCTTGTTGGATGGCGGACGTATCGATGCCAATGTGGCTTTTAACAAATCGGGCTATGCAATAGCTGTTGAAAATTACAAAAAGGTTGTTTTGACAGCCATGCAAGAGGTCGAGGATGGGATCAGTGGTGTATTGGCCCTCGACAAAGCATTGGAACAAGCCAGTCGAGCCAGTCAGTCGGCTCTAAAAATATTTGAGGTTTCCCAGGATCGTTACAAGGGAGGCGTTGCGAACGCTTTGGACTTGGCTTTGGCTGAACAGGCTTATGTCAATGTTAAACGTTTAGAGACGCAGGCCATGGCTTCAAGACTGCAAGTTCAAATATTTTTGGTCAAAGCCATTGGTGGCGGTTGGCGTGGCGATAAATCAGAAGGTTTATGAGCCCATGTCAAAGCAGTGAGACACTCTAAAAGACCTGTTAGGTAGAAACGCACTCGGAAGTTAACCCCCACTTGATGCAGCACTTGTGAAGTGCTGCATTTACTTGTTGGTGCTTGACGAGTGAATGCCCTTCATGCCGTTAAGAGCTTTGACGGCTTCGACCTCTTGGGATGTCAAAAAACCTACAAAGTTTTGGACAGATTGAAGACGAGTTGCTTCATGAGAGAGGTTGGTGGGGATCCCAGACGAAAAAATGGTGATGTAGGCAATGTCGCTTGGGAGTGTGCCAACCACCTCGATGCCAGGAATTGAGATCAGCTCACTTAATTGTTGAAAACCTAGAGAAGCTCGTCCGCTCGCAACCAGAGTGCCAACAGGTGTTCCAGGCGGTGGGACGACCAGACAAGCCTTCACTTGTTCATGAATGCCCCAGGTTTCAAACAACTTTTCTAAATAAACGCCACTTGGGCCAGTTGAATAGCTGAGGCTTGTGCTTGAGAGAATGGCGTTCTTGACCGCAAGCGCATTGGATAGATCTGGGTGTTTGAAGCCAGTTGGTACAGCGGCAGCAATCTCTGACTCTACCCAATCTTGGCGAGAATTGGGCAGCAAGTGGCCTTCTGAGATGAGGCGATCAATGGAGTCAGAGCTGAGGAGGACAAGGTCATAGTCCTCTTTGTTTTGTATTTTTTTGACCGCTTCAACACCGCCTACAGATTCAATGTCCAAGCGGACGTTAAATTGCTCAAAGTAAATTTGCGACAACTCAGACAAAACCAATTTTGTTGCCATTGATGAAATCCCACGCAACACGAGGGGTTGAAGTGTGTTGGCAGTATTTAGAGTTGAAGGTGGCATGGCGTTGATGTTAAATGGTTGGATTGAAAATTTTAATGCATTTGTAAACAGCAAAAAAAACTTTATGTCAATGGCAGAGCATGCTCTTGGCAGGGATCATAAATTGATAGTCAAGTGAACAAAAGCCTTATGAGTTATTAGATTTGAAAGCGTTAGGGAAAAGGTTGTGCTTCAAAGGGTCTAAAAATGTACCGCATCTGAACGGTTCAAGGTGCAAGATGTGCCCAGAATGTATCCACTAGAACTTGGAGCGCCTAGCTCTAGAGGATCAACTTGTACAGAGTCCATCCCAAGTTAAAAAGAACCAAGGTAAATAAAGTACCAAAAGTCAGCATCATGCCTAGTATGCGTTTGCTGAAATCAGGTGGCGGCACCTTGATGCCTAGAGCATGGATCACGCGACCCATGATTAAAGTAAGGCCGGTGATGGCCACGAACCACCAAGGGGCTCCATTGAGTTCAAGGCAAGCCATCAAGATGATTCCAAAGGGAACATATTCAGCAAAGTTGCCATGAGCGCGAATGGCTCTTTCAAGTTCTTCGTGACCCCCATTGCCTAATCCAACCTTATTTTTTCTTCTAAGCCCAATGACATCAAAAGAGAGTTTAATAAAGAGGAGGGTTAAAACAGCAGCAATGATTGAGGTAACGAATAGCATTTTTGACTTCGAGGTTAATGTTTAATAGGTTGAGCAATCCATGAAAAACACGCCAAGGTGTGGTCTGATATTTTAGTGGTCTAGGGCGAAACCAACCGCGGCCTAGGATGTCTAATTCTCTTAGCAATGTATCGTGACGTTTAGGTTTTAACACGACTGACACATTTGCACTAAATAATTAAATTTTATTTCATAAGGGGATTTTGATGAAATTTTCAGCGGTCTTTCTTTCAGTTTGTATAGTAGCAACGACACCTACTCTGGGCTCAGCTCAAGATGCCTTCAATGCAGAGTTGGTTGGTCATGCAGTGATGCCTGCACAAACTTACATTTCTGCGCCCAAAGACGCTCCCGCGAATTTGCAAACCAGTGGTAAGTTCACGACGGGCAAACGGGTAGAAAAGATGGGTAGCGTTGAAGGCGCCTCTTATGACAGGCCCACTGGGGTGTTCTTACCCTTTAAAGGTCAACCCATTCAAGGCCACTCAGGAATTAAACGTATGCCTGATGGGACGTTCTGGATATTGACAGACAACGGTGCTGGTTCTAAGGCCAATTCACCTGATTTCATGTTGTACCTCAATCACTACAAGGTGGACTTCACTACCAATAAATTCACCCGTTTGAACACAATTTTTTTGCATGATCCAGATAAAAAAGTACCCTTCCATATCGTTACTGAAGGTACACAGAAACGTTACCTAACAGGAGCTGATTTCGATACTGAAAGCTTTCAATTTGCAGATGGAGCTTTATGGATTGGGGATGAATTCGGTCCATTCTTGATCAAGGCAGATATGACAGGAAGAGTATTAGCGGTTTATGACACATTGGTAGATGGCAAAGTCATTCGCTCACCCGATCATCCATCTGTAACAACGCCAAATACCCCTCCAGACTTCGCAAAATTTCAGACACGTCGTTCTAAAGGTTTCGAAGGTATGGCCGTATCAAGGGATGGTGGCAAGCTTTATGCTTTGTTAGAGGGCGCTCTTTGGGATGAATCAACCAAAGCCTATGAAATGATTGATGGAAAACACTATCTACGTGTTTTAGAGTTTGATGTGAAATCAGGTCAATGGACAGGTCGCCATTGGAAATATGTCATGGAAGCGAATCACCATGCGATAGGTGACTTCAACATGATCGACGAAACTACAGGTCTCATTATTGAAAGGGACAATGGTGAAGGCGTTTCTAGCTTTGCGTGTACAGATGGGAAAAAGCCCAATTGCTTTCATGACTTACCAAAGTTCAAGCGTGTTTACAAAGTTGAAATCAATGATGCGAACGCGAATGGGCTTGTTAAAAAAATAGCTTACGTTGACTTGCTCAATATCACAGATCCTAAGAACATCTCCCGCAAGCCCTTAGATAAGGGAGTCTTCACATTTCCATTTTTCACAATTGAAAACGTTGATGTAATCGATTCAAATCACATCATTGTGGGAAATGACAATAACCTGCCTTTCTCCTCGAGCCGTGAACCCAACAAAGCTGATGACAATGAGTTGATCATTCTTCATGTTGGAAATTTTCTAACCGCTAAGTAAAAGTTTTAGAAAAGATAATGCCCTGCTCGAAGCAGGGCAAATTTTTTCGGCAGGATGCTGCAGAATTGAAAATGCCCCGTTGAAACAACAGGGCATGAAATTTGGTGGCCTGGGGCGGAATCGAACCACCGACACAAGGATTTTCAATCCTCTGCTCTACCGACTGAGCTACCGGGCCAAGGATTGAAATTATAACGCAAAGTTCAGCATCATCTAAGAAGGAGCCGAAAAGTACTAAAACTCAGTATCGGCTGTGTTGTTATTGCCTAAACTGGCGGCAACTGGGGCTTGAGCCTTTCCGAAGGTTGCATTTTGAGTGGTGAGAATTACCTATGCTCAGTCCTATATCTGGGCAAAGTCCTCTGTCGCTTTGAACCTCATAGCCGCCATTGGTTTTAATAAAGGTTTTCATTCACACCGCGGGGACGTTTTTGGTACTTTGAGTTGAAGCGGATAGATGGGCTTGTTAAGTCTGGGCTATTGTGAATCTTGGGGGCCCGGGGCGGAATCGACCAGAGCAGAAGATGTCTAATCCAGTTCTTTGCCTTTATTAACAGATTGCCCCATAATGAAAAATCACAAGGGGACAAAATGAACACAAAACGATCAATGCTTTTTACTATGGGAGCTGGAATTGTTTCTTCGGCCTTTGCCCAAGCTACAACTTCAACCCCACCCATACAAAAAGGACCCTTGGTATGGCTAGACATGGATCAGGCAGAACTTGATGCCTCTTATGATCAAAGTGTTTATGCTCCTAACATCAAACAAATCCAAAATAGGTATGCCTCAAATAGCGATATTACTCGGAGTCGTCTAGGTGATCCCAAGCGATTTGCTTATGGACCAACCCCAATAGAGGGTCTTGATGTTTATCTCTGCGATCGTCCCAAAGCCCCCATTAACATTTTTATTCATGGCGGAGCATGGCGTTCTGGATTAGCCAAGAATTTTGGATTTAAAGCTGAGACTTTTGTGAATGCTGGCGCACATTTTGTGGTGCCTGATTTTATTAATGCTTTTGAATCCGGCGGCGATTTAATGCCGATGATTGATCAAGTAAGACGTGCTGTTGCTTGGGTTTATAAAAATGCTTCTAGCTTTAATGGTGACCCAAATAAGATTTATCTATCTGGACATTCCTCTGGAGCTCATTTAGCCGGTGTAACACTAGTCACAAACTGGAAAAAAGATTATGACTTACCAATGAATATCATTAAAGGTGGTCTTTTATGTAGTGGTATGTATGATCTGAAACCTGTTCGCCTGTCAGCCAGAAGCTCCTACATAAAATTTACTGATAGCATGGAAAATGCCCTTAGTACCCAAAGACATCTTGAGTTTCTTAATACTCCAATCATTGTTGCTCATGGCAATCTTGAAACACCTGATTTCCAAAGACAGAGTAGAGATTTCGTCAAAGCAGTTAAAGATATGGGTAAACCTGTTGACTATATGGTTGGTCAAAACTATAACCATTTTGAGATGCCTGAAACAATAGCCAATCCATATGGCATCTTAGGTAAGTTAGTTTTGAAACAAATGAAGCTCTCTTAACGGAAGTACTCAGTAACAAGAAACTCAAACGGCTCTGCTACAGACATGAGTAACAGTTCGGCACCTATTCAAGTCAATGACACTTTGATCAATATTCAACAGATTCAATTTACTGATAAAATTATTGGCTTGAATTAAGCTGTCGTATAAAACGACAGAATTGCCATTGGTTTAAATAAAGGTTGCCATTCACACCGTGGGGACGATTTTAAGCGGGTGTATATTCAATTCCAGTTTGAGTCAATCCAGTTAAATTAAATCGTGACCTCTAATGATCAAGTCATACCTCTCCATTACGAGAACTAAAAGTAAGAAAACAGAAAAAGATAACTTCAACATATGTAACATCGTAAATATATGTAAATATGAGAATAATCAAATTGAATGGAAAGTTAAGATCTATATAAGGAACGCAATCACTGTAAGATGATTGGTCAAAGATGGTTAAAAATGTTAAAAAATATTATTGTTCTATCATCTAATTTTATAGCTCAACAGGTAGTTGACTTGTTGAGGGGTATGGATGATAAGTTAAGCTATTTTATTGTTGAAAATTTGCAAAGTATAGATCAATATGACGCAAACTTCTTATCTGAAACCAGATTGATTTCTGTCTTATCAACAACAATTGTCCCGAAAAATATACTTGATTCCTTGGGATATGGGGGCATCAATTTTCATCCCGGTCCACCGTCTTACCCAGGCTGGGCCCCCTATAACTTTGCTTTGTATGATGAAGCGAAGGTCTATGGGACAACAGCACACTACATGGAAGAAAAAGTTGATGCCGGTAAAATTGTTGGAGTCAAATATTTTCCAATTAAAAAAGAGATTGACTTTGATCAATTATTTATGGCTTCAACAGAAAGCTTATCTCAATTGATAAGGGAGATGTCAAGTCAATTGATCCGTGAGAAAGATCTTCCTTCCTTATCAATTCAGTGGGGCGATAAAAAATTTACAAAAAAACTTTTTAAACAATATTGTGAAATCACGGAAGATATCACTGAAAAAGAACTGTCAAAAAGAATCAAAGCATTCGGACATGGTCTTGAAACATCAAAGATATTCATCAACAGCGATGAAGGTAAATTTGAAATTGACAAAGGAAAAACCTTTACAGTCAATAAAAAATATAAAACCATTCATCGCATTAAATTTTCTAAGTCCTAAAGGAAAAAGCCTTATTATTTAACAGACACTATTCAAAATCTAAGAAGTCTATTTTGCTAAAAAATGAGCAATCTTGAGTTTGAATGCTGTATTGAACGTAATGCTGTAGGACTTCACGAGCTAAAAACGTACAGTAAAAATCGCAGACTGCAAAGCAGAATTAAACTGAAGGATTGGTTTCAGCCACACGCTGAGCAAATTCAGCTCTCAATGCCCTGAGTTTTTCCCGCGGGTCCTCCACTGTTTTGTTAACTTCTAAAGCCATCTCTTCGATGAAGCGGCTGGGCTTGACTTGAATAAACTCTTTACCTTTTTTTCGTCGCTTGCTCCAACTGACCGTTAAGGTGTGTTGAGCTCTCGTAATGCCTACATACATCAACCTTCGCTCTTCCTCAATTTTGGAAGCAAGCGTGCTAGCATCTGCCTCCAGATCTGACTCATTTTGAAAAGGTAACAAACCTTCAGAAACTCCAATCATGACAACGTGAGGCCATTCAAGCCCTTTGGCAGCATGAAGGGTTGAAAGGGTAACAACATCACTGTCCTTTTCTTTTTCTGTAAGCGTTGAAAGGATGGCAATGGTTTGAATGACCTCCAAGAGACTTTTCGTCTCTGTCAGCATGGAGGTACTGTCAAAGTCCTCCTTGACGCCACCACATCGCTTGGCAACCCACTCGCAAAAATCAAGTACATTGGTCCATCTGTTGGCGGCAGCTTTTTCGTTGTCTTCCAAATCATAAAGGTGCTTTTCAAAATCCAGTTCTTTCAACCATTCTTTTAAAAATACAATGGCATCCGCATAGCCACGAAGATGCTTGGCTTTGTACTCGAGGTCGTTGACCATTCTTCCAAACTCATGGAGACCTGCAATAGCTTTTGAAGACAGGCATGTAGAAAGACTGTTGCTGAACAAAGCTTCGAAAAGAGAGAGTTTGAACTGATTCGAAAATTGCCCCAGTTGCTTCAAGGTTTGAGTACCAATGCCTCTTTTGGGTGTGGTGACCGCACGCAAAAATGCTGGATCGTCTTTGTTGTTGGAAATTAATCGCATCCAGGCACATAAATCTTTGATTTCTGCTCTATCAAAGAAACTTTGACCGCCAGAAACTTTATAAGGAATTTGAGCTTTACGAAAGGCTTGTTCTAGAATGCGGGCTTGGTGATTGGCTCTGTACAAAACCGCAAAATGTCGCCACTCGATATTTTTCGCGGAAGGGGTTGAGTTGTTCGTGTTGGCTTTGATCGACAAAATTTTTGAAACAAGTCTTTCTGCCTCATGTTCCTCGTGGTCGGCCTGGGAAACCAGCACGGGTGAGCCTTCTCCCAACTCAGAAAATAAAGTTTTCGGATAAATTTTAGGATTGAGTTGGATGACTTGGTTGGCTGCGCGCAAGATGGCACCTGTCGAGCGATAATTTTGTTCTAATTTGATGACTTTTAAATTTGGAAAATCTAAGGGTAGACTTTTCAAGTTGTCTAGAGTTGCTCCTCTCCAGCCATAAATCGATTGGTCGTCATCCCCCACCGCTGTAAAGCGAGCATCTTCATGCTTTGGAAAGCCCACCAAAAGTTTCAGCAGTTCGTACTGGGTCACATTGGTGTCTTGGTATTCATCAACCAGTAAATGTCGAAGCTGTGATTGCCAATATTCACGAACTTCTGGAAACTTTTGTAAAAGAGCAAGAGGAAGTTTTAGCAGGTCATCAAAGTCGACACTTTGGTATGCACTCAGACGTTCTTCATACTTTTGCATAACGACGGCCACTTGTCGTTCAGACTCATTCGAGGCCAAAGCCAGGGCCTCACTTGAACTCAGGCCATTGTTTTTATGGGCCGAAATGGCCCATTGCCAACGTCTGGCAGTAGCCAGATCAGTTGTCGCTCCTGCATCTTTGAGTAAACTCAGCACATCGTCAGAGTCTAAGATACTGAATTGTTTATTGAGTCCCAAGTGATGACCGTCTTGTCTAAGGATGCGTACACCCAAGGAGTGAAAGGTACAGATAAGTACTTTTTGACCTTTTGCGCCCAGTAGCTGTTTGGTTCTTGCTGTCATTTCTGCCGCGGCCTTGTTGGTGAACGTGATGGCCGCAATGCTTTCGGGTTTGAATCCGGATTGGATCAGGTGAACGATTTTGAACGTGATGACCCTGGTTTTACCAGATCCTGCGCCAGCAAGAACAAGCAAGGGGCCTTGTGAGTAAACGACGGCTTCATGTTGAGAAGGATTTAAGCCAGAAGACATGTAGGTGGAGTAAATAGAAGAGAATTAGATGAAGTTGAATGTCGTCAGGCAGAGTCGATCCATACGGATCCTATCCAAGCACACCTGAGCATGAGATGGTTTTTTACTTACAAGTTGGGAAGTTGCCAGTCGATTCAACTTGATTTCAGTTGCTTCTAAATTGGCTAGAACAGCTTGGGTTTAGTATTTTTCGCAGTCTTGTCTATTATATCGACTTGGTGCTCAATATACTTTCGAAATTTTGGAAGGTAAGCACCTTCAAAGCTCACGGACTTGGACGCTACCAAGAGCGCGTCAAGAGTGCCATTCACTTGATCAAGACCCATGCGCTCAAGTTGGTTCTGAGCGCATTAAAGGGTGTGCGGGTCAATATCGATCACCCAACGGTGCACGCTTGTAAAATCTCGGCTCTTCAATTGCATGGATAACTTAAGTTCAAGTAAAAAACTCTGTAAGTATTTTCTGCTCTGGCTTTCAATCAGTAATTGCGCGCGCTCAAGGTTGGCGATCTTGCGCATGTTCATAGGAATTGGAGAGAAGACCAAGATATGCTCTAAGGAGGGCAACTGTCCGCTCTTGACCCTTGCGTGAAGGATCGAGTCAGCAAGCGCTTTGATTTCCAAAAGAAACTTCTGTGCATTTTCTTGTGAACGTGACTCTGCTTTGATCAAGGCTTGAGAGCAAAAGGGAGGCATATTTGCCTGTTGTCTTTCAAGCAGCTGATGGTTTGCAAATCCTGCGTAGTCGTGGTTTTTCAAAAATTCAAAAACAGGGTGTTTGGGGTTGAAGGTTTGAACCCACAACTCACAGTCTTGACTGGAGTTGAAGTGGACATCTCGGCCCGAGCGTCCTGCTGCTTGCATCAACAAAGCAAACAATCGCTCTGTAGATCGAAAATCATTGGAATACAAGGCGCCATCAACCTCAAGCGCTGCAACCAAGGTCACGCGTCTGAAGTCGTGACCTTTGGCAATCATTTGGGTCCCAATGAGCACTTCAACTTCGCCGCTATGGACCCTGTCGAGCTGTGCTTGAAGGCTGCCCTTTGTCTTGGTAGAGTCTGCATCAATGCGCATGATCTGGATACGTTCGCTCTTGGCCTTGCTCAAATCCGAAAGGGCCTCCAAGAGCGTCTCCTCTATCCTCTCAGTTCCCATGCCAAGCATGGTGATGTCTTGGTTGGAGCAGACGGGGCATTTTTTCGGAACTCTTTGTGTGTCCCCACAGTGATGACAGCGAAGTGTTCGATCGGCTTTATGAAACACCTTGAACGCGCTGCACTGATTGCATTGACTTTTCCACCCACAACCACTGCAATACAGCACGGGTGAGTAGCCTCTTCGGTTGAGGAGGATGAGCACTTGTTGTGAATTTTCAATTCTTTGTCTGATGGCCTTGAGCAGGGGCGGCGAGAACATGGTGTACTTAGGCTGAAAATTCATGTCCACGCGTTGGAGTTGAGGCAGACTTGCATGGCCGATCCTAGAGGGCATGTCAATTCTGAGGTAGCGCGCTCTTTTGTTCGTCGGTGTCTGCTCCCTACTGGCCACAGGCAATTGATTTAGGCTGTGGTACCAACTTTCCAGCGATGGAGTTGCTGAGCCAAGAATCACTTTGGCCTTGGATTGTGCTGCCCGGTAGACGGCTAGATCCCTGGCGGAATATCGCGCACCTTCTTGCTGTTTGTAACTTGGGTCGTGTTCCTCATCGACAATGATCAACTTTAAGTTGGGCAGTGAGGTAAAGATGGACATGCGCGTGCCTAAAACGATCCTCGCTTGTCCTTGGTGGGCGGCAAGCCATGCGTTGAGCCTCTGAGCGGGCGTGAGCTCGCTGTGCATGATTGCAATGGCCCTCTTACCCACACTTGACTGAAACCTTTGAAGGATTCTGTTTTCCAGTTGAGGTGTCAAGTTGATCTCAGGCACCATGATCAGCACTTGAGCCTGTGGATCTTTGGAGAGCAAAGCCTCAATGCATTTAAGGTACACCTCGGTTTTGCCACTTCCAGTTGATCCAAAAAGCAAAAAAGGGCCCTCGTTGTTTTGAATGAGTTGAAATGCTTTTTCTTGTTCGGGGCTTGGTGTTGGGGACGCTTCAGGGCTGCTGACATCCTCCAAAGGATGGGCTTGGTTCTTGGGATCGGCTTGTGTTGATTGCCACTTTTTAAGGCGCTTTTGAATTTGTTCGCCCGTCAAGGCTTTCAATTGGGTTGGCAAGGCTGCAATGGCAACTTCACCCAAGGAGCGTTGATAGTAGCTTGCTGTGAACTGAACCAAGTCGAGCCAATCCGCTTGAAGGAGGTCTAAACCGGCAAGATGCGAAATGATGCTCTTGTACTTGATTTCTGAGTCTTGGCGACCTGGGGTCGTCAGATCTTGTGCCTTTTCATGCACCACGCCCAGGACCTCTCTTTTGCCCAAAGGGACTTTGACGATGCTACCCACGGGCAAGGGTAATTCAGAGGTATAACTCAAGGGGCCATGTAAATTGCTATGGGCTGGCGTATGGATCAACACCTGAAGTATGTAGGTCATAGGAAAGTTAATCTTACGCTTTAAATCTCGACAATTTATTTGAAACAATAGATAAGTCTTTGATTTTTAGTGCTTTTAGCAAGCCAAAACAAATCTGTGGATAACTTTGTTGATAGAGAAGCCAAAATGGTCAAGAATTGAGAACTTTCGATCAGAATTGAGCCCCAAACGATCTTGTTGAGTTTTAAAAATATCTATATAAAACATATACTTAGGACAAAAATAACACATATTTTGAATCAGAGAACTTTATACTTCCTTTTAAATATTTGTTGATTTAAATGTGAATAAGTCAAAAAAAGTTGATGATATTCTTGACTTTTTATAGCAAGCTTGCATCAAAAAAAGCCTTCATCCCCAGGCCAAGATCGGAGGCGTCAAACGCTGGGCATCTTGGCCTTTGGCAAGGCAAAAGGACTTGTCAAGTACGCTGAGAGGCAACTTGCCTTTGAAGTCTTGAATAGTCGTGAACAGTTTTTACAAGGGCTGAGACGTGTTCAACTGGGGTGAATTGGCTGATACCGTGTCCTAAATTGAAGATGTGTGTCGGTCCAACTTGCTCTTTGTTCATGTGGGGAGTGCCAAAATGATCCAAGAGGGCTTTGACTTCCCTCTCAATGTGTTGGGGTGGCGCGAACAAAACATTGGGGTCCAGGTTGCCCTGAATGGCTTTACCAGGACCACCAACCTCGCCACCGATGGCCTGTCTGGCCTTTGTCAAATTGACCGTCCAATCCAGCCCCAAAACTTGACAATCCAAATCCTTCATTTCATCCAACCAAATACCTCCGCCTTTGGTAAAGACAAGGCTTGGAATTTTTACACCTTCGTGCTCTTTAAGGAGCTGAGACAGTACACGCTTTGTGTAGGCCAAGCTGAAGTTTTGAAAGGCGCCATCTGCAAGCACACCGCCCCAACTGTCAAAAATCATCACGGCTTGAGCGCCAGCTTGGATTTGCGTGTTCAAATAAAGTGCAACTGCGTCCGCATTCGTGGTCAACACTTGGTGCATCAAGTCGGGTCTGCTGTACATCAATTGCTTCACATGCCTGTAATCGTCTGAGCCGCCGCCCTCAACCATGTAGCAGGCGAGGGTCCATGGACTGCCAGAAAAGCCAATCAGGGGGACGCGACCGTCCAAGGCTTTGCGAATGGAGCTCACTGCATCAAACACGTATTTCAATTTGCCCATGTCAGGCACATGCAACTGTTCAACAGCGGCTTCATCGCGAATGACTTTTTCAAACTTGGGTCCTTCGCCTAGAGCAAAGCTCAAGCCCAAACCCATGGCATCTGGAACGGTGAGGATGTCGCTGAACAGAATGGCAGCGTCCAAGGCATATCGATCCAAGGGTTGCAGCGTGACCTCGGTTGCATAGTCAACGTTGGTTGCAAGGCCCATGAAGCTTCCAGCTTTCGAGCGGGTGGCACAGTATTCGGGCAGGTATCGGCCCGCTTGTCGCATGAGCCAAATGGGTGTGTGATCGGTGGCTTGACGCCAGCAAGCCTTTAAAAAGGTGTCATTTTTGAGAGCTGGGTACATAAGGACGGGTGAAATTCAGGAAAGACGTTTAAAAAGTTCGGGAGGGCATGCTGCTGTTCAAAGCTGGCCATATATTACTTTAAAAAACACCTCACTCTTGCTTAAGTGAATCCTGAGTCAGAACGCTCCATAGACAACACCAGACGCAAGGCCTGTGTTTTTTAAAGTTCTTCAAGCGCCTTCAAAATTTCTTCTTCAGTGACAAATTCGGATAGAAAGTGGGGCGCTTGACCCTTCTTTAGCAAAATGTAGACCGGTACACCATTTCGACCTAACTCGTTCAAAGACCGAGTGATTGCGGGATCTTGGCGGGTCCAATCTGCGCGAAACAGCGATACCTTGTGGGCTTTGAAAGCTGTTTGAACGCTGTTTTTTTGAAAAGTCAGTTTGTTGAATTGACAACTGAGGCACCAGGCAGCGGTGTAGTCGACAAAAACAGTCTGGCCTTGTGCCAGTTTTTCTTGGACCGATTGAGCCGACCAAGTCAGCCAAGGCAGGTCTTGGCTCGCGCTTGAGGCTTGTCCAGCTTCTATCGCTGTGTTGGGGGTGTTGGTCAGCTCACTCAAGGAGGTGAAGCTAGATTCAGAAGAGGATCTCACCCCAATGATCCAGGCCGTTTGCAACAACACGAACAGTGACAACAGCAAGAAAGCTATTTTCGTGGACACCGTTTTTTCTGGGGTCTGAGATTTGAGTCGCAGACCGTAAGTCCATGCCGCAGCGCTTAGATTCAACAAAAGCATCAATTCAAGAACCATCGCTGTCAGGCCCACTTGTTGCGCCAACACCCAACAAAGCCATAAAACGGTCAAGGCCATGGGAAATCCAAGGCAAGCGCGAAAGGTCAGCATCCACGGGCCTGGCTTAGGGATGAGCTCAGAGGTTTTTGGGAACCAACCGATCAGTAAAATCGGAAAGGACAAGCCCAAAGCCAACATAGAAAACAAAAGCATGCCTTGCCAAGTAGGTAGGGTGAAGGCCAAGCCTATCGAAGCACCCATGAAGGGCGCAGTACAAGGTGAGGCGATTAAAACCGACAAGGCGCCGCTCAAAAATGATTCGATCAAGGGGTTTTTTGATCCCATAGAACTCAAAAATTGAGGAATGCTTTGTTGAACTTCAAAAACACCCCAAAGGTTGAGGGCAATCAAGGTGAAGAGAAGGCATAAAAAAACAACAAAGTTGGGGGATTGCAATTGAAACCCCCAACCCAATTGCGCTCCTCCTGCGCGTAGGAGCAAGATAAGGCCCCCTAGCGACAAAAGTGTGATCCAAATGCCTAGTGCGTAAGACTCAGCTAAAAACCGAGTTCGACGAGGGTCTTCTTTCTCTTTTGGCAGGAAGGACAGTGCCTTGATGGCCAAAACCGGTAAAACACAAGGCATTAAATTCAAGAGCAGACCACCTGCAAAAGCGCTTAAAAGTGCGATCAAAAGACTGGCCAAAGCAAGGCTGGTGGGTGCTGTGTTTTGTTCAGTTTGAGCATCCGATGGTGCTTTGGCCAATGGATCGACTTGGCGCGCCTCAAGGGCCGCCGTGGGCCAAGGCGAAGTCATGTTGACCACAAGGCGATAACTTTTGGGGGACTTGCTATCCGCATCGAGATCGATCATCAGCAGTGACCATTGTGTTGGACTTTGCGACCTGAGCTCTGAGACAGGCCACTCAAGTGTCCATTCCTCTTTGTTCCAGCGCTGAGCGGCTTTGACCTGTTCAAGCGTGAGCGTTTTGAGCAACTCGCCTTGTTCGGGAAAGAGATCAAAAAGATGGCCTCGACTCGACATGGGAAGGCCTTGGACATGAATGCTCAAGGGCGAGTCTTGCCGATGGGCATTGGCCAAAGCACGAGCAGAAGGGAGCTCTTTGGCCTGTGCCTCCAAAACAGATTGTGCCAATGGGTTGTCCGTGGATGAGCGAAGGTCTTGAGGCAAAGTGATGTTGAAGTCCCCTTCTTGAGGGATACACTCTTGTCGGCAGACCAGCCAAGAGGCGTGCAATTGAATCACGGCGGGTGCAGAGGTTTCTTTAAGGGGCTTTTGTAAAAACAAGGGTGCCAACAGCGTCACTCGGTTGGTAAAGCCATAATTGATGAGCTCTCCCAAAGCAATGCGCTCAGGTCTTGGCCAAAGGGTCTCTCCAACTTTGACGCCCTCGGGGCTTGTCCAGGTCAATTGTGTGGCGAGCCCCGCATCTCCTGGATTTTTCCAATAGGTGTGCCATTCAGGCGCATGTTGGATTTCAAGGGCAAGCCATTGATGAGCTTGGGGTGCGTTGTCGAGCAGGCCTGTAGGCGCGTAAAGTCTTAGGACCGCACTGACTTGTTCGGTTTTGACTGTGTTGGAGACGAAAATACTTTTGGAGCTTGTAGGGTAAGTCCATTGCGCCCAAGACGACATGTTGATGAGCAAAAGGGCCACAGCACTTGCTCTCAACACGCTTGGGTTCAAGGGCAAAGTAACCCATTTTTTAAGTTGAGAGAAAATACGATTGAAGCTTTGCATGTAGGTATCTAGGTGTCTTTATGGAACAAAAATGAACAACAATTCAAAATACTGGTCGGATTTAAGTACAAAAGATTTTGACTCACTTGCTATGGAATCATTTCTTGTGGTCTTGCCCATTGGGGCGACCGAGCAACACGGGCCGCATTTGCCTTTGTCGGTGGATTGTCTGATTGTCCAAGAAATCATAGCCGCTGCGTTGAATGGATTGGAAAAAGAGACGCCGGTCTTGGTCTTGCCAACGCAAAAGGTGGGCTTGAGCACGGAGCATCGAGACTTCAAAGGAACTTTAACCCATTCTCCCGAAGTGGTGATAAAAATCTGGATGGAGTTGGCGGATTGCTTGGCCCGCACGGGCGTAAAAAAATTGTTGCTCTTTAACTCGCATGGCGGCCATCAGGGCTTGATTGACCTGGTCGCCAGGGAAATAAGGGCCAAGCACGGCATGTTGGTGTACAGCTCAAGTTGGTACCAGTTGCCCATCGAGCAAAGAATTTTGGACATGTTTGATGCAACAGAGCATCGATTTGGCATCCATGCCGGCGCCATAGAAACGTCGATCATTTTGGCGACACACCCTGAGTTGGTGGACATCGGTGCTTTTGAGAACTTTACCTCTTCAGCCCAGGACAGGTCACAAAAATACCCGATTTTGGGCAACTCAAAAAGTGCCAAGTTGGGTTGGATGGTTCAAGATTACAACAGCAAAGGTGCGGTTGGGGATGTGCATCAAGCCAGTGCTCAGAAAGGTAAGGCTCTGCTTGACGGCGCAGGCTTGTGTTTGAGTCAGTTGATGTTGGAGATGTTGAGTTTGCCGCAGAACACGATCAAAACCTAATGGAGGCATGCCCAGGCTCAGGCTCAGGCTCAGGCTCAGGCCTGAGGCTCATGCCAGCCCTTCTTGTTTGAGTGTGAGTTCTTCCCAGCGTGCAAGCATGTCTGCAATGCTGGTGTCGAGCTGGTTCAACTCTTGGGCCAAGTCATTGGCCTTGAAGGGCTCATGCTGAAAGAGGTTTGCATCGCTGAGCAGTTGATGGATGGCTTGTTGTCGTATTTCTTTTTCTGCCATCAAGCCGGGCAATCCATCCAACTCCTTTTGCTCCTTGAACGACAGTTTGAGGGCGGCTTGAGGTTTAACTTTTGAGGCCAATGGCGTCGCAGAAAGGGCTGCCCCTTCTGACTTCTTCAGGCTGTCTTTGTGCTCTGTCTTGGAGGGCTGAGCGAGAGAGGCCATTTCTTTGGAGCGTTGAGCTTGTATGAGCCAGTCTTGTACCCCGCCTTCGTACTCTCGCCAACGACCGGAGTTTTCATAGACCAGTGTGCTGGTCACGACTTGATCGATGAACGCACGGTCGTGGCTAACAATAAAAACCGTGCCGTCATAATTTTGTATGAGCTCTTCAAGCAACTCCAAGGTGTCAATGTCCAGGTCGTTGGTGGGCTCATCTAAAACAAGGACATTGGCCGGTCTGGCAAAGAGCCTGGCCAAAAGCAAGCGGTTTCTCTCTCCTCCAGACAGGCTTTTAACGGGCGAATTGGCTCTAGCTGGGGAGAACAGAAAATCGGTCAAATAGCTTTTGACGTGTTTCTTTTGCGTCCCTATTTCAATCCACTCGCTGCCAGGACTGATGAAGTCCACCAAACTGGCATTGAGATCGAGCTTTTCTCGGTGCTGATCAAAATAGGCCACAGAAAGTTTGGTACCCAGTTTGATGTCACCGCTGTCGGGCTGTAGCTCGCCGAGAATGAGTTTGAGCAAAGTTGTTTTTCCTGCTCCGTTGGGGCCGATGATGCCGATCTTGTCTCCCCTCAAAAGGGTAGCGCTAAAGTCCACCACGATATCCTTTTGGGCGCCTGAGCTTGAAGCGGCTGGGTCGGGGTATGACTTGTAAACTTTATCCAATACCGCAACGAGTTTGCCACTCGGCGCGCCCTTGTCGATTTCAAGCTTGACTTGACCGACCACATCGCGACGAGCTTGCCTCGATGCTCGGAGTTCTTCCAGTCTGCCAATTCGACTCTGACTGCGCGTGCGCCTTGCTTCAACCCCTTTGCGAATCCAGATCTCCTCTTGGGCCAACAGTTTGTCGGACTTCGCTTGAATGACCGCTTCTTGAGTCAATTGTTCTTGCTTGATCAATTGATACTTCTCAAAGTTTCCCTCATACGACAGGAGTTTTCCACGGTCGAGTTCTACGATTCTTGTGGCCACTCGGTCCAAAAAAAACCGATCGTGGGTAATGGCAAGGATGCTGCCCTTGAAGTCAATCAGCAAGTCCTCGAGCCAAACGATGGAGTCGATATCGAGGTGATTGGTGGGCTCATCCAACAAAAGAACATCAGGGGCAGTGACCAAGGCTTGAGCAAGGGCCACGCGCTTAGATTGTCCCCCACTCAAGGTGCTGACCATCTTGTTGGGGTCTAGCTTGAGTCTGTTGATGGTTTCGTCCACACGCTGAGACCAGTTCCATCCGTCACGCAGCTCAATCTTGTTTTGCAACTCATCAAGATCTCCTGCGCCCAATGAATATTGATCAATGAGCTCAATCACATCGCGCAGGCCTTCGCTAACGGATTCAAAAACAGTTTGGCTGGGGATCAAAATGGGCTCTTGAGCAACGTAGGCCAATTTAAGCCCTTGCTGCATCTGCACATGCCCATCGTCGGGTGACTCTAGGCCAGCGAGGATTTTTAACATGGAAGACTTACCGGTCCCATTGCGACCAATCAAGCCTACCCTTTCTTGTTGTTCTATAGCGAAATCGACATGATCCAAAAGTGGCACGTGGCCAAACGCGAGTTGTGCTTGTTGAAGTTGTATTAATGACATGGCCTTATTATCGATGCTATAAGCCACTTGAGCCAGCGCCCCCGAAGGTGCCGAGGACTTGATGCACGCCATTGATCAAAACGCGGTACAGCTGAAAAAAATTTATTGAACTGCTTGAAACTCAAGGTGATTAGCGTTACAATGGAGAGCTTCGCTTTCGATAAGTAAAACGATTGAAAGTAAAGAAAGGCCCTAAGCCTTGACAGGTTAATAATTAAAATGTCATAATCTAAGGCTTCGCTCTAAATAAGTGGCTTGCATCAAAGTGCAATCCCTTAAATAGGCAAAGACCCAAAGACTTGACAGGTTATTAAATAGAATGTCATAATCGAGGGCTCAGCTCCAAAATCTGAATTCTGCAAATGCAATCGATTCATGTTTAAAGAGACAAAGTTCAAGAGTTTGACAGCTTATTAATTAATGTGTCATAATCGAGGGCTTCGCTTCAAAGCGTTGAGGAAAAAGAAAACAAGCTGCATCGACAGGGTTTTCTAAGGTTCATTAAAAACTTACAGCCGATAAGCGTGGGCGTTTTAAGGAGATTGCCATGGTTCTAGTAACCAAGTCGCAAGACTTAAAACGCTCATAAGATAGAAGTGAAGTTCACTTCAATTCCAATTTTTTGAGTGGTCTCGAAAGAGACAAAAAACATAAAAGATCGAACTGTAGAGTTTGATCCTGGCTCAGATTGAACGCTGGCGGAATGCTTTACACATGCAAGTCGAACGGCAGCACGGGGGCAACCCTGGTGGCGAGTGGCGAACGGGTGAGTAATATATCGGAACGTGCCCAGTCGTGGGGGATAACGTAGCGAAAGTTACGCTAATACCGCATACGATCTACGGATGAAAGCGGGGGATCGCAAGACCTCGCGCGATTGGAGCGGCCGATATCAGATTAGGTAGTTGGTGGGGTAAAGGCTCACCAAGCCAACGATCTGTAGCTGGTCTGAGAGGACGACCAGCCACACTGGGACTGAGACACGGCCCAGACTCCTACGGGAGGCAGCAGTGGGGAATTTTGGACAATGGGCG
>Ga0209829_10000083_pt1 | contig 79036 bp, 60 predicted proteins | sample C_140205_EF_Meta_FD_187311 | JGI IMG/M metagenome (GOLD analysis project Ga0209829, IMG submission 187311) | Freshwater microbial communities from Lake Croche, Canada to study carbon cycling - C_140205_EF_MetaG (SPAdes) (version 2) | ecosystem: Environmental > Aquatic > Freshwater > Lake...
CAAACATCAATTAGAAGACAGTAAAATGAAAGCGCATACGGTTGCAAAGAATTTTCAACAAAGCACTACCCCTTGCGAAAAAGTAGATTATAAAATATTCACATCACAAAGGCTGTTCTAATCTAGAGTTAAAAGGCTATTATTTTCATTCAATATAAAAGAGACTGCATTAAACATTACCTTATGATATTAGGCTAAATCTATTCTTATAAAATGGTAACGGTCTCGTGCATTTCAGGAACAACTACTTCTTTAAACCCTTTCTTACGCAATCTTTCTGCAAAATGATCCTGCACTTCGGCCTCTCCATGCACTACAAATATTTGTTTTACTAATTCAGGATTTTGACAGCCTAAAAATTGCATCAAATCCTCGTAATCGGCATGCGCACTCATGCTTCTGATAGAACCTATTGTAGCAATTACCTGGTATTCTTCGCTATATATTTTTACAACCTTAGCGCCATTCATTAATCTTCCACCTAAAGAATGCGGCTCACAATAGCCTACTAATAAAATCGTATTTTTTGGATTGCTAATATTGTTTTTAATATGGTGCTTTACCCTTCCTGCATCGGCCATGCCAGAAGCAGATATAATTACTTTCGGATGCAAGTCCTCATTCAAGGCTTTGCTTTCTTCTACCGATTTAATATAACGCAAACCCTCAAAATCAAATGGATCATCATCTACCTCTAATATTTTTTGAATTTTTTTATTAAAATACTTCGGGAACATTTTTACCACATCGGTGGCTTCAATACTCAATGGACTATCTACATACACAGGAATATGTGGCAATCTCTTTTCCAAGGACAACTGATTGAGTTCAAACAATATTTCTTGGGTACGACCTACACTAAAAGCAGGTATGATTAAATTTCCTTTTTGTTCCACACAAGTTTTTTCAATCCACTTTAATATATCATCAGGCGTCGTATGTATTAAGTCGTGTAATTTATCACCATAGGTGCTTTCAATAATAATAGTATCTGCCGCTGGAAACTTGGCAGGAGACCGCAATATCATATCTCGATACCTCCCCACATCTCCACTAAAAGTAAGGGTTTGGGTAGTGCCTGCTTCTTTAATTTTTAAACTTACAGCAGCACTACCTATAATATGCCCTGCATCGGTATACAACAATTCAACGGAATCAGAAATTTTAGTAGGCACATCATATTCCACTGCCTTTAATAATGGTAATACAATATTTACATCGTCCATGTCATACAAGGGTTCAATAGGAGGCAAGCCCTGCTTGGCTCTGCGTTTGTTGCCATACTTAGCATCATCTCTTTGTATCATCGCAGAATCTTCCAATAAAATTTCAACAAGGGCTTTGGTACCTGGCGTACAATAAATATTTCCTGTAAAACCTTCCTTGGCTAATTTTGGAAGCAACCCCGAATGATCAATATGCGCATGCGAAAGAATCACATAATTTACTTTAGTAGCATCAAAACCAAATGTAGCATTCAAAGAATCGGTGTCTCTTCCCATTCCTTGAAACAAACCACAGTCCAATAAAAAATTTTCTCCGTTATTTAATTGAACCAAATGTTTAGACCCTGTAACAGTACGTGCAGCACCATGAAAACTTATTTTCATTTGATAATTTTAGTATACTAAAGTTAGTTTAAATTGCGATGGCAGCCACTAAATAGTCTGCAATTAAGATAAGGATACAACTTACAACTACTGCTTGTGTTCCTGCTTTACCAATTTCTAAAGCGCCCCCTTTTACATAGTAGCCAAAATAACAAGGCACCGTGCTGATGATAAATGAGAAAATAAACGATTTGTAAAATGCAATCATACCATAATTCGCATCAAAGCCTTTTCTAATACCCATAATAAAAACTTCAGGAGCTACCGACCCGGTTAATCCACCCACTAAATAACCACCCCAAACACCAATAACAGCAGATATTCCAACGAGTAAAGGTACAATCGTAAAACAAGCTAATATTTTAGGTAAGATTAAATAGTTCTTAGTATTGATGCCCATAATTTCCAATGCGTCTATTTGCTCGCTGATGCGCATATTGCCTAATTCACTTGCAATTTTACTGCCTACCACACCGGCTAAAACAATACTTAAAAAAGAAGGAGCAAATTCAAGCAACATACTATCGCGTACTACAATACCTACGGTAGTAATAGGAATTAAGGGGTTTACAAATTGTGCTGCTGTTTGTACTGTAATAACTGCACCCAGAAAAAAAGAGATAATGACCACAATGGGTAAAGAGCCAAAACCAATGTCCACACATTGCTTAATGTACTCCTTCCAAAACATTTTTTTGTTTTCGGCCGAAGTAAACATTCCTTTTAACATTAAAAGGTAGTTCCCAAAATGGGTGAAAATATTCATACCACAAAATTAGCCTATTTCTTTCTCTTTTTCATTCGATTCCACCAACTTACTCTTTGCACTTCGGTATCGGTGTCTACCCTAGTCTTTAATTGTGCATCTACCACTGCCACCGTAGCCATATTGATAATATTTCTTACTCCAGAACCTAGCTGTAATACATTGACAGGCTTTTTCAATCCTAATAAAATCGGACCAATAATATCAACGCCTCCGATTTCTTTTAATAAATGATAAGCAATATTTCCTGCAGTTAAATTCGGGAATATCAATACATTCACATCGGCATTGACCAAATCGCTAAAAGGATAATTGTCTCTTAATATTTCTTTATTGAAAGCCATCATCCCTTGCATTTCTCCGTCTACAATTAAGGACGGATTGCGTTGCTTGATGATTCTGGTAGCTTCTGCCATCATTCTAGCTTCCGGCGTATCGCTGCTTCCAAAATTTGAATAACTCAACATGGCAATTCTTGGCTCTAAATTAAAATTACGTACTTCCTTCGCAACCAATAAAGCAATGTCAGCCAACTCTTCGGCAGTAGGATTGATATTGATGGTGGTATCTGCTAAAAATAAGGGTCCTTTTTTGGTAAGCAACAAATACATACCTGCAATTTTCTTCACGCCTTCTTCTGTTCCTATAATATGCAAGGCTGGTTTAATACCATCGGCATAATTACGCGTTAAACCAGATAACATTGCATCGGCTTCTCCAGTCTCTACCATCATAGCACCAAAATAATTTTGCGTACGCATTAATTTTAAGCTCTCATATTTATTAATCCCTTTACGTTGTCTTTTTTGAAACAATACCGATCCAAAAAATTCACGCTTCGCTTCCATCTCATCGCTTCGTACATCGATAATTGGCAAATCGCTAATGTCTATATTATTGGCAGCTGCAATATTTTTTATTCTTGCCTCATTGCCTAATAAAATTGGATAGGCAATGCCGTCATCATAAACAATGCTTGCCGCTTTTAAAATTTTAATATTTTCTGCATCAGAGAATACCAATCGCTTTGGATCACGTCTTGCCTTGTTGCTAATTAAACGCATTAACTGATTGTCTAATCCCAATCTTTTATTTAATTGTAATTCATATTCCTCCCAATTAGAGATGGTTTGTTGCGCAACACCTGATGCTACCGCAGCTTTAGCTACGGCTGGCGCCAAAGTGCTTAACAATCTCGGATCTAAAGGTTTTGGAATTATATACTCAGGTCCAAAACATAAATTTTGTTGATTGTAAGCCATGTTCACTAAATCAGGCACCGCCGATTTGGCCAGTTCAGCCAAAGCGTTTACAGCAGCCAATTTCATAGCTTCGTTGATAGATTTTGCGCGAACATCTAAGGCTCCTCTAAAAATATAAGGGAAGCCCAATACATTGTTTACTTGGTTAGGATAATCGGATCTCCCAGTTGCCATAATAATATCTTTTCTAACCGCAGTTGCTGCATCATAATCTATTTCAGGATCGGGATTCGCCAAAGCAAAAACAATTGGATTTTTTGGCATCGATAAAATCATGTCTGCAGAAATAATATTCCCTACACTCAATCCTAAAAATACATCGGCAGTTTTAAATGCTTGCAACAAGGTCATGCTATCCGACTTTATCGCAAATGGTTTTCTATCTTCTCCTAAATCGGTTCTTCCAGTATGCAACACACCATCTTTATCAAACAAAATAAAATTTTCATATCTAGCACCCAAGGCCACGTACAATTTAATACAAGCCATCGCAGCAGCACCTGCGCCACTAACAACGAACTTAACTTTATCAATTTTTTTCTTTTGTAATTCTAATGCATTCAAAAGAGCTGCGCTACTTATAATTGCAGTACCATGCTGGTCATCGTGCATCACAGGTATAGACATGGACTCCTTTAACTTTTTCTCGATGTAAAAACATTCTGGGGCTTTAATGTCTTCTAAATTAATACCTCCAAATGTGGGTTCTAAAGATTTTACAATTTCTACAAATTTATCTGGATCAGTTTCGTTGATTTCAATATCAAAAACATCAATGTCTGCAAAAATTTTAAAAAGTACTGCCTTCCCTTCCATCACAGGCTTACTTGCCAATGGACCAATATTACCTAAACCTAAAACGGCAGTTCCGTTCGTAATTACCCCTACTAAATTTCCCTTCGCTGTATATTTAAAAACATCTGCTGGATTGTTTTTAATCTCGGTACAAGGGATAGCCACCCCTGGGCTATAGGCCAATGATAAATCTTTTTGCGTCTTGGCTTCTTTGGTAGGAACTACTTCAATTTTACCTGGCCTGCCACTGGCATGGTATTCTAAAGCCTGCTCTTTTCTTAGGTTTTCTTTATTAGACATGTAATAAATTTATAACGATTGTTAGTTTTCGAGTTAGACAAAGCTACTGAATATATCCAAAATGAGTTTATTGAGCTGTATTTAGCTGAAATATAATGCTTTATGCAAATAATTGCACCCCTAACCAAGCCATCATTCCTACCCCATTTTCAATGGCTGCTTCATCTATATTAAAGTGTGGGGTATGTACATTGTGTATAATGCCTTTGGCTTCGTTGCGTACGCCTAGTCTAAAAAAACAGCCTGGGATCACTTGAGAATAATAACCAAAATCTTCGGCCCCCATGCGCTTTTCTGTTTCCTCTACATTGGTGGCACCGATATAGGCATCTGCTAATTTCCAAGCAGCTTCTGTTATAACAGGTTCGTTGTCTACGGTTGGATAACCAACGTCTACTCTAAAATCGATTTCAGCACCAGTAGCCAAAGCCAATCCTTTTGCTTGCTGCATCATTAATTCATGTGCTTTAAAACGCCACTGTTCATCCATGGCTCTAAAAGTGCCCATTAATTTTACTTCACTTGGAATCACATTGGTGGTATTGCCACCGTGTATAGAACAGATAGACAATACAGATGGATTTTGCGGATTGCGATTGCGAGAAATAATGGTTTGCAAACTCGTAATCAATTGGGCAGCTACTACAACGGTGTCTACCGTATCATGCGGTGTGGCAGCATGTCCACCTGGACCTTTAATCGAAACATACAATTCATCCGCACTTGCCATCACCCGTCCTTTTCTAAAACTTAATTTGCCAAGATTCAATCCTGGATGCACGTGTAACCCTATAATGCCTTGTGGTACTGGATTTGCAAGCGCACCGTCGCGAATCATATAACTTGCTCCACCCGGATTTTTTTCTTCCCCTGGTTGAAATAATAATTTTATCGTTCCTTCAAATTCTCCACGCAGACTCCATAATATTTTAGCAGCCCCTAATAAAATGGTCGTATGCACATCGTGACCGCAAGCATGCATCACACCTTCCTTGGTAGATATATAATCAATTTTATTTTCCTCGATAATAGGAAGTGCATCCATATCTGCTCTTAGGGCAACAATTCTTTTGCTTGGATTTTTTCCTTCAATGATACCTAAGACACCAGTCATGGCAATGACTGTAAATGGAATTCCAATGGCCGTTAATTGCGCTTGCACATATTTACTGGTTTCAAATTCTTGGTAACTTAACTCTGGATGCGCATGCAAGTGCCTGCGTATTGAAACGTTTTCAGCTTGATGCTGCTTGGCCAATGATTTTATTTTTTCTAATAACATGATAATAGTAAAGTTAATAATTACTTTTTACATTATCCGTGATGGCACCAGATACAATGGCTACCCCTGCGCTACATCCAATGCGCTTAGCTCCTGCGTCTATCATCAATTTAGCAGTGGCATAATCTCGGATGCCTCCTGATGCTTTTATTTGCACCTGAGTAGGTAAATATTTTCTAAATAAAGTAACCGCTTCCACACTGGCTCCTTTTTCGGCATATCCGGTTGATGTTTTTAAATAATCAATGCCGGCTATTCCATAAATATCACAACACTTTATAATTTCCTCATCGGTTAATACCCCCGACTCTATAATTATTTTTACTACTTTCCCTTTGGACCTGATGATGGGTAGTATATGATTAATTTCATCTGCTATCGCCAACCAATCACCATTTTTTATCGCCGAAATATTGGCTACTACATCCAATTCATCCGCACCATCCACCATGGCTAAAATAATTTCTGCAATTTTTGCTTCAGTGGCAGCATAGCCAAAAGGGAATCCAATTACCGTTGCTACTTTAACAGTGGTTCCTGCTATTTTTTCTTTGGCCAATTTTACAAAATTGGGTGGCACACATACGGCTGCAAAATCATACTGCTTGGCCTCGGCGCATAATTTTTCTATGTCCGAAACTAAACATGTAGGTTTTAAAATGGTATGATCGATGTATTTATTAAGCGGCATCTTTTCCATGACAGGCTTTGTATTTTTTGCCACTTCCGCAAGGGCAAGGATCGTTGCGTCCTGTTTTGGGACCCACTTGCACGGGCGCTTGTTTTACTGCACTTGGATCATGGTAAGCTTGTTCGCCACCGTCATCGGTACGATTGGCACTTAACTTACTTAAATCTGTTTTTTGTTGACGCCCTTCTTTGACTGCTTCTTCAAAAGGCAAATGTGCATGACATAAAAATTGAACCAATTTATGATTGATTTCTAAATCCATTCTTCTAAACAATTCAAATGCCTCCATTTTATAAATTACCAAAGGATCTTTTTGTTCATAGGTGGCCGTTTGTACCGATTGCTTTAAATCGTCCATGGCACGAAGATGTTCTTTCCATGCATCATCAATAAAACTTAATGAAATTGATTTTTCAGCTTGTGCTACTAAAGTTGAACCATTGGTACTTACATTTTTATCTAAGTTCACTAGTACATTGTGAACTACTTTTCCATCTCCAACAGGCACAATTACATTTTCAATATGCTTGCCCTGATCTTTTCTGATATTTTTAAACACAGGAAGACTGTGTTGCATCATCTCATTTCGCTTGTATTCATAATGCGCAATGGCTTCCTGATAAATCATTTCTACCAATTGAGTTTCATTGGTTGATTTAAATTGTTCGGCAGTTACTTTGGTATCAAAACCTGAATGCACAATTAAAGCCAATTTCATGGCTTCGTAATCGCCACTCGTTTTATGAGACATCACCAACCCTTCCATCACTTGATAAAAAGCATTGTCTAAATCTAATGCCAATCTTTCTCCAAACAAAGCATGATTTCTTTTTTTATAAATCACTGTTCTTTGCTTATTCATTACGTCATCGTATTCCAACAAACGTTTTCTGATTCCAAAGTTATTTTCTTCCACTTTTTTCTGTGCACGCTCTATAGATTTGGTAATCATACTGTGCTGAATCACTTCTCCTTCTTTGTATCCTGCAAAGTCCATCACTTTGGCAATACGCTCACTTCCAAACATGCGCATTAAATCATCTTCCAAGGAGATAAAAAATTGAGATGACCCTGGGTCTCCTTGTCTTCCAGCACGACCACGCAATTGTCTGTCTACACGACGAGATTCATGACGCTCCGTTCCCAATATCGCTAAACCACCTGCCGCTTTTACTTCAGGACTTAATTTAATATCGGTACCACGACCCGCCATATTGGTAGCAATGGTTACTGCACCCGTTAAACCCGCTTCGGCCACCACCTGCGCTTCACGTGCATGCTGTTTTGCGTTTAATACATTGTGTGGAATATTTTGCTGACGCAACATTCTACTTAACAATTCACTTACTTCCACCGAAGTAGTACCACATAAAACAGGTCGGCCTTTTTCTCTTAATTCAACAATGGCTTCAATGACAGCTCCTAACTTTTCACGCTTGGTTTTATATACTAAATCTTGCTCATCGGTTCTGATGGCTGGAATATTGGTTGGAATAGAAACCACATCTAATTTATAAATACTCCAAAACTCTGACGCTTCTGTTTCTGCCGTACCTGTCATACCTGCCAACTTATGGTACATTCTAAAAAAGTTCTGCAATGTAATGGTCGCATAAGTTTGCGTTGCAGCTTCAATCTTTACATTTTCTTTGGCTTCAATGGCTTGGTGTAATCCGTCCGAATAACGACGACCTTCCATGATACGACCTGTTTGTTCATCTACTATTTTTACTTGCCCATCGATTACTACATACTCTACATCATTGTCAAATAAAGTATATGCTTTTAACAACTGATTCACGGTATGAATGCGATCGGCCTTGATACTATAGTCCGTAATGATCACTTCTTTTTGTTGCAGTTTTTCTTCGGCTTTTAAATTTGTATTTTGATCAATGGAATTTAATGCCACGCTAATATCAGGAAGCAAAAAGAAATTAGGATCTTCTCCTTGCTTGGTAATTAAATGCAAGCCTTTATCCGTTAATTCTACAGAATTATTTTTTTCATCAATGTGGAAAAACAAATCGGTATCCACGTGATGCATTTCTCTTTGCTGATCGGCCAAATAATGATTTTCTGCTTTTTGCAATTTCACTCTTATGCCTGGCTCACTTAGGTATTTAATAATGGCACTATTCTTAGGCAAGCCTCTAAACGCAGTATACAAAGCCTTTCCGCCATCTTTTGGATCGTCATTGCCTTCTGCAATTTTCTTTTTTGCTTCAATCAAAAATTGGTTCACTGTTTTCTTTTGCATCTCCACCAACTTTTCAATTCTTGGTTTCAATTCAAAAAACTGTTGCTCTCCAGTTTGATGTCCAATGGGACCAGAAATAATTAAAGGTGTACGCGCATCATCAATCAAAACACTATCCACTTCATCCACCATGGCGTAATGATGTTTGCGTTGCACCATCTCTTCTGGTGTATGCACCATATTGTCTCTTAAATAATCAAATCCGAATTCATTATTGGTACCATAGGTAATGCCTGCACGATAGGCATCACGGCGTTCTTCTGAATTGGGTTGATGCTTATCAATACAATCTACTGTAATACCCAACCACTCAAATATAGTTCCATTCCATTCACTGTCTCTTTTTGCTAAATAATCATTCACGGTTACAATATGCACACCTTCTTCTGCCAAAGCATTTAAATAAGCAGGCAAAGTGGATACCAAGGTTTTACCTTCTCCGGTAGACATCTCCGCAATTTTTCCTTGATGCAAAACGATACCACCCAATAACTGTACATCATAATGCACCATGTTCCAGGTAATGGGGGTGCCTGCCGCCTTCCAAGTGGTTTGGAACACCGATTGGTCTGCCTTGATTTGGATGTATTCTTTTTTAACAGATAAATCTCGGTCTAACAAAGTAGCCGTAGCTATCAATTCTTCTTCCTCCGTAAACCTACGAGCCGTCTCTTTTACCACGGCAAAAGCCTCTGGCAAAATGTCCCATAAAATTTTCTCTACCGCTTGATCTCTTTGTTTTTTAAGCGTATCGATGTGCTCATAAATGGTATCTCTACCCAAAAAGTCACTCAAGGGAAGTGCTTCCGCCTTTACTTGTTCTTCGGCAATAAGGGTGTCAGTTTCTGTCAAATAGGCTTTAATTCGAGCCTTAAACTCATCGGTTTTAGCTCTTAATTGGTCATTGCTCAGCAATTTATAGCCTTCAAAGTGCCCATTGATAACGGGCACCAAATGTTCAATTTTCTTGACATCTTTCTCACTTTTCGAACCTCCAAATAGTTTACTTATAATTTGCAACATATTCCTGCTTGATAATTGTGTTTAAACCTATACTCAATAGGCGTGCCAAAGTTAAGTAATTGGGGTGAGTTTGAAGGTTTTATGGGCAATCCAATATAAAAATTAACTTGAATAGCCTTAAAATTGAAAAATGGACGAAAAAATGATACCTTTGCTCGCCTTTGGATCCATCCGATTTTAACAGGCTCCCACTTGAACTTTAGAAACTAATAAATGCTATGGCAGGTCAATTAAACGAAGTAAGAAATAGGATTAAAAGTACCCAAAGTACACAGCAACTTACCAAGGCCATGAAAATGGTTAGTGCTGCAAAATTACGCCGTGCTCAAGACGCTATTACACAAATGAGGCCTTATACTCGCAAACTTCAAGATATGCTGAGCAATATTATTGGCAGCTTGGACGGCGATATGAATTTGGCTTTGGCAGAAACTCGTCCAGTGAACAATGTGTTGTTAATTGTGATCACCTCTGATAGAGGATTGTGCGGTGGTTACAATGCCAATTTGGTAAAATTAGCGAAGACCACCATTGCTGAAAAATATGCGAATAAAAATATTACGATTTGGAATATAGGCAAGAAAGGATTTGAGAGTTTATCCAAGTCTGGTTACAAAACCAACGCCGATTACAAAGACATTTTCTTAAACTTAAAATTTGAAAATGTACAAACAGCAGCAAAAGCAGCAATGAATGCATTTGCCAATAAAGAATTTGATGCGATAGAAGTTATTTATAGTGAGTTTAAAAATGCTGCAACGCAATTGCCTACTGCTGAGCCATTTTTACCCATTCCTAAAATTGCAAAAAAGGCGAATCAGAAAAAAACAGATTTTATTTTTGAGCCACACAAAGAAGTATTGGTGGCAGAGTTGATGCCAAAAATATTAAACACGCAATTGTTCAAAGCCGTGCTAGATGCCAATGCCAGTGAGCATGGCGCTAGAATGACAGCGATGGATAAAGCAAGTGAAAACGCAAACGAATTATTAAAATCATTGAAATTATCATACAACCGTGCACGTCAAGCAGCCATCACTACTGAACTTACAGAAATTGTAAGTGGTGCAGCAGCGTTAAACGGTTAAGACCCTACCCTTATGGAAATCAGTCAAATTATTCCTCATATTGAAGCGCTCATCTTTGCTAGTGAAAAAGCATTGAATGCAAATGACATTACCGAACTCATTAATAATGCATTTGGATTTTTAGAAGAACGCATTAGTTTGGATCAAGTAGAAAGTGCTTTAAACGGAATCCAAGAAAAGTACAGTACAGAATTTTATCCTTTTGAATTAAAGCAAAGTGGCGGCGGTTGGCAGTTTTTAACAAAGCCCGATTTTCATAAAACCATTGCCCAATTAAATGGTGATAAATTTTTAAAGCGATTGTCGAATGCAGCTTTGGAATCTTTAGCCATTATCGCCTACAAACAACCTATTACCAAAGGAGAAGTAGAAGCCATCCGAGGGGTAAACAGCGATTATTCTATTCAGAAATTATTAGAAAAGGAGTTAATTACCATCAGTGGCAGAAACGAGCATTTACCAGGCAAACCCTTGGTTTATTCTACCTCTAAAAACTTCATGGACTATTTCGGAATCAATTCAACCGATGATTTACCAAAAATAAGAGAGGTGTTGGCCGACCAATTGGTAGAAGCCACCGTGATTAAACCTGAGGATTTCACCGACAACAGTGTTTTAGAGCAAACCGAAGAAGCGCAAGACGAGACACCTAATGCGCCAACTGAGGATCCAGCTTAAATAATTCCCTAAATTATTGCTCCGCTTTACTATCGTGACATGCGATCTGATTGTATCTTCGTGCAATGAATGCAAGTTTATCCTACGATCAATTAAAAGAAGCTGCCCAAACTTATGGCACTCCTTTGTATGTGTACCATGCCGAAAAAATGGAAGCTCAATATCAAAACTTGTTGACTCATTTTGCCAACAAATCGGTTTGTTTTTTTTATGCATGTAAAGCACTCACTAATATTCATGTTTTAGAAGTAATAAAAAAATCGGGTTGCAATATCGATTGCAGTTCCATCAATGAAGTAAAGCTGGCCATGCATGTTGGATTTGATCCTTCCAATATTTTATATACAAGCAATAGCGTGGATTTTGAAGAAATAAAAGAGGCAGTTAGCTTAGGAGTACATGTAAACATTGATAGCTTATCCAATGTAGAAAAGTTTGGAATGGCTTTTGGCAATAGATATCCTGTGGGTGTGAGAATTAGGCCTGATATCATGGCTGGTGGAAATTTAAAAATTTCAACAGGACATGATAAGAGTAAATTCGGTATACCTGCCAAACAAATTGAGGAACTAAAAGCTTTACAAGAAAAATACAAAATTAATATCGCCACTTTACACATTCATACTGGAAGTGAAATTAAAGATGTAGCTGTGTTTTTACAATCGGCCGTGGTATTTGAAAACTTATTGCCTCATTTTCCTTCTGTAAATATTTTAGATTTTGGGGGTGGTTTTAAAGTACCTTATCAACCCAATGAAAAAGGTACGGATATTGCTTTATTGGGTGCAGAAGTAAATAAAATCATGGCTAATTTGTCTGCTAAAGTGGGTAGAAACTTAACCGCTTGGTTTGAGCCAGGAAAATATTTAGTAAGTGAGGCTGGCTTTTTCATCACCAAAGTAAATGTGTTGAAACAATCTGGTGAGATATCTTTTGCAGGCATCAATACTGGATTAAACCATTTAATTAGACCCATGTTTTATGACGCTTACCATCATATTGATAATTTAACTGCTCCTCATAAAGCATTAAAAAACTATGCTGTCGTTGGTAATATATGCGAGACAGATACTTTTGCTTGGGACAGACCCATTCCAACTATTGAAGAAGGTGATTTTTTGGTATTTTATAATGCAGGCGCTTATGGATACGAAATGTCAAGCAACTACAATGCAAGATTTAAACCTGCGCAAGTGTTGTTTGAAAATGGCGCACACCGATTAATTAGCAGGGCAGATACTTTTGAAGATTTATTGGCCTTGCAAATGCCATTAAATAAATAGTTATGATTGAAATACAACATATCAGTAAAAAATTCGGTGATCGTGTTATCATTGATGACATCAGCGCTCAATTTAAACCAGGTATTTGTAATTTAATTATTGGAACGAGTGGAAGTGGTAAAACGGTTTTAGTAAAATGTATAGTGGATTTACTAAAAGCCGATAAAGGGGAAATTCTCTTTGACAATATCGCTTTTTCAAGTATGAATAAAGAAGAGCGAAAAGATTTAAGACAAAACTTAGGTATGTTGTTTCAAGGAAATGCCCTATTTGATTCTATGACAGTAGAAGAAAATGTTCGATTCCCGCTGGATATGTTTTCTGAATTAACTTTAGCAGAAAAGAAATTAAAAGTAAATGAGATATTGGCTCGTGTTCAATTAGAAGGCGTCAATGCAAAATTCCCTGCCGAACTAAGTGGCGGTATGAAAAAAAGAGTAGGATTGGCTAGGGCTTTGGTGATGCAGCCAAAATATTTATTTTGCGATGAGCCCAATTCAGGCTTGGATCCTCAAACTTCTATGGTCATCGATAAACTCATTCACGAATTAACAGTCGAATTTAACATTACCACCATTGTTGTCACCCACGACATGAATAGTGTCATGGAAATTGGCAACTACATCATTTATTTAAACCAAGGAAAGAAAGAGTGGGAAGGATCTAACCAAGATATTATTTATAGCCAAAACAAGCTATTAAATAATTTTATTTTTGCTTCAGATTTTTTGCAAGATGCAAAATCGATGCGCATGCTAGAACAAAATAAACAATCGAAATAAATAAAAACCAATATGAAGTATTTTTTAACTTTAGTCTTGGGCGTATTTTTTATCGCTCAAATTCAAGCACAATCCCCAACCGTAGATCCCAATGCCCCTTATTTAAAAGACAATAAAATACCTGCTTTTTCAATTACAGGAATCGATGGAAAAGAAATTACCAATAAACAACTGCCTAAATACAAGTTCACCTGTATTATTATATTTAGCCCAGACTGCCCGCATTGTGAAAAAGAAGCTGCTGAAATTAATAAGTACCCCGAGAAGTTTAAAAACGTATTGTTTATTTGGGACAGCTATCGCGATATGGAGTCCATTAAGAAGTTTGCTGTTAAGTACAATATCGTCAACCAACCTAATATGGTGATTGGCCGTGACCCAAGCTATAGTATTCCTACGTTTTTTAGACCTAGAATGACCCCCTTTATGGCCTTGTACCTAAAAGGCAGTTTATTAAAAGTTTATGAACAAGGCGCAGATGTTTTTGAATTGGCTAAAATAATAGAAAGCAATTAGTTAACTTTGCCCCGGAAAAAATAGTTCAATACATTAAAAATAACATTATATGAAAGTTACCGTAGTTGGTGCAGGAGCAGTAGGCGCAACATGTGCAGACAATATTGCCCGCAAAGAATTAGCACAAGAATTGGTTTTGTTAGACATCAAAGAAGGATTTGCAGAAGGCAAAGCACAGGACATGATGCAAACAGCCGCATTACTTGGTTTTGATACAAGAATCAGCGGAAGCACCAATGATTACTCTAAAACTGCCAACTCTGATGTGGTGGTGATTACTTCTGGCTTACCTCGCAAACCAGGCATGACCCGAGAAGAATTAATAGGTACCAATGCAGGAATTGTAAAAGGGGTATGTGAAAATATTTTAAAGTTTTCTCCCAATGCAATTATCATTGTTATTAGCAACCCTATGGATACGATGACTTATTTGGCATTGCAATCTACTGGATTGGCAAAAAATAAAATTATAGGTATGGGCGGAACTTTAGACAGCGCTCGTTTCAAGTATCAATTAAGCACTACCTTAAATTGTAGCCCTTCCGATTTAAATGCATTGGTAGTTGGTGGCCATGGTGATACCACGATGATTCCATTAATAAAGCATGCTACTTGGAATAGCATTCCTGTTACAAAATTCTTAGATGCTGCACAACAAGAAAAAATTATCAATGACACCATGGTGGGAGGTGCCACTTTAACTAAATTATTAGGCACTTCTGCTTGGTATGCACCAGGAGCTGCAGGAGCTGCATTGGTAGAAAGTATCGTAAGAGATGAGAAAAAATTATTTACTTGTTGTGTAAGCCTGAATGGAGAATATGGCCAAAAGGACATTTGCTTAGGTGTACCTGTAGTGATTGGGAAAAATGGCTGGGAAAAAATTGTAGAAATGGATTTGTCTGCCGATGAGCAAGCTGCTTTTAACAAAAGTGCAGATGCAGTAAGAAATATGAACGATGTTTTAAAAACATTGTAATACTATCAAAATAAGCTAAAGCTTTATATACAAAAGCCTTCTTTCGATGCATCTTCGAAAGAAGGCTTTTTCTTTGACAGCTATTGAATGAGCAGGTATTCCTTTACTTTATTAGCGATGAGATGGATATCTTGATTTTGCATGCAAGCAAAATGCCCTTGTGGACAATGCTGATCACCTTGTTTGGTACAGGGTTGGCAAGGTAAATAAGGGACTATCGCATTATAATGAGGTGTTGTAGTTTGACTTGGATAATAGGCTTCAAATTGTAAAGCAGGACTGGTTGCTCCCCAAATTGTAATGGTTGGTTTTTTTAAAGCAGCAGCCACATGCAAGAATCCCGTATCATGCGACACGACCAGTTTGGCCATTTGTAAGATATTGGCCGATTCTTGAATACTGTATTTACCGCAAGCATTGTAAATACTACTGGCATGAGCTTGCGCCATTAGATTGGCATCTACCATATCTTCTTTGCCCCCTACAAGAACGATGGGCATTTTTATTTGCTGTGCCAAGCGGATCCATTTATCTACAGGCATTTTTTTATTATAATAAGAAGCCCCAATCACAAAAGCAATAAAACCAGCTTGATGACTGGTAGGTAAATTTGCTGCAGTAAAAGTATTCTTGGCTGGAAAAAAATAATCTAAACCCTTCCCATCATTGGTTACATTGAAACATTTTAAAGTGTCCAAATACCTGTCACAAACATGGGTATCTGGCAATAGATTAATATGCAATTTTGCCAAAAGTAATTTTCTAATACTTAATTTTTGATAACTGAATGCTTTTACACCCAATGCTTTTTTTATCTTCCAAGATCTTATATTGTGATGTAAATCAATCACATAATCGAATTGTATTTTTTTTAAAGCAGCAATAGTCTTGTTGATGTCCTTGTCTAAATAATGAAAATGATCGATGCATGGATTTGAATCCACTAAATCCCTCATCGCTAATTTGGTTAGAAAATGTATCTCTACTCCAGGTATTTGTTGTTTGGCACAACGAATCGCCGGGGTGGTAAGTACAATATCACCAATAGAAGAAAAACGTATAAATAATAAACGCATACTTAATAGACTATGGAAGTGGCTGGTCGTATTCTAAATAATCCAAATCCTTGTGGTAAGTCTCCTCTGTAAATACAAAAGCGATCAAAGTAATCAGCATCACGGTTGCCCCTGTAAAAATGCCGCTCTGAACAATGCTCCAGCCTAATTTCTTTTGTAATATATCAAGGAATAAAAAGTTAATCAAAGGCAATGCGCCCCTTACCATATTAGGAATGGTAGTAGCTGCTGTAGCTCTCAAATTGGTGCCAAATTGTTCCGCTGCCATGGTATTAAAAATAGCCCAATAGCCGGTACTAAAACCAAGCAAGCCACATATCATGTACATTCTGTCATCATTGTCATTGACACTACTAAAAAATAAAACCATCCCAATGATACTCAATGAGTAGAAAACCAAAAGCGCTTTTTTTCTGCTTTTGAAATATTGACTCACATATCCAATCAATAAATCGCCCAAGGCAATTCCAATGTAAGCAAACATCACCGACTTGCCCGAATCAATTAAATTAACACCGTACAACCCCGCAGCAAATTTATTACTATAATTTACCATCACTCCAATCACAAACCAAGTAGGCAATCCTATTAAAATAGCCTTGATGTATTTTGAAAAACGTTTATAAGAACTAAAAAACATTAAAAAATTTCCCTTAGAAATATTGGCCGCTTTTGTAGCTTCAAACATAAAGGACTCTGCTACTTTAACACGAAGAATTAATAAGAAAAATCCAAGCACACCACCAATTTGATAACACAATCTCCAGTCTGCAGTAAATTTAAAAGTAAAGTAAGCGAATACCGCTCCAAACAAACCAATGCCTGCCACTAGGGAGGTGCCAATTCCTCTTTTATTTTTAGGCAACATTTCTGAAACCAATGTAATGCCTGCTCCTAATTCTCCTGCCAAACCTATACCTCCTATAAATCTACAATACGCATATTGATCTACTGTATGAACAAAGGAAGTTAGAAAGTTAGCTACGGAATAAAGGATAATGGACCCAAACAAAACTTTTAATCTTCCTTTCTTATCCCCCAACACACCCCATAAAATTCCTCCTATTAACAAACCCGACATTTGCCAATTGATAATATGCGCGCTGTCTACTATAATGGTTTCGACCGTCGAACCTAAACTCATGACACTAGGTTGTCTTACAATAGTAAATAACAGCAAATCATATACGTCAACAAAATAACCCAAGGCAGCTACAAAAACTGGTAAAGAAAGAAGTCCTATTTGTTTATTTGTGGTCATACGCTTTTCAATAAAAAATTAGTTATTTAATAGATTTATGTTTTAAAACTTGGACAATCACTGGTGCAGTAGTAAAAAATACAATGCCCAATACAATTACTTCCAAATGCTTTTTTAAATCAAATTGAAAATGAGTTAAAATATAAGATTGTAAAAAATGACCTGCACAAAGCATGGTAGCTACCCAAATAATACTGCCCACAAAATTATTGTAAACAAATTTGTTTTTATCCATCTTAACAATCCCGGCTACAATTGGTGCAAAAGTGCGTACAATAGGAATAAACCTAGCAATTACGATGGCACGCCCGCCATGCTTTTCGTAAAAATCATGTGCCTGCACTAAATACTTTTTCTTAAAAAAGAAATTCTCTTTCCAATCATACATAGCGGGACCTACTTTTTTCCCAATGCGATAACCCACTCCATTGCCCAAGATGCCAGCTATAGAAATAAAAGAGAATATAACCAATAAGTTAACCCATTCATTTTCGCTTACAAAAATTTGAGCGGCCAAAGGCGCACTATAAATGCCTGCTACAAAAAGCAAACTGTCGCCAGGTAAAAAAAATCCAAAAAACAATCCAGTTTCTGCAAATACTACAAACAACAACAACCACAGACCTCCATTTTCAATATAATATTGAGGTTGTAATAATTGACTCCAATGAAATGCATCTAACAAATGAAACATACTTTTTATAATTATTCTTGGGTAGGTAATTCTAAAGCTCCCTCCCATTTACTTACCACGGTAGTGGCCAAGCTATTGCCCAAAACATTGGTAGCGGAACGAAACATATCGCAGAAATGATCAATCGGTAAAATTAAAGCAATGCCTTCGGGTGGAATATGAAACATGGCACAAGTAGCTGTGACCACTACCAAAGACGCCCTAGGTACACCAGCAATTCCTTTGCTAGTTAACATCAATACCAATAACATGGTTAATTGTGTTCCTATATCTAAATGTATGCCATACGCTTGCGCAATGGCCATACTAGCAAATGTCATGTACATCATACTACCATCTAAATTAAAAGAATAACCCAATGGCAATAGGAAGGATACAATCTTATCCTTACAACCAAAACGTTCCAACTCCTCTGTTAATTTAGGAAACACAGCCTCACTACTGGTGGTACTAAAAGCAATCACCAATGGATTGGTAATGACCCTTAACAAAGAAGGCATTCTCTTTTTTAATATGATAAAACCTACCGTAATTAAAAAGATCCACAACACCCCAATACCTATTAAAAAATACAACAAGTATTTTCCGTAAAAAATAAAAATGGACAAGCCCTTGGTAGCTATTACCGAAGCAATGGCGCCAAATACTCCGATGGGAGCAAAGTTCATTACATACCCCACCATTTTTAAAATGATATGTGCGCCATTTTCAAAAGCCAACATCAAACCTTTTGTTTTTTGACCCATGGCCGCAGCGGCTACTCCAAAGAAAACGCTAAAGATGACAATTTGTAAAATTTCATTGTTGGCCAAGGCTTCAAACATGCTTTTAGGAAAAACATGATCAATAAAACCTGGCAAACTAAATGCTTGTGTTTTACCTACCAAGTCACTGGCACCCGTTACATCGACATTTGTTAAAGCAATGCCTTCTCCTGGTTTAAGAATATTCACTAATACCATACCAATAAGTAAACTAATTAAAGAAGCGCTCACAAACCAAAGCATGGCTTTTCCACCTACCCGACCTACGGTTTTAAGATCGCCTAATTTTGAAATGCCTACTACTAAAGTGGTAAAAACCAATGGCGCAATAACCATTTGAATCAATCTTAAAAAAATGGTTGTTAGCAGCTTAATATTTTTCGAGAAAACTTCGATAGCTGCGGGTTCGTAATGCTCATGTATAAAATAGCCCAAAACAGCACCTGCAATCATGGCAACTACAATATACAAAGTCAAATTATTGGCTTTTTTCATAGGCGGTTATAAACGCAATATAAGACTTAACTGTGAAAAAAATACGCCTAAAAAAGCAGCTATATTTAAGCAAAAGGGGTGATTTTTTGCCAAAAAAGAGCTATTTTTCAACCTAGATAGTAAAAGTTACAGGACCCCAAGAAGGTCCCTTTTAAAGTGTATTAATTTTTAACTGAAAAAAATCATTATGAGTTTATTTAGAAAAAAGGATTTGACTGCCATGTTGGCCCAAGCCGATGATGGGGGCAAAGGATTAAAACGCACTTTGGGTGCAGGAAATTTGGTGGCTTTGGGTGTAGGAGCCATAATTGGGGCAGGCTTATTTGTTAGAACTGCTGCAGCAGCAGGGCAAGCAGCCGGACCAGCAGTCACTTTATCTTTTATTGTAGCAGCCATTGGTTGTGCATTTGCAGGATTGTGTTATGCTGAGTTTGCAGCTATGATTCCTATTTCAGGAAGTGCTTATGCTTATTCTTATGTAACCATGGGAGAAACCGTTGCCTGGATTATTGGATGGGCTTTAATTATGGAATATGCCTTGGGCGCAGCTACTGTATCTATTGCTTGGAGTGAATATTTAAATAAACTGCTGGGAGGAGGTATCCCTTATGAATGGAGCCACTCCCCTTTTGAAAGCGTCACGGATGCTGCCGGTGTATTACACCATGGCATCATGAATGCCCCTGCATTAGTAATTTTATTATTGTTGACTTTGTTATTGATAAAAGGAACGCAAGAATCTGCTATCGTAAATGCGGTCATCGTATTTATTAAAGTAGCCATTGTTATTTTATTTATCATTTTAGGCTGGCAGTTTATTAGACCAGAAAATCATACTCCTTATTTAATACCTGCAAATCAACCCCCTTTAATAGATGCATCTGGAAAAGTGATTGCCGATTACTCTGGTGCCTTTAAACATGGATGGGGTGGTGTTTTAGGTGGTGCAGCTATTGTATTCTTTGCCTTCATTGGTTTTGATGCGGTATCTACAGCAGCACAGGAAGCAAAAAATCCAAAACGAGATATGCCTATTGGTATATTAGGGTCCTTGGTTGTTTGTACCATATTGTATATTTTATTTGGTCACGTTTTAACTGGCGTTGCCAATTGGAAAGATTTTGTGGATCCACTAAAAGGACGTGAAGCTTCTGTTGCTTATGCTATTTCCACTTACATGACTGGTTATGGTTGGTTGGCAACTGCCGTAACCGTAGCTATTTTAGCAGGATTTAGTTCTGTTATATTGGTGATGTTAATGGGTCAATCTCGCGTATTTTACTCAATGGCCAACGACGGATTATTGCCTAAGGTATTTTCCGAATTGCATCCTAAATTCAGAACGCCTTATAAATCGAACTGGATTTTGTTTGTGTTTGTAGGTGGATTTGCCGCATTTGTTCCAGGTAATGTTGCTGGGGATTTAACTTCCTTTGGGACATTGTTCGCCTTTGTATTAGTAAGTGCTGGTATTTGGATTTTAAGACGCAAATCTCCCAACATGGAACGTCCATTTAAAACTCCATTGGTTCCTTTGGTACCTATCTTAGGCGCTATTATATGTTTGGCCATGATTTTTGCATTGGACGCTCAAACGCTTAAAGTTGCTTTTGGTTGGATGGCCTTAGGCTTGGTAGTTTATTTCCTTTATGGTCGTAGACATAGCAATTTGAATAAGTAATACGAACTGTTGTATATTAAATAGTCCTGAGAAATCGGGACTATTTTTTTTTGCTTACTTTTGCAAACCTTAATACATACAACTATGGGAAGGATATTTGAAGTTCGAAAAGCCACGATGTTCAAAAGATTTGATCGTATGGCAAAGCAATTTACCCGCATAGGTAAAGAGATTGTGATTGCAGTAAAAGCAAGTGGTCCTAATCCAGACGACAACCCCGCCCTAAGAAGATGTTACCAAAATGCAAGAAGCGTAGGCATGCCCAAAGACCGGGTGGAAGCAGCTATTAAAAGGGCTATGGGAAAAGACACCAGTAACTATGAAGAAATATTGTATGAAGGTTATGCCCCTCATGGTGTGGCATTATTAGTAGAAACCGCCACCGACAACCATGTCAGAACAGTAGCCAATGTAAAAAGCCATTTTAATAAAGGACAGGGAACACTAGGCAATTCGGGAAGCGTGAGTTTTCAGTTTAAAAAAATGGGTGTATTTAAATTAAAGCCAGAAGGATTAAATATGGATGATTTAGAATTGGATTTAATTGACCATGGTTTAGATGAATTGGGCGAAAGCAACGACGACAATGGAGATGCCATCATTGTATTACGTTGTGCTTTTACAGATTTTGGAAATTTACAAAAAGCATTAGAAGATAAAAATTTGCATCCTATCAGTGCCGAACTAGAGTGGATTCCTACTACCACCGTTCCTGTTACTGATGAACAAGCAGAGGATATTAGTAAATTAATTGAAAGACTAGAAGAAGATGAAGATGTAAACAAAGTGTTTCACAATATGGGTGCCTAATGAATAAACTATTCTTATCTATTGTATTATTAACTCCCTTTTTGCCGCCTACCCATACATTAAAACCATGGAGCGATACCAGCAAATTAAAATTTATTAATTTTCGTATTAGTACAGAAATGAAAGTGGCGCCAAATTTATATACCACCCAAACCGGATTTTTTTGCAATACTGAGAGAGCCTTAGAAAAGAAAACTAAGGTTGCAATAAAATTTAGATTAGGTTCTGTTGAACAAACGCAGCAATTAGAAGGATACGGATCTACTCCGCCATCATCTCACAGATAACTTTGATAATTTCCTCTGTATTGGGTTTTGAAAAATAATCACCATCGCTTGCAAAAGCAGGGCGATGTGCTTTTGCACTCAAAGTACGCGCTGCAACATCCAACCAACGATACCCTCCTTGCCCTTCTATAACTTGTTGGTACATATAAGCACTTGCGCCGCCTGGCACATCTTCATCAATAAAAATAATACGATTGGTTTTTTTAAGCGAAGCGAGAATTTGATGATTGATATCAAATGGCAATAAAGTTTGCACATCCATAATTTCACAATCAATGTCCATATCCATCAAACGAACAGCGGCATCTTCAATAATTCTTAAAGTGGATCCATAAGAAACAACGGTAATGTCCTTTCCTTCTTTTAAAATTTCAGGCTTGCCTAAAGGAACTGTGAATTCGGTAATATTAGATGGCATGGTTTCCTTTAATCGATAACCATTCAAGCATTCAATTAATAAAGCTGGATCATTTCCTCGCAATAAAGTATTGTACATACCAACTGCCTGCACCATATTTCTTGGAACACAAACAAACATGCCTCTTAATGCATTTACAATAACTCCCATAGGCGAGCCGCTATGAAAAATACCCTCCAAACGATGCCCTCTGGTTCTAATAATAACCGGACTACTTTGCAATCCATTGCTGCGATAATGCAAAGTAGAAATGTCATCACTTAAAGTTTGTAAACCATACAATAAATAATCCAAGTATTGAATTTCTGCAATAGGACGTAACCCTCTCATCGCCATTCCGTGTGCTTGTCCAATAATGGATTGCTCTCTAATTCCAGTATCAAAAATGCGATCCGATCCGTGCTTTAGTTGTAAGCCTGCAAACCCTTGATTGACATCCCCTATTTTTCCTAAATCTTCCCCAAAAGCATATACAGCAGGGTTTTGCTCAAACAAGGCATCAAAATATTGATTCAATATTTCATACCCATTAAGCATTGCTGCATCTGCAGGATAAATAGGATCTACCACTGAAACATTCAAAGTACTTAAAGGTCCTTCGTTGTATAAATTCTTGCTGTAAAAAGGAGCTTCCTGTTGATGATAGTCATCTAAAAATTGACGAATCGCTTTTTTGTTGGGATGATGAATCATTTTTTCAAGCACCAAATTAAATGCTCTAAATATATCTCTTTTCAATGGCTCTCTGCTATGCACCAACTCATGAATTAATTCTGCCACTATTTTTAGATCTGTTTCCTGCAAGCCTTGTTGTACCAATGTTGCTCCTTGATTAATTTTTTCTTTGATAGGTGCAATGTATTTTTCCCAAGCAGCCAATTTCAACAATCGTACCTCTTGTTTTACTTCGGTTTCTAGGGTCTGTAAAATATCTTCGGTCGCCAACTCATTTAACAGCAGCCACTCGCGCATTTTTTTATTACAATCCCAATCTCTTTCCCATTGCAATCTTTCGGAGGTTTTATATCTTTCATGACTTCCACTGGTAGAATGTCCTTGCGGTTGCGTCATTTCTTGAATGTGAAATAAAACGGGCGTATGGTTATCCCTTGTATATGAAATACCTTCTTCAAAAGTTTCACACAAGGCGGCATAGTCCCAGCCTTTGACTGTATAAATTTTAATCCCGTTGGTCCCCTGCTCTATTTCTAATCCTTTCAATACTTCCGAGATAGAACCTTTTGTTGTTTGCAAACTTGTTGGTACTGAAATGCCATAACCGTCATCATAGACAAAAATAGCCAAGGGCACTTGCATTAAACCAGCGGCATTCACGACTTCCCAAAAATGACCTTCGGAGGTACTGGCATCACCAATAGTACAAAAACAAACTTCATTCCCATTGTTGCTTAAATTAGAAAAATGCTCTTTGTGTTTTGAACTTCTAAAACAATTAGAAGCAAAAGCCAATCCTAAGCCGCGCACCATTTGACCTGCAGTGGGCGCAATGTCTGCAGAAATATTATAATTATTAACCAGCTCACTCCATGCTCCTTTTTTATCTACAAATTCAGTGGCAAAGTGGGCATTCATATTTTTACCACCACTAAAAGGGTCATTGTGCACATCAGAATACAATTGAGAAAAATATTCTTCAATGGTGGACACGCCTATAGCAAACATAAAAGTTTGGTCTCTGTAATAACCACTTCTAAAATCACCTTTTTGAAAAAATTTAGCGAGGGCCACTTGAGCTACTTCCTTACCATCTCCAAAAATGCCAAACTTGGCTTTCCCTGTTAAAACTTCCCTACGGCCCAACAAGCTCACTTCTCTACTCATTAAAGCCATTCGATAGTCTGCAATAACAGAGTTTCGAAATGCATCAAAGGAGAGCATGTCTTGGGTAGATACAGCGTCTAGGGTGGATTCCATTTGACAAAAATAGGGGTCAAAATTCATAAAAAGTACAGAAAGAACTAAAATCACCTAATTACCAATTTTTCAATAATTTCGTAGACATCTTTTATCTATGAAAAACTTCACCTTTTTGACAGCCCTTTTAGCTTTGAGCTTGGCTTTTAAGCAATCCCATGCTCAAATCAAAGTAGAAGAAGTTCTTAAGTTTAAAAATGACCAATTTGATTTTGGCAAAATAAGCTTTGGAAAACCGGCTACTTATATCATAGAAATTACCAATATCAGCAAGGATACGGTCACCTTAATCACAGCACGTCCAGGCTGTGGTTGTACTACCCCAAATTTCAAAGCCAATCAAAAAATGGCGCCCGGACAAACTGCAGAAGTTCAAATTACTTTTAATGGATCTGCGATGGGTGTTTTTAGCAGGTATACCGACTTAGAATTTTCGGGCGGGCTAAAAAAGCAAACTAAATTTTCTGGAGAAGGCGTAGCAATTACCAACAATACCAACACTGGTCCAGTAATAAATATTACAAAAACAAACAAGCAATAAAAAATAATTACAATGAAAATACAAACGCTAATTCTTTGTCTATTTATTACAGCCACAAGTCGGGCGCAAGCTACCATCCACTTTGATAAAACAACTTATAATTTTGGCAAAATAAAAAAAGGCATTCATAAGTCGGTCGTTTTTAATTTTGAAAATGTAGGTGTCAAACCCGCTGTCATAGAATTCGCCAATGCAGAATGTGGCTGTACACAACCAGAATACAATCAGAACCCAGTTTTAAAGGGTCAAAAAGGAAATATCAAAGTTACTTATACCGCCCCTTCCATTGGTGTATTTAAAAAACGTGTTACTGTAAAGTATGCAGGAGAAAAGGCAGTAACAGAATTAATTATAGAGGGAGAAGTGATATAATTTAGTAGTTATTTATTCCTTTTAGATTTAAAAAATACGTAAGTTTAGGTACTAAATAAAATAGTATGAAACTACTTATTCGTTCCCTTCAAATTGCCTTGTTCTCTTTGTTCTTACAAACAGTACAAGCACAAATTACACCAGCACCTGATCGCAATGAAGGAGGTGGACCATACACGCAATTAATTATTAGAGGTGTTACCTTAATCAATGGAACTGGTGCTCCTGCCATAGGACCCGTTGATATTGTAATTGAAAACAATAGAATTGTTAAGATAGTAACAGTCGCCAATGAAGGCAATCCCATCAAACCAGAACGCAGGCCTGTACTATCAAAAAATGGAAAAGAAATTGACGCCAATGGTATGTTTGCTATGCCAGGTTTGATTGACATGCATACTCATATTGGCGGGGTAGAACAAGGTACGCCTGCCGAATACGTTTATAAATTATGGATGGCACATGGTATAACCACCGTTCGTGAAGTAATGGCAGGCAATGGACTCAATTGGGTTTTAAATGAGAAAAAAAGAAGTGCCGAAAATAAAATTGTAGCGCCTCGCATTTACGCCTACACTGCTTTTGGACAAGGAAGTAAAAAACCAATTGTCACCGCAGAGGATGCCAAAGAATGGGTAAATGAGAATGCAAAAAATGGCGCGGATGGAATCAAATTTTTTGGCGCTTCTCCTGAAGTGATGGATGCAGCCATTAGAGAAAATAAAAGACTGGGTTTAAGGTCCTGTTCACATCATGCACAAACTGATGTAGCCAGATGGAATGTATTAAATTCAGCCAGGGCCGGTATGACCAGCATGGAGCATTGGTATGGATTGCCTGAAGCCTTATTTGAAAACAAAACAGTACAAGATTTTCCACTGGATTACAATTATACCAATGAACAAAGTAGATTTGAAAATGCAGGCAAATTATGGAAGCAAGCAGCCACCCCTAATTCTGAGAAATGGAACAAAGTAATGAATGAACTCATTGCATTGGATTTTACATTAGACCCTACTTTCAATATTTACGAAGCCAACCGTGATTTACAAAGAGCAAGAAGAGCAGAGTGGCATGAAAAATACACTTTACCCTCTCTTTGGAAATTTTATTCCCCTAGCAGAAACTCACATGGCTCCTATTGGTTTGACTGGGGAACAGAACAAGAAGTAGAATGGAAAAACAATTACAAATTATGGATGGCATTTATCAATGAATATAAAAATAGAGGAGGTCGTGTAACAGCAGGATCAGACAATGGCTTTATTTATCAAACCTATGGATTTGGATATATTAGAGAATTGGAATTGTTAAGAGAGGCAGGATTTCATCCATTAGAAGTAATTCGTTCAGCCACTTTAAATGCAGCACAGGCCTTAGGAATGGAAAAAGATTTAGGATCGGTTGAAATAGGCAAATTAGCTGACATTGTTATTATTGATGCCAATCCATTAAAAAACTTACAAGTATTATATGGTACTGGCGCGATTCATTTAACCCAGGATGGAACTACTACCAGAATTGGAGGCATAAAATACACCATTAAAGATGGAGTTGTTTACGATGCCAAACAACTTTTAAATGATGTAAAAGTAATGGTAGACAAAGCAAAAGAAAAAGAAAATTTTAAAATTACACAACCTGGATTAGATTGGTAAAATTTAGATTTACAAAGAGTCCGATGTAGTTTTAGATGAAATGTTCATTGTTTTAAATTTGAAACAATGTGTCACTCCTGAATGGCCACTAAAAGTATGTTCTGCTTTAAGTTGTTCGCTCATTAATCTAATTAATTTCATACCCAACTGATCTTCATTTATTTGATCTTTAGCAATCCCAACTCCATTGTCTTTTACCTCCACTTGTACCCTATTATTTAACTCTGTAACTTTTACTATCAAAGACCCATTGGGTTGATTCTTAAAAGCATATTTGAAAGAATTTGAAACCACTTCATTGATAATTAAACCAAGTGAAATAATCTGCTCAATAGGCAACTTTAGATCAGTAGGAATGTCAAATTCTACATTTATAATAGTGTCATCAAATTGATAAATAGTTTTTAAATGATTTACCAAACTATAGATATAAGATTTAACCTCAACAAATTCAAAATTATCAGTAGTATATAAATTCTGATGCACCAAGGCCATAGTTTGGATTCTATTTTGAACCGATGTGAGAATGTTAAGCGTGGTTTCATTTACATTTCTTCTTTTCTGCATGTTTAACAAGCTATACATGGATTGTAAGTTATTTTTAACACGATGATGCAGTTCTTTCAATAAGGTATCATTGCGTAAAACTTCTTGTTGAATAATCGTATTACTTTTTGTTTTAGCTACATTATTTTGATACAATAATATTCCAATTATGATTGTTGTAAAAAGAAGGAAAAAAGAAAACAATAAATTATCCTCTTGATATTTAGCAGTTTTGGTTGATAACAATAGGGAAGATTTAGATGCCTCTAAATCATCTCTATTTTTCTTTAATTCTAATTTTCCAATATTAAGCAACAATTGATTTTTTTGAACATTTGCATGCTTTGTAGTAATATAACTAATATATTTTTGACTAAAATACAATGCGGAATCATTTTTATTAATTTTATTATAATATTTAGTTGACAATTTTAACAATTGGACCATGTCACGTTTATTGGTTTTGCCAATCATATCATTTTTTGCACTATCGTAATAAACTTTAGACTTGCCAATATTATTGATTTCCAAATAAGATTCAGAAAGCAAAAGCCAGATATATGTTTTATTTTCTGGACTGTTCTTATTGGATGCCAAAGCAAATAAAAGTGGCTGAATGGCTTTACCATAATACCCTTTGGCCATATTGCATTTTCCCAAACTACCCGTAAAATCACCCCTCCAATAGGTGACTTCTATCATTTCAACAGGCTGCGAAGAAGGTAAATGAGCTAAGATTGTATTTGCATTGTCCAATCCAATTTTGTAATATTTGATGGCACTATCAATTTCATTGGCTTCGAAAAATAAATCGCCATAATAAGAATAATAGTTTAAGATAAAAATGTCATTTTTCTTAGGCAAGGGCTGGTTTATTCTAAAATCATACAATGCATCATTGAACATATCACAATCTCTGTACAATTCCCAAATCGTTTTAACATACCCTTTTCTTAGTCTTTCTTTTCTCACCTCTATGGCTTTGCCAATTTCATTTTCGCTTCTATAAACTTGTTCTAGATTTACCAAAATATATTTTTGGGTAAGCTCTTCAAATTTGGATAAGTTCTTATACAAATAAACTAGTATGGGCAATTCTTTTTCAAACTTTGATTGATCATGGTAAATAGAAGCCAGTGGATAGGCCAGCTTTAATTGATACTCCTGTAAATTATTTTTTTGTACGAAATTATATTGTAATGCCAATAAATTTTCAAAATAAAAATTGGGCAATACTAAATTGTTAGTGCTCGTGTCACAAAAAGAAATGAGTAAAAGGACATTTTTCTTGCTTGCTACCATATCCACTCCATGCAAACCCATTTGGTCAATTTTGGTTTGTAGATTTTTTGGAATAGGATAGCTAAACGCCATCAAAGAATGTAATAAAATTAATAAAAGCAAAACTTGCTTAGGCATCAATAAAAATATACATTTAAAACCAAATAAAAGCGAGAAATTGTATTATATAGTTTAGAAAATTTTCTAACCCTAATTGTGATTAGATGAGCAATTGGTAAATATTCAGAGTTCAATTGAATACAACACATGTTCCGACAACCAATGCGCTTGATCTAATTTTGGATGCAAAAAATTTCCTTGCTTTTGCATACCTATTTTTTGCATAACAGCTTCGGACTTTTTATTTTGAACGGAAGTCATTGAAACTACCTCTTTAAACTTTAATTGCTCTTTGCCATATTTCAAACAAGCATTCGCACCTTCCGTTGCATAGCCTTTTCCCCAATATTCCTTTTGATACCTCCATCCTATTTCAACACAAGGGGTAAAGTAGGCTTCAAATGTAGGAATCATAAACCCGGTACATCCAATAAATTGCTGTGTAGATTTTAAACTTACAGCATAAAAACTAAACCCATGTTGCTTAAAATGATTGTTGACCCTGTCAAAAAAGTCAATAGTTTCTTGTTTCGAAAGCAAATTTGGATAATATTTCATGATTTCTTCGTCTTGATTCATTTTAAGAAAATCCTCAAAATGAGCAGCTTCTAGATGACTTATCAAAAGTCTATCGGTTGAAAAAATCAATGCCATAAGTTTCTTTACAACAAGTTACAAAAATTCAAAATACCCGAGTACAATTTATTTAAATATTAGCTTAACTTAGTCCACAAATTATTCATTATAATAAATTAAAAACCGCATTAACAGTGAAAAAAATATTTTCTTTACTCTTATTATTAACACTTAATCAAGTACTATTTGCTCAAAAGGATTTTATAGGTAAATGGCTGTCTCCAAGCAAAAAAGGTATTGTGGAAACTTATGTTCAGGACAATAAATTATTTGGAAAACTTATATGGGTAAAAACAGAGAGAAAAGATATTTACAATAAAGAGGAAGCTTTAAGAAATAGAGACGTAAAAGGATTGATTATGCTTTCCGATTTTACTTGGGAAAATCCACAATGGATAAATGGAAAAATTTACGACCCAGAGGGAGGCTCCACCTATAGCAGTAAAATGTGGCTTAGTGATGACAAACAAACAATGAATGTAAGAGGCTATATCGGATTCTCTTTGTTAGGCAGAACAGAAAAATTCACAAGAGTCCAAAAATAAATAATTGAGGAGGTATTATTTCCAGGCGTCTCTTAAAAAGCGCAACCAATTGCCTTGCATGATTTTTTCACAATCCTCTTGTGTATAGCCTCTTTTCTTAAGCAAGTTGGGCAGCATCTGTAAATCATCAATTGTATTTAAATCATACGGGCATTGCTCCTTACCAAAAGCGCCATCCAAATCGGTGCCAATACCAATATGATTGGTGTTTCCTGCTAACTGACAAATATGATCCATATGATCTATCATTTTTTCAAGATTGCAATTCATACCCATCGGAGTTGAAATACCTCGCTCCCAATTTGGCACCATCATCCATGCATCCAAAGCGCCGCCAATCACTGCTTTTTTTTGAAGGAGCACTTTAATCATATCATCACTCAGTTGTCTATTGTGATCCACTAAGGCTCTACAATTATGATGACTCGCCCAAATTGGGCCATGATACATTTCAATGGCTTCCCAAAAAGCATCATCACATAAATGGGTAACATCTAAAATCATATGCAATGATTCCATTTCTTTTAACAAAGCCTTCCCTTGGCTATTTAATTTTCCAGTAGCATTGGTTCCATTGGCATATCGCCCAGGTCCATAATGAGCTGGGCCCAAGGCACGCAATCCATAAGCATGGGCACGATGTAAATAATCTAGGTTCACTATAGAATCGGCTCCTTCTAAACTAAGAATAAAACCCACAGGTTTTTTTTCGTTGGGCACATCATTTGAATTCCATAAAGAAAGATGGGCTTCTAATTCCAAACTATTTTTAATTTGAATCATTTCACCCGCTTCTTCCATGACTTTATACCATTGCAATTGACCTTGTGTTTGCGCCCAAGCTTGCTCGGCGGTGTCCCAACCTTTAATACCCGTGCCGGGAGTTTCTACACGAGCTATTTGTGTAGCCACCACCAAACCTATATTTCCTTTTCTAAGTTCAGGCAAAGCCACCGTACCATTTCCTCTGTCGGGCTTATCTTCCATGCCTTGCTCTAATAATCTAATTTGTGCAACCGTTTTTCTTACATCCCGGTTCCATTCCATAGCGTTCATAGCCAAATCTAAATGAGCATCAATTGTGAACATAATTAAATCCTATTAAATATTTATTTTTCTTTTTCTTGCAATTACCTCCCAAGCGTCTACTACCATATTGTTCTCCACTACTAAAGCCGAATCATACAAAGCAACTGTAGGACAAATATGTACAGGCACTCCATACCAAACATCTCCTACTTTATACTTAGCACTGTCTTGCACTTTTACCACCAAGTGTTCTTCGCTTTGCCCAACGGGTTCTGCGAGGGGTGCATTTAAAAAATGAACTCTAGGCATTGGATTTTCAGCAGCCACTGCTTTATGTCCTAGATCGGTACAAACGGTATGTTCATCAATAATGGAAATAATTCTAGTCACTACCAAGGCTGCAAATTCAAATGGCAAATCTGGAAAAAGATTTTTATAACCCCAATCCCAAAAAACAAAAGTACCTGGGCTAATCTGAATGTTCTTTCTTTTAAGATGGGAAGAAAAAGAACAAGAACCCGCTAAAATAACTTCAAGAGGAGCGCCACCAATGGCTTCTATTTTTTTTCTAAGCGTAGCTGCATTTTCGAATACTTCATCTGCCTGACTATTTCTTTTAGCAATATCAGTTTCTCTAATATGCCCATCATAACAGTGCAAACCAAGAATGGTAAGATGAGGCAAGGAAACCACCAGCTCAAATAATGCCAAGGCTTTTTCAGTAACAATGCCTGAGCGATTCATGCCAATATTCACATCCAAGTAAACGCGCCCTGTCCAACCCTGCTCTCCAAATATGTTGGAAACAGCTTGAGCAGTAGACAGGTTATCGACCAAACAAGAAAATTTTGTTTCAGGGAAGCTAGCAACAAGCTGAATGAGTCGATCTAGTTTTGGACCCATCAATTGATGCGCAATTAAAACATCTGGTGTTTTAAGAACTCCCAACATCTCCGCTTCGGCAATGGTAGCACATTTGTAATGACGAATGCCTTTGTCCATCATAAGCTTGCATACTTCTGCAATTTTATTGGTTTTAACATGGGGCCTTAATTGGTCCACCTTGCCATCTACCATCTTGATCAAACTATTGATATTTTCTTTAATACGAGAAGCATACAATACCAAGGAGGGAGAATCTACTTTATCTATTGAATTGATTTCATACCATTGCATAACAGAAAAATTAAGTGGTTAATAAAGTTCGAACATGGCTTCAATTTCTACAGGAATATTTCCAGGAAGCGACCCCATGCCTACAGCGCTTCTTACCCCTACGCCATTATCAGTACCCCATATTGCAGCAAACAATTCACTGCACCCATTAATAACATAGGGATGCTTTTCAAAATCGCTATCACAACCCACCATCCCCAATACTTTTATGACTCTTTTAATTTTATCAAGCGAACCAAGATTTGCTTTGATGGTAGCTAAAATTGCAAGTCCTACTTGTTGTGCAGCCAACTTCCCTTCGTCCATGGTTAAATCAACACCTACTCTACCAATAATAAGTTCCCCATTGTCTTTTACAGGTCCATGTCCAGATACCAAACAGTGTTTGCCATCGATAAGCAAAGGCTTGTAAACACCTAAGGGCTTTGGTGCAGGAGGTAAGCTCAATCCTAATTTTGCAAAATTTTCTTCTGGCGTACTCATATCATTATTGTTTTAGTTAAATAAAATAGTTTAAAATAAAAACACCAATCAACCCCGAAATTGATACAATGGTTTCCATAGCGCTCCAAGTTTTAATGGTTTCTTTAACAGTTAAATTAAAGTATTCTTTAAACATCCAAAATGCGCCATCATTAACGTGTGAAAAGAATAAACTGCCTGCCCCAGTTGCCAATACCATTAAACAAGGGTTCACTCCAGAACTTGCTATTAAAGGAGCAACAATGCCTGCAGTGGTTAAACCTGCCACAGTTGCGGATCCTATACTCACTCTTAAAATAGCCGCGATGCCCCAAGCCAATAACAAAGGATGCAAAGGCAAATTAGAAATTGGTTTAATCAATTCAGTGCTAATTCCAGTATCTAATAAAATTTGTTTCAAAGCCCCAGCTCCTGCAATAATTAATAAAACAGAAGATATCTCTTTCACCGAATCACCCAGCGGCCCCATAATGACTTGAATACTTTTGCTTTGTCTAATACCTAATGTATAAATAGAAATTAATAAAGAAATAAGCATGGCCACAGATGGGTCACCTATCACATGCGTAAAAGAAGTAAAACTATTTTTTTGTAGGCCCAATGAAGATACTATTGAATCCAATCCAATGAGCAGGACAGGTAAAAAAGCAGCCAGCAAACTAGGAAACATGCCTGGTAATTTTTCATCTGCTATCGTATGGCTAGCAAAAATGGCCATTGGTTTTTGTGTGTATTTTTTTAGCGTCACTGAAAAAATGGGACCAGCAATAACGATGGTAGGAATGGCAATAATTACGCCATAAAAAAGAGTCATGCCCATATTCGCATTAAACTGTTGCGCCAATGCTACTGGGGATGGATGGGGTGGTAAAAAACCATGTGTGACAGATAAAGCTGCCAATGCAGGCAGTCCTAAATAAACTGCAGGTAAATTATAACGTGTGGCTACCGTAATTACCAAGGGAACCAATAATACAAAGCCCACGCCATAAAAAAGGGGAATACCAACAATAAAAGCAGTAAGCACCAATGCCCATTGAATGTATTTGGTACCAAAAAGTTGAATGAGTCCTGAAGCAATTTTATTGGCCGCTCCACTATCAGCCACCAACTTGCCTAACATGGCACCCACGCATAGTATAATCATCAATGCACCCACTACATCACCCAACCCTTTTTGAATAGAACTCATAATGGGTGCCACCTGCATGCCTTTCAACAATCCCGTTGCAATACAAACAATTAAGAATGAAATAAATGGATGTAACTTAATTACAGTAATCAGCAACACCAAAGACAATACAGCAAGCAAAAGCAATAAAAGGGTCATCATGGATATAGGGCTTATCATTAAAGATAAATAAGAAAAGGTATTGCTCAAAGAAATTAAGTAACTGATTATCAGTAGTTTAAAATTTAAAAAAAGAATAGCGCTAAGCCATCCATCGGTTGCTATTTTAAAAAAGGAAATTATTACTTTCTTTTTGTAAGTATTTGATTATATTCATAATTCAACAAAACCAAAAAATATGAAAAAAATTACCATCTTATTAATGGGTATTATGATTACCTGTGTTTCATTTTCACAAAGCAAATCTGCTACTTGGAAATATGCAACCATGGATTTTATCAGAACCACTCCAGGTGGCAACTATGACCAATACCTAAAAGAAAAATGGTCGGTGTTAGCACAAAAACGTTTAAACAACGGAACCATTTTGGGTTGGGATGTTTGGGGTGTAGGACATGTTACACCTGAATCTAAATATGATTTAGTGATCGTTACTTTATACAATTCATTAGACAGTCTTAATAAAGGATCTGGCATCAAAAGAATTGGCAATTATACCGACTTAGACGAAGAAGCCATTACTGAAAAAGTAGGTTTGTCAAGAAAGATTATTGGCACTGCACTCATCGCCAATAAACATGGCTGGTCATTGATAGATACCACTGCTAAATTTGCCATTTTTAATTATCTTAAAGTGAATGCGGGCAGCGGTGACGAATACGAAAAATTAGTAACTAAAATCAATGTTGCCGATAAAACTAATAATATTTTAGCTTTTTTACTTGGTAAAAGAATTGATGTCATGGGCGAAGATGTAATGTGGAATTATGGTGGTGCTTTTTTTTACAATACTTATGCTGATATGATGGAGTCAAGAGCTGAAACTTCTGCACCAAATGCGAATCAACCAAAACTAGCATCCTTAAGAACGGTAAAAAGAAGCGAGGTTTTGTACAACAAAATGTCATTGCGCAAGAAAACCAATTAGGATAGTAGCATTTATTCGAACAATAGTATATAGTGTTTAATCATTCTATGATAAAGCTCTACCCCTCAAGAGGCCACTATTTCTTAGTGGCCTCTTCAGTATAACTAACCTACTAAGAATGAATTAAATATAAATGACATTCGTCAGCTTTTGTTAAAGCAATATCACTTAAATTTCCCATTGCTTCTACGAAATAAAAAATGGAACTTGTTATTAAGAACTGTGCAAAATCAAATAGGAAAATTAAGATAAATTTAAGTTGGATATAGTACCTTGCATTCAATTTTTACAAATTAAAACCAATAGCATGAACAATTCAAATTTAAGATCCCATTGCCCCATTACAACAGGCATCGATGTGATTGGCGATAAATGGACACTTCTTATTATTAGACATATGCTTTTCCGTCACAAACATACTTATGGAGAGCTTCATGATATGAAAGAAAGAATCGCTACTAAAGTTTTAGCAGAAAGATTAAAAACTTTAGCTGCAGACGGACTCATTGAAAAAAGAAATCACCCCACCAACAAGAAAGTATTTTTATATACTTTAACAGATAAAGGAATTAGTACCATAGAAATTATGGCTAAGATTATAGATTTTTCAGTAACCTACTATCGCAACCAGGTAGTGGTAAAGCCAATTGATAAAACTAAGTTGTCTTATATTTACATGCATTCCACATCAGAGGCCACCTTTGTTAAAAAGGCCAAACAAGATTATATAAAATTTAGGAAAAAATTGATCGGGGTATAGTGTATTACAGGGTCGAATTACACTCAAAACGGCTCCCATTATAAAACTTTGAAATACTACAATTAATAGCTAATTTGCTTCTAGCTAGCTATTAATTTCTATCTATTTTATAATGATGCAATTTATTGGTCACTTGCACCCGGTTATTGTACATATGCCTATTGGCATATTGTTACTAGGCGTTTTTTTAATGCTCTTTCAAGGCCAAAACGCTACAAAATTTGATTCCGTTATTTCATTGGCTTTATTATTGGGAAGCATAGGTGCGACATTAGCTTGTATCACAGGATGGCTTTTGGCTCAATCTGGAGCGTATGACGAATTGATTTTACAAAAACATCAATGGATTGGCATTGCAACCGCATGCATTGGATGGTCTGTTTATTTCTTAAAAAAATATAAAAAAATACTAGCTACTTTATTGTTTGTGTTTTTAATTTTTACTGGGCATTTCGGATCCACTTTAACACATGGCGAAAATTATCTGATAGGTTCTGATAAAAATAATACAACTACCCAAGCAAATAAAGAAAAAGCTCCTGTTACAAATACAATACAAACTGTAGTTAACGGCAAAGACTCCATTAAAATAATTAGACACAATTTTTATAAAGAAGAAATCAAGCCCCTACTTGAAATACGCTGTTACAACTGTCACGGTTCCTTAAAACAAAAAGGTAGATTGCGATTAGACAGTGAATCCTTTATAAAAAAAGGCGGAAAAGATGGCATTGCATTACTTGCAGGAAATCCTTTAAAAAGTAAAATGTACGCCAATTTAATTTTGCCTTTAGAGGACGACAAGCACATGCCCCCCAAAGGAAAGCATCAACTAACAGCGCAAGAAATAAATACGATTAAAAAATGGATTTTAAACGGCGCTTCTTTTGATGACCAAATAGATACGATAAAAAATATTCAACCCGATTTAAAAACAGCTACTGTTGGTGTAGCAAGCCCTAAAAAAGAAAATAAGTTAAGTTTACCAACTACATCCGTCAGCAATATGCCTCGTCCTGTAAAAAATGAAACCCTTGAATATTTTAAAAATAAAAATATTCTATTAACCAATATGGGAGAAAGCTCCAATTGGATCATGGCAAATTTTGTAAATGCTGTCCCTTTTAATATCAAAGACATTGTAGATTTAAAAATGATTGAACCTCAATTAACGGTCTTAAAATTATCTAACCTACCCATCAAAGACAACGACATTCAAGTTATAGCTGGATTTAAAAATATCACACGATTGAACTTAGAAAACACTGCCATTACAGACCAGTCCATGGCCTATCTTCAACAACTACCTAAATTAGAGCAACTTAACTTGTATGGAACCAATATTACAGATGAAAGTTTACAACAATTGGCATTGTTTAAAAATTTATCCGTACTTTATTTATGGAAAACGAAAGTAACCAAAGCGGGAGTAGCTAATTTTGTAAAAATAAAGCCCCATGTCAAAATTGATATGGGGGACTTTAAATTTCAACAAAAATGAAAAAATACTATTTAATACTTGGTTTTATTTTATTCCTTTTTGCATTTAATTCGGGCTCGAAACTCCCAGCAGATGTGGCCGCTGCTTATAAAGAACTTCCTTCGGTCATCGACTACAACGAACATGTAAAACCCATTTTATCCGACAAATGCTATGCTTGTCATGGACCAGATATTACCAAGCAAAAAGCAGGACTAAGATTAGATATAGCCGATTCCGCCTATGCACCACTTAAAGAAAGTCCAGGCAAAGTGGCTATCTCTCCTGGAGATGTAAATAAAAGTGAACTATTTCACCGCATCCTCTCCACAGATCCGGATTTTATGATGCCAGAACCTACATCACATTTAAGCCTGAGCGCAAAGGAAAAAGCCATACTTGTTAAATGGATAGAAAGTGGCGCCGTATACAAGCCTCATTGGGCATTTGCTGCTCCTGTAAAAAAGGCAGTTCCTATGATTTACAACTTAACTGTAAATAACCCTATTGATAATTTTGTTTTTAGTAAAATTCAACAAGAGGGGCTTCAACCATCTCCCACTGCAGCAAAAGAAATTTTATTAAGACGCGTTTCCTTAGACTTAACTGGCTTGCCCCCTACCCTTGAAGAATTAGATGCATTTATAAATGATAAAAGTGCAAACGCGTATGAAAAACAAGTGGATAGGTTAATGAAATCTCCCCACTACGGAGAAAAAATGGCTACACAGTGGCTTGACCTAGCTCGCTTTGCAGATTCTTATGGTTATACAGTGGATAGAACTAGGGATATGTCGGTGTATCGTGATTGGGTGATTCATTCATTCAATGAAAATTTATCCTACAAAAATTTTATTCAGTATCAATTAGCAGGAGATCTGATGCCATCGCCTACTAAGGAAATGATTATCGCCACCGCATTTAATAGAAACCATCCACAAAACATGGAAGGGGGTATTATTGAATCAGAATTTCAAACCGAATATGTAATGGATCGAACCAATACCTTTGGGGAAGCGTTCTTGTCTATTTCAGTGGGTTGTGCAAGATGTCACGACCACAAATACGATCCAGTATCTCAAGAAAATTATTACCAGCTGTATAGTTTTTTTAACAACGTAAAAGAAGCAGGACAAATCTCTTGGAACGATGACATGCCCACCCCTACTTTATTATTGCCAACCAAAGACGAAGAAAAAACCATTCAATATATTAAGTCTAGAATCAAAGAAAAAGAAACACTATTACAAGAAAAGATAAATAAGTCTGCCGATGATTTTACAAATTGGTTAAGGGAAGAAAAATACAAATCTATCCAAGACAATAACTTACCAAAAGCTTTTTTACAAGGGTATTATAATTTTGAAGACTCATTAAATAATAGTGTGCCTGATAGCAATAAAGCCATCATGAGACAAGACTGGGATACTAAAAAAGAAAAGCCCGTTTTTGAAAAAAATAACACGGGTCAACACCTGGTCTTAAATGGGGATGCCTATTTAGATTTAAAAGGGATGGGTGTGTTTAGAAAATCAGATCCTTTTACGATTGGGGTTTGGTTAAATATCCCAAAAGAAATGAAAGAGGGTGTGATTTTTCACAAAAGCAATGCAGAAAGATTGTATAATTTCAAAGGATACAATTTATCCATGAATCATGGCAAACTTGAAATGACCATGGCACACACGGCTCCCTCTAATGCAATTACCAAATTGGCTGTGACAGACGTACCAAGAAATCAATGGATTCAACTTACCATGACCTATGATGGCTCCTCTGAAGCCAAAGGATTCAACTTATTTATAGATGGTGCTCCTTTCGCCATGGAGATTGAGATGGATCAATTGTTCAAGGACATTGTATTTTTTAATAAAGACGAGCCCGCTTTACAATTTGGTGCCTGGTACCGAGGGTTGGGTTTTAAAGATGGTAAAATAGATGACATAGCTGTTTACAATAGAGTTTTAACCCCTTTTGAGATTAAAATTTTAGCCAAAAAAACCAACTGGAATGAAATCACTCAAAAATCCTCAAAACAATTGACCAAAGAGGATATTGCTATTTTAAAAGAATATTATATATCTGCCATTGACGTCAAAATTATAGAAGCCCGAAGCGCTCTGCAATCAAATAGAAAAATGTTTTCTGATTCCACTGAAAACATAAAAGAATTAATGGTGATGCAGGAAATGTCTAAGCCAAAGAAAACCTTTTTATTAAGTAGAGGGCAGTACGACGCCCCATCAAAGGAAGTATTTCCCAATACCCCAGAGAGAATATTCCCCTTCCCCAGCCAGCTGCCAAAAAATAGATATGGTTTAGCACAATGGCTGACCGATGATCGCAACCCTTTAACGGCAAGAGTAGCCGTAAATCATCTATGGCAAAATTTCTTTGGTAATGGTATTGTAAAGACAGCAGAGAATTTTGGAAATCAAGGAGAAGTACCAAGTCATTTAGATTTATTGGATTGGCTGGCTATTGAATTTAGAGAAAGTGGTTGGGATGTCAAAAAAATGAATAAGTTAATAGTCATGTCTGCCACCTATCAACAGGATTCTAAAGCAAGTTTGCTAGCGAAAGAAAAAGATCCTGAAAATAGATTACTAGCAAGAGGCCCAGTGAATAGATTGACCTCTGAAATGATTCGGGACAATGCATTGACTGCTTGTGGTATATTAAATAAAAAAATTGGAGGTAAAAGTTTTTACCCTTACCAGCCAGAAGGATTGTGGGAAATTAATAATACCAACTATGTGCAAGACAGTACCGATGAAATATACAGAAGAAGCATGTACATCCTACTTAAACGAACAGTGCCTAATCCAACCCTGGCCAATTTTGATGGACCTTCAAGAGCTTCCTGTGTGGTGCGCAGACAATCCACCAATACCCCTTTGCAAGCCTTAGTAACTTTAAATGACCCAACTTTTATTGAAGCAGCAAAAATAATGGGGGAAGAAATGAGTAAGCAGACCAATATTCAAACTGCCATCAATGATGTCTATAGGAAGTTAACAGGAACCACTCCCAACTCAAAAGAAATGGCATTGCTCACCGCTTTACAACTAAACGAATACAACAAGTTCAAATCCAACCCAAGTAAAATTAAAGGTTGGTTGAATGCGGGGATTTATAAAATAAATAAAACATTAGACGCTTCCTTGGTGGCAGCAAATACGGTGGTAGCAAGTACCATTTTAAATTCAGACGCCACTATAACAAAAAGATAATACTATGGGACACGAACCAGATTTTAAAATACAACATCCAGATTTCGAGCAATTGAATAAAAGTTTAGAAAGAAGGGATTTCTTAAAAAAGACTGCAGGTGGTTTAGGCGCTTTGGCATTGGGTACTTTATTAAGTGGCAGCATCTCGAGTAAAACTTTTGAAGAACAAATTTTAGAAGCCTTGCCCACCATCGCCCCCAAAGCAAAAAGAGTGCTGTACTTATTTATGAGTGGAGGCCCATCACAATTTGAAACATTTGATTACAAACCCATGCTCAGTTCCATGTTGGGGCAAGGGCTTCCAGAATCGGTAAGAAACGGACAAAGACTCACAGGCATGAGTGCGAATCAAGCGATACTTCCTATTGCACCTTCTTTTGCTAATTTTAAACAATATGGGAAAAGTAAAACCTGGGTAAGTGACTTATTGCCTTATACAGCAGAAGTAGTAGATGAATTGTGCATCATCAAATCGATGTATACCGAACAAATCAATCACGATCCCGCACTTACTTTTTTCCAAACTGGTCATCAACTGCCAGGTCGCCCATCGATTGGTTCCTGGTTAAGCTATGGATTGGGTTCTGAAAATAAAAATTTGCCTTCCTTTATTGTATTGGTTTCAAAAAATGCATCAAGAGACCAACCTTTGTATGCCAGGTTGTGGGGCAATGGATTTTTACCATCGCAACACCAAGGGGTTCAATTTAGATCGGGCAATGATCCTGTTTTATTTTTAAACAACCCCGAAGGATACGATGGAAAAGACCGAAAAGAGATGCTCAATTATTTAAATAAGTTAAATGAATTGCAAAATGATGTTTGGGGAGATCCAGAAGTAGAAGCAAGAATGTCACAATATGAATTGGCTTTTAGAATGCAAACCTCTGTACCAGATGTAATGGACACTTCTAATGAAACAGAGGAAGTATTTGAATTGTATGGCCCAGAAAGCAAAGACAAAGGTACTTATGCAGCCAATTGTATTTTGGCTAGAAAATTATTAGAAAAAGATGTTCGCTTTGTTCAATTGTACCACCAAGGCTGGGATCATCATGGATCATTGCCACAAGGCATGAAGCAACAATGCAAACAAACAGATCAACCCACGGCCGCATTAATCATGGACTTAAAAAGAAGAGGCATGCTGGAAGATACTTTGGTTATTTGGGGAGGTGAGTTTGGAAGAACTGTTTACTCTCAAGGCAAATTAGATAAAGACAATTATGGTAGAGACCATCATCCTCGTTGCTTTACTATGTGGATGGCAGGAGCTGGTGTGAAACCAGGAATAACCTATGGCGCAACCGATGACTTCAGTTACAATATCATAAAGAATCCAGTTCATGTGCATGATTTTCAAGCTACTCTATTAGATATCATGGGCCTCAATCATGAAAAATTAGTTTACAAATACCAAGGAAGACGTTTCCGATTGACAGATGTATCTGGAAATGTGGTCAAAGATATCTTAGCCTAAGATTACTGCTTCACCCAATTGACAATCGTAAAAACGATTTTTGAATAATCGTCCTTTTCGTATAAAATGCCAATATTATTTTTATTCATTAACACAAGATCTGAATAAGCCGAATTATTGGTCATTAATTTTGGATCTGAAGTACAATCAACTACTATATTTTTAGCCCAAGTAATGCCTTCATCAAAACTAATACGAAGGGTTAAGTTGTTTCTATTTTTAGCATCTGCTGCATTGCTAAATGCAAGTACTTGTTTTTTATTTTTAACGCCAATGTTTAAAATGCTTCCTTCGCAAACTGGATCTGGAAGGTTTTTGTCAAAATAAGTGGTATCCCAAAGTGCGCCCCCATTATGGCTAATAGCAATCAATCTATGCTTGATATCGCCTTGTTGATTTCTTGCATTTAACAAAATACCATTATTAGAAATTTCTGCTGCAGTAGACTCATTGCTGCCAGGCACATTTACCGATTCACTTAACTTAAATGTTTGCCCATGATCGTCCGAATAAAAAGCATGAGCATTGTACTCTTCAAAATGATTTTTAGGTTGGCCACTAGAATGATTGGCTGGCACATAAATTCTACCTTGATACATTCCAGTGGAAATTTGTAATGCATGGCCTGGTGTATTGGCGTAAGATCTCCAATCCTCTTTAAAATGATACAAAGGATTCACTTTTGCTTGATTGGGGCGATGTGTTTGCATCGTAATGTTTACTCCTTCACTCCATGTTAACCCATTGTCAGTAGATGTAATGTACCATACCTCTCTCACACCTAAACCTTTTCTAACTTCCCCTTCAAAATTATTTCCTGTATTATAAAATAAAAATATTTTCCCTTGTGGATAAGCAGGATCAGTCAAATCTACTACTGGTGCAGGATTGCCCGCTTGCAAGGAGTCGTAGTTGGCTAAAATTACTATTGGAGACCAGCTTTTTCCCTGGTCACTGCTGCGTTTCATTACAATATCAATATTACCAAAATCACTGGACGAATTCACTCTGCCTTCACAAAAAGCCAATAAATCTTCGTTGGGTAATTTAATAATGGCAGGAATACGAAAACTTTTATACCCATCCGTACCTGAAATAAAAACAGGTACTTTATCCACCTGCGCAAACACAAAAGCAGAGAGCCATAAATGGGCCACAAAAAGAAGTATTGATTTTTTCATAGTATGTAATTTATAAAATAATTTTTTAATCAATATAGTCCATGGTTTTGGGGCGTAAAAAACTAAGCTGGATGAGCAAAGCCGCTGCCACTATTAAAGCCAGATAAAAAAAATCTTGACTCATATTTCCTTTGTCATTAGACTTGCCTAAAACATTGGTTATAATGGCTCCCGAAAAAACGCCTACCAAATTCATCAAACCATAAGCGGTTGCTCTGTGTTTTGACGAAACAAACTGACATAAGATAGGCATATTGTTGGTATCAAACATGCCATACCCAAAACCAAAACAAAAAGAAGCACTCACTAATGACCCCAATGAATGACCATAGCTAATTAAAAACAAGGCAGGTACGGTTAAAGCCAACCCAATGGCACTGGTATATATTCTGCCACGTAAATTTTTCTGCGCCCACTTATCAGATAATATACCGCCAAATAAAACGCCTATCAAGGAAGCTCCTGCAAGGGTAATGGTGGCCATAGGTCCTGCAAGGCTCATTTCTATTCCTAAATTTTGTGCATATAAAGTAGGCAACCAATTTTTAACGCCCCAGCCAGGCAAACTGGGTACCGCAAAATACATAAGTAGGATCCAAAATGAAATATTGGACAACAATAAACCTAATCCTTTTAACAAGGAAGAAAAAGAATATAAAGGGGCTACTTCTTTTACATTAATTTTATTATTAGCGCCTCTTATTTCATCTTTCAAAAATAGAATTAACACCAGGGAATAGGCCATACCAATAAAACCAAATGCATGAAAAGCTTGCTGCCATGAAAATTGAGTGGCTAAAGTGGCTCCAAACCCGCCCAATGCTTGTCCCATATATATTCCAGACATATGAATCCCAATGGCCAAAGATCTTGTTTTAGTAGTATGGTAATCTGAGATCAAAGACAAACCCGCAGGCATATACAAAGCTTCACTAAAACCCATAAAAGCCCTTAACCAATACAATTGTGAAAAGCTAGTGGCATATCCCATTGTAAATGTAACAGCGCTCCAAATAAATAAACTTACAATGATCAACCACTTTCTATTAAGTTTATCGCCAATCATACCTGATACGGGACTCATGATGCCATATATCCATAAAAATATAGCCATTAAATAACCAAAATTAGTTGCAGATTGTAATTCATGAATGTCAATTTGCATCGCAGGTTTCATGGTTGACAACATCTGACGGTCCATGTAGTTTAATAAGGCTACGACCCATAAAAGCCCCACCAAAATCCAAGGGTATTTTTTTGAATTATTCATTTGAAATAATTTTTGCAGCTATTATTTTTGGCGTCCTAACGCCTGCTTTTATTTCACCGCTAGGTAGAACAATAACATCCCCCCATTGTACCGCCATGGTGGTAACCCTTGTATTAAAACTGCTATACCCTTGACTTTCCCACTTGTTTTCCTGGGTATTGTACAATAAAACTTCATTGCTAAATCCAGGATGAGCAGCAAGTAATTCATTTTTAGTATCCATCCATTCTTTCTTTTTTATTGCATTGCTTTCTAAATTCATATTGGCAATTGCTTTTTCAACTTTATTAAATTGATCCCCTTTGTCCCCGCCAAATAATAAAATATACTTGTTCAAAAAAGCAATCCCTGTGCCTGCAGAAATTGCATAAGGCAAATCCTGTTCTGCAGTCCACTTACTTTTTTCTAAATCAAAAGAGTAAGTAGCTGATGAAAAATTACTGATGCCATTTTTTTGCTTTGCCCTACCCCCAATTACAAAAAGTTTTTTTGTATGATTAACAAATTGGAAAGCTGCAACTGTATGCGATAAAGCTTTGGGTAAATGAGGCATTGCTTGCCAGCCTTCCTTGGAGTAATTCAATCTTAATCTATAAAAGCCATCAGAAGCAGTAGTACTAGTTTCTCCTCCAACCAAGTACAAAGTTTGATCTATACAAGTCATAGAAGCATTGGTAATAGGCGCTGGCAAGTCTGGCAATGGAGTTGTTATTAAATTATTTACACTTGCGTCCCATTGTAATAAAAATACTTTATTACTTATTCCATTTTCATTTTCGCCACCTGCATAGACAATTCCTTGGGAGCTTTTGCAGCTAGCAGCATAAGCAATCGAATTAGGTAGATTAAATGAGATTGACTTTGAAAATATTTGTTTGTTCTTTTTTTCAAAAACAAAAACCTGATTGTAGTATTTTTTTTTGCCTCCCATCCATGGCAAAGAATCAGGAAAATTGGATCCGCCCGCCACCACCAATTGATCGTTAATTATGCCCACCACAGGACCCGCAACGCCCAATGATTTTGTTTGGTTCAAAGAAGGCAATTCTGCCACTTCCTTTCCAATCACAGCAACCACATGCTTGGTTTGTGCAGCACTAGTAAAGTTAAATGTGATTATAAAAATAAAAGAATACGTAAGCCATTGTTTCATTTGAATTCGGATTAAACCAATTTGGATGAATAGCTACTAAACTTAATTTGTTCGGTATCATTTTTAAAAGATGCCCATGTTTCTTTTGACATTTTTTTAATAGGTAGTCTAAAATCTCCGCAATCCAATCCCATTAATTTCATATAAGCTTTCCCTACTCCCATCCCTCCATGTTTACCCAACAATTTAATCATGTCTACAGATTGTTGCTGGAATTGATTGGCAGCTATTAAATCGCCATTTTGAAAGGCGTGGATCAAATTATGATACAATGGTGCAGCATAATTAAAAGTACTTCCAACAAACCCTTTTGAACCTAATGCCAATGCCGACAACATATTTTCGTCTCTGCCCCACAACATATCATATTTACCCTGCTTAAAATTGATACAAGAAAGAAAGTCCATGAAATCTTCATGTGTATATTTTATCCCAGCAAAATTGGGAATGGCATCATCAATAAGGGCCAATAAATCATACATAGGAAAATTTACTCCTGTTAATACCGGAATATGGTAATAATAAAAAGGTAAGTCGGGTACTACGGCAGCCACTTCAATACAACATTCGGCGAGTAATTGAACATTAGCAGGTTTGAAATAAAAAGGAGCTGTCATACTTACCGCATCCACATGGATTTCTTTGCAATAAATGGCTAAATTTTTACTATCCTGTAAGCAAAGTCCACCAATAAATAATATCAAAGTGAAATTTTTATCATTTTTCGTTAATGCCGCCCAGGCATTGGCTACTTGTTTTTTTTCTTCGAATGTTAATGAAACACCCTCTCCAGTAGACCCACAAATAAAAGCCCCTTTGACCCCATTCGCTTTTAACATATTATAATACGCTGGAACAATAGTTAAATTTAAAGACCCATCCTGATGAAGCGGGGTAAAAGGAGCCGCCACCATTCCTTCAATACAATTTTTATTCATTTATTGGATGTTACAGTTAAAAATATACCTACCATTTTAACACTAAAAAAGTAGGAAATGATATAGTATCTAAATTTAATTCTAAATTAATTAATTATTAGAATTACCAGGCAGATATATAGAAGTTTCCTTCTCAAAAAGGGCAATTTGCCTAATTAACTGCCACAAAGCCACCAAATTAATGGTGGGTCACTTGAAATCCCTACCAGAGGCCTATCCTAGACATTCAACAATACTCAATATGGATAAATCTTTCAACTAATAATGATACAATTAAAATATATTTTATTAAATTTATCTAAGCTTAAATAAACGAACATGCAACAAATTCCTGCCTCTATTTTAAAGTCAATGAATGAATCCTATCTACTTTCTGAAAGCAATATTAGCTTTTATAAAAAAAATGGTTTTATTAAACTTAAGCAGGTATTTAATAAAGAAGAAATTGACTATTTAAATGTGGTCATTACCGATGAAGTAAATGCCCTTAATACACAAGTGCTTTCTATGGAAAAGAGAGATACTTATGGAAAAGCTTTTTTACAAATAATGAATATTTGGAAAAATTCTGAAGCAGTTAAAGAAATTGTATTTGGTAAAAAATTGGCCAAGATAGCAACTGAATTAATGGAAGTAGATGGCGTTAGACTTTACCATGACCAAGCTTTATACAAAGAACCTAGTGGTGGGCATACTCCATGGCATGCCGATCAATATTATTGGCCCTTAACTACAGACAAAACCATTACCGCATGGATTCCCTTGCAAAATACGCCCTTAGAATGGGGACCACTTGAATACAGTGCAGGCAGTGACCAATTAATAGATGGTCGTGACAAAGCAATAAGTGATGAAAGCCAACAATTTTTAGAAAACGCTTTAAAAGAGAAAGGTTTTACGCATGTAGTAGAACCCTTTGATATAGGAGAAGTAAGCTTTCATAAAGGATGGTTGTACCACCGAGCGGGTCCGAATAAAACCAACCAAATGCGCAAAGTAATGACCATAATTTATATGGATAAGGACATGAAATTAAAAGCACCAGAAAATAAAAACCAACAAAAAGATTGGGATACTTGGTGCCCAGGTGCAATCATTGGTGAAACCGTAGATACGCCATTGAACCCAATTCTATATCAACAATAGGTTTAATTTCCAGTCAAATTATTGCTGTTCCCCATTAATATAGCCTTGCCTAAATTGGGCTGTAACCATTGAAGTATTTTATTCATGTCTTCTTCCTGAATGGCTACACAACCCGCGGTGGGGGCGTAATTTGCATCCGCTAGATGAAAGAAAATGGCACTTCCCTTTCCTTTAACAACTGGATGGGTATTGTATTCTATGACCGTACAATATTTATAATCAATGCTTGATAAATGTAAATGCTCAAAGGAAGTAGCTGTTGTGGCCCCTTTTACATATGTATTGTAATCTACATGATTGGTATCGTCTATCCATTTATCTTCTTCATTGGTTTGAATAAAGGGCAAGCTTGTATTAATTTTATTTTCATAACTAAACAACTGCCCTAAAGAAAATAATCCGGTAGGTGATTTCCCATCTCCTTCTACTTTCATGCCAGGCAAGGCAAATCCATTTCTACCTATACTCGCTGGCATCCAGTTAAATCTTATTTTCCATTTATTGTTTCTTTTTTCCAAAGCCACTACCCTTGCCTTAGTGCTGGTATCATTGTTGTTTAAAACGACCACTAGTTGATCTACACTTTGTAAATTTTGCTGATACTTTTCCACAATACTTAAAACATCTTGTTTGTTGATGTCCCATGGTTGGCCAAAAGAACAAGGAACTATTAAAAATGTAATTGCTACAATTAAAATGGGTTTAAGTAGGTTCATTAAAAAATTTATTTTATTTATGCGCCTTTCTGATAGCTTGCACTTGCTGTATATTGATATTACTTGCATTGTTTCCAAAATGCGTTCTTATAAAGTTAACCAATTCAACCACATCTTCGTCTTTCAAAAAGTCATGTTTAGGCATGATATTATTATAGGACTTTTCATTCATAGTGAGCGGCCCAGTAAGACCATTTAAAATTACGTTTAATAACCTTTTAGTATCTCCTGTCACCCAGTCAGATCCTGCAAGAGGCGGGAATCTATTCTCATCGCCTTTCCCATTTCCTTGATGACAAGATCTACAATAAAAATTATAAATTTGCGCACCTGGCCTCACTTTTTCTTTATATAGATTGTCATTGATTTCATCTGGGGTTCTTAGATTGGATTTATTTTTTTCCAACTCCATTTTATTCAGTTGGGCTTTTCCATATTGTTGCTTATCTCCCTTAAACATAATGCGCCAAATCTTTCCCTTTTCAGATTCTATAATATACAAGGATCCATCCGGACCTTCAGACAATCCCATCGGTCTGTATTTGGCATCACTCACATTCACAATAGGGTCTGCATTGGCAAATCCATTGGCAAAAACTTCCCATTGACCATTTGGTTTTCCATTTTCAAATGGGACAAAACAAATAAAATAACCCGCTTGTGGATAAGGTGCTCTATTGGTGGATCCATGAAAAGCAATAAATGCACCATGCTTGTAGCGTTCAGGAAATTGATTGCCTTTGTAAAATAAGATATCATTGGGAGCCCAATGCGCCGGGAAACCCATGGCAGGCAATGCTACTTTAGTTCTAGGATCTTTTTTACCATCTCCTCCATATTCAGGAGCCAACACATTTTTACCTTGCGTTTGATCGTAGTAACTATAAGGCCATCCAAAATCATCTCCTTCATTTATTTTTAACAACTCTTCTGCCGGAAGTATGGCACTTTTCCATGGTGTATATTCATCAGGCCATAATAGGTGCAAATCGTCTCTGCCATGCTGCACTAAATACAAACTATTTTGTTCCTCATTCCAAGCAATACCCACAACACTTCTAATACCTGTTGCAAATCTCACACCATCTTTTTGAGTAAGGCCAATTTTATTGGCATCAAATTTCCAAATACCTCCATGTTGAATTAATTCTGGACAAGGATCTTGACCAGGCACACCGGCAGTTCCTCCTGGGGTATTATTGAACAAATCTTGACAAGCATTTGTAGGAGCTCCAAAAGGAACATAAATATTTCCTTTATTATCAAAAGCAACTGGTTTTGTAATATGCCAATGAGATCCATGTGCATGATCGTCGGTTAAAACAATTTCTGGTGCAGCTTCTGGAATTAATTTCCCGGGGGTTAGCTTTTGACGATACAATACTAAATCGGTACTAAAATATAAATACCCATTGTGGATTCTCATTTCGGTAGATCCATATCCTTTGCTAGGATACCCACCGAATTTTTTTATGGTGTCTGCTTTGCCATCTCCATTGACATCCCTTAAAGCCAAGCTTCCTTCATCCTCTTTGTAAGTTCTTCTTTTAACATAAATATCTCCGTTGTCATTCACTGCAAAATGTCTTGCAGACCCAATGCTATCAACTACCACCACTGCTCCAAATCCGTCGGGTAAGATTAAGCCCCCATTGTCTTTATCGCTATTGGGCAATCTTGAGCAAGCTGCCAAAAATAAGGAGCAGCCTACCCATGTAGCAATATGCTTTGAGATGGCTGATGAGAAGTTGAATATTGGCATGGTAAATCTTATTATATTTCTTAAAACTTATAGAGGGTTGCATTAAGTCCATTTAAATCCCAAACTACCTTACCTGCGCGCAGGGTCAATTCAGCTTCCAATTTTTTTTGTCCGTTGATTTTACTACCCCCCGCATCTATAAAACCATATTGACCTTCTAAAATACTTAACACAGCAATATCAGCTACGGAACCAACACTTAAATTTCCTAAATCTTCTCTATGTATAGATTGAGCAGGTATCCAAGTAGCATGAGCTATTATATCTTCAAAAGCCATCCCAATGGTAAAAAATTTAGACATCACATTTAACATAGATTTCATGCCAGCATTAACGCTAAATTTATGTAAATCGGTGCCAAATGAATTGGGTATTAACCCTTGCTTGAATGCAGGAATGGCTTGCTCAAACCAAAATCCTGCACCCCCATGTCCAACATCAAAGCGAATGCCTCTTTGTTTAGCAGCCAATACAAAGGGTCTTAATTTTCCTTGCTCATCCACTACTGGCATTCTTTCGGCTACTTTTTCATAAGAATGCGTAATGATATCACCTGGTCGCATTTTATTTAACTGGTCTTCGAGCGAAAATTGAGGCAAATGACATTCCACAAATAAAGGGGCATTCATTTTTTCTGCAAGTGAAATCGCTCTATCAAATGGCGTCCAATTGCTGCCATCAAAGTGGCCAATTTTTACCCCCACGATCATATTTTTATATTTATTAGCTATGATTAGTGCGCTATCTACATTCAATTCTTCAAAAAATTTTTCTTCTTCTAAACTAATATTTTTAGAAAGCAGGCTGGGTTGATTGCCACTGATACCCCATCCTGCAATATTTAAAAAAGACAATACACGGGTTTGAGATTTGTCAATGACCTGTGTTTTAAATTTTTCAAAATTTTTGTACCCTGCAGTACCCGCATCTACCACAGTTGTAATGCCCGATTTAAAAGTAAAATTATCAGGAGAAACGCTATTGACGCCGTCGGCAAATTTATCTGGTGCCGTGCCCACAAAAACATGTGTATGTAAATCTATTAATCCAGGCACCACATATAGCCCAGATGCATTGATTACTTTCACGGCATCCTTTGCTGAAATTGTAGGAGCCACTAGTGCTATTTTATCTTTTACTATAGCAATGTCCATGATCTGATTGATGTTGTTTTTTACATCAATCACATGCCCATTTTTGATTAAGATGTCATAGGGTTGGGACCACAAAAATGAAGGAGTAAAGAATAAAAAAAGCAGCAGGGGTTTTTTGAAAAAAATCATAGTAATAATTGTTTAATGCGCTTTTGATTCAGCTTCCCAGGCAGTCATGCTAATTCCATTTAAATCCCAAACCACTTTGCCAGCACGTAAGGTTAATTCGGTTTCAATTTTTTGATTGCCTTCGATTTTTGTTTTACGAACATCTGTAAATCCAAAACGGCCCGATAAAATACTCAAAATGGTTAGGTCTGCTTCGGCACCGATGGATAAATTACCAAGCTCCTCTCTATGAATAACTTTGGCAGGATTCCAGGTAACTCTAGTAATTACATCTTCCATTGACATGCCCATGTTTAAAAATTTAGACATCACATTGTTCAAATTTTTCATTCCTCCATTCATACTTTCTGTATGCAAATCGGTACTAATAACGTTGGGATAAAATCCTTGTTGAAAAGACGGAATGGCTTGACTAAATGAAAATGCACCACCGCCATGGCCTACATCAAAAACAATGCCTCTTTTTTGCGCTTCAAAAACAAAAGGTTTCACCTTTGCTTGCTCATCTACCACACTCTCTCTTCCTTTTACACCATAGGAAAAAGTATGTGTAAAAATATCACCTGGTCTTAAATGCTTCATGAATAAATCTTGGATGGAATTAGGCGGATCATGTTCTCCAAAATCAACCATCACGGGTACTTTTGCTAAATTTCCTGCTTGCACTGCTAAGTCTACTTGCGAAAAATCGCCCCAATAATGTGCCGACTTAATACCAACAAGTAGTTGAGGGTATAACTTATTGATCATATAAGCCACTTGTTGGGGATTCATATCCGACTTGTCCTGTTCCTCAAATCGGCTTTTCATTCCAAGGCCTACAATATTTAATAAAGCCAACACCCTGGTTTGAGAACGATCGATAATTTGTTTTTTAAATTGTCTGAAATTTCTCCAACCCGAAGAACCTGCATCAACGATGGTAGTTACCCCAGACCTAAAAGTAAACCCATCAGGAAAAACACTCGTAAATCCATCCGCAATATACACATCCGCATCACCACTACCTGCAAAAGCATGTACATGCATGTCAATCAATCCTGGACTCACATATAACCCTCTTGCATTAATTGTTTTAATTGCTTTTACACTATCTATCGCATTTGCTATTTCAACAATTTTTCCGTTTTTAATGGCAATGTCTTTGACACTATTGATTTTATTTTTAGGATCGATTACCATTCCTCCCTTAATCAATAAATCATAGGATTGGGCTTGTGAAAATTGCACCATTACTACTAAAAATAAAATAACTACTATTTTAACCTTACAATAAAAAGAAATACAATTAGAATACATGGTTAAAAATTACAAATGATTAAATAAATTAGTTAAACCCATTTACAACAGGAAGTTCGATATAACTCGCTTGCGCCGCTCCATGAAAAATAGTCTGATGTGCAATTCTAACTTTATCACTTTGACCTAATTTTTCTCCAGTATTGGGATTTCGATCAAATTGAGGAAAGTCACTAGAAGTCACATCCACCCTAATTCTGTGTCCTTTTTGAAAAACATTCGCCGTACCTGTTAACTCAATATCATATTGGTAGGTTTGATTGGGGGTTAATAATTTTATTTTATCCAACCCTTCTCTAAATTTGGCTCTTAATATACCCTCTGAAATTGGCATGGAAGTTCCATCTGGGTATACATCGGTTAATTTAATCATCCAATCTGTATCTGGGCCATCTGTTGATGCAAATAATTTTACTTTAACAGGCCCTGCAATAGTAACAGGTGCCGTTAAAAAATCAGAACTATACACCAATACGTCTTCTCTTTTTTCAATAGGGCGTTGGTCTGCAGGCCCAGTAGCCGTAGGGGTTCCACAACAATTATTACCGCCTAAAGTACCCACAGGCATATTGGGATCATATGTAAATTGATCTTTGCCTTCATTCATAGGTGGATGAAAACTCAATACTCCATTTCCTCTAACAGATTTAGCATTTCCTTGACTACTTAAATATATTTTTTGATACTGTGTTCCAGGAATAGGCCAATCTTTCTCCGTTCTCCATTTATTCACGCCCATGTAAAATAATTTCACGGGATCCTCCGTATCTAATCCATTTTTAAGTCCTTTTAAATGAAAGTCAAAGAATTTTAATTCTAATTCAAACTGGTCAATAAATGCAGCCGGCGTAAAATCAACTCCACCATAACTTTGGGATGCACCATGACCCCATGGCCCAATAATCATTTTCGTATATTTTCGTGCATCTGCATTGGATGCCTTATTTTTCATACCCACATACCCATTGATCGTTCCTTGTATGAAAATATCAAACCAACCTCCCAAAGTATGCACTGGTACAGTATAAGTTGCAAAACGTTCTTCGTCACTGATCGATTTCCAATAACTGTCATAAGATTCATGCTCCACCCAATCTCTATAATGCTGTACAGCATAGCCTGCACTTTTAAGATCGCCCGTTTTCAAAGGAAGATGAAATAAGATATTATCATATTTTAATTCTTCTGGTGCAAAGGATTCTGTATGCCAATATTGAGGCAACATAATTCTATTAGGCATCCTCACCACACCCCATCCATAATTAAAACTTAATCTAAAGGCTCCACCCATAGTAATCCAATTGGCATAAAGATTGGTTGAAGCCAAAGAAGGAAAAGCAGCAATCATATGTGGAGGATGCTCGTTCATGGTCTGCCATTGATTGTGCCCCACATAACTTCCCCCTTGTGTAGCAATACGACCATTAGAAAAGCTTTGCACTGCAGCCCACTCTACTATATCATAGCCATCCTTAGCTTCGTCTCTAAATGGCTCCCACTTTCCCTCGCTTTCATATCTTCCTCTAACATCCACAAACACAACTGCATATCCATTTTGTGCAAATTTTATGAAATTTTTATGTGCGCCGTCTCTTTGAACGCCATATGGGGTCCGAGAAACAATGGTAGGATACTTGCCTTCTTTTGCAGGCATATAAACATCGCCATACAGCACAATGCCATCTCTCATTTTAATGGCTTTATGTCGTTCGATTTTAATTTCGTTGGCAAAAACTGTTAAACTAAAACAAAGCTGAACTAATAAAATTATTTTTTTCATAAAAGTGAATTAGATGAACAAATGGGAAAACTTGAGCCTATATAAATATAAGATATTTTTAATTCGATACAACCACGCTTAAATCTTAGATACGCACATTAAATCACCCATCCTGACGGGCTTTGAAGCATGCACATAGAAGGTAAGTACTTGACTATAAGTGAATTATTTTAAAAAGAAAGTAATACTTGAAAAAATCATTTACCCTATCCAATTTCCAAGGACAGGCAATTTTTTTAGCAGATAGATGGTTCCAAATGAACATGCAAAGCACAACAAACTTATTAAAGGGATACTTAACAAGGGATGAAAAGAATCAATACCAATCAAATATTCATTGATCATTGCCAAAATAAGATAATGCACTAAGTAAATTCCATAACTATACTTGCAAATTTGATTCACCAAACTTGTCATCCAACTTGACAAGGTCACGGATGATTGCTTAAATAATAAATAAATACTAGCACTCATTATAAAAATACCTGGCGTAAGTGGCGCAAGCAATGCATCATTGAACTCCTTTTTTTCAAAAGAAGCGCCATAAGTTATCGTTGCAATAGAGGCGATTGAAATAATCAAAAGTGCCCAAAGGGTAGCTTTATTAAGTGTCAAGTATTTGAAAAAATAAAATCCTGCTATCAAATAACCAATATAGCCAGTAAAATAGTTCAGTTGAAAGTCGGTGGCATAATTGTTTAGAAATGGAGTTGTGATTAAAAAGAAAAACCAACATCCTAGGAACAGTGCAAGTTCTTTTGTACGGGCCAAGTTGGTCCATTTTGAAAAAATAGGTATGACCAAATAGACGCTAATTATCATGTATACATACCAAAGATGCACTTCGGTACCGGAAAGGGCTTTTTCAACAAGCAATGCTCTTTTTTGCACATTGGACAATGCAAGGCCAAATAATTCATCCCAATTGTTGTAGAGCAAATATACAATGCTCCAAATGAGAAAAGGGATGATAATTTTTTTAAACGCATTGGCAAGAAAGTTCCCAAGTTGATCATTGTAATTAGACAAGACAAAAGATCCGGTAAGCATCACAAACACAGGCACAGACCATCTTACAGCGGTGTTGAAAATAACAGCGATAAGCCAATGATTGTTATCGATGTGCCCAAAATCTAAAATCACATAGGAGGAACAATGAATAAATACCACCCCCAAAGTGGCAGCTGCTCTTAAATTATTGGCCCAGGCTAATTTGAGGGAATTGCTCATGTATTATTAATTTGAATTCAAACTGCTATTTAAAAACCAATCACACATCATGCTGTATATAGCCTATAAATAGAAGAGAAAGTCGTTATTAAAAATAGCGATTTTTATTCAAAAATAATTACCTACTTATTCCTTCCACTCAACGGGGATAGATATTTCGTTTTTTCTGCTCAAAAATTGAAAAGGGGCATTGTACCCTAGAAAATTATACCCACCAATTACTTTAATGCCTTTTTGCGAAAGCATAGCAATTAATTTATTGGTATAGTTTTGTATTTTTTCGTCATTCGCATAACCGCCAAAGGTGATTACGGCGGCATACATTTCTTGTGATTTTTTGATTTGCACGCTGGCATCCTTGGGTTTAGGCAAGCTAGATTCATCGTATTTTTCTGGCATCACAAAACTCATGGAAGATCCTTTTTCACTCATTTCCATTCTTACAGGAGCTGTCATAGAAATACTTTTATTTTGCTCATTGCCTCCAAAAATATAACCGGCCAATTTTCTAAAGCCCCCGCTCGCCACCTGCTTGTAATTGGTACCAGATGAATAGATGGTTGCAAAAGTAGCTTGCGGATAAAAACGTATTTCAAAACCGTCTTCTACTTTAACCACCCGGTATTTTTGGGTTTCAATTTTAGTAGCCGAAATGGTTCTAAACGATTGAAATACAATAAAAACAATGCCTAAGGCAAGAAAGAAATAAAATATTTTCATACCTAAATAACAAAGAAGGGCTTAAAAGGTTTAATTGGTTTTTAAAATTTAGTCTGGTATTACCAAGCATGCATCAAACTATAGGCAATTAAACGCCAATGATTTATAGTTAACTCTATTCAAAAAGACCCTATCAAACAACTGCGTCAGTAGGGGAAACAGTTATAATGTTACTAATTACTTGTAATACTTTCTTTTTAAAAGTATTACACTACCTTACTAGTTCATTAAAAAAATAATTATGAAAAAGATTACATTAATGATCGCAATAGCGATTATTAGCTTGAACGCTACTGCGCAAACTAAAACTGCAGGTAAAATATTTCAAGAGGGTAAAAATAAAGACAAATCATACGTTTTGGGAGATGACAAAGCGATGAATGTGGTTTTAGAAAGTATAAAAGCCTATAATACGAATGATGCCGAAAAGGACCTTTCGTTTTCTTCAAAAGATAGAGCAGAAAAAACTAGAGATTTTACGATAAAATATCATAAGGCCATGAAAAGTCTTGACCAAAAACCTTATTTATCATTCCCGTTAAAAGTGCAAGGCGCTGAAGATAATTTAGTATTTACTTTATCCGAAGAAAATAGAGTATATAACAATGGTTCTAAAGAAAAAATTTATGTGTTTGAAGTAAATACAGTGAATAAAGATTTGAAAATTAGTAATTTCAAACAATTTGTAGCTAGACCTAAAGAGAATGAATTTGGTTTAGAAACGGGAGGAAAAGTTTATTTAAAAGATACCACATCAACATTTACACTTTCTAATAGAGGTGAAGTAGCAGCCATTGAAAAAATGGGTATTGCCTTTAATAAAATGGACGCTGTAGGAGTAAGCAGTGTATTTGCAGATTCCATTACTTGGAGCCATGCAGATGGGGTAACAGTTAGGGTTAAGACAATCGATTTTTGGACAGCACATTTTAATGGTACAAAATCTGTAGAATGGAAAATTAATGGGATTTTGCCCTACAAAATGACCGATACCGATCCGGAATCTGGCATACTTGTAAATGCAATAATGAAAGAAGAGTTTAAAAATGGAACCTCTTTTGAAAAAAGACAAGTTCTTATTTATACTTATAATTTAGAGGGAAAAATTTCACAAGTAACTAATTTTATGAAAGACCTAAATCCGGTAGCCAAGGCTTCAAAATAAATCGAAAGGAGAAAATACGATTTAGGGTCATCCTATACACAATGTTTGAACCAAAAAAAGGGCCTCGATAAATCGAGGCCCTTTGTATAAAATAGTAAACTATTTAATTAGTCAATATCCCAGAAAATCTTAGTTGCCAAAGGATTGATAGTTCCTTGCGCTGTTACATTTGCACCATTAGAACCAAATTCAGTTCCAGGATAATACAAACGTAATGGACGCTCAGTACCTACATAGTTCTTAGACTGAGGTGTAACAGGATAGTTGTTCTTGCGGTACTCTGACCATGCTTCTAAACCATTGTAGTTCGCATAGCAAAGCCATTTTTGATACCCAATTGCTTGCAATTTATTAGTAGAAGCTGCAAAATCAACATTTTGCATTCCGCTAGCTAATAATCTAGTTGCATCTGCAGCAGGAGCACCCAAAAGACGGTAAGATTCTTTAACACCAGCCTCATAATATGACTGCGCTGTTCCTGTTAAACTAACAGTAGAACCATAACGTTGCTTGGCTTCAGCTAAATTAAATTGAGCTTCGGCAGCTGTCATTAATATGTAAGGCTTGTTATAAGTACCTCTTACTAAAACAGATGGGCCAGGAGCAGAAGTAACCGCAGGCAAGAAACCAGCACTTGAACCAAATGGAACACCCACATAGTTGTCAGCGATTTCTGGTTTAACACTTACACCAGGACTAGCACTGTTTTCATTTCCAATGGCATAAAAAATACGAGTTAAACGAGCTGTGTCACCTGTAGATTTTAAAGTATTGATAAAGAATTCAGTTCCTCTAGGCCAGTTGTTGTTTGCTCTTCTAGCATTGGTCTCACTGTATCCATAGCTATCATAAAAAGGATTGATTTGACCTGCAGAAGGCGTATAACCTGGATTAACACCTACATCTGTTCCAGAAGCTAACACTCCAGAACCTTCAGCAACAATTTTGTTTACCTCAGCAGTAATGTAAGCATCTCTTCCAGTCACTCTTGCTTGGCGCATTAAAATACGCAACTTTAAAGAGTTAGCAAATTTGATCCAGTTGGTAGTACTTCCTTTGAAGATGATATCAGAACTTGAATAAGCACTTGCAAATGCATTTGCTTTTAAGTCTGAAATAGCACCATCTAATAAAGTAATCAAACCTTCATAAACCTTTTGTTGATCATCAAATTTTGGAGCCAATGATTTAACTCCTTTTAATGCATCGCTAAAAGGGATGTTTCCGTAAAGATCAACTAGTTTTTGAAAAGCCAAGGCTTGCATAACTTTAGCTGGTCCTTTCAAATATAATTGATTGGCTGAAGCAGCATTGTCAATTACATATTGATAATCGTAAAGATTATCGTACGTATTGTCCCAATAGTTAAAATCACCATTGGTAAAGCTGTAAGAGAACAAGGTAGTACTAATGATATAACCATTAGACTGTGTCCATTGACCTCCCCAGAACATGCCAGTCTCATTAGGAGCAAGCATATTGATGGCAGATTGGTTTAAAGCATTCGCAAGTACGAATGCAGGAGTAGCGGTTGGCAGTGCGTTCGGGTTGGTGTTGACATCTAAAAAGTCTTTTTTACAACCAGTTCCCACAATGACCAAAAACGCGGCGATATATAATGTATTTAGTTTCATATCTATTGTTTTAGTTAGTGGTGATTAAAAAACAAAGTTTACGTTGAAACCAAATTGACGTACAGGCGGTGTTTGCGCGGTATTACTAATACCTAAACCATTACCGGCTGTGTAGCTGAATTCAGGATCAGTAAACTGATTCTGACTATCAACAATCGTAAATAAGTTTCTACCATAAATTGCTATGTTAGCTCCAGAAAATAATTTTGACTTTTTAACCAATGCAGTTGGAAGATTGTAAGACAAGTTAACGTCTCTCAATTTTATGAACCAACCTGGTGTAACGAAGTTTTCAGAAATCAAACGGTAGTTGTTAACCCACAATGCATACTCTGGTTCACGAACTTGGATGGTTGTGTTTGGAACTTTATTTCCTGTTGCATCCACATAGAATGAATTAGGGAATATTTGATTGGTTCTGTTAGAAGTCCATCCACCCGCACCTGTAAAGGTCATTTGACGACCTAAATCAGAGTACATCACGTTACCACCACGGTATTCAAAGTTAAATGTAAAACGGAAATCTTTGTAAGACAAAGAAGATCCTAAGCCAACCATATCACGAGGCAATGTACCACCACGATTAGTTAAAGCTGAATTTAACATTGGATAACCTGTAGTTGAGTTTACTTGTCTTCTTCCAGCAGCATCATAAAAATAACCGTTGGTTTGAAGCATTGGGAAACGCTCTCCTTGAATTACGTTTGAAGTTGCATAAGAATATCCACCATAAGCAAATTGAGTAATACCAGGATACAAGCTAACCACTTTGTTATCGTTGTTAGAGTATTTGATATTTACATCCCACTTAAGTTTGGTGTCGCGTAAAACTTGTATTTTTAAATCGGCCTCATAACCAAAGTTATTCACCTCACCTACGTTAATAAGTAAGTTAGAAAAACCTGTTGAGTTAGGAATTTTTACGGTTAAAACTTGACCTTCTGATTTTTGACTGTACCAAGACACGTCTAAGTTTACTCTGTTTTTAAACATGCTAAACTCACCTCCTACTTCCATAGCAGTTACAAACTCAGGCTTTAAATTGGCATCAGGTAAGGTATTACCTACTGTCAAACCTACGTTGTTACCATAAGGGAAGTTAGTACCGTTGGCATAAGCCATATCCAATCCATACAATGGAATATTGTCATTACCATTCTTGTTGTAAGAAGTACGCAATTTAGCGTAGTTCAAAACATCATTTTTCAATGCAGGAATCGCATCTGTTAAAACAAATGACAATGCTGCTCCATAATAGAAATAAGAATATTGACTAGCATCTCTCGTTGATTTGAAAAAACGAGAAGTAGCGTCATAACGACCAGTTAAGTTTAAGTTTAACCACTCCATATTCTTTAAGTTCGTGTTCATATCACCATAGTAACCGAATTTACGTTCTGTAGTATTTGATTCAGCACCAGCCAAGTTACCTTGTCTGTTAGAAATATTATACACATCAGGTACAACGATCGAACTAGATGCTACAGAAATTGCTTTAGTATAACGTTGGTAAACACTATAACCTAAAGTCAATTTATTTTGAACAACCCCTAAATCCTTTTGGATACGAGCTTGAAATTCATTGTTAACAACATTCTCTGTAGATGAATAATCATTCACAGCACCTAAGATGTCAGAAATGGCACGATAGATACCAGGATAATCATCATCATGAGTATAAGGAGCAGGAATAAAAGCACTGTTTTTTGCCCAGTCAGAGTATTGGAATTTCTCTTGGGTATTCTTACCAGTACGAGAGTTATTCATAATACCTAAGCGGTTGTATAATTGCAACCAAGGTGCTGCACGGTAAGTAATGTCGAAATTACCAGAAAGGTTGGCATCCTTGTAACGTGCACGGTTTATATCCTTATTAAAGTAAGGGTTATTGTAATAGTCATTAAAATAACCATTAGGATTAGCGAACTTATTCGTTCTCCAATCTCTCAATGATGGTAAATCAATCTGGGATGAAGTATTGATAACGTCGTTTTGGAAATCAGAAGTAGTTCTATCATAAACTGCTTGAGTGTATGCGGCATTAAATGAAGTACTCACTTTGCCATACTCTCTTGTAGATTTAACACGAACTCCTGTTCTATCACTCATATCACCAGGTACGATACCATTTACTTTTTGATTCTCAGCAGATAAATAATAGCTGCCATTTTCATCTCCGCCTTGGAAGCTGGCTTGATTGTTGGTAGAAACCCCCATATCATAAGCATTAATTCTTGCTCCTGGAACGGCTGAATAAGGTATAATAAGTGAACTACCGTCTGCTAAAACACGACCGATAATACGCATACTACCGTCAAACTTGTCACCATATTGTTGGTTTTCATAAGGTCTCCAGTTTTGTTTTGAACGATACACTGGATCGGCATTGTAACCAGTTTGACCATAAACATATGGATAGTATTGAGAACCAGAACCATATTCATTTTGGAAAGAAGGCATGAAATTGATTTGCTCAAAGTTGGTGGTATTTGAATACTGCACTTTAAGCTTTCCTTTATTACCTTGTTTGGTTGTAATTACTAAAGCACCATTTACACCGGCAGAACCGTATAAAGTAGCGGCTTGTCCACCTTTCAATACAGCAACGTTTTCAACGTCGTTTGGATTGATTAAAGCAAGAGCGGTAGCGGTTGTTTGCATACCATCAATTACAATTAAGGCTTCGTTATTACCAGTTAATGAACGATAACCACGTAAAACCACTTTCACAGAAGGGTCAACGCTGTTGTTTACCGTATACACTGCTAAACCAGAAACCTTACCCGCAAGGGCTTGTGTTAACTGAGGAGAGTGTGCTACAGCAATTTCATCGCTTGTAACTTTGGCGTAAGAATAACCAATCTCTTTAGATTTTTTACGAATACCTTGAGCGGTTACAACTACATTGTCAAGATCGTCAACTTGACGATTCAAAATTACACTGATAGAAGTTGCACCAGATTTCAATTCACGAGGAGCGAATCCAGTTGCACTTACTTGCAAAGTTGCATTTGCAGCAGCATTAATTTTGAAGTTACCTTTGTCATCAGCTACTACAGCTGAGGCATTTCCCTTTACTTTAACTGTCGCAAAAGGTACAGCTACTCCTTTTTCGTCTTTCACCGAACCGGTTACAGAACGAACTTGAGCCTGAGCTGATACTAATACGAACACAGCCAAGAAGAGAGAACTTAGAATTTTCTTCATTTGCTTTGTTTTAATTTATTGAAAAAGTTAACCAAATATGAACGTTAAGTTAAGGTTTTGTTAACAGATATCGAAATTATTTTACAAATAGCCTATTATATAATTGATTACCAATTACTTACACTTTAAAATTAGGAGTTATTAAAGCACCTAATGACTAAAAGGTTCTAATAGACAAGGACGGAATAAAGAGGGAATAATTAGAGTCAGTTGGTAGGATTTCTCGATGAAAAATATTAATTTGGGATACAAAATAAAAAACATATGAAAAAGTACCTAATGCTGTTTGTGGTAATTTTATCCGTTACTACGGTTCTTGCCATGGATAAAGGAAAATGGAAAGGTTTTATCGGCGATGACGATTGTGGAAAAAAAGGCAACAATATCGAACATGCTGGCTGTGCCAAGAGTTGTATCAAACGAGGTGCAAAACCAGTGCTTGTCATTGGAGATAAAGTATATGCCATCAGCAATCCAAAGAAAGTAGAAACTTTTATTGGAGATGAAGTAACTATCACTGGTACACTTACCAACGATTCTATTGAAATTGAAACCATTACAAAATAAAATAAACTATGAAGAAAATTTTCGTCGTATTGTTCGCAGGGCTTATTTATCTAACTGCATGTAACAATGAAACAAATAAGATGGACACTACTAAAGCAACTGTGAATTTAGATTCAACAGAAGCGATCAATACAATCATAAAAGCAGACAATGCTTGGGACAGTGTATCTGCTTTAAATTCTGCTGATGGTTGGTTAAGTTATTATACTGACGATGCTATCATGATGCCTCCAGGTGAAAAAGTTTGTTTAGACAAAGCTTCAAGAGCTGTTTCTATCAAAGCTATGTTTGCCACTCCAGGTGCCAATATGAGATTTCAAGCTACTAAAACAGAAGTGGCTAAATCTGGAGACTTAGGATACAGTACTGGTGCTTATCAATTTAGCTACAAAGACGCCGCTGGAAAAGACGCACATGAAACGGGTAAATTTTGCGAAACTTGGAAAAAGCAAGCCGATGGCAGTTGGAAATGTATTGTTGATATTTGGAATGCAGATCCTGTTGCAAAATAAAAAGAAGGACAAAAATATTTCACTTTCTTTTTCTTAATTTATAAAGGACTTACGTTAGATCGTAAGTCCTTTTTTTTTAAATTTGAATCTATAGGCCTCCTTATTCTCCAAAAGCTACTTACCTCCAAGCCTTTTTTAATTGAAATAAAGAAATAACCATTATAATACTTTCTTTTTAAAAGTATTATTATTATCTTAATGGCTTAAAAAATACACTATGAAAAAAATGACCCTGATTTTAGCAATGACTACTTATTGCTTAAGTGCAATTGCACAAACCACCACCGTTGGAAAAGTATTCCAAGACGGGAAAGACAAAAATAAAACATTTGTATTGGGAGACGACAAAGCCATGAATGTTGTTTTAGATGGTATGAAAGCATACAATTCAAATGATGCTAAAAAAGACCTTTCTTATTATACAAAAGAAAGAGTTCAAAAAGATGGCGCTTTTAATATTAAGTGGCATAAGGAAATGAAAAGCCTGAATCAAGTGCCTTACTGGTCAATGCCTATAAAACTTAAAGGTGCCGAAGATAATTTGGTACTTACTTTGTCTGAAGAAAGTAGAGTATGGAACAATGGCTCTAAAGAAAAAGTATATTTATTTGAAATAACCACTGTAAACAAAGATTCAAAAATTAGTGATTTCGCTCAGTTCCAATACAGACCAAAATCAAACGAATTCGGTTCAGACAAAGGTGGAAAAGTGTATTTGAAAGATTCTTCCACTACAGTTCAATTTACCAATAGAGGCGAGATAGCTACAATTGAAAAATTGCAAGCCGCTTTAAACAAATTGGATATCAATGCCATTGCAGCTTTGTGCACCGATTCTATTACTTGGAATCATTCTAATGGAGTTACAGAAAGAGCCTTAGCAAAAGATTTTTTTGCCAAAGCTTTTAGTGGTGTGCAATCTTACAATTGGAAAGTGAATATGATTATTCCTTATAAATTAACTGACACAGACCCAGAATCAGGCATATTGGTAAATGCTACCTCTAAACAAGTTGCTAAAGACGGAACCGTTACTTCAAAAAGACAAATGATTGGTTTTACTTATAACTTGGATGGTAAAATTAGTGCCGCTAATAATTTTACAAAAGATATAGTCCCTGTTGTTACAACAAAAAAATAATAATAAAGATTTAAACTACGAAAAAGGCCGCTAGCAATAGCGGCCTTTTTTTATTCTATGATTTTTACCACCCTAGCTAATTTCCCACTTGAGTTAATTCCCTCTAATACAATCTGTAATTTTTTACTAATATCATTGTTGTAAAATTCAATTCTTATTCTTGGATTTCGCTTGTTTGTTAAAACGTAAGGATTCCAATACAAAGTGGTACGATTATCGGGCTCAAAATTTTCGGGTGGCTTTTCATAATTAGGATTGTAAAACTCTTTAAATACAGAGTATCCCCCTAAAACCGTATTCTCCATTCCAACGCTATTATTATTATTCCCCCGATTGCTACTTCCTCGTTTTGTGTAAATAGCAATCGCCCCTCCACCACCACCACCAAAAGAGCCAAAGAAAGGAGGTCTAATCGCTTTGATATAGGCAATATCGGTAATGTTCAAAGATTGGACTGTTTCTATTGGCGTACTTACTTCATTTAAAAAGAATTCGGTATTAGATCCTCTCCATGTAGCAGTAGGAGTACCATTTACAGAAATACTTAAGCCGGCTACTTTAGCTTGTAAATAAGTCAATATATCAATTGCACCAGTTGCATTGGGGTCAGATGACAAATCAAAAGCAGTGCCATCATTACCACTAAACAATCCAGTTGCATATTTCTCATCCAATAGTTGAATGGGTGACTTTACACGAGATTTCACTATTACTTCTTTTAAAGTCATAGCTTCTAAAAGCTTCCTTTGCTTTTCTTGCTCCAACATGATAAAATATAATTTCGCCCTGGCCATACTATCCGTCCAATTGCGGTAAAAGCTTCCTGGATCTATTGGTAATTTTTTAAACTCTTGTTTCAACAATCCGTTTTCAAAATGCACTGCCACCGAATTTGATTTTGACTTGCCATTTAATCCATAAAATATGCGTGAAGTATCATAATAGAAAATAGATTTATCTTCAAAACTTCCATCTTTTGAAACTGGAAGAAATATTATTTTTTTACTGCTATCTCTTCCATTGATGATCAAATTTAAAAGAAGTTGATCCGATGATTTTGCAGCGGATATCCCATAAACCTTCCCAGTAATTTTCATTAAATCTGTTTCTCTAGGATACGTTAGTACCGGCAAAACACCTGCTTTAATTTTGTCCCAATCAAATTTTCTCCACCCATTGGTTAACATCACTAAATCCAAATGTGCAGCTACACTGTCTGCATCGCTTGAAAAGTAATAAGCAGGATTGTACACTTTACCACGTATATCATTGCTCAATAGAAAATCGGAATAAATGGTTTGCTGTTCTGGCATTACAATAGAAGCATCTGTAACAGCAATGGACATATTTGCAGCAGATGTATCCTTCACATAGATCTCGAAAACATTTTTACTTCTTTTGCTAACATTCGCAATGTCCACCGTCAACTTGGCATTAAATTCGTGTAAGCGATTGTTGACTAATATTATTCTTTCAGCAATAGGTTGCCAATCATTGGTAAATAAGGAAAATTGTACCACCCCAGTAGGTAATTCATCTATAGGCAACCCCACTTTTTGAACCTGCCGTTCTTCTCCTTTAAAATCTACTTTGTAAAGTATTAGCTGATTCTGATGTACCAAGAGTCTCATGTGTTTGTAATGTTGAGGAACGTCCAATGTTCTTTCCACTTGCGCATACGCTTTTTCATTGTCCATGGTTACTTTCAAAACCACGCCCTCTTTGTTAGCAGGAAGTATAGGAGTGACTCCTTTTTGTGCATTTTCATCCGTCCAATTCAATTGATACTTTTCACCAGCAATTGGATTCAATCGAAAAAATCCCATGCCATCATGTGCTACCTTTAAAGTATCAATAATTTTATTTTTATCATTTACTAAAAACCCTTTTATGAAAACAGGCATTCCATAGCCATTGGTAGCTTTGAATGCAACTTTACTTGCTAAATTATTTACCAATACACCCCCTTCCGGAAAAACATCTACCCTTGTTTTTTGAGCCGAAATTGTTTTTGTTTTTGCTGTAGAAGCATCGTTAATGGCGATGTCTTTTTCGTACATAAAGTCAGCTTCGTCGTTCAACATCCAACGCGTATAGGCTTTGACCCTTAAAAAATCACCTTTGTAATTGGCAGGTACCTGAAAACTTCCTTTTGCAGAAGATTGATATAATGGAGCCACTGTTTGTTTGATAAAGTTGCCGCTGTTGTCATACCAAACTAAGTAAACATTCCTACTTAAATTGGTCCATTCTAATCCCGATAAAATATAGAGCTTATAAAAAATCGTCTCTCCTTTATTGTACATGGTTCTGTCAAAATGGATATGCACTTTTTCGTGCGGGAATTGTTCATCGTAAATATTTAAAACAGAATCAATTACTTGTGCATTGGCATTTTGTATGAAAAAAGTTAAAAACAACAATACGAAAAAATTCAAAAAAATCTTTTTCATCATCACTTAATTTATTACTGCTTATTGCTTTAAGCATTGAAGCATAAATTTACACATTGTTTGTTTCAAAAACCAATGTTAACTGTTAAATCTTGAAGCGCCATTATTTAAAAAGGGGCTTTGTATTTAATACGCTATCAAAATTTTATACTATTCATAGAGGGTTCGTCTGGGCACAATTTTTCAGCCTCGTATTTCAAGGATGTCTGAATTAATTGTTTTCTTAAATTGGCAAGTATTTTTGCATATTTAGGAATGCCTGCGAGATTGAATTTTTCTAAAGGATCCTTCTTTAAATCGTATAGTTCTTCTGGGGCTTTAATGTACTTATATCTAAAATATTTCCAATGGGCAGTTCGAATACCTTCACTTGCAGGGATATCTGGTAGCTTCCATAAATGTTCTATTAAAACAGTGTCTCTAGTGGATTCTATATTTCCTTTTTTCAAAAACGGCATTAGATTCATTCCTTGATAATTTTTTGGAGCTTGTATACCCGCCAATCCCAAAATGGTGCTACTGATATCAATATTAAGTGCCATGGCATCAATGGTGGATGGCTTCGTATTTCTTGGATCGTAAATAATAAGGGGTAATCGAATAGAAGGATCGTACATCAACCATTTATCTGCCAATTGTCGATCTCCTAAAAAATATCCATTGTCACTCATTACCATAATGATGGTATTGTCTTCAATTCCTTGCTCTTTAATTTGTTTTCTAATAAGCCCTATTTCATCATCCACTTCAGTAATCATTCGGTAATAGCCTTTTACCATATTTTGGTATTTCTCAGGATCATCAAATCTCCATTTCCATCTAGTTCTATTAAATCCTTCCCTCACTTCTTTAGGCAAACGATTAAAATAACTGGAGTCCCCTAAAATAGGAGCAGGTATGGTAACATTCTTGTAAAGGCTATCCGATTTTTCTTGCCAATAATATTGTTCTTTTGATTCATCGTGACCATGAGGAGCGCTAAAGTAGACAGAAAGACAAAAAGGTTGATTCGATGGGGCGGTCTTTATAAATTCCAAAGCTTGATGGCCCGAATACCTGGTAAGATGCACACTATCTTTCCCAATTTTTTTATAAAAATAGCCCGCTTTATTGGGGGCTACTCCCCGATCATAAAATTCACTCACATTAAAATATTGGCTGGGCGTATCCATGGTAACTCCTAATTTTCCAAAAAAACCAACATAATATCCGTGGTCCTTTAATATTTTAGGATACATGATTTCGGCATAAGGTTGTTGGAGGCGGGGTTGTTGAAAGGTATATCCATGTGTTCGCTCATACAAACCAGTTAATATAGAAGCTCTACTAGCAGCACATATAGGAGTGGTTGAAAATGTATTTTTAAAATAGGTTCCTGATTTGGCTAGTGCGTCCATTTGCGGGGTGATGATGATATTATTACCAGCCACACCTAATGCATCCCAACGTTGATCATCTGTGAGAATAAAAATAATATTTGGCCTTTTACTTTGAGCAGCAAGAACAACAGGGATACAATAAAAAATTAGTAGCCAATATCGAAACTTAAGAAAGCGCATAAATAAATATTAATTGCTTTTTAATTTTCCAAGCAACCAATTGGTCATCTTTTCGTTTTGTTCTGGATAGGTCCAATGCCCAGTTTCCAATGCTAAAAATAATTCCTTGGGAGCTGCTATCAAATTATAAGCAGCATACATAGAAGTTGGAGGACAGGTTTCATCATTAAAACCCCAAGAGTAATAACCAGGTACTTTAATTCTTCTAGCAAAATTGACCACGTCATAATAACCCAATGTTTTTAATTTTTCTTTGGTGTTATTTACATTCATATTCACTTTATCAAAATAATGTGGCCAACCACCTGCGCGACCATTTAGATACCCAGTAACATCACTTAAAGCAGGATAAAATGATCCCAAACTTTTAACCCTGGTATCCAGCGCAGCTGTAACAATGGACAATGCCCCACCTTGACTACCGCCAGTAACTGCTAAATTAACTCCATCAAATTGTGGCAGACTGGTTAAAAAATCATTGGCTCTGAGACAACCTAAGTATACACGTTTGTAAATAAAACGATCGCGATCATCTAAATTATAATTTGGGTAACCATTAAGCACCCCATTTCCTAAATCATTGTACACCGAAAGATCCATATTGACAGGAATGCCATGAATACCTATTTGAAAAGTGATGATGCCCTTTTCTGCATTTGCAATGTCACCAGCATAAGGCCTAACACCTGCTCCTGGCACTTGTAACAATGCAGGATATTTGCCTTCCTTTTTAGGCACACATAAAATACCATACAATCTTGTTCCAACTCTAAAATTTTGCAAATTCACATGATATACATTCACTTTTTCAGTGCATCTCTCTGGCATTAAAGTCATTTTTGCATCCATAGGAATTTTTGCTAGTTCAGCAATTGCATTGTTCCAAAAATCATCAAAATCATTTGGGTTTTCAATGGTGGGAGCAATTTCAAGTGGATCAAATCCTGCAGTACTTAAGCCACGATATTCTTTATTATCAACTTTAGCAAAAGCAATGCATCTTAAAAATCCTGGTACTTTCATAGTACCCGCATCAATGGTTTGCGTTCCTGTTGCAAGCGTTACCACTTCTTTTTTTATAGGATCTTGTTTTTCTGGACCAATTTCATAACGCACAGTAGCATCCTTAACTAAATTGCCATTTTTTAAAACAGAGATGGTAAACTTTACATGCTCCCCTTTTTTATAGGTCCAATCGGAATGATCTGCAGTAACAATTACTTTTACAAATTGCTCTGCAGGTTGCGCAAAAATAGAAGGGCTGATACCCAATAAAAAAAGAAACAGAATTACTTTATAATTTTTCATTTTTTGTTTGTTTTAATTATAATAGAAATTTGTAATGATATACAAATCCCATTTTGTTAAGTTAAACAAAAAATCTAAAATAATCCAATATAGCAGGCTATTAGGGGGCGTTTTCTACTAATACTGGTTACTATTTAAGATGGTAATTAGCCATTTGCCCCCATTTCCATAGCTGGCCATTTTCATTGGCATTCCATAATACCTCTTTAACAGTTAATAAGCCACTATTCGTATTGATTGAAATCAATTCAAACGCTAACTTTTTTTCATCTTTCAGAGAAATCCTTCCCTTCATAGGACTATCTGTGCGAATACAGGTAAGATCAATGTTATTCTTAGGGCCAGTGTATTGATAATAATCTGTCCAATTCTCATGCCCATGAAAATATACTTTAATATTAGGGTGCTTGATAATGAAATCTGCAAAACCATTTTGTTCAATAATGGTTTCTCCTTTTACGTCCTTGCCATCTTTATAATTTTCAGGAACTAAGTTTTCAAATTTATCTTCTTCATTGATATCATGTAAACCATTCGGATTTTGAAAAAATCTTGGTTCAACATCTGGGATAGAATGGGCAAACAATAAAACAGGAGTTGATTTTTTAATATTTTTTAAATCATTCTCCATCCAAACTCTTTCAGCTGAATCGGGATACAAGCTTAAAAATATAAAATGTACTCCTTTGACTTCTCTTGAATAATGAATTCTTGCTAAACTGCTATCAAAAGAGCTGATTTGGCTTGTTGGAAACATTAAATTATAGATGCCTATCATGGACGCAGGATCCTTCTTAGGTTCCATTGGTCTATGAAAACCAATTGCATTGCTCATATCATGATTTCCAGGAACCACCCATAATTCAGATTTAGTTCCATTGGATTTTATTAAATGATTGTTATCAATAAATACTTCTTTAAATTGATTCCAAGAGGCAGTTGCAGATTGTATTCCCTTTTCCATTCTGTTGGCAATATCACCTGTTATCACCAACGCATCAATTCCTGTTTTTGGAGATGAACTAGCAGTCATTTGATTCATTATCTGCATCATGGACATATCTACTTCTTTTGCAGGCACATTTTCTTTTCCTCTAAACTGCTCTTTTGTCAAACCAAAATGCACATCAGAAGTAAATAGAAAATTTATAATACTATCATTCATTTGTGCTTTCGAAGCTTCTCCAACTAATAATAGTAAACTTAAAATACTTAATAATCTTATTGATTTGAATTTCATTATCTTTTATTTTTAAGCATTTTAGGCTTGTACCACATATAAGTACCCGTAATTGTAAGCAATAGCAATGAAAGTCCCATGATGATAGAATATACTTTCTTAGATAAACTTAATTTATTGGCAAACAAACCATCTAAAATAGCGCCGTCATGAATATCTTGGATGACGCCTCCGAATTTCTTCTCAATTAAAATAGGCGCTCCAGAAGCTCCATTGATTTGTATGCTATAAGCGTCTTTATAATAAAATAAAACCGTTCCCTTTGAGATTTTTATTTCTAACTTCTCCGATTTCTTAAAATTGGTATTTGCTTTTTCATTGAGTACTGCCGTTGCTATTTTTTCTAAACTATCTAAAGGCAATATCCTAGCCAACTTGCTTTCGGCACTTATCAGTTTATTTTCGAAAATCACTTTTGTAAACGCCGACTTAAATGACAATAGACATCCTGTTAAGCCTATTAAAAAGAAAAAAACAAAAAGCACGGAAGCAAATTGTTTGTGAAGCGATCTAAAATTATGTAAAACTGACATTAGGATATTAATTTAAAAAAGTGCCTTAAAAATAATTCTAAGGCACTTTATGATCAAATAAATTTTTTATTAATTAGTGTTGGTTACCTCTACCATTGCTTTGATAACAACCAATGTCTTTTCCTGGAGGGGTAATTTCTGTAGCACCTAATCTTAAATCCTGAATCACATCAGCTCTTGGAGAAAATCCTGTATAACCAGCTCCAATACATGGTGAATTAGACTTTAATGCGAAGTTGTAATTTCCAACTACTGCAATATCTCTTAACATTAATCCTGCAGGTAAAGGAACTGGCGCATTAATAAATAAAGGATTATTAACACCAACTACCGAAGTTGGAGCAGTATAAACAGCACCAACTGTCCAACCTACTGGCAAGTAGGTAGAAGGTTTTGGAATATCAGTTTCCATTGGTTTACTTATTGCTGTACTAACTGATAAAGAAGGAATAAATTGACTGGCTACAGAAACTGAATCTGCATAATAATAGTTATAGCCATATCTTAAATTGGCAGTATCTGCAATTGGAGTTTGAACAACACGTAATCCAAATTTACAGTTAATAATTAAATTGTTATATGCCATACCACCTGCGCCTTCTTCAAAATTGATAGAGCCTCCACGTCCAGCGGCAGATCTTCTATATCCGCAATTGATCATGGTATTATTGTAAATACGAACATTCGAACCTGGCTTACCTACAGCAACGTTAATATTAGAAACTTTTGGTCCATTGGTAGCCATTCCGATACATAAATTATAAGCAAAGTCACCAATAGTTCCTGCTTTAGAATTCATAGCTTCCCCTCCTGTATATCCACATTTTTCAAAGGTATTTCTCATTACATGAATCTTCCCGCCATTAATTCTAAATGGATCATCCACACTGCCATAAATCCAAGAATCCTCCAAAATTAAACTACCATCCGGGTTAGCAAAATACAAAGGATAAGGGCTTGAACTACCAGTAAAGCTTTTCATAGCTGAACTAATTGCAGCGCCACCAAATTCAATATGGGTCCATTTAAGTACGATTAAAGGGCAAGTGGTTGCTCCAGTAATACCAGTCCATTTCCCTTTTAAAGCAGGGTCATTATCCGGATTGGCACCTAATTGATCTGTTTTTGCAACACCAGGATACGTAAGCATAATTGGACTTTCTTTAGTACCTAATGATAATAAAGTTCCTTTTACACCTATACCTACTGGCACACCTGCTGTTCCTGTAAAATTTACAGTAACACCTGGTTCTATGACTAAAACATCTCCGGCATTTACGTAAATATCTCCACTCACGGTGTAGGTTTTTCCAGACAACATGGTACCTTTTACGGCACCAGATAATGGCACTGATTCACTTATAGGCGATGCAGGAATAATTACTGCTTGCCACAAGTCTTTTGATTCTTCTGTTTTTGTACAAGAAATTAATCCTGTTATCAAAATGACTGCTAAATATGTAAACTTTTGTTTCATTGTAATGTATTGTAAATTATTTTTAAAGTTTATAACGGATTCCAAATAAGTAGGTTGTTCTATAATAATCCTTTTGGATAATTATGCTATTTGCTGGATCAGTTTGTAAAGCCAACGCTCGGGAGCCACTAGCAGCCATATAGCTGTTATATGATTGATGAAGGGATAATTCCATCGGAGCATCAGTAAGGTTATTTATTTTCCCATAAAAAGAAAAATGCTTCCCAATTTTCTTTTCAAAAGATATATCTAGTTGGGTTGTTGGGGATTGCCAATAATTTAAACCCGCATAAGGACTAACAAAACTAATTCTCTCCCCTGTATATACAATAGCTGTTTGAAAATCAAACCCAATTTTTGGGTTTTTATAAATGAAGGATAAGTTTCCAACGTTATCTGATTGACCTTGTAAGGGTCTTGTTTCAGAAACTCGTTTTGAAACTATTTGTCCTGCAGTATTTCTACTAGAAAAAATTAAACTATCATTAGTAATACTTGATTTGGTATAGGTATAATTAGCAGAAATTCCAAAGGACCCAATAAATTTTGTAGCTACTAATTCAAAGCCAAAGTTGGTCGCTTTACCAATATTTACAGGTTGCAAATATAAACTATTAATATTTTGAGGCTTTACAGCAGAAATTTCAATTGGATTTTGAATGTCTTTATAAAACCCACCAAATAATAATTGATCAGAACCTTTGCTATACAATTCATAACGTAAGTCTATGTTATCCGCTACTGTATGTTTTAAATTTACGGGATCACCTACTTCCTTAAAAAATTCTCCGTCTGCTCCGTCAGGAATTAACTCAGCAAAACCAGGTCTAGCAATTGCTCTGTAATATGCAAAACGTAAATTTTGATTAGGCGTTAAAGCAAATTTCATTTGTGCACTAGGCAATACATCTGTATATTGAATTGTTCCAGATTTTGCTTGAACATCATTGGTCAATAAAGTCTCATAATGTTGATTGGTATTTTCTGCTCTAAAACCTCCAAGTAATTCAAGACGATTAGATAAGTTCCATTTACCTTGAACATAACCTGCAGAAATTTTCTCTTCAAAAGTATAGTTATTACCATTTAAGGAAGGGCTACCATCGCCAGTATTAAATATAAATGGAGCATTGTTGATGGTGGTATAGACAGATCCAAGAACTGGTTTTAAAGAATAATTAATATAATAATTATCTCTGTTTTTGTCTCTAATTAATCCGCCTGCTTTCAACTCTATATCACGATTAAATAGAGTAGTGTTTTTAGTATAATTTAAATAAGCAGAAACATCCTTATCTGTATTGCTTGACCAAAGTCTAGACATGGATTGTAATTTGTCTGCTGTTAAACTTGTAGCAACAATGGCATACTGATGTGTGAAAGAAGTTTGATCTGGAGTTTTACTGCTTGCTACTGAATAAGCCAATGACCAATCTAATTTATCTGCATTAGAAAGTTTATGCTCTCCTTGCAAAGTGGTATTATTAATTGATTGGAATGTCCATTGGCTTCTTTGCGAATTATCAACTACCGAGTTTAAAGCGACCGTATCCCATATAAACCTTGTTTGATAATCATCTAAATGAACATAAGTATTAAACAAGGAAATTTTATTATTCTTATTTAAACGATAATCCAATTTGGCATTCACCCCTTTTCTTTGACTTTGAACCGAATACTTTCTTAATTGTAAATCAGAAAATAAAGGAATATTATTCAAACCTGGTTGAGAGTTTGGTAAGAAAAAGTTTGATGTAGTTCCTCTATAAATATTTTGATAACTTCCAGAAATAATAAAACCAAACTTATTGTCTTTCCCAAATCTATTCCCTACCGTTAAACCAAATGTAGAATTAGTAGGATTAGACAAACTTGTATAATTTAAATGCCCTACTGGTAAATCTGTATAATTAGCAACATAACTACTTCCATGAATTTGTTGAGGAGAAGAGTATTTCATGGTTGAATTGTCAAACTGGCTGTAGGTTTGGTCTGGAAATGAAGTGTTAAACCCACCAGCCAAATTGCCTTGAACTATTAAATGATCTGGTGCATCTTTCATCACCAAATTAATAGTTCCCCCAATAGCATCCCCTTCTAAACTTGGAGTTAAACTTTTTCCCACTTCTAATCTTTCTAATAATTCAGAAGGAAATAAGTCTAAAGGAATAAATCGATTTTTATTGTCTGGACTAGGAATTTTAATGCCATTTACTAAAGTATTAATGTATCTTTTTTCCATCCCTCTAATAATTGGATAACGCGCTTCTCCAGAACCACTTTTTTCAATGGTTACACCACTTACTCTTTGTAAAGCATTGGCAACTGTAATGTCTGGTAATAATTGAATATTTTTTGAAGACAAAACATTAATAATTGGGTCTGCCACTTTTTCTAATCTTCTGATTGAATTGTCATTGTCTTTATTACTAGCACTTACAGTTACTGAACTTAAATTTGCGGTAGTAGAACGCAAATTAACATCTACAGTTTTTGTTTCATTTGCACTGGCAATTTGAACTTCTTTAGACTCGCTTAGATATCCTGTATAAGCAATTGTTAAGGTATACTTTCCTACCCCTACATTTTTAAACTGATAAGTACCGTCTAGTTTTACATAAGTGGTTTGTTTGTTCAATGTTACTGTAGCACCCACTAATGGTTCTCCATTATTGGCATCAACAACACGACCTTTAACCCCTTCTGCAAAAACACTTATAGTAATAGAAAATAAGAAAATGGAGAGAATAATGCATTTTTGCATTACTTGTTTTGCACTCATAAAAAAATTTTAATTTGAAATGCAAATCTATTAGTACCGAAAACTAATATGCTTTTTTTAGCGTTAACATTGTGTTACCCAATTATTAATTTAATGTTACCAGGTTTTATTTAAAATATTTTAAAAAATTAATATACTCCTTCCTTACTTGTAATAGACTTGAAATATGATATATTATTCGTATATTAGTAAGCCGGTTTTAGCTAGGTGATGGACTTATTTAACTCATTCAAAAATGTACTTCTCAATGAAATATTCCAAGAACATACTACTATGTTTAAGCATCACTATCCTAGTGCAGTGGATAACATTGGAAGCAAAATCACAAAAAGTCAAAATACATTGGGAAAAAATTGCCAATGGGGTTTGGAAAGCAGAAATAGGCAAACCAGAAGCCAATAATTTATTAACGATTGCAGGAGTGGGTCCAAAAACCTTGGCAATTAATAGTATGCCATTGGCAAAATTTCCCTTAGCAGAAAATGAAATAAAGGTTGAAGTGTATGATGGCAAAACTTATTTAAGATTTCCACTTGAGCAACAGGAGAAAATATTTGGGCTGGGTTTGAATTTTAAAACGGTAGAACAAAGAGGGCGCATTTTAAGATTGCATGAGGATCATTATGATGGCGTTGACAATGGTCGTTCTCACGCCCCTATCCCTTTTTATGTTTCCTCCAAAGGCTATGGTGTTTTTATTAATTCAGCCAGGTATATAGATATTTGGGTGGGTACAGGTGTGAGAGTAGATAGTAAAAATCCGCCTGAAGCAAGAGACCGCAACACGGATCCAAAATGGTCGGCATCTCCTTATTCAGACAATGTAGAAGTGTTAGTGCCAGCAGCAGGTGTAGAAATTATTGTATTTGGAGGACCTAGTACACTTGATGCAGTTAGTAGATTTAATTTGTACCAAGGTGGAGGAAGTTTACCACCAAAATGGGGATTAGGATTTTGGCATCGAACACCCACACTTTTTAATGACACGCAACTACTCAATGAAGTAGAAGGATTTACAAAACATCAATTTCCATTAACGGTTATTGGATTAGAACCTGGTTGGCAGAGTAAATCATACCCATGCACCTACGAATGGGACAGCAAAAGATTTCCAGATCCTAAAGGTTTAATCAACACTTTAAAAGACAAAGGCATTTATACCAATCTTTGGATCAACCCATATATTGCTCCAGATGCAAAGATAATGAGCACCTTAAAACCCTACACAGCATCGCATACCGTATGGGCGGGTTATGTTCCAGATTATTCCATGAAACAAACCAACACCATTATTGGAAATCATTTAAAGAAAAATTTACTTGCTATTGGTGTGAGTGGATTTAAGATGGATGAGAATGATGGTTTTGATTTTTGGTTGTGGCCAGATGTAACTAAATTTCCTTCTGGAACACCTGCAGATATAATGAGGCAAACTTATGGTGTGATGATGCAAAAATTAAATACCAAATTGTATCGTGCCGAAAATAAAAGAACTTATGGATTAGTAAGAGGCACCAATGCAGGGGCCACTTCCTTCCCTTTTGTTATTTACAACGACTATTATAGTCATCGTGATTTTATTACTGCCTTAATTAATAGTTCATTTATAGGTACTTTATGGACGCCTGAAGTACGCAGTTCAGGTTCGGCCGAAGATTGGCTACGCAGAATGCAAACTGTTTGTTTTTCGCCCATTGCGATGTTAAATGCTTGGGCAGATGGTACCAAACCATGGACCTTCCCTGAAGTAGAAAAAGAAGTGGCGGAGGTGGCCAATTTAAGAATGCAATTAATACCCTACTTGTATACTTGCTTTGCAGAATATTCATTTTATGGCCGACCTCCATTTAGAGCCATGAATTTAGTAGATGGTTTTTCAGTGAACACCAAAGAAATAAAAGACCAATACATGGTAGGAGATAATTTATTGATAGCCCCCTTGTTTACAGGAGAAAAAAGTAGGAAAGTAATTTTGCCTTCAGGAAAATGGTATGATTTTTATACTGGCAAGCTGGCGGGTGAAGATGAAGTAATCACGGTAACCCCTGGCCTAGCAAATATTCCCGTTTTTGTAAGAGATGGAGGCATTGTACCAATGGCCGTGACCAATACGGTAGCAGAAGAAAAATATGACTTAGTGATTCGATATTATGGTGAAAAAGAAGCGAGTTATCAATTATATGACGACGATGGAAAAACATTTGATTATGAAAAGGGAGCCTATTGTTGGAGAAACATTTCAGTAAAAAGAGACCAAGTAGGAAAATTAAATGGTACCATTTCTGCAGCAGTAAAAGGGAAACCAGATAATGTAGGCAAAGTTACCTGGGAATTTAAAACAAATTAAATAAAAAAATAAAGTGGAAGAATTAAATCAAAGTTTTAAACTTAAATACAATTATGAAAAAAAATATTTTAATAAGCATCTGTTTTTTTATATGCACTAGTCATCTTTTTGCGCAAAAAGCCATACAAGCAGCCAATCATTTTATTTCTCAATTAAATACAGAACAAAAAGCGTCGACCCTATTTCCATTTGATACCGATGAAAGGTATAATTTTCATTTTGTTCCAATAGATAGAAAGGGTGTTACATTTAATGAAATGAATCCTGCCCAAAGAACT